>Ga0070664_100004261_pt1 | contig 11501 bp, 11 predicted proteins | sample KBSC73metaG_FD_65863 | JGI IMG/M metagenome (GOLD analysis project Ga0070664, IMG submission 65863) | Corn rhizosphere microbial communities from Kellogg Biological Station, Michigan, USA - KBS C7-3 metaG | ecosystem: Host-associated > Plants > Roots > Rhizosphere > Soil ... | reverse complement strand
CGGCGCGTCGTTGTTGAAGATGTGCAACAGGATCCTCTGTATTCGTCTCTTCGAGCGACGGCGGCTTCCGCTGGTTTCCAGGCGGTTCAGAGCACGCCGTTACAGAACCGTCAGGGCCGGAATATCGGAGTCATCTCAACCCATTTCAAGAGTCCTTTTCACCCGACCAGGAGAGCATTGAGCGCCATGGATCTTCTTGCCCGCCAGGCCGCGGACGTCATCGAAAGAATTAAAACCGAGGACAGACTCACCGAGCTGCTTCGCAGAGAAAGAACCGCTCACACGACCTTGAACGAGGCAGCGCGAATGAAGGACGAGTTTCTGGCAACTCTGAGCCATGAATTGCGCACTCCGCTTTCCGCAATTCTGTTATGGAGCAAAGTCATCCGAGATACCCCCGTCGGTCCCGACAAACAGAAGGAAGGTGTGGAAGCAATCATCCGGAATGCCGAAGCACAGAGCCGGCTGATCGAAGATCTGGTGGACACCTCTCGCATCGCAACCGGCAAACTTCGAATGGAATATGAAGAAGTTCATCTTCGGGAACTGCTGATGCAGTCCATCAATTCCATTGAACCGACCGCACTGGCTAAAGGTGTGAATCTTGTCAGTGATATTGCGGTGGATATCGGTATCGTGAGAGTCGACACACAGCGGATGCAGCAGGTCTTCTGGAACCTGCTGACCAATGCGGTGAAGTTCACCCCCAATAAAGGCACCGTTACCGTGCGTGCGAAGCGGGTTTTCAATTCCGTCGAGATTCGTTTCTCCGACACTGGAATTGGAATTGATCCTGCTTTTCTGCCTCATGTCTTTGACCGCTTCCTTCAATACGACAGCTCGAATTCACGAAAACATATGGGCCTGGGGCTGGGACTCGCTATTACAAAGGAACTGATTCAGCTGCATGGAGGCACGATTGAAGCGCAAAGCCCAGGCCCGAACCGCGGCTCAACGTTCATTGTGAAGCTGCCGATGCCCGTACTCGGTAAATTGCCACAGATTCGGCAGAATCAGTTTCCTGCTGTCTCCAGCAAATCCCTGCGTGGTTTACGAATCCTGCTGGTGGAAGACGATGTGTCGACTCAGGTAGCCATGGAATTCGTACTGACTCAAATGGGAGCGGAAGTTTTCGTCGCGGAATCCGCCAGACTTGCGATGCTCAAACGGACAGAATTCGCCCCTGGCGTTATTATCAGCGACATCGGTCTTCCGGACATGGACGGTCACGCGTTCATCAAGGCCATTCGAGACCTCGAAAAAAAAGAAGGCCGGCCGCAAACCATCTCGATTGCTGTTTCAGCGTTTGCCCGTGAAGAAGATCGAATCAAAGCTCTGGACGCGGGCTTTACGCAGTATTTTTCCAAACCCCTCAACCTGGACGAATTGATCCACAGCCTGGTAGACCTTTCGCGCGGACACAAAGCCTGAGCCGTCGGTGAGGCGGTCTATGACCGACCCACCGACCTTGTTCGACAATATCTAAATGGTCGTAGAACGATCGCAGCCTCCACTCCTTCGTCTCCTTCGCTAGAAAGATTCACAACCTCAGTGGTCACTGCGGGCACGCGAGTGGCAGACACTGGGCGTTGATGTTCCCGAAATGCCATCGGCCATTTCCAAAGGCGCTCTATTCATTCACGAACTTCCTGCAGGCCGCTCGGAACGTGAGTTGCTCACAGCAGGGCATCAAACTCAAAACTTCTGGAGGATTTCATGTCACATTCTCGATCCAAAGGGCATCGCTCGCAACAGTCCCGTCCGCAGGAAACCCAGCAGGAGTGGAATCGAGGTCGCACTCCTTCCACCATGAATTCTGGCGACGAAGGCTACGGCGAACAGGAGCGTTATGGCGGGCAGAGCGGCTATGGCGGAAGCCAGGGCTCGTACGGAAGTCAGGGAGGTTACCGCTCGATCAATTATACCGATCGGTTCAGCAATCCTCGCGGAGACTCGGATTACCAGGGTTCCCGAGAGTATCGAGACGAATCAAGATACGGAATGCAGGGTCCATACGGACAGCAGGGACAGTACGGTCAGCAGGGGCAGTACGGGCAACAGGGACGTTATGGTCAGCCCGACTGGCGCTCTTCTGAATCCAGCTGGAGAATGGAGAACCGGCGCGAAGACGACGAGAGAATGCCCCAATATCGCGAAGGCCAGCCGGAACGCGGCTATCGGCAATGGGGAAATGAAAATGAGCCAGGCAATATGAACCGCGGACGATGGGAAGGCGGCGGATGGGAAGGACGTTGGGAAGGCGGAATGGAATCCGGTGGAGAGCGGGGACAGCAACGCAGTAATGTCACTCGCTTCGGGCAGCGCCGCGAGGGCCAATCCAGCACTTCGCAGGGAATGCCTGGACGGCAATCGTTTGCCGGCCGCGGCCCGCAGGGCTACAAACGGTCCGACGAGCGGATTACCGAAGACATCAACGAGGAACTCACGCAGGATCCAGAGCTCGATGCTTCGGACGTGACCGTCGAAATCAAGAACGGCGAAGTGATACTGAAAGGATCCGTACCGGACCGCGAGTCCAAGCGCCGCGCAGAGGATATTGCGGAATCCTGCTCCGGAGTAAAGGATGTACTGAACCAGTTGCGCATCAAGCGAGAGGGCTCCTCCGAATCCGAGCAAACGTCCCAACGCGATAAGTCGGAAGATAAACGCAATAAAGTTGCCAGCTAGTTCAAGCCACAAATAAAACTTCCAGTTGGCGTCAAGCGTCAGCTGGAAGTTTTTCGTTGTTTATTCGGTAGCTTCGAACGGCAGGATTCGTAAAGATTCCGCACGCACTTTATTTTCGATCGGACTCGATGCGTCCTTCACCGGAATCGAGAGTACCGGCACACGCGCGTCACGAACGATGCGCTCGGCGGTAGATCCGAGAAAGGCCCGTTCCAGCAAACTCTTGTCGTGAATCGTGAGAACGATCAAACCACATTCCGATTCTTCCGCTGTAGCGAGTATCTTTTCAGCCGCCACCCCCTGAGTGATTTTTGAAACCACCACAACCTGCTGACGAGCGCCTTCCGACTCGAATTCCGACAGTTTTTGGCGGGCGTGCTCGGCAAGGAGTTTCTTGTCCCTGGGATCATCAATGACCGGCATGGAACCACCGTAGGAAATGGGGATCGGCTCGATGGAATAGTGAACGATTAAACTGGCGCCAAATGCTCGAGCCAACTCCAGGGCAAAACCGAATGCCTCCGGATTGGAATCGCTAAGATCTGCTGCAAACAAAATGTGCGTCACCGGTCCTGGCTGCGCATCGCTGGACAGGGTCAGCAGGGGGACAGGCAGTTTGCGTAAGATGTCTTCGGTCGTCGACCCGGCCAGCAGTCTTCGAATCAAGCCATGGTGGTGTACTCCCATCACGACGATATCCGCGAATTCCTCTTCGATTGCCGCACAAATCTCATCCTCGGCATTGCCGATGCGTAGACGGGTTTGCACACCAAGACCGTCCGTATCGGCCGGACGCAACATTTTCGACAATTCGTGTTTGGCATCCGAAGCCGGCTTTCCGGAGTTGTCATTTTCAGCGACATGCAGAAGGGTCAGTTGCGCGCGAAGCGTCCTTGCAAATCCCGCCGCAAAATCGACAGCGCGTTGAGAGGCCGGCGAAAAATCCACAGGAACCAGTATGTTTTCGATATGCATGATTTCTTCTCCTTATACGCCGCTTTCATGATGAAACATCGTGGTCTGTCGTAGACCGACCTGCAACTTCAGCGGACCTTACTGAAATGCAGCCTGGCATAGGCCAACATGGCTGCACCCGATATTGCCCCAAGATTGACCAGAAAACCAAACAACCGCTCCCGAGTGATATCGGAACCGGGAAGCCCCAGGACTACTTCCGCGCCGAACCAAACAGGAAACACCGCGAACTGTACGGCGGCGGCAACTCCGATCAGATACCGCCGGCCCGCATCGTCGGTTATCGAGAGCCCCGCTGCAATACCGATGATTGCGGAAATCAGAAAATTGCCCATCAGATTTCGAAATCCGTTAAAGAGCAATGGGCCACCCTCGATCCACGCCACGGATGCTCCGGCGGCGAACGCGAGAGCTGTCGAAACAAGAAGAGCACGCAAGCCATGCACCGCCAGGCGATACTCTCTGGCCCACAATCCGAAACTGACAGCCAGAATTTGAGACAGAAATGGCAGAACCAGGGCGCCCACAACAATGGAAATCGAACTGTTGTGGATTAGGCCATCCGCCAGGAGCACCGCTCCCGCGGTTGCACGACCGATGTAGCTCGGGGTGAGATGACTCAGTTGCCACAAATCCTGCACGATGTCCGGCAAGGGCTCCGACATTGGTCGCGTTAACGTGTCCATCGAGGGAGCCGGACGACCGATGATGGACCGAATTTCCCGTGAGGTCAGCGTATGGTCGCAGCGAGAAAGAGTTTCGGAGTTCATGAACCTTTCCACGAAGGCTCGCGCGTTCGGAGTGGAAGTCTCGACGCTGAACTGAATTCGCGCCACATCGTTTACCAGAGTATCGGTAATGGCTACCCGATCGATGCCGGACTCCCGAGCCAGCCGAGTGGCTTCGGAAATGCACTCCACCGGGAGGGTGACCCGAATTTCATGCATGATGAACTCCTTTGAGCAACTAAGGAACTGGAGGGGCGATGAGTGACCTCATTTCACTGGCGAACCAGCTCGATGCCAGAACCTTTAGCTGCCGCGCCATTATCGAAACTCCAAAATGCTGCCGGAATAAGTTCAAGTACGATCCGGAAACCAACTTATTCAAGCTCGGGGGTCTCCTCCCCGAAGGAATGATGTTCCCGTTCGATTTTGGATTCATTCCTTCAACGCTGGGGGACGACGGCGACCCTCTCGACATCATGGTGCTGATGGATGCGCCAGCGCAAGTAGGCTGTCTGATCGATGTCCGAATCGTCGGGATAATTGAGGCGAAACAAATCGAGAATGGAAAAACCGAGCGAAACGACCGTCTCCTCGGAGTTGCAATACATTCCTATGAACATCAGGATATTCGGAGAATCAATGAGGTCAACAAAGCCCTTCTATCGCAAGTTGAGGCTTTCTTCGTTTCCTATAACCAACAACGAGGAAAACAATTCAGGATCATCGGAACCGGTGGCCCCAGCAAAGCAATTCGATTTATTAAAGCCGGTATGAAGGCACATCAGCGACAGTCCCAATCGAAGTAGGCCATTCCTTTCGGCATCTGACGTCTGGACCTTCGGGCTGGGGGCGGGAAAAAAACGCGAAGTGGAAGACGACGCCCGTGAAGTGGCGTGTGGGCGGCCCTGACCGCCCACACTATCGTTTATCGAGCGCTCATAGCGCCCCTATGGCGATATGCCTTACTTTTTCCGGCTGGGTTGTTTGCGCGCCGTCGTTTTACGTTCGCCGGTGGCCGTCCCGGTTGCCATTGTAGTCCGTTCTCGAATCTTACCGGGATTGGCCGAGACCATGCCATGTTCGGAGTCTTCCGGAACTCCCTCGGATTGCAGTTCTTCTTTTCGCTGCATCATCCGCTCGCCCAGGCTATCCAGATCCATATCGAGATCTTTGACCTGAGGAAACATCTGCCCCTCTTCTTCCTTAATGTGGTGGCGCACTGCCTCCGCCAGGACCTTGAATCTGGCGTTTTGGTACTCACTATCATCATCGGACTCGTCGAGTTCTGCGATCAGCATCCTAGCTACGTGATGCTCGACTTCCGCTTCGTTCATGACGTCTTCTTCCAGTTCTCCCCGAAGAGCCGGATAGAAAATCTCTTCCTCGATCGTGGCGTGAATCTTCAATTCTTGAACAGCCTCGGAAATAATGTTCTGCTTCTCCGTGGCATTCTCGGAATCTTCGAATTTATCGAAAAGGCCCTTTACGGTGTCGTGATCTTTTTTGAGCATCGAGATCGCATTCGTCTCCGCCTTGGGTTTGGACATGGTTATCTCCTTTAATGAATCGAGATCGGTATTGAATCCCGCCGGTAGTCCAGCAATTGACCTGCCGTCGGCAGCGCGGTTTTTGGCCTGTTCACGGATTTGTTCCTTCGTTTCGATTTCCACCCGTTCATTCCGGATCGTCAGACGCAGCCGGTTATAGATGCTGATGTACTGGTTGGAGACCCAAACAAGAGCAAACTCACCGATCACATAGCCACGCCATCCCGGATACAACAACTGGTATCGGGTCAGGAGCACAAACGCGAGCGACACGTAGTGGCTGAAGCAGTATTCGCACGTGAAGAGGTAATAGAACTTGCGTCCGATGAATGACGTGCATTCCCTGCTCTTTCGGACACAGTACTCATGCGTCTCCCGGAAGAGCTCCTCATGGGTCACCGTCCAGGAAACACAGGCAATGGGTAATGCAAGAATGAAGAGAAAGAGGATCGGAGTTGCCGGTGTCATGTCTTTTCGATGAGATGCACTTCTGCGACCACTCCCCCGAATGCTACGGAACGCCGATTGCCAGCTCAACCATGTGAATGGGTTAAAACTGGTCATACTCGATATCGATGGCACCTTGCTGCGGAGCAATGCGGCCCATGCCATGGCATTCACCGAAGCTGCGCAACGCCAGGGTATCGCGGCGGATTACTCGAGAATTCTCCCGCTTATCGGCAAAGGCGCCGACAAATTGATCCCCGAAGCCTTTGGTATCGAGGAGAACAGCTCGCTTGGAAAGAAGCTGGCTCAGCTGAAAGGAAAAATTTTTAAGGAACGTTTCCTCCCCCACTTAGGCCCGACTCCGGGAGCGCGCGAACTTCTGAAAGAAATAAGATCGAAAGGGCTCACCCCTCTCGTAGCAACTTCATCCGGCCGGGAGGACGTGGACCGGCTGCTTGAGCGCGCAAAAGTCAAAGACCTTATCGATGACGCGATGACCGCCGACGATGCGGACGCGTCCAAACCCGATCCGGATATTCTTCACGCTGCCCTGGAGAAGGCCGGGGTCCGTCCGGAAGAGGCGGTTATGGTGGGAGACACTCCATACGACGTCGAAGCTGCAAATCGAGCGGCGATTCGTTGCCTGGCCGTCCGCTGCGGTGGCTGGAGCGATAAAAGCCTGCGCGGTGCTGCGGCCATCTACGACGACCCTGCGGACATCCTGTCGCATTTCAACCAGGCGTTTGGCCTGCCAGGTTAAGGTTCGATCACATCTTTTTTGAGGCTGGAAAGATCATGGACGAACAGGTTGAATTCTCGAGTCCGACTTTGCTCGTCCACTGCGCGCAGTATCGAAGAGGGATGAACTGTTATCAGCACGGGGGGCCCGAACCTGGATTCCATCCGTTTTCCGCGGGACGCCAATACCCGAAACGATGGTCCAAGCAGAGCCTGAGTGGCCGTTGCGCCCAGCGCCACAATCACACGGGGTTTTATGACTCCGATTTCCGATACCAGCCATGGCAGGCAAGCCGATATCTCCGTGGCGTTCGGCTTCTTATGCAAGCGGCGCTTGCCACGTTCTTCCCATTTGAAATGTTTAACGACATTGGTGATGTAAACCTGTTGGCGGTCAATACCGGCCTGTTCCAATGCGCGGTCCAGCAGCTTGCCAGCGGGGCCGACGAAGGGCTTTCCTTGAAGATCTTCATCGTTTCCGGGCTGCTCTCCGACCAGAAGAAGAGGGGCTTGCCTGGAGCCCTCACCAAATACGGTTTGAGTGGCATGCTCCCAAAGATCACAAGCTTTACAGTCCTTTGCTGCGGCCTGAAGAGCACGAATCGAGCGCCCGTTGGTTTTCGCGGATTTCATCTCAGTGTCTCCTGCCGGCAACTCTTTCATGGGGGTACCGATATAGTCCTTTGATTTGTTCCGGACACCCACCGCTTCGCGTCACCCTCTCCCGTCGTCGGAAGAGGATCCGCGATGCCTGTGTTCCCTCATGCTGGACTGCGTCTCCGCGATGCTTTCTTTTCCATATTGTGCTGTCGGGCAGTTATTCGACCGCCTGCGACGAGGGGACGTTCCTGCCGCGACGCTTTGGGCGGTTCCATACGTACTTTCCTGGCATAGTCTTCAGCCGTTTTCGACTTTCGAGGCGGAATGTTTTTTGAAGGCATGATCATCTCCTTTCGTCCTTAAACAGAACCGCAATTGCCATGCCGAACTTTGGGTACCCGAATTGCATTTATGCCGTCATGAGCAAAAGAATTCGCTATGCCGTCGTTGGACTGGGCCACATCGCCCAAATGGCCGTTCTGCCCGCATTTGCACACGCGAAACGCAATTCCGAACTCGCCGCTCTGGTCAGTGACGACGCCACCAAGCGACGTGAGCTGGGCCGAAAGTATCGTTTGGAGCAAACCTATACTTACGAACAATACGATCGGTGTCTCGAGCAGGTGGATGCCGTCTATATCGCCCTGCCGAACTCGATGCACGCGGAATACACCATTCGAGCCGCAAAGGCCGGAGTTCATGTGTTGTGCGAAAAGCCGATGGCCGTGACAGCAAGTGAATGCCAAAAAATGGTAAAGGCGTGCCGCGACCACGGCGTGAAACTCATGGTCGGCTATCGTCTGCATTTCGAGGAAATCAATCTCGAAGTGATGGATCTCATCCGAAAGGGCCGCATCGGCCGGCCCAAATACTTCAACTCGTCGTTTTCCATGACGGTGCGTCCCGGAAATATCCGTACGAAGTCCGACATGGGAGGCGGCACTCTGTACGATATCGGAATTTATTGCATCAATGCGGCGCGCTATTTATTTGGCGGAGAACCCATTGAGGTGCAGGCCATGTCGGTCAACAGCGGAGTTCGCAAACTCTCCGAAATCGACGAGTCGACCGGAGCACTGATGCGTTTTGAGAACGATCGCGTCGCGGCTTTCGTCACCAGTTTCAATGCCGCGGACGTGGCTTCCTTTGTGGTGGTCGGTGAAAAAGGTCATGTTCGCGTCGATCCTGCTTACGAGTACGCGGAAAGCTTGAAATACGAAATGGACATCGATGGAAAAAAGACAACGAAGACGATCGGAAAGCGAGATCAATTCGCACCCGAGCTGATTTACTTCTCGGACTGCGTTCTGCGCGACAAGACACCGGAACCATCCGGCGAAGAAGGCATGCAGGACGTTCGCATCATCGAAGCCTTGTATGAATCCGCGCGCAGCGGAAAGGGCATCAAGATTCCCCCGTTCTCCGACAGGCGGCCCGCCATGACGCAGAAAATGCGAAAGCCTGGAGTCCGGAAACCCAGGCTCGTGCATGCCGTCAGTGCAAGCATCGACTAAAACACCCCTCAGTGATCGAGACGTGGTTCCAGCAGCCCGGACGCGGGAATGGTTCGGATTGGAAGCACAGCCCGCACCTGTATTTTCCGGACTTGCGTATACAGCGGTTGATGGCGCGAGCAGTAAAACGTCAGGCGCGCGTTTTTCCCCAGCGGCTCTCGAATCAATTTCCTTTCGCAGAGAGGACACAGCCGCTGCCGATATACCTGCCAATGCTTTCTCAATTCGAATTTCTTTTTCCACTCATAGAAGTTCCAGCAATAGGAGTGGACGGCGTCGGCGAGCCGCGGCCAATCTTGCCGGTCAAGCCGCGACAATCGGGTGAGCGGATGCCGTCGAATGTTGAACAGGACCTCATTCTTGATGATGTTGCCGGATCCGGCAAACACGGTTTGATCCAGAAGCAGATCGCAAAGAGGCAAGTTTCGTTTTGGTGCCAACAATTGGACAACGTGGTCCGGATCCCAATCCGGGGACATCAGGTCGACGCGCGGATCCAGTGCCGCCCGGTATTCGTCCGCAAAGAACCGAATCGAACAGCTGTAAAAGTACACGATGCCCCTTTTGAATCTGAGGGCAAGCCGAGGCGTGCGGCCGGGTCGGATTTCATTGATACGATAACTTCCGAACATCAGAAAGTGAGTCTTCGTCACGATGGGAGGATCCTTCGCAGAAGAAGCGGAAAATGTGAGAAATAGATTTTTCCCCCAGGTTTCGACGCGATCGATTTTGCGGCCGGTGAGAGTTGCTTTCGGCTGTGTCGTATTGCCGGTCGCTTCGAGAACCGTCTGACCAAGGAAGGGCTCTAATTCCTCTCGAAGGATGAGAAGCGATGGCCCTTCCATTTGGTCTCGGTCTTACCCGCGCGTTCGGGATCCACGGGGCTGTCGAAGATCATTTTCATCACGAGCGATTTCTCGTCCACTGGCGTCCTGCAGAATAAAGACGTATCGATGTCCCGACAGGATCCATGGCGCCGGCTGAGTGCCGGATGCACCGGCCCCAAACAGCTGTCGCGGGTTATCGTCGACCTGGACAAACACTTTCGACCCTTCAGGTCCGCGCCACTGGATCGAATGATCGGCTTGTATTCGAATACTGCCGGTGCCTTGCGCTGAAGATTCGCGAGTTTCGTCATAACCGCGTTGATATGCGGATTGAAAGTCACGAAGATCGGCTCCAGTCCACTGGTTCGAATACGCATCGTATTCGCGGTTGTGATCTCTGTCATATCTTCCAGCTTGAAGGCCGGCGTCGTACGCAGCGGTGTTTCCTGCAGTTGTTCCATATCCTGAATGATAATGACCGCCATTGCGGCTGAATCCGCTGTCGGTGATACCGGTATATAGCCGTTGATCCAACCGGAACGTCAGTAGCGACTCCGCCGGCACACTCACGTTTTTGCCGCGTGTTGCAACCTGGGTTCCTGCTCCTGCGGCCGCCCCCACTCCCCCTCCGATTGCGGCGCCTTTGCCGCCACCTGCGATTGCGCCAATGATGGCGCCGATAACGGCACCGCCTCCTACAAATTCGCCCGTACGCTCGTTGGCGCCAATTCCCTCTCGTCGGTCACCAGCGATGACATTGTTCTGCGCCTGTATTGCGAATCGATTTCCGTTGATCGAGACAGACTCCAGATCGAGTGCGAATTGATCGGATTGTTTCCGTACGACCAGTTCAACATAGGATCCACGGGGAATCGCGATACCGCCTCGAGTGTCCCGAACGTCGCGATCCACGGTTCCGGAATAGATGCGTCCGTCGCTGCTATTCGTATTGATTTCCTCGTTGGTACGCACATCGATGGATGTGCCCGTCTCTATGGTTCCTGCGGGCTGCGCACCTGCAGTGCCACGCAAGGGCAATATTGAAAGCACGGCGGCAACCATCACGGTGTTAAAGATCGACATAACGGCTCCTTTCCATTCCAAAATATTGGCCCCGTAATACTGGAGCAATCGAGTTGCCACGAGTACCTGGCGGTAGCTGCAGGTGCGGTCAAAGAAGTTGTGAATGAATGGATGACAAGGAGAAGGAGAAGGAGAAGGAGAAGGAGAAGTAGAAGCAACTCCCCTCCTGGAACAGGAGGGGTGTCGCGCAGCGACGGGGTGGTAGATTCAAAGACAACCATTTTGACCTCACTACCACCCCGGCCCTTCGGGCCACCCCTCCTGTTCCAGGAGCCTGTCCAAGTAATGCAATGGGACCGCATTTGGAATCGGAGATTGTTAAGAAGGGGCATGGCAAAGACATTCCGCGAATGG
>Ga0070664_100004259_pt1 | contig 11506 bp, 10 predicted proteins | sample KBSC73metaG_FD_65863 | JGI IMG/M metagenome (GOLD analysis project Ga0070664, IMG submission 65863) | Corn rhizosphere microbial communities from Kellogg Biological Station, Michigan, USA - KBS C7-3 metaG | ecosystem: Host-associated > Plants > Roots > Rhizosphere > Soil ... | reverse complement strand
GCGATGAGGAACTCGAGCGCCAGCCGCGTCTTGCCCGAGAGCCCCGCGTGGTGCGCCTTCTTCACCTTGTCGTAGTCGTCGAGGAACCCGATCAACCCGAAGCCCGCGGTGACCAGCAGGCATGCCCAGACGTAGGGGTTCGAGAGCTCCATCCACAGCAGGACCGAGATTGAGACCGAGATCAGAATCAGCAGTCCGCCCATGGTCGGCGTGCCGCGCTTGGCGAGGTGGCTTTGCGGGCCGTCGGCGCGGATCGGCTGCCCCTTGCCCTGGCGCACCCGGAGGTAAGAGATGAACCATGGGCCGAGCAGCAGGCCGATGAGTAGCGCGGTCGCGCTCGCCGCGCCGGCGCGGAAGCTGATGTAGCGGATGAGGTTGAGCGCCCCGGGGAAGCCGAGCTGCTCGGCGATCAGGTAGAGCATAAAGCCCCCTTGACCATCCGCTCGACCAGCCTGGCAAGCCCGATCGAGTTCGACGCCTTGACCAGCACCGCGTCGCCGGGCTGAAGCGCGCGGAGCAGCAGGTCGGTTGCCTGCTCGACGCTGTCGGCCCGTTCGATCCGAACGCCGCCGCCGAGCGCGCTTTCGAGGGGCGCCATTTCGTCACCGATCAGGATCAGGCGGTCGATCCGCGCACCGACGATGGCCGGTGCGAGGGCCGCGTGCAGCACCTCGCTATGCTCGCCAAGCTCGCGCATCGGCCCGAGCACCGCGATGCGGCACGCCACGTCGCGCTCGTCGCCGAGGCTTTTCAGCGTTGCGGCCATCGATGCCGGGTTGGCGTTATAGCTCTCGTCAACCAGCAGCACCTCGCCGCCGTCGATCGCGATCATGTGCCGTTCGCCGCGCCCCTTGAGCCCGCCGAGATCCGCCAGCGCCAAGCCGGCCACCCCGACATCCTCGCCGACGGCCTCGACCGCGGCGAGGACCGCCAGGGCATTCGACACCCAATGCGCCCCGCGCTGTGAAATTGTGAAAGTCAGCTCGCGCTCCAGCAACGCGGCGCTGATCAGGCTCCCGCCACCGTCGGCGGATACGGCGTGCACCGCATGCACGTCGGCATCGCCGCTGCCGAAGGTGATGATCCGGTCCGCGCGGCGCCGCGCCGCCTTGACCAGCCGGTCGCGGTGCGGGGTATCGTTGGGGACGATGGCGATGCCGTCCGCTTCGAGCCCTTCGAAAATCTCGGCCTTTGCGTCCGCGATCGCCTCTTCGGAGCCGAGGTTCTCGATATGCGCGGGCGCGATTGCGGTGATTAGCGCGACGTTGGGGCGGACGAGACGGGCCAGAGCCGCGATCTCGCCTTTATTGTTCATGCCCATCTCGAGCACGGCGAACTCGGCGTCGCGCGGCATCCGGGCGAGGCTCAGCGGCACGCCCGTATGATTGTTGTAGCTTTTGACCGAGCGGTGGACCTTGCCCGGCCGGCACCGGTCCAGCGCGGCGTAAAGCGCCTCTTTCGTGCTGGTCTTGCCGACCGAGCCGGTAACTCCCAGGATGGTCGCGGCGCAGCGTTCGCGCGCGGCTTGGCCAAGCGCGCGCAAAGCTTCAAACGTGTCGGCGACCAGCACGTGCGGTCCCTCGACGGGCTGAGAAACGATGGCCCCTGCAGCACCGGACGCGAAGGCGGCGTCGACGAACTTGTGCCCGTCGTGGACCGTGCCGGGCATGGCCACGAATAGGTCGCCCGCGCCGACTTCGCGGCTGTCGAAAGTGACACCCGTGACCTCGAATTGCGCGCTCGCAGTACCGCCGGTCACCCGAGCGATCTCGTCCGACGTCCACAGCACGCTCACGCGGCGCACTCCCGCGCGACCAATGCGTCGTCGAAGGGCAGCACCCGGTCGCCGACGATTTGCCCCGTCTCGTGGCCCTTGCCGGCGACCAGGATGATGTCGCCCGCCCTGGCAATGCGGATCGCTTCGGCGATCGCTTCGCGCCGTCCGCCGATCTCGGTCGCGCCGGGCGCGCCCGACATCACGTCCGCGCGGATGCGGGCGGGGTCTTCGCTCCTGGGATTATCGTCGGTCACGATCACCACGTCGGACAGCCGTGTCGTCACCGCGCCCATTTCCGGCCGCTTGCCCTGGTCGCGATCGCCGCCCGCCCCAAACACGGTGATCAGGCGGCCCTCGACGTGCGGCCGGAGCGCCGCAATCGCGGCCTCCAGCGCGTCGGGCGTATGCGCATAGTCGATATAAACCGGTGCGCCTTTGGGCGTGATCACCGCGCGCTCCAGCCGCCCGCGAACCGGCGCGACCCGTTGCATTGCCGAGAAAGTGGCATCCCACGCGCCCCCGGTGGCAAGAACCAGGCCGGCAGCGCTCAGCACATTCGACGCCTGGTAGGCGCCGATCAGCGGAAGCGCGAGGCGATAAGCCTTGCCGTCATGCTCGAGCATCAGAGTCTGGCCGAGAGAGCTCGGAGATTGTTCAACGAGCCGGATCGTCTCGCCCTTGCGGCCCACGGTCATCACCTCGTGACCGGCGGCGCGCGACCGCTCGATTACCTCGTCGGACTTAGGGTCGTCAGTCCAGATCACGGCGGGCTTGCCCGCCGGCAGAAGCTCATCGAACAACCGCATCTTGGCTTCGAGATAAGCGTCCATCGTCTGGTGATAATCGAGGTGATCGCGGCTGAAGTTCGTGAAGGCGGCGGCGGCCAGCGGAACACCCTCGGCGCGCGACTGGTCGAGCCCGTGGCTCGACGCCTCGTACGCGACGTGGGTCATGCCCATGCGCTTGAGGCCCGCCATGTTGGAGAGGAAAGTTACAATGTCCGGGGTGGTCAGGCCGGTCTTCACCTGGTCGTCGGAGGTCGTCACCCCGAGCGTCCCGATTGACGCGGAGCGGTGACCCGTCATGCGCCAGATCTGGCGCGTCATTTCCACGGTCGAAGTCTTGCCGTTGGTGCCGGTGACGGCGACCACCGTCTCCGGATAGGGCGCGTAGAATTTCGCGGCGAGGCTGGCGAACAAACGGCGCGGATGCGGGTCGGCGAGATGGGGCACGCGCTCGACCGGCGCCTCCGGTCGAGCGACGACGGCGGCAGCACCCCGCTCTACCGCGTCGCCGATAAAATCCTCGCCGTCGAACACCGCGCCCTTGAATGCGCCGAACACGCTGCCGCGCGCCACCTTACGATGGTCGATGGCAAAGCCGGTCACTTCGGAATCGGAATCGACGTTCGCGAGGTCGCGCAAGCGCACCGGGGGCTTACTCCTTCGTTTCGTGAACGAAGGGCAATACCTCGCCCATGTTGGGTTCGCGGTTCATGTTGGGCGCGACGCCGAGCATCGGCGCGATGCGGCTGACGGTGCGGCTGACCACCGGCGCGACGTTCCAGCCGGCGGTGGTGAAACCGTAAGTCTCCTTGGTGGCCTTGGGCTCGTCGAGCATGACCACGATCACATAGCGCGGGTCGTCCATCGGGAACACACCCGCGAAGCTCGTGAGGTTGATGGTCTGGCTGTAGTGGCCGTTGATCAGCTTCTGGGCGGTGCCGGTCTTGCCGCCGACGCGGTAGCCGGGCGCGTCCGCTTTCCGGCCCGTGCCCTTCATCACAACCAGGCGCAGCAGCGAGCGCATGCGATAGCTCGTGTCTTCGCTGAACACGCGACGTCCGGGCTGAAGGGGGTTGTCGGGCCCGTGCTTGAGGATCGTCGGCGGATGATAGACGCCGCCATCGAACAGGGTCGCGTAGCCCATCGCAAGCTGAAGGGGCGCGACCGCGATGCCATGGCCGAAGCCGATCGTCATCGTCTCGAACGGGCCCCAGCGCGAGCCCGGATTGAGTGCGCGTCCCCGCTCCTTGAGCTCGATCTCGACCTTGTCGAGGAAGCCCATTTTCTTGAGCCAGGCTTTTTGCCGCGTCGTGCCGAGCTGGTCGGCGATCTGGGCGGTGCCGATGTTGGAGCTTTCCTCCATGATCTCGGCGACCGTGCACTGGCGTCCGAACGGGTGCGTGTCGTGGATGAAATGGCCGTAGGCCGGCAGCGCATCCGGGCAATTGTAGATCTGCCCCATCGACTTGATCACGTCCGAATCCATCGCCATCGCCACGGTGAACGGTTTGAAGGTCGAGCCAAGCTCGAACACGCCGAGCGTTGCGCGATTGAAGTGCGCTTCCGGCGTGCCCTGCCCCGGCGTGTTGGGATTGATCGACGGCAGGGACGTCATCGCGAGGACTTCGCCGGTATGGACATCCATCACCACGCCGGCCGCTCCGATGGCGGAGAAGGTCGTCATGGCATCGCCAAGCTCATGCTCAAGCGCCTGCTGGATGCGGCTGGAGATCGACAGCTGCAGCGGCTTCCCGCGCGTCGCGGGGTCTGAAAGATACTTGTCGAACGCGCGCTCGACGCCCGCGGCGCCGTGCCCGTCGATATCCGTGAAGCCGATCACATGCGCGGCGAGGCTCGTCTGCGGATAGAGCCGGTCCGGCTCGCGCTGGATCGCAAGGCCCGGCTCGCCGAGCGCGTTCACGGCTTCGACCAGCCCCGGGGCGGCGCGGCGCCGTAGATAGAAGAACGGCTTGTTGGATTTCAGAAGCGCGAAATATTGCTCCTCGGTGCGCTCGGGCATCAGCTCGGCGAGGCGGCGCGCGATCTCAAGCTTGTCGCCGATGATCTTTCCCGGATGGACGGCGATGGTCCACGCATCGATCGTCCGCGCCAGCGGTTCGCCGTCACGATCGACGATATCGCCGCGATCCGGGACGAGCGAGGTCAGGCCCTCCTTGCGCCCGGCATGATCGCCGAACGCGGCCAGCCACAGGATACGCAGACCGATCAGAGCGACGATGCCGGCATAGACCAGCATGCCGAACATCAGCCGCTGGTGCATGACCGCCAGCATTTGCCGGCGCTGGCCGACCAGTCGGAGCCGCTCGGGCCTTGGCGCGACGAGAGCGGGCGACGGGGCGTTCATCGGGCCGGTGCTGAATCCTTGGATGGCTTGGAAAGGTGCTTTTCGGGAAGCGGGGCGAGCGGATCGTTTTTCGCAAGCTGCACCCGCTTTGTCACCGGTTTGGCGGCCGCGAGGCCCGGCTTATCCACGGAAATTTTGTCGACCGGCTTCGCCGCCGTAACCGGTCTATCCGAGGACTTCACTTGGGCCGCCTGCCTCATGCTGGCGACCGGCTTGGCCGGGACCTCGCGCGTCTCGGTTTTCAAGCTTGCTTCGTGGATGAGGCTGCGCGGGCTTTGCGCGGTCGGCGCGCCCGCATCGTCCGTATCCGGTTGGCCGATCGGCCCGGCCTTGGGCTCGGGCGCCGGAGCCGACGCCAGCACCACCGGCGCCTGGAAGTCGACCTTGGTCTCGGGCCGGGTGAGTCTGGCGAGCTCGAAGCTGCCGCCCAGGAACTGGTCTGCTGCGGGTGCCGACAACGCCAGAACCTTGACGTTCCAGCGCTCGAGCTGGGCGAGGCGGCCGCGAGTCCCGATCTCCGTCTGCAGAACGCGAAGGTCGCGTTGGGCAAGCACGATGCGGGTCTCGACATCCTCGAGCGAGGCGCGCTCCGAAGCGACGCGTAATGAGACCAGGTAGCAGCCAAGCGCCGCTCCGGCGCAGCTGGCGACCATGAACAGCGAATGGAAGCTACGCCCGCTCATTGCACAGTGCCTTTCCTTGCGGGGGCCGAAGTCCGGATGCCGCTTCTCAGCCGGGCCGAACGGGAACGGGGGTTCCCGGCCAACTCGCGCTCCGCCGGGGAAACCGGCTTGGCGATCCGTTCGAAGGTCGGTTCGTTGGGATCGACGAGCACGGGGCGGTGGCGCGAGCCGGCCGGCGTTCCTCCGCTCCGTTCGCGGAAGAAGCGCTTCACGATCCGGTCCTCGAGGCTGTGAAAGGTGACGACGGCGAGCCGGCCGCCGGGGCGAAGCGCGCGCTCGGCGGCGGCGAGACCCTGCTCGAGCTCGTCGAGCTCGGCATTCAGATGGATGCGGATCGCCTGGAAGGTACGGGTCGCGGGATCACTCTTCTGTCCGGGGTGGAAACCGGCGGCGCGGCGAACGATCGCGGCGAGCTCAGCGGTCCGCCCCACAGGGCGGGCGGCGACGATCGCGCGGGCGATGGCACGTGCCCGCGGCTCCTCACCATAATCCGTGAGCACGCGCGCGATCTCGGCCTCTTCGGCGGCGTTCAGATATTCCGCCGCCGTGAGGCCTGACTTACTCATCCGCATGTCGAGCGGACCGTCGGCCGAGAAGGAAAAGCCGCGGTCCGCTCGATCGAGCTGCATCGAGGAAACTCCAATGTCGAGCGCGATTGCGTCGACCTGCTCGATGCCACGTTCAGCCAGTGCTCGGTCCATCTGGCTGAAGCGTTCGTTGACGAGTGTGAGGCGAGAGTCCGGGACGAGCGATGCGCCGGCTTCGATCGCATCGGGGTCGCGATCGAAACCGATCACTCGTCCCGCCCCCGCCCCGAGCATGGCGCGCGTGTAGCCGCCCGCTCCGAAGGTTCCGTCGACAAGGGTGTCGCCGCCCTGGATGGCCAGGGCGGCGATGACCTCGTTGACCAGCACCGGAACATGAGGGGCATGTTGGGGTCCGGTGCTGGTCATGAGGCGGCTCCACGTTCTTCGAGCCGGAAACGGGTGATGTCCTTGAGATCGTCGGGGACCCGCGGGTCCTTGAGCAGAAAGTCGGGGTTCCAGATCTGGAATGTTTCGCCCGCGCCAAGGAACAGCGCGAGGTCGCCGATCTGCCCCTTGCGGCGCATCATCGGGGGAAAGACGATCCGGCCGGAGCTGTCGTAGGGCACCTCTTCGGTGGCGGCGAAGGCCATCAGGTTGCGCTGCTGATATTCGAGTTGCGCCTCGGCGCTGGTCTCTTCTTTTTCCAGCAAGCGCTCGAGCTTGGCGTGCTTCAGCGCCGCATAAGCGGGGTCGTATGCGCTGAGGCAGGCGAACGCTTCGTGCTTGGCAAGGACGATGGTGCGGGCGTCGCCGCGGCGCTCGATGACGCCGCGCAGGAATGCAGGAATGGACACGCGGCCCTTCGCATCGACCGCGTTCAGTGCGCTGCCCTGAAACAGATGCTCTAGCGCCACGCCCAACCTACTCCCCGTTCGCAGCGCACGACTTTCCCCTTCGCGGACGCGCGTTTCCACGCGCGCACCACGCCAGTTTCCTGGGTCTAAGGGTCAGCCCCCACGCTACAGCGATGTTGGTAACTCAACGGTGTGCGGGATACAATGGGATTTTATGGGATTTGATGGGAGAACTGTGGGAAGTCGCGGATTTCAGCGGTTTTCTTGGGTCAGACCGAGCTCATTTTGGGACGAAATTGGCGTGTGAAACCCTGTGGATAAGCTTGTGAATCGCGAATCACCCGAGGGCGGCAAGCTCGGCCATTACCGCGTCGAGATTGTCTGAACCCCCCACTCCAAGCTCCTCGACATTCAGCAAATCCGCATCGGCGACGATGGTCGCCTGGCCACGTCCGACCCGGCAATGCGCCACGATCCGGTCGGCGCTGATCCGGCATGACCCGAACAGCTGGCCGGGCGAAACCGACGTGATCCGGCGACCACCGAGCCTCGCTGTCTTAGGGCCAGGCTCGTCGGGCGTATCGAGTCGCAGGCCCCAATGGCCGAGCAAGCCAGTGTCGGCGAACATGATCGGCGGCCGGAGCGGGTCGCCGAGCGGTCGCGGGCTCGGCCATTCGAGCCGCGGATCGGTAAGCAGCAGCACTGCCCCGCCGCCGCGCACCCAGCGGTCGAGGGCGACGAGGTCCTCGGCGGGTTGCGCGCGCGGCTGCGCCATCAGCAGCAGCGAACCCTTCGCCAACTCGGATGAACTGGTCACGCTGATCGGGATGACCCGGTAGCGATCCTGCAGCGCTCTATATGCCGCAGAGCCGGTTCCCTGCAGGGAAAAATCATCGCCGAAAACCAGCGGAAGGCTGGTGAGGAGCAGCAGCGTCGGCCGCGATGCCGGCGCCCGCCGATGGCGCATTTGCGCGAGAGCGAGCCCGGCGACCGCGGCGATCACGATGGCGAAACCGAGCGCGCGCCGGCGCGCGACCGTCATCGCTTATTGGACGTGCTGTTGTTGACCGTCTGGTCCGGCGCGCCGGGCGCGACGCCAAGCTCGGCCAGCGGCTCGCTCGGCTCGTTGGAAGCGCTGCTTTCCTGCGCCGTGTTGGCGGAATGGTCGCGGCTCGAGCGGCTGATGATCGAGCCAAGCAGGACGAGGAGAAACGCGAAGGCCAGCCCGGTCAGGCCGATGCGGATGCGCTGGGCGCTGCTTCCGGCTTGGTACGGCATGCTCGTCGGCGACGCTATGTCCCACATCGATATTATGCAAGCAGACGCCTTGACTTTGATCGCGCCGCGTCAAAGGGGCGAACCCATGACTCGCACCCCTCTGCTCATTGCTCTTTGCGCGACCGCAGCGTTAGCCGGTTGCAACAAGGAAAATCACACGATCGTCGCCGGCGGTCCGGAAGTCGACGACAACCTTGCAGCGTCCAACACACCGGTCGCGCTGCCGCCATCGATCGCGTCGAGCAAGTCCTATCGCTGCGCGGACAACCATCTGGTCTACGTCGACTGGATGTCGGACGGCACCGCGCGCGTGAAGAGCAAGCGCGAAGAGGTCGGCACCTCGGTCACTCCAGGCAACGAGCTCAAGGGCGACGCCAAGGGTTCCACCATCACCTACAGCGGCCAGAGCTGCAAAGCCTGAGCCGAGATTGACTTCCTCTCCGCGCCCCTCGATCAACGGGGGCACGGAGGGTCTTTCCAGATGGACATCACACGGCGCGGATTCACCCGCGGGGCGGTCGGCCTCGCGCTTGGCAGCCAGCTCGGAACAACGGCTATCGCGCAAGCGCCGTCGAACCTGACGCCGGCCCTCGCCGCGATCCGCGCTTATGGCGAAGCGCACCTGCGCTATTTCGGCCTGCCCGGAATGACCCTCGGGCTGACCATGCCCGACGGCTTCTCGACCGTCCTCGACTTCGGCTTCGCCAATGTGGATTCGCGTTCGCCAATCACGCCCGACACCCTGTTCCAGATCGGCTCGATCAGCAAAGTCATGACCGCCGCGGTGCTTCATCAGTTCGCCGCCGAGGGACGCTTCAAGCTGACCGACCGCGCGAGCGACGTGCTGCCGGGCCTTCCGCTTCCCACCGGCAACGCGATCCAGGTGCAGCACATGCTCGATCACGTTGCCGGCCTCCCCGGCGACGCGCCTTTGTGGACCGAGGGCGGCCTGTGGACTGCTTATGCACCCGGCGCGCACTGGCATTATTCGAACACCGCCTATGACATGCTCGGCAAGCTTGCCGAGCATTTCGGCGGCAAGCCACTCGACCAAGTGCTTGCCGAACGCATTTTCCGCCCGCTCGGGATGAACCGCAGCCGCGGCGCCATCGTCGGCGCCGACCGGACCCTTTACGCCCAAGGCTACGAGCCGGCGAACTCGACCGCGCCGTTCGCGCGCGGAACACCGCTGGCACCGGCATCCTGGGTCGACGTGACCTTCGGCGCGGGCAGCGTCGCCTCGACCGCCGACGACATGACGCATTTCCTGCGCACGCTCGCCAACGCCGTGCAGGGGAGCGGCGGACTTGGCCTGTCGCCCCAGCAGGCCAAGGCCTTCACCGCGCAAGCTGTGCCGAGCGACACCGCCGGCATGACCTATGGCAACGGCCTGATGCATGTCACCAACGCCGGCCGCTCCTATCTCCACCATACCGGGGGGATGGTCGCCTTCTCCTCGTCCTTCCACGTCGATACGGCGAGCGGTGTGGGCGCTTTCGCAAGCTCGACCATCACTGGCTTTGCCGAATATCGCCCGCGCTTGCTGAGCCGCTTCGCGGTCGATGCGCTGACCAGCGCCGCCGCCGGCAAGCCGATCCCGGCGCCGCCGTCACTGGAAACCACGCTATCGTCACCGGCTGCCTTCGTCGGACACTATTCGGGACCGGCGGGAACGTTCGAAGTCCAGCCGGGCCGCCCGCTCACCATCGTAGCAGGCGGGCAGTCGGCGGAGCTCCAGCCCTGGGGCGGCGACTTGTTCCGCACGACCCACCCGCAATTCGGACAGTTCACGCTCAAGTTCGAGCGGACCGCCAACGCGGTCAGCGGTGCGTCATGGGGCGCGGCGAGCTATGCACGCAGCGGCTCCGCAACTCGCCTGCCCGCCACCGACCCCGCCGTCGCGAAGTTGGCCGGGCGCTACGTCAACGACAGCCCGTGGGTCGGCACCGCCAACATCGTCGAGCGCGGCGGGAAGCTGTGGCTCGGGACCGAGACGCCGATGACCAAGACCGGCGACAACAGCTGGCGGATCGGCGAGGACAGCTGGACCCCTGAGCGCGGCACCTTCGCCAACTTGATCGACGGCCGCCCGCAGACCTTCATCTTCTCGGGCGAGAAGTTCCTGCGGCACGACATCTAGGCTTGGGCCGGACGGGCGGCTAGGAGCGCCGCCATGGACGTCCTCGAAGCTTCCCGCATCACCCCCGAAATGGTCGCTGAGCATGGGCTCAGCGACGAAGAATACGGCCGCATCCTCAAAAGCCTCGGCCGCGAGCCGAACCTCGTCGAGCTCGGCATCTTCTCGGTCATGTGGTCGGAGCATTGCAGCTACAAAAGCTCGCGCATCCATTTGAAGAAGCTGCCGACCGAGGCGCCGTGGGTGATCTGCGGCCCGGGCGAGAATGCGGGCGTTATCGATATCGGCGATGGAGACGCGGCGATCTTCAAGATGGAGAGCCACAACCACCCGTCCTACATCGAGCCTTATCAGGGCGCGGCGACCGGGGTCGGCGGCATATTGCGCGACGTCTTCACGATGGGCGCGCGGCCGATCGCGAACCTCAACGCGCTGCGCTTCGGGCGGCCCGATCATCCCAAAACCCGGCATCTGGTGGCGGGCGTGGTCGCGGGGATCGGCGGCTACGGCAATTGCGTCGGCGTTCCGACGGTCGGCGGCGAGATCAATTTCGACCCGGCCTATGACGGCAACATCCTGGTCAACGCGATGACGGTTGGGGTCGCGAAGACCGACAAGATTTTCTATTCGGCCGCGAGCGGCGTCGGGAACCCGATCGTCTATGTCGGCTCGAAGACCGGGCGCGACGGAATTCACGGCGCGACCATGGCCAGCGCCGACTTCGATGAGGACAGCGAGGAGAAGCGCCCGACCGTGCAGGTCGGCGACCCGTTCACCGAGAAGCTGCTGATCGAAGCGTGCCTCGAGCTGATGGCGACCGACGCCATCGTCGCCATCCAGGACATGGGCGCGGCCGGCCTGACCAGCTCGTCGGTCGAGATGGCGTCGAAAGGCGGCGCCGGCATCCGGCTCGACATGAACCAGGTGCCGTGCCGCGAAACCGGCATGACGCCGTACGAGATGATGCTGTCCGAGAGCCAGGAGCGAATGCTAATGGTTCTGAAGCCCGGCCGCGAGGGGGAGGCCGAGGCGATCTTCCGCAAGTGGGAGCTGGATTTCGCCGTGATCGGCGAGGTGACCGACACCGGCCACATGGTGCT
>Ga0070664_100004257_pt1 | contig 11512 bp, 5 predicted proteins | sample KBSC73metaG_FD_65863 | JGI IMG/M metagenome (GOLD analysis project Ga0070664, IMG submission 65863) | Corn rhizosphere microbial communities from Kellogg Biological Station, Michigan, USA - KBS C7-3 metaG | ecosystem: Host-associated > Plants > Roots > Rhizosphere > Soil ... | reverse complement strand
GAGCGCACGATGAGATCGTCGAGGCCGGTCTCTTCGCGGACCTCACGGAGCGCAGCAGCTTCGATCAGCTCGCCATCCTCGACGTGGCCTTTCGGGAACCCCCAGTTGTTGTAGCTGTCGCGGATGATGAGGAAGAGCGGCCGGCTCGTGCCGCTGGTCGAGTCACCCATGCGCACGACGACCCCGCCGGCGGACGTCTCCAGGGTGGCGTGCGCCCGCGCCACGTTAGGCGGCCTGCGGGTCGAGATCGGCGCGCCCCTCGATGAACTGGCGCACGACCGGGTCACTGGACTGCTGGATCTCGTCGACCGTGCCGACGGTGCGCACGCGGCCGTCGTACAGCATCGCGATCCGTGTCCCGACGCGGTAGGCGCTTCGCATGTCGTGCGTGATGACAATGCTCGTGACGCCGAGCCGGTCGCGCATGCGGATCATGAGCTCGTCGATCACGGCGCTGGTGACGGGATCGAGCCCGGTGGTGGGCTCGTCGTAGAGCAGGTATTTCGGGCGCAACGCGATCGCGCGCGCGATCCCGACCCGCTTGCGCATGCCGCCCGAAAGCTCGGCCGGAAAGCGCGGGGCGACGTTAGGCAGGTCGACCAGATCGAGCGCCTCGTTCACCCGATCGGCGATCTGCGCTTCATCCAACGTGCCCTGCTTCCGGAGCCCCATGGCAACGTTGTCGCCGATCGTCAGCGAGTCGAACAGCGCCGCGAACTGGAAGACATACCCAATGCGCGCGCGGAGCTCGTACAGCTCGCGTCGTTTCAGCATGGGCACCTCGAGGCCATCGACGAACACCGTGCCGCGGTCCGGCTCGAGCAGTCCCACGATGTGTTTGATCGCCACCGACTTCCCCGTGCCGGAGTAGCCGATGATGACCATGGTCTCGCCCTCGACGACGTCGAGCGTAAAGCCGTCGAGTACGCGCTTGGGTCCGAAGCTTTTGTAGACGTCGACGAGTTGTATCATTGGTCATCAGCCATCCGCCATCGGCCATCACCTCAAACCGCGAGCCGGGCACGGGGTCACATATCTTACGCCCCCGCGGCGCGGTCCGCACGTACGCGTAACCACTACGTAAATGACGAACGGGGAGGCCATTTGGCCTCCCCGTTCGTCATTGCCGTTCAGAAAGTGCGCCCGGAGGGACTCGAACCCCCAACCTTCTGATCCGAAGTCAGATGCTCTATCCGATTGCGCTACGGGCGCATCGCGGGCGCTTCGCGCCCGCGAGCTGAGAAACTAACGCTCCGAGTTGTCGGCTACCAGCAGGTGGCCTCACACCTGTGGATGGCAGCGCGCCGCTCGAGCTGATGGGTTGCTGGCTGATGGCTCGCCGTCAGGCGGCGAAGCTCCCTAACGCGCGGCCCACGTCCCCCTCGCGGAGGCGCTTGAGGGCGCGGTCCCGGAGCTGGCGCACGCGCTCGCGCGTCACGCCCAGCATCGAGCCGATCTCCTCGAGCGTGTGCTCCCGCCCGCCCTCGAGGCCGAAGTAAAGGCGCAGCACCCGCGCGTCGCGCGGCGGAAGCGTCCCCAGCGCGAGCTCGATCTCATCGGTGAGGAAGCGGTTCATCGCCTCTTCCTCCGTATCCGGCATCTCGTCGGCGACGAACCGCTCGATGAGCGACCGATCGCCCTCGGGGTCCATCGGCGCGTCGAGCCTAACGTCACCGGTATTCAGCGCGGCCAGCGACTGGACGACGTCCACCGACAGCCCGGTGAGCTGCGAGAGCTCCTCCGGCGTTGGCTCGCGGCGGAGCTTCTGCCGCAGGATCTCGGACGCCTTGATGATGCGCGACAGGTCCGCTGTGCGGTTCAACGGCACACGGACCGTGCGCCCCTGACGCGCCAGCGACGACAGGATCGCCTGTCGAATCCACCAGACCGCGTACGAGATGAACTTGACGCCCTGATCGGGATCGAACTTTCGCGCGGCGGTGAGCAGGCCGACGTTCCCTTCCCCGATCAGATCGATGAGCGGCAGACCACGGTTCTGATACTTCTTCGCCACCGAGATCACGAAGCGGAGATTCCGCTTCACGAGCTCCTGGAGCGCATCCGGGTCGCCCGCGCGGATCTTCCGTGCAAGGTCGAGCTCTTCGGTGCCCTTGAGGAGCGGATACGTGCTGACTTCGTAGAGGTATTGATCGAGGATATCCCGTTCGGGCTCGCTCGGAGCTATCCCCGCGGGCACGACGCGACGGCGGCGGCGCTTGACTTCGGTCATGTGTTTCGGTTCCTCGAGCGATCAGCGAGTGTCGCGTATGTCGAATCGGCGCGCGACGCGTCGACGTGCACGCATCGCTCTTCACGAGACACGCGCCTCGCAATCCCGCCGAGCGCTGCGCGTGCCCGTTGCACGATTTTCATGAGTGGCAAAGGTGCTGCAAGATACTGGCCCGTAGCGGTTTCGCCAGAGCGGTTTTCTTGACTTTCCGTGTACCCCTGGGTACAATTTCCGGTTCCTGACGCCCGGGGGCGTAGCTCAGTTGGGAGAGCGCTTGAATGGCATTCAAGAGGTCAGGGGTTCGATTCCCCTCGCCTCCATCTGGGCGGCCGAACACGCCGCCCAGAGCTATCAGGCAAAAGCCATCAGCCATTAGCAACTGATAGCCGTAGTCTGATACCTCGAGCAATCAGCGAAGTTGCGGGAATAGCTCAGTTGGTAGAGCACAACCTTGCCAAGGTTGGGGTCGCGGGTTCGAGTCCCGTTTCCCGCTCTGATAACCTTTCAACAACACTTCCTGTCACGATCGGGCGGTTAGCTCAGTTGGTTAGAGCGCCACGTTGACATCGTGGAGGTCACAAGTTCGAGTCTTGTACCGCCCATACGCCCCGCGGAAATCCGCGGGGCTTTTTTTTTTGCGCGTCATGATAGCGCCGAACGGGCCTGATCATTGCCTTTCACAAACGCGTCACGATCAAACCGGCCTGACTCTTCAGCGAGGAATGGATCACCGCCGCCAAACGCACCAGCCGAACCACACGTCCCGCGGCTTCAACGCAGGGGCAGGAGCTGCCAGGCGCCGACCCCTGCTCTGGCGACTGCCGCTCCTCGTGTTCCTCCTCGCAGGTCTCGTCTGCCTCAAGTATCTCGACGGGAGATTGAGCGGCGATTACAAACGCAGCGCTGGTGATCTCGCCGTTCAGGCCGACGCGCTGATCGAGACGGCCATCGCCAACCAGGCCGCATCGCTGCACGCGCTCGAACAGATGATCGCCGCTGCGCCGTCGCCCGCAGAACGCCGAGCGCGGCTCTCCGAGTTCGGCCGAACGCTGCTCGCGTCACAGCCAGAAATGGTTCGCGTCATGCGCCTGGACGATGCGGGCAACGTCCGAGAAGCGTTGCCGACGCAGACCGCGAACGACAGCGACCTCGCGAGCGACAATCATTTCCTCCTCGCCGAGACGCGCTCGGCGCTCGCGCGCGCGCGCGAAACGCTCGCGCCGGCAGTCAGCGGCGTGCTCGTGCTGCGCCACGACACGCTCGGATTCGTGATCTACGATCCGGTCATCGTGCACGGCCGAGCGGCCGGTTATGTCGGCGTCTCGATCGCGTATGCGCCGCTCCTGCGCGCACTCCTCACGCCTCGCGTGCAGGGACGCTTCGGCTATCGCGTCACCGACAGCGCGGGACGCGTACTGGCCGTCTCGCCACGCTACCCCGCTCGCGTGAGCGAGTTCGCGACACAACGAGTAACGCTGCCCGGCGGGATGCACTGGCAACTCGATGTGCCGATCGGCGTCGTTCAGCCGCGAGCGGCGCGCGTCGTGATGTGGATCGTCGGGCTCGTGAGCCTCTTCATGGTCGCGCTGCTCGTCCTGCGCGAGGACGCGCGTGCGGAGCGCATCGCTATGCACTCGTTCAACCTCGAGCTGCTGTCGCGTGATCTGCTGGACGCCAACGTGAGACTCGAAGAGCGCGCGCAGCAGGTGAACGAGGCGAACATGGCGAAGAGTCGCTTTCTTGCGAACGTGTCGCACGAGCTGCGCACGCCGCTCAACGCGATCGTCGGATACAACGCGCTCGCACTCTCTGGGCTGTATGGCGAAGTGCCGCCCGAGCTCCGGAGCGCCCATGATCGCATTCGCACCGCGGCCGATCATCTCCTGCACGTGCTGAACGACGTGCTCGATCTGTCGAAGATCGAAGTCGGACGCATGGAGGTGGACGCGCACGAGGTAGCGCTGGAACCGCTGCTCGAGGGCGTCGTGTCGATCGTCGAGCCGGTCGCCGAAGCCAAGGACGTGCGGCTCGATCTCGTCGTCGCGCGCAATCTGCCGTCGCTCGTGACGGACCCGCGCCATGTGCGCCAGATCCTGATGAACCTGCTGACGAATGCGATCAAGTTCACGGAGCGCGGGTCCGTGACGATCGTCGCGACACGCGGTGAAGGCGCGCGGTCGGAGATGGTCTCGATCGCCATCGAGGACACCGGAATCGGGATCGCGCGATCGGATCTCGGACGCATCTTCGACGAATTCGAGCAGGTACGTCCTGGCGGGCGAGGCGATTCGATCGTGCGCGGAACCGGGCTCGGGCTGGCGGTCTCACGGAAGCTCGCGCGTCTGCTCGGCGGCGACGTCGACGTGACGAGTCGAGTTGGGACAGGCTCGCGGTTCACGCTGTGGCTACCGCTAACATCGATCTCGCGCCGTCCCACGACACCACCAGAAGGCATCGAGCTCGGCGTGGCGCCTCGGCGGGACGCGGATGCGATGGATCGTCAGGCGGACGAAACGCACGACGGAGGGTCTGCCGACGAGGCGCACCGAGGCGAGAACGCGGGCGTCGAGGCGACCCGGCGACCTTGACTATGTCGTTATGTACGACTACTTTCCGCGACTTGCCAGCAACGTCGTGCGGTCCCGTCCTGTCGTCGGGCGTCGTTGGCATTCCGCCAGACATTTGCGCTAGGCGCCCGTAGCTCAATTGGATAGAGCATCTGACTACGGATCAGAAGGTTGGAGGTTCGAGTCCTTCCGGGCGCGCCAGCGGGATCCGTTGTGGCAGGAAACTTCGGGGCGTAGCGTAGCCCGGTAGCGCGCCTGCTTCGGGAGCAGGAGGTCGCTGGTTCAAATCCAGTCGCCCCGACTCACAACCCCTTGTCAGCGAGCCTAACGCTGACAAGGGGTTTCTGCATCCCCGCCGACACTCACGGCGTCGTGTGAGCGAGCGCTAGGGTTGGATCACCGAAATCGGCCGAAGCCCGCGAGACTGGAGCCGCGCATTGAGCCGCGGAAGGTCGGTGGCCATGAGCCTCGTATAGGCTTGCTGTACCAGTGCCAACTGCGACTTGAGCACCGCGAGTGCCTCGCGCGCCTGGTCCGTTGGCTTGCGATCCGACGACTGCACCTCGGATGCAAGGTACGACAGCTTGGCCGACAGACGGACCGGCCACTCGTAGAACGCGCCCGGCTTCTGCTGCGTTAGGCTGTCCGCGAGGAACGCGAACTTCTGCTCGAGGGAATCCACTGCAGGTCCAACGTCCCCCGCACCCCGCGACGCGCCCGCAAGCTGCTCACGAATCTTGTCGATGCTCGCATACAGGTTGCCTGACGTGTCGAGACTCTTTGCGATGTCGGTGAGCATCGCCGTCTGCGCGATGAGTTCTCCAGGGGCACCGCCTGACTGCGGGTCCTTCAGGATCGTGAGGGGTTGGCGAAGCTCCGTGCCACCCACCCGTAGCAGCACCGTGTAGCGACCCGGCGGCGCGAGGATGCTCAACGTATTCGCGCCGCCACGGCCACCGCGCCCCCGCTGCGGAGCAGCCGATGGCGGTCCCACGATCGGCCCTTCCTCGGCGCCGCGCGGCGGCGTTGGCTGCGCGGGAGTAACGGGGGCAGCATGCACTGGCGCGAGAGGATCGAAACGCAGATCCCACACGGCGCGGTTGATCCCCGCGCTTCGAGGGCCATTCAACGTTCGGATCGTTCGACCGGCGGAATCGATGATCGAAACCGTCGGCGTCGCCGTTGACGTGTCGCCAATCCAGTAGTTGATGTAGGCCCCATAGGGCGGGTTCTTCCCACCGGAGGGATCGTCCGACGCGTCGCGCACAGCCGTGTCGTACGACCGCAGCCGATAGGCTGGTCGCGGGGCGAAAAGATGCACCGCCGCGGTGCGTACAGCAGGCGTGAGCTGCTCGAGCGCCGTGATGTCGTCGAGGATGTAGAACCCGCGACCGTACGTGGCGACGGCGAGATCGCTGAAGTTCTGCTGGATGGTGAGCCACGACACCGGCGCGTGCGGCAAGTCGAGCTGCAGTGGCTCCCACTTCGCTCCGTCGTCGAAGGAGACGTAGAGTGCGTTCTCCGTTCCGAGATAGAGCAGGCCCGCGCGCTTGGGATCTTCGCGAACGCACCTCGCGTAGCCGACGGGCGACTTCGGAAGGCCATTCACGATGAGCGTCCAGCTCGCGCCATAGTCGGTCGTCTTGTACACCCACGGATCGAAGTTGCCTTCCTGGTGCGCATTCACGGTGATGTACGCGGTGCCTGCTTTGAAACGAGACGGTTCGACGTTGCTCACCGTGCCCCACGCCACCATTCCTGGAATGTTTCTGGTGACGTTCGTCCACGTTTTGCCGGCATTGCGCGTGATCTGCACCTGTCCGTCGTTTGTGCCCGCCCAGATCAATCCCGGTGCGATCGGCGATTCCGCGATCGCGTAGACGACGTCGCCGTACTCGACACCGATGTTGTCGCCGGTGAGGCCGCCCGACGGGCCTTGTTTGGTCGGGTCGTTCAGCGTTAGGTCGGGACTGATGACCGTCCACGTCTGCCCGCCATTCACTGTCTGATGAATGTGCTGGCTACCGACGTAGATCCTGGTGTGATCATGCGGGGAGATCGCGATCGGAAAATCCCACACGAAGCGATATTTGACATCCTTCGCCGCGTGTCCGTTCGGGCTCACCGGCCAGACTTCGACGTCTCGAACGCGTCGCTCGGATAGCTCAGTGCGGACGACGATTCCGCCCATGCTGCCGCGACCGGATGCGGTCGACCACACCACGTTGCCGTTGACCGGATCCGGAGTCGCCCAGCCGCTTTCACCGCCGCCGACGGCGTACCATGCGCCGCGAGGGATGTCCGACCCACCAGTCAATCCCGACTCTGGAATTTTCGAGTTGCTGGGGCCGCACGTGCTTGGCCCATCCTGCATGTTGCCACACACCATATACGGAATGCTGTTGTCCGTCATGACGTGATACATCTGTGCGATCGGCAACCGAATGCGGTCCCACGTTAGGCCACGGTTTGTGGAAATGCTCACGCCTTCGTCGTTGCCGACGATCATGCGGCGTCCGTTGGTCGGATCGATCCACATATCGTGGTTGTCGAAGCCGGGGCTTTGCGCGGTCGGGCGTCCGGACACGTTGACACCGCCATCCCGACTGCTCGAGAATCCGATGCTCAGGAAGTACGCCTCGTTAGGGTCATCGGGCGCAACAGCCATTCGCGTGTAGTACGCGGGACGTGAGAGCAATCCACTATTCGAGTTGACGAGACGCCACGACTGACCCGCGTCATCCGACCGCCAGAGTGTACCAGTGTCTGTCGGCTCGCCCTTCCACGGAATGCCCTTCCCCGTCTCGATCAGCGCGTAGACACGTCGCGAGTCGGCCTTGGTGACGCCGAGTCCAACCTTCCCAAAGGGTCGAGTAGGAAGCCCGCTGCCGGCGAGATGGTGCCACGTCGCGCCATTGTCCGTCGACTTCCAGATACCGCTACCGGCTCCGCCGCTAAAGCGTCCCCACGTGTGCATCTCGATTTGCCACGTTGCAGCATAGACGACGTCCGGATCATTCGGATCTCGCAGAACGTCAATGCCGCCCGCGCTGTCGCCGGCAAAGAGCACGCGTGTCCAGGTCGCTCCGCCGTCGACGGTTCGGAAAATGCCACGCTCCTGCTGGGGAGCGTACGCGTGGCCGAGTGCAGCGACGAGCGCGCCATCTGGATTGCGCGGGTCGACGGCGATGCGCGCTACCCGACCACTGTTCTCCAGGCCGACGCGCTTCCACGTCGCGCCTTCGTCGGCGGAGCGATACACGCCCCAGCCCATCGAGATGTGGCTGCGCAGAAAGCTTTCCCCGGTTCCTGCCCAGATGACGCGTGGGTTCGACGGCGCTACCGCAAGCGCGCCAATCGATGAGACCAACTCTTTGTCGAAGATTGGCGACCAGTGCACGCCGCCATCCGTCGTTTTCCAGATCCCGCCCGATGCCGCACCGACGTAGTAGGTACTCGGGTCGCCGGCGACGCCAACGACGGCATCGACACGATTGCCCGGCGGTCCGATGAAGCGGTACGAGAGCGCACCGTAAAGGCTGGAGTCCGAACGTGGCGGCGCTGCACCAGCGCCGCCACGTTGGGCACCAAGCGGATCAGCAATCGTGGCGAGTAAAAGCGCTCCGGTCGTGAATACCGTCTGCGGTTTCATCGTCTCCTTGTCTGTTCCGCTCCAGTTGCGCTCACTCCGGCGGCGGCGCGGGTGGTCCCTTGATCACGTAATCGGCCGGCGGCTCCTCGTGCCGCAGGTTCCGCACGAAGTAATCCCAGTGCACCCGGTGGACGTAGGGGATGTAGTACATCATGTGCCCCGCGTCCGGCACGATGAGCATGTCGAACGTCTTCCCTGCCTTGATCAGCGCATCCGCAAGGCGCAGCGTGTTCACCGGGCTCACGTTGTCATCCATGTCGCCGTGAATCAGGAACAGCTTGCCGCGAAGGTTCGCGGCCATCGCCGGGTTCGACTGGCTCTCGAAGTTGTCGGTCTTTCGCACGGTGTCGCGCGTGAGGACACCGGTGTACTTCTCACCCCAGTGCATGTTGTAGCTGCGGTTGTCGTGGTTCCCCGACGTCGACACCGCGACCTTGAAGAACTCCGGGTAGCGCAGAATCGCATCGGTCGACGCGAAGCCGCCGCCGGAGATGCCGTAGATGCCAACGCGCGTTAGGTCCATGTAGGGACGCGTCGCCGCGAGCTGCTTGATGGCCGTGATGTGATCCGGCAGCCCGTTGTCGCCCATGTTCGCGTACCACGTCTCGCGAAAGGCCTTCGAGCGATGCGTCGTGCCCATCGCGTCGACGTTCACGACAATGAAGCCGAGCTCCGCGAGGGCCTTCACCTGCGAGTACTGCGAGTAGCCAACGTTCAGCGCGTTCGGATCGTCGTGGGGCACAAAGGCCTTCGGGCCCGTCGTGAGCTGCGGGCCCGGGTAAATGTTGTCGATGATCGGGTAGACCTTGGTCGAATCGAAGTTGTTAGGCTTCCAGATCGCGCCATACAGATCCGTCACGCCATCGCGCGCCTTCACCTTGATGGGCTCGGGTGGTCGGTAACCGGTCGCCATCAGCGCGGACACATCCGCCTTCTCGAGGGTGCGCAGCACGCGCCCATCGCCCGAGCGCAGCACCGCCACCGGCGGCATGTCGACGCGCGAGTAGATGTCGACGAGGAAGCGTCCACCCGGTGCGACGTGCACGGTGTGCTCCGCGTCCTCGGGCGTCAGGAGCTCGACCGGCGAGCCGTCGAGCTTCACGCGATACGCCTTCTGGTAATACGGGTCGCGCCCCTTCTCGCGGCCCTGGCCAGTGAAGTAGATCGTGCCCGTCGTGTCGACGTTGCGAAGAATTTCGGCGACGAGCCACGGCCCCGACGTCAGCTGTCGAACGACGGTACCCGCTGTGTCGAACAGATAAAGGTGCTTCCAACCGTCGCGCTCCGACATCGCCATCGTGCCCCGCGCGCCAGGGAAGACGTGGAACTCCTCCTGATCGACGTACGTCGCGCTCGAATCGAAGGCGAGCCGTTTGCGCGTACCACTCGCCGCATCCACACGATAGAGCGACGCGACCTTGTCAGCGCGCGTCATGTCGCCGTAGAGGAAGCTCTTGCTGTCCTTCGCCCACTCGCCGCCGCCGCGGCCACCGATGCCGCCGAAGCCTGGTGAGTAGATGGCCGGCGGCGTCACCGCGCGTGCGGCCTTCGACGCGACGTCGATGACATACCGCGTCGCGCGCTCGTACGCGGTATCGCCCGGGAGTGCGTAGGGCATGAGGTACGCGGACGGGCGAATCGTCGTTGACGAATAGAGCGGGAACATCTCGACGCCACGCTCGTCGATGCGCACGACGAGCAGTCGCTTGCCGTCCGGCGACCACACCATGCTCGGCTGGATCGGATCCTTCGAACGGACCTGCGATGGGCGGGGCTCGCCGACGCCGTAGCTGTTGAATCGCACGCCGTCGGTCGTGAGCTGCGTCTCGTCGCCACCACCCGCCCGCTTCACCCAGATGTTGTGGTCCTTCACGTACGCGACCCACTGTGAGTCGGGTGACGGCACCTCCGCCGCCGATCGCGCCTTGTACGTGCTCGGCGTGCACTCGTAGCGCGTGAGATCGCAGTCGATGTAGCGATCGCCGCTCTTGAAGCGGAGCGTCTTGTCGACGCCGAGGAGCGTGAAGGTCTGAAACGGCAGCTTCGTGGCCTCGTACGACTTCTTCCCGGCTTCCATTCGCGTGAGCGCGCTCGCGAGCTTGAGATGATCGAACAGCGGCCGCTGCACGTTCGCGACCGGATCGACGAGCACGAACTCGTGGCCGGCCGGCCGTGAAACGCGATACCAGAAGCGCGTCGAGTCGGAGAGCCAGGTGACGGACAGGATGTCGTTGGCGACGAGCGGCGCGGTGTTCCACGTCAGCATCCGCTCGGCTTTGGCGTAATCGGGCTGCTGGGCGGCGAGCGACGGGCCGATTGCCGCGGTTAACGCGATCGTACTGAGCGCGAGTCGGCCCTGGGGGATGGGCATGGTTGGCTGCAAAGGGGAGTGAGCAGAGGCGAGGCCTGTAATACCTCGTCGTTCCGAGTGAAGCAAGAAAGGCCCGGAACGGCCTCGCCTGTCGGTGCCAACCACAGCCTATCGACTGTTGCGACAAGCGTGCCCGTCCCTGACGGCGCGCGGGCGCCGTCGCGCGCTCGAAGGCGGCACGCCGCAGGGTCCATCCCTTGCTATTCCAAAGATCGCGGGTGCGCGCAGCCGCATAACGATCCGATCCGGGAGGCGACGATGGGTGGAATCAAGAACGGAGACCGAAGCAAGCCCTCGACGTTCCCGGCGTCCGGCGACGGCGCATGCCAGGAACGTCGGCACCGCGGCGGTGGCGTCGTCGCTCGCCGGTCGGCGGTGGGCCGCGCGATTGGACGTCACCGACTCGAGGAATTCCAGCGCACTCTGACCGGGCTCGCGGTCGCGGTGTTCGGGCAGGAGGCCACGGTAGTCGCGCACCTGCGAAGCTCATCCGGACGACAGTGGGTGACCTTCGTGGTCGACGCTGCCGACCCGATGTCGGTCATGCAGTACGAGGACTTCATGCCGCGGGAGCGCGCGTTTTGGACGGCGTACTCGCAGCTGCCGAAGCCCGCGGCGGTGAAGTTCATGGTGGTGATTCGGCCAGCTCGCGGATGGTGCCGAGTCGAAGCCCTCGCGCCACTCTTCTCGAC
>Ga0070664_100004254_pt1 | contig 11514 bp, 8 predicted proteins | sample KBSC73metaG_FD_65863 | JGI IMG/M metagenome (GOLD analysis project Ga0070664, IMG submission 65863) | Corn rhizosphere microbial communities from Kellogg Biological Station, Michigan, USA - KBS C7-3 metaG | ecosystem: Host-associated > Plants > Roots > Rhizosphere > Soil ... | reverse complement strand
CCGGCGAAGGCGCGGCGACACTCATGCGAAGCGGATCCGCGGGTCCAGCCATGCGTACAACAGGTCGACCGCGACATTGAGCGCGATGAACATGCCCGAAGCGACGAGCACGGCGGCCTGCACGACGGGAAAATCGCGCTCGTAGATCGCCTGGACGGTGAACGCACCGATGCCGGGCCAGCCGAACAGCGTTTCCGTGATCACGGCACCGCCCAGCAGATAGCCGAACTGCAGCCCCACGATCGTGATCACCGGCAGCGCGGCGTTCTTGAGCGCGTGCTTGCCGACGACCCAGGTCTCGCGCAGGCCGCGCGCGCGGGCGGCCAGGATGTATTCCTGGTTGAGCACGTCCAGGAGGCTCGAGCGCACCAGGCGCGCGATGCGCGACAGCGGATAGAGCGCGAGCGTCGCGGCGGGCAGGATCAGGTACTTGATGCCGCCCGCGCCGCCGGCCGGCAGCCAGCGCAGTTCCACCGCGAACACGGCGATCATGAGCAGGCCGACCCAGAAGATCGGCATCGATTGCCCGAGCATGCTGAGCAGCATCAGCGTGCGGTCGAGCAGCGAGCCGCGGAACATCGCCGCAACGATGCCGATGGGGATCGCGACGACGAGCGCGATCGCCATGGCGAGCACGGCAAGCTGCACCGTGAATCCGATCCGACGCGCGACGAGCAGCAGCGCGGGCTCGCCCGAGCGCAGCGACTTGCCGAGATCGCCCTGCACCGCGCCCTCGAGGAAGCGCAGGTACTGCACGGGCAACGGCTTATCGAAGCCGAGCGCGTGACGCAGCGTTTCAATGTCGGTCTGCCCGGCGGGCGTTCCCGCCAGCAGGATCGCCACCGGATCGCCCGTCAGGTACAGCAGACCCCACACGAGCGTGCTCACCGCCCAGAACGTCAGGACGGCGAGCAGCAGGCGGCGCCGGACGTACCGCCACATTCACGCGCTTCCTGCGCCGCGGGGCCGGTCGTCGCTTCCCGCGCTCACCCGGACATCGTCGCGAACTGCAGGTCCATGCGCTCGAACGGGCTCGGGGTCCACTGCAGCTTGCGGTTCACGCCGTAGATGTGCTCTTCGTCGTACAGGAACAGCCACGGGCAGTACTCGTCCACGACGTACTTCTCGAACTCCTGCGCGATGGGAACGCGCTTCGCGGGATCGACCTCGGTGCGCAGCCGGTCGAGCAATTCGTCCATCCGCGCATTGTTGGTGTAGTGATAAAGACCCTTGCTCCAGAAATGGACCTGCCACTCGAAGGAGGGATCGAGCCAAAGGGGGCCGACGGACCACATGTTCATTCCGGCGGCCTTCTGCGTCGAGTACAGCGAGGACACCGTGTTGAATTCGACGCCCTTGTCGCGGAAGCGGATGTTCGCCTTCGCGGCCATGTCGATGATGGCCGCCGCGACGTCCTTGTCATTGAGCCATCGGCCCACGGGATGGTTGTAGTCGAGATCGATCCCGTTGGGATATCCCGCCTGCGCCAGCAGCTTCTTCGCGAGCTCGGGGTCGTACTTGTAGCCGGTGATCTTGTCCGGCGCGTAGCCGATGTAGCCGGCCTTGTTGATGCCTTTCGCCGCGTACGCATGCCCGCCGAGGATGTTCTTCACGATCGCGTCCACGTCGATCGCATGATTGATCGCCTTGCGTACGAGCGGATTGTCGGTGGGCGGCACGTTGCCGTTGAAGAAGCAGAACACGCGTCGCAATCCGCGCGCGGTGCGGATATCGGCGGTGCGCTTCGCGCGATCGATCAGCTCGGGCGGCAGCGCGGTGACGATATCCGCCTCGCCGGTATCCAGCAGCGCCACACGGGTGGCGCTTTCGGGTTGCGCGCGGAAGGTGATGGCCGGGATCTGCGGCTTCGGCCCCCAGTACGCGGGGTTCGCTTCGAGCCTGATATGGACGCCGTCCTGCCACTCGGCGAACCGGTAAGGACCGCTGCCGACGGGCTTGCGGCCGAAACCGGCCTTGCCGCCGGACTCGACGTAGTACTTGGGCGGGAAAAAGAAGAAGAACGCCATCGACGCCGGCGTGGCGGCGTACGGTCCGTCCGTGACGATGTCGAACGTCTGGGCATCGACCGGCACGACCTCCTTGACGTGATTCATGTAGCTCGACGCCATCCCCTTGTTGCCCTTCAGCGTGTCCATGCTGAAGCGCGCGACCTCGGCGTTGATCTCCTCGCCGTTGGTGAATTTCAGGCCGGGGCGCAGATGGAACCGCCAGCGATCGGGCGCGCGACTTTCCCAGCGCTCGCAAAGGCGCGGCTCGAGCTTCATTACCTTGTCCCGCGCGTCGTAGCGGTACTGCGCCGGCGTCTCGAGCATGTGCGCATACACGTTGCCCGCGTTGACGTTCGTATCCATGGTCGGATCGAGCGATTGCGGCCACGCGGTCTGCACCACGACCAGGGGCCGTCCCGCGCCCGGCACGTTCTGCGCCGCCGCATGGCGGCTCACCCAGGGGCCGGTCGCTCCGAGGGCGGCCATCCGCAGAAAGTCACGACGAGTCCTCTTGGTGCTCATGTGGTCCCCCTCATGCGTACGTGAGCATTCGATGCGTGCCGTGCATCTACATCTCGGCGAGGCCGCCGCCGCCCCTGGGATCGGAAGCGCCGCTGGCCTTGCCCGTGTGCGGGTCCAACATCACGAGGCAGACGCGTCCGCCATAGGGATCCTCGCGCGTGCGGTAGCCCAGGCGCTCGAGCGCGTGGCGAGTGTCGAGCGGAAAGAAGGGGTCGACGCGCAGCTCCTGCGGATCGTTCTCGCAATGGATGCGCGGACTGGCCACCGCCGCCGCCGGCGAGAGCCCGAAGTCCAGCACGCTCAGGAGCACGTGCGCCATGGAGCTCGTCTTGCGCCCCCCATGTGGCGAGCCGAGCACGGCGCGCACGACATCGCCGTCGAACACGATCGCCGGACCGCCGCCTGCGAGCGGTCGCTTGCCGGGCGCGATCGAATTGGCGTGACCCGGACGAGGGTCGAACATGGACATACCGTTGTTGTACATGAAACCCAGCCCCGGCGTCACTACGCCCGACCCGAAGCACACGGTGTGCGTCATGCTCACGGCCGAGCCCTCGTTGTCATAGGTCGTCACGTGGGTCGTGCCCGCGAGCCTGGAGGGTGCCTGCGGAGGCTGACGCGACACTTTGTCGATGCGCCGGCGCAGCTCCGTGGCGTGCGCCTTCGAGGTGAGATCGCCAAAGCATCCGGCATCCGGCCCGGCGAAGCGCGCGCGCTCCGCGAACGTCGCGAACAGCGCGCGGGCGAGCAGGTCGTAATAGGCCGCGCTTTCCTGGCCGAGCGCGGTCAGGTCGTACCCTTCGAGAACGTTCAGCAGCATCACCAGCAACGCGCCGATGGCGGGGGGAGGGTCCGTGCTGATCGCGAGCCCGCGATAGCTGCCTCGCAGGGGCGCGCGAACGGTCGCGCGATATTCGGCGAGATCACGCCGTGTCACCGGTGCGCCGTGACCCTCGAGGTCTGCGGCCATCTTGCGCCCGATCTCGCCGACATAGAAGTCGTCGGGGCCCTCGACGGCGATGCGCCGCAGCGTGCGCGCGAGGTCCGGCTGCGAGAGGCGCTCGCCGATGTGCGGCACGCGGCCGTGCGTCGTGAAGATCTCGGCACACGCCGGCGTCGTGGTGAGCATGTTGCACCCGTCGAACGGCGCGGCCGTTTGCAACACGGGATTTTCGGACCGCCAGTATTGGTGCAGGTATGGATAGACCGCGAAGCCTTCCTCGGCGTAGCGGATCGCGGGCTCGAGCAGTTGCGCCCAGGTGATGCGACCGCTGCCGAACTGCTCGAACGCCGCCTGCGTGCCGCGCACGAAGGTCGGAACGAGTATCGGGCCGTAACCGAAGAGGATCTCGCCCGGCCGGGCACCGGCGAACATATCGGCACGCGCCGCAGATCCGGCCTGGTCGAGGAAATCGATGATCACGTTCCGACGGGTCGGCGCGTGATAGAGATTCATCACGCCGGTGCCGGCGATCGTGGTCATCGCGGGCGAGACGACCGTCTGCGCGTACGCGGTCGCGATCGCCGCGTCGACCGCCGATCCGCCCGCGCGAAAGATCTCCGCCCCCGCCGCCGCGGCAAGCGACTCCGGACACACCACGATCCGATTCACCGCGGCCCCCTCAGGGCATCTCGCGCCCGCACGGGCGCGTGCGCGACCTCGTGCAGGCGCTGAGAATCCGCGGGATGTTACCGCGAATGTCGCTAACGGGCGTACCCGTAATCGGCGCGCGCGCGCTCGGGTGAGAGAAACCCCATCGCGATGTCGTGCTCGATCGCTTCTCGTGTGCGCCGCGACGGATCGCCGTAGCCGCCGCCGCCGGCCTCGAACGTCGTGACGCGGTCCCCGGGCTTGAGGATGTAGCGGCCCTTGGGGTCGGCGGTCGACCCGTTCACGCGCACCTCGCGCAGCGCGCCCGGTTTGCCACCGCAGGCTCCAAGCGGCGCGAACTCGGTGCGGCCGGCGAGGAACGCGATCGCCATCTCGCCGCCGCTGTCATTGACGAACTGGATGCGCTGGCCGAGGCCGCCGCGGAACTCGCCTGCGCCGCCGCTATCGGGCAGGAGTGCCTTGGACTCGATGAACATGCCGGTGAGGTCTTCCCAGATCTCGATGGAGCTGCCCGTCATGTTCGAAGGGGAGGGCGTGCATGCTGCGCCATCCATGCCGCAAAGCGCACCGAAGCCGCCGGACGCGAAAAAGATGCTCGACACGCCGCGCCCATCGCGCGTCGTGCCCTGGACGTTGATGAGGTTCAGCATCCCCGAGTCCGCCTGCACGCGTTCGGGCACGATGCCCGCGAGCGCACCGAAGATGAGCGGCACCACGAAGTGGCCCACGATGTGCCGCCCGCCGGTGGACGAAGGCGGTTGCGCATTCAGCACGCATCCGGCAGGCGCCTTGAGCACGATGGGCCGCACGCTGCCTTCGTTGTTGGGAATGCCGGGTGTCGTGAGGCACTTGATCGCGTAGCACGTCATCGCACGCGTGTAGCAAAGCGGCACGTTGATGGCGTACTTGATGCCGTCGCTCGTGCCCGCAAAGTCGGCCGTGACCTGACCGCCGTCGATGGTGATGGCGCAGGCGAGCGTGAGCGGTCCCTCCTGAGCCTCGATCTGGATGGCGTTACGGTAAGTGCCTGCGGGTAGCCGCGCGATCTCGTCGCGGATGGCGCGCTCCGATTGCTCGAGGATCGCATCGGCCAGAGGATCGATGGAATCGAGGCCGTACTCGTCCATGAACTCGTTCAGCATGCGCCCGCCCACGGTCGTGCACGCCACGTTGGCGAGGAGGTCGCCGATCGTCTGCTCCGGCACGCGCACGTTCGCCCGTACGAGATCGACCAGCGCCTCGTCGATCACGCCTTCGCGCGCGAAGAGGCAGAGCGGCAGCCGCAGGCCTTCCTCGTACACCTCGCGTGCCGCCGCCGAGTACCCGGCGCCGCCGATGTCGGGCAGGTGCGTGATGCTCATCGAATAGCCGGCCAGGCGACCCCTGCGGAACACGGGCTGCATCACGTTGATGTCGAACAGGTGCCCCGTGCCGATCCACGGATCGTTGGTCATGACCACGTCACCGGGCCGCAGCGTATGCGGCGGAAAGCGCTCGAGCATCGCCGCGAGCGTGGCCGGCGCGGTGCCCGTGAACGACGGCACGCTGTACGAGCCCTGCGCGATCGCGCGGCCGCGGCTGTCGAACACGACGCACGACAGATCGTAGCTTTCGCGCACGTTGGTCGAGAACGACGAGCGCACGAGCGAATTGATGATCTCGTCGGCGATGGAGATCAGCCGGTCCCACTGGATGCCGAGCGTGATGGGATCGATCGACATCGTCAAACTTCCTCCGCAAGCGCCGCCGCGGCGGCCGTCGTGGCGCAGGCGCCGATGTCGATAACGAGATGGCCGTTCGCGTCGATGTGCGCGTGGTCGCCCGGACCGATCACGCACGTCGACTCTGCTTCCTCGACGAGCGCCGGGCCTTCGAGGCGCGCGCCTGTGGCGAGCCGGTAACGGTCGTACACGGGGCAGCTCACCTTGCCATGCAGCTCCGGGAAATACGCGGGACGGTGTCCGCGCAACGCCGCGCCCGCCGTCACGGGCGTACGCAACCGGTATGCCGCGTTGCCGCCGGGTGCCGCGCCCTGAACCTCCACCTTCCAGGCCACGATCTCGACTTCGCGGTCCGCGAAGCTCATGCCGAAGATCGCCGCATACGCGGCAGCGAAGCGGGAAGACAGCTGCGCCAGCACGTCGGCCGGGTCGCCATCCGCAAGCGATACCTCCACTTCGTAGCCTTGCCCGAGATAGCGCATGTCCAGGCGCACGAGCACGCGCGAGTCGCCCGGATCGCCGCCCGCCGACGCGAGCTGCTCGCGTACCCGCGCCTCCAGGGTCCTCACCTGCTCGGCGAACCGCTCGGCGGTCAGCGACGCCAGCGAGACGCGCAGCGACTGCACCACTTCGAAGCCGAGCGGGCTTGCGAGCAAGCCGAATGCGGACATGACGCCGGCGCCGCTCGGGCAGACGACGCGCGGGATGCGCAGCTTGCGCGCGATGCGCGCGCCATGAATGGGGCCCGATCCGCCGAAGACGATCATGCTGCAGCGGCGATAGTCGACGCCGCGCTCCGACGCGTGTACGCGGAATGCTTTTGCGACGTCCTCGTTGATCACTTCGTGCACGCCCCATGCGGCGCGCTCCACATCCACGCCGAGCGCCGTGCCGAGCCGCGATTCGAGCGCGCGCCGCGCCGCCTCGACGTCGAGACTCATGTTGCCGCCGAGGAACGACGCCGAGTCGAGGTAGCCCAGGATCAGGTTCGCATCCGTCAACGTCGGCTCGCGGCCGCCGCGGCCGTAGCACGCCGGGCCCGGGTCCGCGCCCGCGCTGCGCGGACCGACGCGCACCACACCGCGCGCGTCGAGGTCGGCGAGGCTGCCGCCGCCCGAGCCGATCTCGATCATGTCGATGACGGGGATCTTGATCGGCAAGCCGCTGCCGCGCTTGAATTCATGCACGCGCGCGACCTCGAGCTCGTAGCGCTTCAGCGGGACCCCGTCACGCACCACGCAGCCTTTGGCGGTGGTGCCGCCCATGTCGAAGGAGAGCACCTGTGCAACACTCAGGCCGGCGCTGTGCCGCGCCGACATGAGCGCGCCGGCCGCCGGTCCCGATTCGAGGAGCCGAACGGGATAGCGGCGTGCCATCTCGGGTGTCAGCGTGCTGCCCGAGGAGCTCATGATGAGAAAGCTGCCGCGAAAGCCGGCCGCCGCGAGTCCGGTCTCCAAGCGGTGTACGTACGCGTCCACGAGCGGCTGCACGTACGCGTTGAGGCAGGCGGTCGTGAAGCGCTGGTATTCGCGCGCGAACGGAAACACGACCGACGACGCGGACACGTGCAGCGAAGGAAACCGTTCGCGCAGCCAGTCGACGATCGCGAGCTCGTGCGCCGGATTCGCGTAGGAATGCAGCAGGCACACCGCGACCGCGCGCACGCCGTCGTCCCGTGCCGCACGCTCGAGCGAGGGTTCCAGCTGCTTGAGCGTCGATGGTTGCAAGGGCTCGTGCACCGAGCCGTCCGCCTTGATGCGTTCGGCGACCTCGAAGCGCAACGGCCGCGGCACGAGCGGCGCGGGAAACCGGATGCGCAGGTCGAAGAGGTCGTAGCGTTGCTCCATCGCGATGTCGAGCACGTCGCGAAAGCCGCGGGTGACGATCATCGCCGTCGGCGTGCCGCGACGCTCGATCACTGCATTCGTGACGAGCGTCGTGCCGTGCACGATCATGCTGACGTCCGCGGGCACGACACCCGCCTGGGCCGTCACGGCCAAAACGCCGTCGAGGACCGCCTGCTCGGGCGCCTTCGGGGTCGTCAGGGATTTGTGCGTGACGATCTCGCGGCGGTCGTCGTCGAACAGTGCGAAATCGGTGAAGGTGCCGCCGATGTCGATCCCGATGCGGTAGGTCATTTCTCTTGTGGTCCTTGGCCTCGGCGCAAGATCTGACGCATTTGCGCAATGGTGTAGTCGATGTCCTCGGCCGAGATGCCGCGATAGGTCGCGAAGCGCACCTGACCGGGCCCGACGGGAAGTGCCTGGACACCGACGTTCGCGAGGCGCTCGCACAGCGTCGCGGCCGTCCACGGCGCGGCCACGTCGATCAGCACCAGATTCGTTTGCGGCGACTGGAGCGCAACGTGCGACAGCTCCGAGAGTCCCGCGCCGAGCTGCGCTGCGAGCGCGTTGGCCCGCGCGATGTGCGAAACGTCGTCGAGTCCCGCGAGCGCGGCCGCCGACGCGGCACCCGTCGGCCGCAGGCCTCCGCCCAGACGCTGGCGCAGCGGCAACGCACGCTCGATCGCAGCAGCCGTGCCCGCGAGCGCCGCCGCGATGGGAGCGCCCACCGTCTTGTTGAGGCTCAACGACACGGTGTCGAACGGTGCGGCCAGCGCGGCAGGCGACGTTGCGAGTGCCGACGCGGCATACAGGAGCCGCGCGCCGTCGAGATGCAACGACGCACCGGCCTCACGTGCGATGCCGGCCACGGCCTGGGCATACTGCCGCGGCAGCGCCATACCGCCGCTGCGTGTGTGCGTGTTCTCCAAAACGACGAGCGCGATCGGCGCGCGCTGCGCGTCGGGCGTGGCGGACAACGCCGCTTGCCACGCCGACAAGGGCGGCATCGCGCCGTCGCCCTCGACGGCGGTCATGCGCAAGCCGCCCAATGCGGCGCCCGCATTGGCCTCCGAGACCAGCACATGCGCGCCGGGCTGCGTGACTACCGTCGATCCCGGCGCTGCGCCGAGCATGAGCGCCACGGTGTTGGCCATCGTGCACGTCGGGAAGATGAGCGCATCCTTCTTGCCGAGCAGTTCCGCGATGCGCGCCTCCAGCCGGCGCTGCCACGGGTCCTCGCGCAGACCGAAGCAGCGCGAGCCGGCGGCAGCGCTCGCGGCGGCGGCCATCGCGGGCGTGGCGTGCGTGAGAAAGTCGCTGCGCAGGTCGATATTTCTCACCGCGCTCAGTCCTTCATCGTGGCGACGAGCCACAGTGCGAGGTCGGGGAAGTAATACAGCAGATAGGACAGCACGCACAGCATCACCGCATACGGCAGCGACGCCCACGCGATCGTGGACAGCGAGACGTCGCGTGCGATCGATTGCACCGCGAACAGATTGAGGCCGATCGGCGGCGACAGCTGCGCGAGCTCGGCCTGGATCACCAGGATCACGCCGAACCAGACCTCCGAGAAGCCCATCGCCTTCAGGGTCGGGAACAGCACCGGAACGGTGAGCATCATCATCGAGATGCCGTCGAGGAACGTTCCCAGCACGAGATAAAGGATGAACAGCGCCGTGAAGAACAGGAACGGCGACAGGCTCTGAACGGCGAGGTACTTCGCCATTTCGCGGCCGATGCCGGCCTCCACGACGGCGAAGTTGAGCATCTGGCCGGCCACGATGATCAGCATGACGACGCTGCTCACGGCGATGCTGGCCACGAGCGACGTCTGGAACTTGCGCCACGTGAGCTCGCGGTAGAACGCCGAGAGCACGAGCGCGGCGGCGCACCCGAAGCCCGCGGCTTCGGTCGGCGTGACGACGCCGAAATACATGCCGCCGATGATGGCCGTGATGAGCAGCGTCACCGGCACGCATTGCCACAGCGCGATGGCGATCTGCCGTCCCGAGTGACGCGGCGCGCGCGCCGGCAGGAGTGAGGGATTGCGCAGCGCCTTCCAGCCCACGTACGTCATGAACATGATGACGGCCACGATGCCCGGGAGGATCGTCGCGACGAACAGGTCGATCACCGACGCCTGCACGACGGCGGCGTAGACGAGCAGGAAAATCGACGGCGGGATGAGGTTGCCGAGCGCGCCGCCGCCGGTGAGCGTGCCGAGCGTGAGCGCATCGTCGTATCCGCGCTTGCGCATCTCGGGCAGCGCGACCGTGCCAATCGTGAGCGCGGTGGCCGTCGACGAACCCGAGATGGCCGAGAACAGCGCGCACGCCATGATGTTGGCTTGCGCGAGCCGGCCGGGCACACGCGCCAGGAGCACGGACACACCCTGGTAGAAGCGGCTCGACGCACCGCTGCGCAGGATGATCTCGCCCATCAGCACGAACAGGGGCACGGCCGTGAGCGTGAAGGCGTTGATCGTGTTCCACACGATGTCGCCAAGGGTCGGCCACAACTGCGTACCCGACGTGACCGTGATGCCCACCAGTCCCACGAGGCTCATGGTGGCGACCACCGGGACGCCGCACACGAGGCATAGTCCGAGAAGGCCGCAGTACAACGTCAGCGCAACGGGCCACGTCATGAGGTCAGGACAGGCTCACGTCGATTTCCTCGCTGTCGCGGCGCGGCGGCAGGCCGCGCAGACGGCGCGCGATCTCCTCGACGTAGGCGAGGCACAGGAGCGCGTAGCCGATCGGCACGATCGATTGCGGCCAGAGCAGCGGCGTGGCCGACGGCTGGATCGAGCGTGAGCCGAACCGCGCGCTGTTGCCGACGAGCACGCCCGTTGCGTACAGCAGGACGATGCAGATGCCCAGCCCGATCAGCGCGGCCACGATGCCGGCGGCGTTGCGTGCGCGCGGCGACAACCGGTCGACGAACGCCGTCATCGTGAGATGGCGATCGGCGCGCAGGATGTGCACGGCGCCGAGCATCGTGATCCAGGCCATGAGATAGCCGCCGTATTCATCGGCGATCAGCGTCGACGTGTTGAACACGTAGCGCGCAGCGACTTCCACGTTGATCAGCACCAGGAGGAGGACGAGCAGGAAGCCCGCGACGTGGCCGAGCCCGGCCTCGATCGCCGCGAGCAGGCGGCCGATGCGTTCCATGGGGTCGAAGGGAGCGCCCGCGACGCGCGGGCGCTCGCAACAGTCGCGGCGCTACGCCGCTCCGCAGGCCTTGGCCGTGCCGTCGAGCAGGGTCTTGCCCGTGCTGCCGTACTTCGCGGCCCACTGGTCCCAGCTCGGACGCATGAGCTGCCGCGCCTTGGTCAGGTCGGCGGTGCTCGGCTCGACCAGCGACACCTTGTTCGCCACGAGCGTGGCCCGCGCTTCCTTGTCACCGCCCTCGGACATGACGCGGTACTTCGGCGTCCATTCGGCCGCCTTGGCGAGGAACGTCTGGCGCACGTCCGCCGGCAGCTTCGCGAGCGCCTCGCCGTTGACCATCATCATCTGATGGCCCATCGTGAGATTCAGCATGTAGCCCGTCTTGATGATCTCCCACGCGCGCCAGTCGCTTGCCGACAGCGCCGATGTGATGGCGCCGTCGATCACCTTGCGCTCGAGCGAGGGAATGACTTCGGCCGAGGTGATGCTCACCGCGGAGCCGCCGAGCGCCTTCATCATGTCGACCTGCTCGGGATTCCACGCGCGGACCTTCATGCCCTTGAGGTCGTCGATCGACTTCACCGGCTTGTTGGCCCAGAGGTTCTGCGGCGGCATGGTCCACTGGAC
>Ga0070664_100004250_pt1 | contig 11518 bp, 11 predicted proteins | sample KBSC73metaG_FD_65863 | JGI IMG/M metagenome (GOLD analysis project Ga0070664, IMG submission 65863) | Corn rhizosphere microbial communities from Kellogg Biological Station, Michigan, USA - KBS C7-3 metaG | ecosystem: Host-associated > Plants > Roots > Rhizosphere > Soil ... | reverse complement strand
GGGATGCAGACCGCAAGCGTCTGCATTTGAGGTTTGAGGTTTTTCCCATGGAGGGAAATTGTCGGTAGAATTAAACGTATATGGCAACAACAGAACAACATATTAAGGAGCAGCATCACAAGGAACACCATATAAAGCTTCCGGACGGTAGCATAGAAAAAAATACTACAACGCTCAACCTTGGGCCAACGCATCCGGCTACTCACGGAGTGTTTCAAAACATTTTGGAGTTAGACGGCGAGCGTATTGTTTCCGCGGAACAAACGGTGGGATACATCCATCGCGCCTTTGAAAAAATTGCGGAGCGTAGGCCATTGTATCAAATCACTCCACTCACGGACAGGTTGAATTATTGCTCCTCTCCTATCAACAATATGGGATGGCACCTCACGTGCGAGAAACTGTTGGGCGTCAAAACGCCAAAGCGCGTTGATTATCTCCGCATTATTATAATGGAGTTAGCGCGTATAGCCGATCATCTTATTTGCAATTCCATTGTTGGGGTAGATACAGGGGCATACACCGGCTTCTTATATGTGATGCAGTACCGCGAATTGATCTATGAGATTTGGGAAGAAGTTTGTGGATCCCGACTCACAACGAATATTGGTCGCATTGGCGGATTTGAAAGAGATTTTAATAATATCGCTTTCACTAAGCTCGAAAAATTTTTGAAAGAATATCCTGGCGTGTTGCGTGAATTCAATCGTCTCTTTGTCCGTAACCGCATTTTCATGGAGCGCACCATTGGAGTTGGTCCAATCAGCGCTGAACGCGCGTTGAATTATGGATTCACGGGACCTAACCTGCGCGCCGCAGGTGTAGATTATGATGTGCGCGTGCATACTCCTTATAGCAGTTATGAGGATTTTGAATTCACTGTTCCTGTTGGAACAACTGGCGATTGTTACGATCGATTCCTGGTTCGCGACCAGGAAATGTGGCAATCACTGAGCATCATTGAACACGCTTATCGTAAAGTGCAGGAGTTTAAAGGCGCCGAAGCGGAAGTGTTCCATGCAGATGTTCCGGAATATTATCTTCCATCGAAGCAAGATGTTTATACAAAAATGGAGGCGCTGATCTGGCACTTCAAGATTATCATGGGAGAAATTGACTTGCCTGTTGGTGAAGTATACAATAGTGTTGAAGGTGCAAATGGTGAGTTGGGATTTTACCTGATTAGTGATGGAGGAAGAACGCCGTATCGATTGCATTTCAGAAGACCGTGCTTTGTATACTATCAAGCATATGAAGAGCTGACTAAGGGAAGCATGTTGAGTGATGCAATTATAGTGATGTCATCGTTGAATTTGATTGCGGGGGAAATGGATGCTTAAGAGTGGAAGAAGTCAGTAGTCAGTAGTCGGTAGTCAGAAGGAGAAATCAATACGTGTAATTCGCATTAATTCGAGTAATTCGTGATGATACAGTTTTCGGAAAAAAAATTGAGTCTTGTAAATGAGATGCTGCAGCGATACCCTGCAGGCAAGCAAAAGAGTGCGCTGCTTCCGGTGCTTCATATTGCGCAGGAAGAATTTGGTGGGTGGCTTAGTGTGGAGGCAATGGACTATGTGGCTTCGCTTTTGGATATTCAGCCAATTGAAGTGTATGAAGTAGCTACTTTTTACAGCATGTACAACCTGAAACCCGTTGGCAAATTTGTTTTTGAAGTTTGCCAAACCGGTCCATGCATGCTGAATGGGAGCGACCAAATCATTGACTATATCAAACAGAAATTGAATATAAAGGTTGGAGAAACCACGGACGACGGTTTGTTTACATTAAAAACTGTTGAATGCCTTGGTGCATGCGGATATGCGCCGATGATGCAGTTTGGTAAAACATACCGCGAGCACTTGACGAAAGAAAAAGTGGACAAGATTATTGAAGAGTGCCGTACTAATGCGGCTACAAATAATTAATTGTTCCCCGAAGCGGAGCTTCGGGGAGGATAACGCGAAGCGGAGCTTCGGCACCACTAATAATAAAGTACTATGACTAAAGCCATATTCTTCATATCACTTTTTTCTCTCTTGAGCACCACTTCTATTGCCCAATCGAAAGAAGAAAAGATTTGGGGAAGAGTAGAAGCGCTAACTAAGGCCGTGTTTGAAACAAAAGATAGTGTTGCTCTTGAGGACCTTGTGAGCAATAAGGTTTCGTATGGGCACTCGGGGGGAAATGTGGAGGATAAGAAAACGATGGTCCATAATGCCTCAAACAGTAAAACAGAATATAGAAATAAGAATTTTGAAAGAGTGAGTATTGATGTGAATGATGATGCAGCCATAATTCGCCATACGTTCAGGGCAACTAGTGTTGATAATGGAAAAGAATCTCCATTGGATTTGATGATCCTGCAAGTGTGGAAAAAGGAAAAGGGAAAATGGAGACTGTGGGCGCGGCAAGCGGTTAGGATACCGGCGAAACAATAGGCAATAGGCAATGGGCAATGGGCAATGGGCAATGGGCAATGGGCAAAAAAAATTAATGAAGGTCGTTGTATAATTCTTAAGAGTTGTTATGAATTTATCACCTTATTTGATATTCGAAGGCCAGTGTGAGGAGGCGTTGAAGTTGTATGAGAAAGCATTGGGCGGTAAAGTTTTATTCATGCAGAAATATGGCGGGTCACCTGGTGAACAGATGGCGGTAAATAAGGACTGGGTGATGCACGCCACGTTTCAAGCAAAAGAATTTAAGATTATGGCATCGGATCGGGGTGAAGGTGCTCCGGTTCCATCGCAGGAAGGAATGATTTGGTTATCCCTGGATTTTGACAATGAGGTTGAACAAGACAAAGTTTTTAAAGGACTAAGCGAAGGCGGAACAGTAACGATGCCATTGCAGGATACATTCTGGGGAGCAAGGTTTGGAATGTTAAAGGACAAATTTGGAATCGGTTGGATGTTCAATTGCGAAAAGAAGAAATAATAAAATAGCTAAAGGCTAAAAGCTGACAGCTAACAGCTCAAACAATGAGTCGAAAACTATTACTAGACAAGGCGAACGTTGAAAACATCAGGTTGTATGATGTGTACCGTCGGAATGGAGGTTATGCTTCTGTGGAGAAGGCTTTCAAGATGGCACCGGCGGATATTGTTGAAGAGGTAAAGAAAAGCGGTCTTCGTGGTCGCGGTGGCGCAGGATTTCCAACAGGAATGAAATGGAGTTTTCTTGCAAAACCAGAAGGCGTTCCACGTTACCTGGTATGTAATGCGGATGAATCTGAACCGGGAACGTTTAAGGACCGTTACCTCATGGAATTCATTCCTCACCTATTGATTGAGGGATTGATTGTTTCTTCATTTGCATTAGGATCGGGCAGAACATATATCTATATCCGTGGTGAATACGCATGGATCGTTGACATTCTTGAGCAGGCGATAGCGGAAGCAAAACAACACGGATGGCTCGGGAAAAATATTTTGAACAGCGGTTTCGATTGTGAGATCTATGTGCATCGCGGAGCGGGCGCATATATCTGCGGTGAAGAAACAGCATTGCTGGAATCACTGGAAGGCAAGCGCGGTAATCCTCGCATCAAACCGCCATTCCCTGCGGTAAAAGGATTATATGATAGTCCTACTGTTGTCAATAATGTAGAAACACTTGCGGCAGTAGTTCCTATTCTCAATATAGGTGGAGAAGAATACGCAAAGATTGGAATTGGAAAGTCAACCGGTACAAAACTAATTTCTGCGTGCGGTAATATTAATAAGCCAGGCGTGTACGAACTGGAGATGAATATTTCCGTCGAAGAATTTGTTTACAGCGATGAATATTGCGGTGGCATTGCTAATGGAAAGAAATTGAAAGCCTGCATCCCTGGCGGCTCTTCAGTTCCGATTGTACCCGCAAATCTTCTTTTCAAAACAGCGAAGGGAGAAAACAGAATGATGACCTATGAGAGTCTTGCTGATGGCGGATTTGCAACCGGCACAATGATGGGCTCAGGTGGATTTATTGTGTTGGATGAAGACCAGTGTGTGGTGCGACATACCCTTACCCTCGCACGATTCTATCGACATGAAAGTTGCGGTCAATGTTCTCCTTGCAGAGAAGGAACCGGATGGATGGAAAAGATCCTGCATAATATTGAATATGGAAAAGGAAAGATGAGTGATATTGATTTGTTGTGGGATATTCAACGAAGAATAGAAGGAAATACGATTTGTCCGCTTGGCGATGCGGCGGCATGGCCAGTTGCGGCTGCCATCAGGCATTTCCGCGACGAGTTTGAATGGCACGTGCTGAATCCGCAGGAAGCACAAAAGAGAAATTTTGGTTTGGCGCATTATGCGGATCCGTATTTGGTACCAGCGTAGAATAGATGACAGAGGACGGATGTCAGATGACTGGAAGAAAGAGACAGTAAAAAAGATGAGAGGAAGAAAGATGACAGAGATTTACATACGTGAACTACTGTCAACAATTAACAACTATGCCTGAAGAGAAAAAATTATTTAAGGTTACGATTGATAATATCACCATCCAGGTTGAGGCGGGGACTTCAATATTGACGGCAGCAAGAAGTATTGGTGGTGATGTGGTTCCTCCTGCAATGTGCTATTACAGCAAGCTGAAAGGAAGCGGAGGTAAATGCAGAACCTGTTTGGTAGAAGTATCAAAAGGAAGCGACGCAGATCCGCGTCCGATGCCAAAATTGGTAGCGAGTTGCAGGACCAATGTAATGGACGGAATGGAAGTAAAAAGTATAACGAGCGATAAAGTGCTGGATGCAAGGAAAGGTGTGGTTGAATTTCTGTTGATCAATCATCCGTTGGATTGTCCTATTTGCGACCAGGCAGGCGAATGTCATTTGCAGGACCTGAGTTATGAGCATGGAGCCGATTCCACGCGTTATGAATTTCCGAGAAGGACTTTTGAAAAACATGATATTGGTCCATATATTCAGTTACACATGACGCGCTGCATACTTTGTTACCGGTGCGTGTATGTTGCAGATCAAATCAGCAATTCAAGGGAGCATGGGGTGCTGGACAGAGGAGATCATTCGCAAATCGCTACATATATAGAAGAAGCGTTAGACAATGACTTCATTGGAAATGTGATTGACGTTTGTCCGGTTGGTGCATTAACTGACAGAACATTCCGATTTAAAAATCGTGTGTGGTTCACAAAGCCATTGGATGCGCATCGCGATTGTCCTAAATGCTCCGGAAAAGTTACACTGTGGATGAGAGGCGATGAAGTGTTCAGGGTGACGGCAAGAAAAGATCAATGGGGAGAAGTGATCGATTGGATTTGTAATGAGTGCAGATTTGATAAGAAAAAAGCCAGCGACTGGACCGTTGAGGGCGTAACCAATGTAAACCGTCACTCTGTGATATCGGCCAATAAATATAAAGGCGGTACCAAACCAGATGAAACAATTGTGAAGGTTATGGATGGTCGCAAGCCGAAGTTGCTCATGAATATCCATAATATCAGCGAGGTAAACCGGCCTGAGATTGAATTGGGTGAGATCATGGGTCCTCCTATTGGAGAAGTTTTCAATATTAAAGAAGACAACGAGAACGAATCATAGACATTCGCAATCAAACACTGGATAATGTTCATACTTGCTTTAGATTGGCCATTGATTCTCGAGAAAACAATTCTGATTTCAGTTGTAATCGCCGTTTCATTGTTAATAGCGATGTATGAAACATATGCAGAAAGAAAGGTCGCGGCATTTATGCAAGACCGCAGAGGTCCTAATCGCGCAGGACCTTTTGGAATATTACAGCCGCTGGCCGATGGGTTAAAACTCTTCATGAAAGAAGAAATCATTCCTACTTCATCGAACAAATTACTTTTCATAGCCGGTCCTGGACTGGCGATGCTTACGGCGATGATGACTTCGGCAGTCATTCCCTGGGGAGGAACAATAGAATTGCTTGGAAGAACAGTGAGTCTTCAAATTGCGGATATCAACATTGGTATATTATACATTTTTGCCGTAGTAAGTCTGGGAGTATATGGAATCATGATCGGAGGATGGGCCTCGAATAATAAATTTTCTTTGCTCGCTTCTATCCGTGGCGCTTCACAAATGATCTCATATGAGCTCGCGATGGGATTAGCAATGATCGCGTTGCTCATGATGACTGGATCGCTCAGACTGAGTGTGATTGTTCAACAGCAACAGCAAGGCGCATGGGGCGGCTTCCTTGGATGGAATATATTTTACCAGCCGCTTGGATTTATCATTTTTATTGTTTGCGCATTCGCAGAGTGTAATAGAACACCATTCGACCTTCCTGAAGCGGAAAATGAACTCAACTTTGGCTATCACCAGGAGTATTCATCCATGAAACTCGGCTTTTATCTTTTTGCTGAATACATAAATATGTTTATCAGCAGCGCGGTGATGGCCACGCTGTATTTTGGAGGCTACGATATTCCATTTGTGAATGAAGCGAACTTAGCTCCGAACCTGGCGGCGATTCTTGGCGTAGTTGCATTGCTCGCCAAGATAGCATTCTTCATATTCGTATTTATGTGGGTGAGGTGGACGATTCCGAGATTCAGATACGATCAGTTGATGAGGTTGGGCTGGAAAACCTTAATTCCGCTGGCATTGTTCAACATGCTTGTGACCGCGGTGATCATATTATTGAAACAAAACCACTGGCGTTTCTAGCACAGGAAATAGTTGGTGGGTTGAACTGATAAAAATATTTTTGCGAACCTTCCACAGATCCGAAGTTTTCAAAAGATCGGATCTGTGGAAGGTAGCTGTAAGAAATAGGATTTGAGATATGCAAGCATTAACAAATAAGGCGAGGTTGGTTGATCGCAAACCCATGACGTGGGTGGAGCGAATTTATTTGTGGAATATCCTAAAGGGGATGAGCATCACATTGCGCCACTTGTTTAAGCGTAAGGCCACAATCAGTTATCCTGAACAAAAGCGAACATTCAGTTCTGTGTTCCGCGGACTGCACGTACTGAATCGTGATGAAGAGGGTCGTGAGCGTTGCACGGCTTGTGGACTCTGTGCATTGGCGTGCCCAGCAGAAGCAATCACTATGGAAGGTGCGGAACGTCAGAAAGGCGAAGAACATTTGTATCGCGAAGAGAAGTATGCTGCAAAGTATGAGATCAACATGCTGCGGTGTATTTTCTGCGGTTTGTGTGAAGAGGCCTGTCCTAAAGATGCGATTTACCTAAGTGAAACATTCACTCCATCTAATTATTCCAGGGAAGGATTTATATATACAAAAGAGCAGCTTCTCATTCCCAATCCTAAAACGGAACCGGAGAAATTCGCGAAGGCGAAGGGAGTGGGAAGTGAGGTTTGATTGAGTGATTGGTGATGAGTGATCAGTGATCATTGATCATTGAATATTGAGTGCTGAGTGTTTAAATGCAATCTTTCGAGGAATTTGCTTACGAGAAAAAAAGCCATAAGCTAGTGGCTAAAGGCTAACAGCTTTCTTACCAACATGAGTGCAACACAAATTCTTTTTTGGTTCTTGAGTATACTGGCATTTTTTAGCGCCATCGGTGTGGTGGTCAGTAAGAATCCCGTTTTTAGTGTTCTCTGTTTAATCATCACCTTCTTTGCTATATCCGGGCACTATATTTTGTTGAATGCTCAATTCCTTGCAGTAGTAAATATTATTGTATATGCCGGCGCCATCATGGTGCTTTTTCTTTTTGTGATCATGCTCATGAACCTGAGCAAGGATATCGATACGCAGCGGAATAAGTGGTTGCGATTTGCAGGTGTGATGGCCGGAGGTTGTATGTTACTGGTGTTGGTAGCGGCGTTGAAAGACGCTGAATCTGCCAAACAGTTGGCGCAGGTAAAAGAAGGGGATATCGGTTTAATTAATTATCTGGGAACAGCATTGTTTAATGAATACGTGGTGCCATTTGAGATCAGTAGTGTTTTGTTTTTGAGTGCGATGGTTGGCGCTGTGGTTATTGGGAAGAAAGATTAGCCTTTAGCTATTAGCCGATAGACATTAGCTAGAGGAACATGCACGTACGCCACGATCTGGCTTTTTTATATTTATAAAACGAAAACAAGCTAACGGCTAACAGCTAAAAGCTCAATAGAATGCCAATAAACTATTACATATTTCTTTCACTTACCCTGTTCTGCATCGGCATTATCGGGGTATTGACGCGCAGGAATGCCATCATCATATTCATGTGCATCGAACTTATGCTGAATGCCGTGAACTTGTTGCTGGTGGCGTTTTCAAAAATGCATCATCTGCAGCATGCAGCACTCCAACCCAGCGCTGGAATCGATGGACAATTGTTTGTGTTCTTTATAATGGTAGTGGCAGCGGCAGAAGTGAGCGTAGGACTGGCCATCATTGTCATGTTATATAGAAACGTGCATTCGGTAAATGTGAATTTCCTGAATCGTTTAAAACATTAGAACTGTCAACTGTCAACCGTTAACTGTCAACTCTCAGCTATAATATGAGCAACCTGGTGTATTTAGTTCCTCTTCTTCCGTTTATTGGATTCCTGGTGATAGGACTCGGAAGAAATCAACTCTCGAAGTCTTTGTCGGGACTCATCGGTTGCGGAACAGTGTTGGTATCATTCATTATCAGTCTGCTCATCTTTTTTGAAGTCAGGCATGACACATTTCAATCGCCCGCGATCATCCACCTCTTTCCTTTTATAGAGTTTGGGAAAGTGAGCATTCCATTCGATCTGCAGGTTGACCAACTCTCTTCTTTATTTTTATTGATCATCACAGGTGTTGGCTTTCTCATTCATCTTTATTCAAGTGCATATATGCACGAAGAAGAGCCAAAGCACTTTGCGCGATACTTTGCTTATTTGAACCTGTTCATATTTTTCATGCTCATGTTGGTGTTAGGGGCCAACTACGTGATCATGTTTATTGGCTGGGAAGGCGTAGGATTATGTTCGTACCTGCTTATCGGTTACTGGTTCAAGACTGATGAATATAATAATGCAGCAAAAAAAGCATTCATCATGAACCGCATTGGTGATCTGGGATTCCTTATTGCGGTTTTTTGGATGATCTCTCAATTCGGTACTACTACGTTCACAGAAGTGTTTGGAAAAGCTGCAGCAGGTCCCACAGTGACTATCATCACGCTATTGTTGTTTGTTGGTGCCACAGGGAAGTCCGCGCAGATTCCGTTGTATACGTGGTTGCCCGATGCGATGGCCGGCCCCACCCCTGTTTCAGCACTCATTCATGCTGCTACCATGGTTACTGCCGGTATTTACATGATTGCACGAAGCAACGTTCTGTATTCGCTTGCGCCGGTCACACAAAACGTAGTTGCGGTAATTGGATTGGCAACAGCAATTCTTGCGGCGCTGATTGCATTGAAACAAAATGATATTAAAAAAGTACTCGCTTATTCTACCGTGAGTCAATTAGGATATATGTTCCTTGGTTTAGGAGTAGGTGCATATGTTGGTGCCGTATTCCATGTGATGACGCACGCGTTCTTTAAAGCGTTGTTGTTCCTTGCAGCGGGATCAGTGATTCATGCATTGCACCACGAGCAGGACATCAGGAGAATGGGCGGCCTGAAAAAGTATCTTCCGATCACTCAGCTTACTTTTTTATTGGGATGTTTGGCAATCGCGGGTATTCCGCCATTCTCGGGATTCTTTTCGAAAGATGAGATCCTCATTGCCGCTTATGCTCACGATCCCATATTATATTATGTGGGACTCGGTGGCGCACTGCTTACTGCATTTTATATGTTTCGGTTATATACAATGACATTCCTTGGAACCTATCGCGGAGAACATGCTGACCACATTCACGAGAGCCCGCCTGCGATGACCATACCGTTGGTGGTTTTGGCAGTGCTCGCAGTGATTGGTGGGTTTGTTGGTTTGCCTGAAATCTTTAACGAGAAGCTAGGCACGTCTCATTATCTCGCACATTTTCTTTCTCCAGTGATCAATCAAGCGCATGAAGGACAGCATGTGGCAGCGAGTACGGAATATGCATTGCTAGCTCTTTCTGTTGTTTTGATTATCGCAAGCTGTGTGTTTGGCGTGGCCAGGTATAAGAAGTATACCTATACAGATGCAGAACCAACTGGCTTTGCAAAACTGCTCGCAAATAAATTTTACGTTGACGAAATATATGATGCAATAATTGTTCGACCCTTGAAAGCATTTGCGCAATTCCTGAATGAGTCAGTTGAAAGACTGGCGATTGATGGGTTGGTAAATGGAATTGGTCGTGCAGTTCAATATGGTAGCAGGCAATTGAGATGGTTACAGAGCGGACAAGTAGCTGTGTATGTGTTGTTGATGGTCATTAGTATTATCATATTGTTCTTTATTCAGTTTTTTGTGAAGCATTAACTGTTTACGGTTTACAGTTTACTGTTTGCGGTTTACTGTTTGCGGTTTGAGGTTTGAGGTTTGATGTTTGGGATTTGATATTTGATATTTATTTGGTTCTTAGGTTCTTGGTTCTCGGTTCTTATTTTGAAAAAATATGATTCCTCTTTTACTGATACTGATTCCGGTGGTTTGTGGTTTAGCTGGCTTCTTTATTAAAGATGCGCGAGCGGCCAGGACCTGGAGTTTGATAGTGTCGTTGGTAGTACTTGCTACTTCTATTATTGGATTAGTTGCATTGAATAAACCGGCGAATCTTCACTTTACCGTTGATTGGCTTCCCACCTTAGGTAGCAAATTCGCGTTGATGATGGACGGCATGAGCCAGGTACTTTGCTTGTTGACAGCAATTGCATTTCCGATCATTTTTATCGCCACTTATAATAATCAATACAGAGACGCACGAAACTTTTATGCATTAATGTTATTGTCGCAGGCCGGACTACTCGGCGTTTTTCTTGCGGCTGATGGATTGTTGTTTTATTTCTTCTGGGAACTGGCTTTGATCCCTGCTTATTTTTTATGTTCTATCTGGGGTGGTGAGAGAAGAATCGCTGTCACTTTTAAATTCTTCATTTACACTTTTGTTGGATCATTGCTGATGCTGATTGCGCTTGTGTATGTTTACCTGCATACAGCGGATCACTCTTTCGCGCTCGATTCTTTTTACAAAGTAAAACTGGACTATTCAACTCAAAACTGGTTGTTCTGGTTATTCTTTATAGCCTTCGCGGTCAAGATGCCGATATTTCCTTTCCATACCTGGCAGCCCGATACGTACGAGCAATCTCCCACTGCGGTTACCATGGTGTTGAGCGGTGTTATGGTGAAGATGGGTGTATATGGAATTCTGCGTTGGGTGGTTCCTGTTGTACCAAGTGGATTGTGGGCTTGGGGCGATACAGTTTCCAGTCTTGCCGTGATTGGAATGATCTATGCGTCGTTGATAGCCCTGATGCAGGACGACCTCAAGAGATTTGTTGCCTATTCATCCATCGCGCATATGGGCTTGATGTGCCTGGCCATTTTTGCAACGACTGCAAGCGGAATGCAGGGCGTAATGATTCAAATGTTTAATCATGGCATTAATATCATTGGACTCTGGATTGTTGTGAATCAAATAGAGCAGCAATTT
>Ga0070664_100004247_pt1 | contig 11523 bp, 10 predicted proteins | sample KBSC73metaG_FD_65863 | JGI IMG/M metagenome (GOLD analysis project Ga0070664, IMG submission 65863) | Corn rhizosphere microbial communities from Kellogg Biological Station, Michigan, USA - KBS C7-3 metaG | ecosystem: Host-associated > Plants > Roots > Rhizosphere > Soil ... | reverse complement strand
CTCGGCAGCGCCGGACCTTATCCGCTGTTCGTGCTCGGCGGCGTCGTATCGTTCGGTCTGCTCGCCATGCTCGGCGCGGCGCGCCGGCGCGTCCCAGCAACGCCGGGCAGCTCGGTTGCGCCGGGCACTCTCGAGCTCGCGCCGAACGCGCGCCATCAAGGGCGCGCGCTCGCGCTGATCGCTGCCGGCGCGATCGCGGACTTGCTGCTCGTGGAGCGCGCGGGCTTTCTGATCGCGTCGGCCGTGCTGTTCTGGCTCGTCGCGCGCGCGTTCGACGAGCGCCGGCCCGTGCGCGACGCGGCGTGCGCGATCGCGGTTTCCGCCGCCGCGTATCTCGTGTTTGCGAAGGTGCTCGAGCTGCCGCTGCCGGCCGGCGTGCTCGCGCGCTGGCTCTGACGAACGTGGCGCTTCGTTCCGCCTCTGGCGCGCGCGCATGACGACGCTCCACTCGCTGCTCGGCGGCTTCGCGGGTGCGCTCACGCTCGCGAACCTCGGGTGGGCGTTGATCGGCACGACGCTCGGCACTGCGATAGGCGTGCTGCCCGGAATCGGTCCAGCGCTCACGGTGGCGGTGCTGCTGCCGGTGACGTTCGGGCTCGACCCCATCGCGGCGTTCATCATGTTCGGCGGCATCTATTACGGCGCGATGTACGGCGGCTCCACGACGAGCATCCTGCTCAACACGCCCGGCGAGACGAGCTCGATCGCGACTGCGATCGACGGCCACCAGATGGCGCGACAGGGACGCGCCGCCGCGGCACTCGCGACGGCTGCGATCGGCTCGTTCGTCGCGGGCACGCTCGCGACCATCGCGCTCGCGTTGCTCGCGCCGGTTCTCGCGTCGGCCGCGCTCGAGTTCGGGCCGGCCGAGTACTTCGGCCTCACGGCCGTCGCGTTCTGCGCCGTGTCGGCGCTGCTCGGCTCATCCCTCGTGCGCGGTCTCGCGAGCCTGTTCCTGGGGCTCGCCCTCGGCCTCGTGGGCATCGACCCGCTCACGGGCAACGCTCGCTTCTCGTTCGGCATCCCGCAGCTGCTCGATGGCATCGACGTCGTGATCCTCGTGATCGGTCTCTTCGCGGTGGGCGAGACGCTCTACCAGGCGTGGCGCTATGGCCGCGAGGAGCTGCGCGCCGTGGAGCTCACGGGCACGGCGCGGATGACGCGCGAGGACTGGCGGCGCTCGTGGAAGGCATGGCTCCGCGGTACGGCGATCGGCTTTCCGCTCGGCGTGCTGCCGATGGGCGGATCGGTGATTCCCACGTTCCTGTCGTACGTGACGGAAAAGAGGATCAGCAAAACGCCCGAGCAGTTCGGTCGCGGCGCGATCGAAGGCGTCGCGGGGCCGGAAGCCGCGAACAACGCGTCGGCAGCCGGTGTGCTGGTGCCGCTCCTGACGCTCGGGCTGCCTTCGTCCGCGACGGCCGCGATCATGCTCGCGGCGTTCGAGCAGTATGGGATCCAACCCGGGCCGCTGCTGTTCCAGACTCGGCCCGACCTCGTTTGGACGTTGATCGCGAGCTTGTTCGTGGGCAACGCGATGCTGCTAGTGTTGAATCTGCCGCTCGTGGGCCTCTGGGCGCGCGTGATGTTGTTGCCGCGGCCGCTGCTCTTCGGCGGCGTGCTCGTGCTCGCGTCGATCGGCGCATACGGGCTCAATCGCTCGCTTCTCGACTTGGGACTGCTCTATGCCGTGGGCGCCGTGGGGCTCGCGATGCGTCTTGCCGACTTTCCGCTCGTGCCCGCGGTCCTCGGGCTCGTGCTTGGCCCTCTGGCAGAGCAGCAGTTCAGACGCGCCGTCGCGATCAGCGAGGGCGATCTCACGGTGTTCTTCACGCGGCCGATCTCGGCCACGCTGATCGCGGCGGCGGTCGTCGTGCTCGCGGGTCCGGCGATCGCGCGTGCGCTGCGGCGCGCGAAGGACGGCAGGCCGTGACGTCGGCGAACGTGCCATACGACGTCGCCGTGCTCGGCGGCGGGAATGCGGCGCTCGGTGCGGCGCTCACCGCGCGGCGCGCGGGCGCGCGCGTCATCGTGCTCGAGCGCGCCCCGCGCCACTTCCGCGGCGGCAACAGCCGGCACGTGCGCAACCTGCGCTGCGCCCACGCGGCGCCGACGGACATCCTCACCGACAGTTACTCGCCCGCGGAGCTGCTCGACGACCTCGTGCGCGTGAACGGCGGCGAAACGGACGAGACGCTCGCGCGCATCGTCGCCGAGCGATCCGCCGAATGCGTCGATTGGATGCGTGTATACGGGGTACGCTTCCAGGCGTCGCTGCGCGGCACGTTGCACTTGTCGCGGACGAACGCGTTCTTCCTCGGCGGCGGCAAGGCGCTGATGAACTCGTACTACGCGCAGGCCGAGCGACTCGGCATCGACGTGCAGTACGACGCGGACGTCGTCGCGCTCGAGGTCGACGACGGCGTGTGGCGCGGCGCGACGGTCGAGACGCGCGGCGAGCGCCGCCGCGTCACCGCGCGCGCCGTCGTGCTCGCGGCGGGCGGGTTCGAAGCGAACCTCGGCCGGCTCCGCGAGGCGTGGGGAGACGCAGCCGACAACTTCATCGTGCGCGGCACGCCGTACAACACGGGCACGGTATTGCACGCAATGCTCGACACGGGCGCGCAATCGATCGGGAGCCCGAGCGAATGCCACGCGGTGGCGATCGACGGCAGAGCGCCGAAGTTCGACGGCGGCATCGCGACGCGGCTCGACTCGGTGCCGCTCGGCATCGTCGTAAATCGCGATGGCGAGCGCTTCCACGACGAGGGCGAGGACTTCTGGCCGAAGCGCTACGCGATCTGGGGCAAGCTCGTCGCGCGCGAGCCCGGCCAAGTCGCGTACTCGATCGTCGACGCGAAGGTGCGCGACCGGTTCATCCCGTCGATGTTCCCGCCGATCGAGGCCGTGAGCGTGCGAGAGCTCGCGGCGAAGCTCGGCATCTCCGCCGCCGCGCTCGAGCGCACGGTGACCGACTTCAACGCGGCTGTGCGGCCCGGCGCGTTCGATCACGAGCAACTCGACGGCTGCCGCACGGTCGGCCTAGCGCGCGACAAGACGAACTGGGCGCAGCGCCTCGACACGCCGCCGTACTGGGGCTATCCGCTCAGGCCCGGCATCACGTTCACGTATCTCGGGCTGCGCGTGGACGAGCGCGCTCGCGTGCTCTTCGCGAGCGGCGAGCCGTTTGCGAACGTGTACGCCGCCGGGGAGATCATGGCCGGCAACGTGCTCCGGCGCGGCTACGTCGCCGGGATCGGAATGACGATCGGGACGGTGTTCGGGCGAATCGCGGGAGAGGAGGCTGTGAAACATGCGGCTCGCTGACGCCACGGCGGAAGGCGCGCGCGTGATGGCGGTCTGCAACGCGTGCCGCTACTGCGAGCAGTATTGCCCCGTGTTCCAAGCGATGGAGCATCGACTCAGCTTCGCGACCGCCGACGTCACGTACCTCGCAAATCTCTGCCACAACTGCGGTGAGTGCCTTTACGCCTGCCAGTACGCGCCGCCGCACGAGTTCTCGATCAACGTCCCGCAGGCCCTCGCGCGCGCGCGCGTCCAGTCGTACGAGGACTGCGCGTGGCCGGCACCGCTCGGCCGGGCTTTCAGACATCAGGGCGTGCTCGTTGCGCTCTCGCTCGCGGCCGTGATGATCGTGCTGCTCTTCGCGGCGACACTCGTCGCGAATCCCAACGCTCTCCGCGGCGCCGCAACGCGCGCGAGCTTCTACGCGGTGATGCCCCACGGCGCGATGGTGGCGCTGTTCGGCGCTGTCGGCGCGTACGTCCTGGTGGCGCTCGCCATGGGCGCGCGCCGCTTCAGGCGCATGGCCCGAGGCCCGAGCACGGCGCAGCACGTGGCCGCCCGCAGCGGGGCCTCCGCGCGTCTCGCGGCACTGCGCGACGTGCTCACGTTGCGGCACCTGCACGCGAGCGGCGAGCCGTGCACGACAGCCGAAGAAGTCCGCACGCCGTGGCGCCGTCGGTTTCACCACGCGACGTTCTACGGATTCGTGCTGTGCTTCGCCTCCACGGCAGTCGCGGCGCTATATCACGTCTTGGGGCTCGAAGCGCCGTACGCCGTTGCGAGCGTGCCGGTGGTGCTCGGTACGCTCGGCGGAATCGGTGTCGTGACGGGTACGCTCGGGCTTTTGATCGGGGCGCGCACGCGGGACGCGGCGCTCACGGACGCGGCGCAACGGCGGCTCGACCGTTCGTTCATCGTGCTGCTGTTGCTCACGGGCGCAAGCGGGTTGCTGCTTCTCGCGCTGCGGGAGCACCGGGTGATGGGCAGTCTACTGCTCGTACACCTGGGTCTAGTGCTCGCGCTCTTCGTGACGTTGCCGTACGGCAAATTCGTGCACGGCATCTATCGAGCGATCGCGCTCGCGCAGCATGCACGCGAAGAACGGCAGCGCTGACGCGCGGCACGACCTGCGGGGACCGAAAGCCAGCTGAACCCGGACGTCAGCGCTCCCAGACGCTCTGCAGATACGCGCGGAAGCTGTCGCCGAGCTCGGGATGGCGAAGGCCGTACTCGACCGTCGCACGAAGGTAGCCGATCTTACTTCCGCAGTCGTAACGGATCCCGGTGAACGGCAGCACGTGCACGGGCTCGTCTTCGAGCAGCGCCGCGATCCCATCCGTCAGCTGGATTTCGCCGCCCGCACCGCGCTGCGTGCGCTGCAGCTTCGCGAAGATCGCCGGCGTCAATATGTAGCGGCCCACGACCGCGAGGTTCGACGGCGCGTCGGCGGGCTTCGGCTTCTCGACGATTTTCTTGACGCGCTGCGCACCCGATTTTTCGGTCTCGACGGCCACGATGCCGTAGCTGCCGGTCTGGTCCCGGGGCACGGTCTCGACACCGAGCACGCTTGCGCCATGCTTCTCATAGTGCTGAGCCATCTGCTGCAAGCACGGCACGTCGCTGTAGATCAGATCGTCCGCGAGATGCACGAAGAACGGCTCATTGCCGACGGCCGCTTGCGCACAGAGCACAGCGTGGCCGAGGCCGAGCGGAACGCCCTGACGCACGAATATGCAGGTCACGTGCTCGGGCACGATGTCGCGGATCAACGCGAGCAGGTCGTGCTTGCCGGAGTCGGCGAGCTGGCGCTCGAGCTCGGGATCCGTGTCGAAATGGTCCTCGATCGCTCGTTTGGACGAACCCGTGATGAACACGAGCTTCTCGGCGCCCGCCGCAATGGCCTCTTCCACCGCATATTGAATGAGCGGCTTATCGACGATCGGCAGCATTTCCTTCGGCGACGCTTTGGTTGCCGGCAAGAAGCGCGTGCCGCGTCCAGCGACCGGGAACACGGCCGTGCGAATTTTGGCCATCCAGTGCACCTCGTGAGCTCGATTCCAAGCATGATACTGGACTCACGAGGCGCTTGGTGCGATCGCATTCGCGTTCGCACGTGCATTCGATGGGCAATCCGGCACTGTCCGCTTCGGCGAGGCGCGGCCGAAGTGCTGCGCCGCGCCTCGCCGACGTTTTACGCTCAGTGCTTCGGGGCGGGATCCGTGACCAAGATATTCGCGCGGTTCTGCTCGACGATCTTCTGGCCGATCCCTTTGACCCGCGTCAAAGCATCGGGGGTATCGAACTTGCCGTGCTCGGCGCGGTCTTTGACGATCGCCTGCGCGAGCGCCGGCCCCACACCGGTGAGCTCGGCCGCGAGCGTCGTCGCGTCGGCCGTGTTGATATTCACCGGTCCTGCGAACGCACCGAACGATGCGAACGCGAGGGCGGCCCCGAGCAGCCAGCGCACACGCCTCTTCATTGCCGTCACTCCTTCGATCAGTTGAGGAGCGCGAGATGCTAGGCGTCGAGTCGTTGGGCCGCAGCCGCCGAATCTTGCGGCTTGAAGCAGTTTCGAGCGGGGCCTGCTAAGTGAGCAGGTTCTCGAGCGGCAAGCTCTGGATCGGCCTCACGGTCTCCCAAAGCTTGCAGCTTGGGCAATGCCAGATGAACTGCTGCGTGCTGTAGCCGCAATTCGTGCACCGATAGCGTGCGCCCGTTCCCGCGACCTGGCGCAGCCCCTGGCCGATCCGTTCGATCGCTCGGCGCCGGTCCTCTTTGGGCAAGGACTTCAATTCCTCGCCGTTCACGAGGCTCGCGAGCACCGGGTTGCCGAGAACGAAGCTCTCGACGCACGCGTTGAGTGCGTCCGAGCTCGTGAGATTGGCGATGATCGCGGCGTACGCGAAATCGCGGCGCAGCGTCGGGTCCGCGGCGACCCAGTTCTCGATCTTCGCATCGAGATACGGCAGCTTGTCGATCGTTCGGTAGCACTCCACGAGCGGCGGCAGCACTTCGGTGATGAACGTGTGCTCCTTCTCGATGACCTGCTCGTAGAGCGCGATCGCCTGCGTGATCTCGCGCTCTTCCTGCGCGATGCCGGCACGGATCAGAGCGCCACGCAGTTGGCCCGTCTCGCTGCGGATCGTGTTCTTCAAATACGAGCGAGCGAGCTCGCGGTCGCCGCGCGCGCGCGCTGCTTCGGCCAGCTCGCAGTAATAATGCGCAACTTGATTGGACTTCGTCCCGCTCAACATCTCGAGCTTGCGGTGCGCGTCGATCGCCTTCTGCCACTCGCGCTCGCGCTCGTAGATGTAGACCAGCTTCTCGAGGGCCGCCTCCGCAACGGTCGGGCTGTCGTCGAGCTCGGTAAATAGCTGCTCCGCCCGGTCGTAGAGACCCGCGCCGAGGTAGTCCTCTGCGAGCGAGAAGACGGCCTGATGGCGCTGGGTCTCGTTCAGGTTCGGCCGCGCGAGCAGATTCTGATGGACGCGAATCGCGCGCTCGACTTCACCGCGGCGCCGGAACAGGTGGCCGAGCGCGAAGTGGGTCTCGAGCGTCTCGTCGTCGACCTTGGCCATCTGAACGAATAGCTCTAGCGCTTCATCGGTCTTGCGGCTCAGCACGAGGTTCAGGCCGCGAATGTAGTCGGCGCTGATCCGCGGCGGCGGGTCCCGGTCGCGGTCGCTGTAGACCTTGAATGCGAAGCCGATCGCCGTGGCCACGATGATGATCGCGGCGAGCAGGAATGTGGCGTCAGTTGGCATCGTCTGGCTGCGGAGCGCGAAGCGTCGTGAGCTCGGCCTCGGCGTGCCGCAGGCTCTTCTTGAGCCGCCGCTTCTCCGTCGTGTGTCGCACCAACGTGAGCGCGACCGTGATCAGCCCGAACAGCCAGCCCGCGACGAACACGAATGCGAACGCGAGCGCGAGCGACACGCGCTCGAGCTTCACGAAGCCGATGTCGATGTCGATCGGGTTTGGATTGCTGTAGGCGAACATCGCCGCCAACAGGATCAAAGCGATCGACAGCGTCGCGAACAGGATCCTACGCAACGTGGCCAAGACGACTCACCTGAGCAGCGGACGGCAGCTCGATTGTAAGGTCGCTGGCCTAGTCGCGCACGGGCAGGTGGCGGGACTCGTTGACTCGCTCGCGAAGGTCCTTGCCGGGCTTGAAGTGCGGCACGTTCTTGCCCGCCAGCGCGACGGCTTCGCCCGTCTTCGGGTTGCGGCCCATTCGCGGCGGACGGTAGTGCAACGAGAAGCTGCCGAAGCCTCGGATCTCGATTCGCTCGCCGCTCGCGAGCGCCTCGCTCATGAGCTCCAAAATGTGCTTGACCGCCAGCTCGACGTCTTTGGCGGGCAAGTGCTTCTGACTGCGGGCGATCGACTCGATCAGCTCAGACTTTGTCATGAGTACGGACTCCCAGGCCCCGGCACCGGTTCTCGAGGACTCACTCCGGAGTCATCTTCTCCTTGAGCAAGTCGCCGAGCGTCGTGCCCGTCGTCGGTCGCGCCGCGTCGGTCTTGTAGTTCTGGAGCGCCTGCTGTTCCTCGTGAGCTTCCTTCGCCTTGATCGACAGCGAGATGATCCGGGTCTTTCTATCGACGCCGGTGAACTTCGCCTCGACGGTCTCGCCGACCTTGAGAACCGTGCGCGCGTCTTCGACGCGGTCGCGCGAGATCTCCGACGCACGGAGCTGGCCAAAGATGCCGCCGCCGAGGTCCAGCGTGGCCATCTTCGCGTCGAGCTCTTGAATGACGCCTTTCACGATGCTGCCCTTCGGATGCTCAGCCAGGAATAGCGAGAGCGGATCCTTGTCGAGCTGCTTGACGCCGAGGGAAATTCGTTCGCGCTCCGGGTCGATCGCGAGCACGATCGTCTCGAGCTCCTCGCCCTTCTTGTAGTTGCGCACGGCCTCCTCGCCGGGCACGTCCCACGAGAGGTCGGACAGGTGCACGAGGCCGTCGATGCCGCCCGGCAGCCCGATGAACACGCCGAAGTCGGTGATCGACTTGATCTGGCCGGAAACCTTGTCGCCCTTCTTGTAGTTCTCGCCGAACTCGACCCACGGGTTCGGCTTGCATTGCTTGAGCCCGAGCGAGATGCGGCGGCGCTCCTCGTCGATGTCGAGGACCATGACCTCGACCTCGTCGCCGATCTGCACGACCTTGTGTGGGTTGACGTTCTTGTTCGTCCAATCCATCTCGGACACGTGCACGAGGCCTTCGACGCCTTCCTCGATCTCCGCGAAGCAGCCGTAGTCGGCGATGTTCGTGACCTTGCCGAACAGACGCGTGCCGGGCGGATAGCGCCGTGCGAGATCCGCCCACGGATCCGCGCCCAGCTGCTTGAGACCGAGCGATACGCGGTTGCGCTCGCGGTCGAACTTGAGGACCTTCACCTCGAGCTCCTGGCCGACACTCACGACCTCGGACGGGTGCTTCACGCGCTTCCACGCCATGTCGGTGATGTGCAGCAAGCCGTCGATGCCGCCGAGGTCGACGAACGCGCCGTAGTCGGTGAGGTTCTTCACGACGCCCTTGAGCACCGTGCCCTCTTGCAGATTCTTCAGCAGCGACTCGCGTTCGGCGCTGTACTCGGCCTCGACGACCGCACGCCGCGACACGACCACGTTGTTACGCTTCTGGTCGAGCTTGATGACCTTGAACTCGAGCGTCTGACCTTCGAGCGCGGCCGGATCGCGGATCGGGCGCACGTCGACGAGCGAGCCCGGCAGGAACGCGCGGACCAACTCGACGTCGACCGTGAAGCCGCCGCGCACGCGGCCGCTGATCATGCCCTTCACGATCTCGCCCTTCTGGAACGCTTCCTCGAGGCGCGTCCACGTACGCGTGCGCTTGGCCTTCTCGCGAGACAAACGCGTCTCGCCGAAGCCGTCCTCGACAGTGTCTAGGGCCACCTCGACGGTGTCGCCGACTTGGACCTCGAGCTCGCCGCGCTCGTTGAAGAATTGATCGGCCGAGATGACGGCCTCGGATTTCAATCCCGCGTTGACGATCACCACGTCCTGGTTCACGCCGACGACGGTGCCGGTCAGTATCGCACCCGGCTTGATCTTTTGATTCGCAAAGCTCTCTTCGAGCAGTTCAGCAAACGATTCGCTCATTATCTCTTCCGTGCCCGTCGCGCGTCCTGCACGATCGGATTGTTGAAACTCACAGCAGCATCCTGCCGCTGCACTCCTTAGGCTCGTTTCGGCCCAATGCCCGCCGCTTCGAGCCACTGCAAGATGCGGGCGATGACTTCCTCGGGCGTGAGATCCGTCGAATCGATCGTTCGCGCATCCGGGGCGGGTCGTAGCGGCGCGACCGGTCGACTCGCGTCGCGCGCATCCCGTTGCGCTATGTCCCAAGAAAGGTCGCGCAGGCTAACATCAATCCCCTTTCCCTTCAACTGCTTATGCCGCCTCATTGCGCGCTCGTCGGCGGTCGCCGTCAAGAACACCTTGAGGTCCGCGGCCGGGAAAACGACCGTGCCCATGTCCCGGCCGTCGGCCACGAGGCCCGGCGGCCGCGCGAAGTCCCGCTGCCGCTGGAGCAGCGCCTCGCGCACCTGAGGCACCGCGGCAACGCGTGAAGCGGCCTCACCCGTTTCCTCGGTCCGCAGCGCCACGGTCGCGTCCTCGCCGTCGAGCATGACCTGCTCGGCGCCGCCGACCGAGCCGAAGCTCGCGTCCATCGAACGCGCGATCCGGGCGAGCTCCTCGGGATCGCCAGGATTGCCGCGGCGCGCCGCGGCGAGCGCGACCAGCCGGTAAAGCGCGCCGCTGTCGAGCAAGTGCCAGCGCAGACGCGAGGCGAGCCCGCGGCTGATGGTGCCCTTGCCGGAGCCGCTCGGTCCGTCGACGGTCACGATCGGAGCGGCCGACGGCATCAAGGATTCCCGGCGCCAGGGCCGATGCGGAGGCCGACGTCGGTCGCGGCCTCGAGAAAGTTCGGAAACGACGTGGCGACCTCCGCCGTATTGAGGATCTCGATCGGCGCGCGCGCGAGCAGGCTCGCGATCGCGAACGACATCGCGATCCGATGGTCGCCGCGGCTGTCGACGGTGCCGCCGCGGATTCTGCCCCCGGTCACGCTCAAGCCCCCGGGCTGCTCCTCGACCGCGATTCCGACGGCCGCGAGCCCCTGCGCCATGACCGCGAGCCGGTCGGTCTCCTTCGTGCGCAGCTCCTCCGCACCGCTCACGCGCGTCGTGCCGCGCGCGCCGGCGGCCGCGACGAACAAGATCGGGAACTCGTCGATCGCGAGCGGCACGAGCTCTGGAGGCACGTCGATGCCGCGCAGCTCGCTCTGGCGAACGAACAAATCCGCGACCGGCTCCGCGCCGAGCCGCCGCTCCGACTCTAGGTCGATGTCGGCGCCCATCTCGCGCAGGATCGTGAGCAGGCCCGTCCGCGTCGGATTCACGCCGACGTTCTTGATCAGCAGCCCGTCGGGTGCGCCGAGGCATGCGGCGACGATGAAGAACGCGGCCGAGGAAAAATCGCCGGGCACCCCAATCTCGCGGCCGCGCAGCGTCGCCGGACCGACGAGCGACACCGTGTGCCCGCGCCCCCGCTCGCTCGTCTCGAGCTGCACGCCCATGCTCTGCAGCATCCGCTCGGTGTGGTCGCGGCTCGGCCCCGGCGAATGGACCGTCGTGCGGCCGTCCGCATACAGACCGGCGAGCAAGATCGCCGACTTCACCTGGGCGCTCGCGACCGGCAGCTCGTACTCGATCCCGTTGAGCGGGCTGCCGCCGAGCACGCGCAGCGGCGGCTTGCCGTCAGTGGTCTCGATTCGCCCACCCATCGCGCGCAGCGGCGTCGCGATGCGCTCCATCGGCCGTTGCCGTAACGACGCATCGCCCGTGAGCTCCGAGTCGAAGGCCTGACCCGCGAGCAGTCCCGTGAGCAGCCGAATGCCCGTGCCCGAATTGCCTAGATCGAGCACCCTCGATGGCGCGCGCAGGCCGCGCAGGCCGACGCCGTTCACGCGGACGGGCTGCAGGGCATTCTTATAGATCGATACGCCGAGCGCCTCGAGCGCGGCGCGCGTCGCGAGACAGTCGTCGCCGTCGAGGAAGCCGTGCACGAGCGTTTGACCTTCGGCGATCGCGCCGAGCATCAGCGAGCGATGCGAGACGGACTTGTCGCCCGGTACCGTGATCGTGCCCGCGATGCCGTCGGCCGGCTGCGCTAGATAGCTGTGCGG
>Ga0070664_100004245_pt1 | contig 11525 bp, 13 predicted proteins | sample KBSC73metaG_FD_65863 | JGI IMG/M metagenome (GOLD analysis project Ga0070664, IMG submission 65863) | Corn rhizosphere microbial communities from Kellogg Biological Station, Michigan, USA - KBS C7-3 metaG | ecosystem: Host-associated > Plants > Roots > Rhizosphere > Soil ... | reverse complement strand
AACGGCGCCACGGCGCGTTCGCACGGTCGCAAGGGTTCGTTCAATCCTGCCTATGCGGGTGCGACGGCCACGGGCGCCGCCTTCCCCGGTACGGTGAACACGATTTCTCCGGAGGTCGGCGACACCATGGCGCAGGCGCGGTCCCGCGGTGGTTCGTCGTGCATCGACGCCGCCACCAGCACCGAGCACTGCGGCCCGCCGTCGCTGAACCCGAGTGCCGACGTGGTCTACAACGAGATCTGGAAACAGAACCCGCTCGTGACCGACTCGTGGGCGTACAGCCACCTGCAGCTCACCACTGCGCGTCCGACCAATGCTTCCTGTTACCCGACCTGGCAGGCCAGCTGCCGCATTACCATTCACTACGCGACCATCGGCACTCGTGCCGGCCACATCCATCCGCTGTGGTCGGTGCCGCGCCCGGCCGGCGGTATTGCCGATCCGGTCACCGGCGAGCTCACTTTCCCGGACACGTGCACGATGTGTCACAGCCGTGTGAACCCAGCCGACCCCGCGGTCCAGCAGCTGCCGGCGGCGTCGCTCGAGCTCACGGACGAAGTGTCCGACCAGGATGCCCTGCAGCTGCGCGCCTATCGCCAGCTGCTGTTCGCGCGCCCACAGCTCGAGCTCGTGAACGGCGCGGTCCAACCGCGCCAGGTGCCGCTGCTCGACGACAACGGGGACCCGGTGCTCGACGACAATGGCAACCCCGTCTTCACGACCCCGCAGTTGCCGCCGTCGATGGCGGCGACCAATGCACGCGGCTCACGGTTCTTTGCTGTGATGAACAATGCGACGCATGCAGGTATGCTCTCGCCCGCTGAACTGCGCCTGCTTTCGGAGTGGCTGGATATTGGAGCCCAGTATTACAACGACCCGTTCCCGCCTACTCCGCAGAACTAGCCTCGCGCTCGCATTCGTCTTCGCGTGTTCCCTCTCTGCCCCAGGCCTAGCAAAGGAGACCGAGGCAGAAAAGGTCGCCAGGGAGCAGGCGGCCCAGGAAAAGCTGCTGCAGGTGTTCATCACCGAACCGTACCTGGAGTTGTCGAGCGGACCCGGACGCGGCTACCCCGTGTTCCACGTGGTGGAGCGCGACGCGTCGGTGGACGTGCTGTTCCGGCGCACCGACTGGTTCAAGGTGCGCGACGAACAGGGCACCGAGGGCTGGGCGCGCGCGCGCGACATGCGCCGTACCCGGCTCGCGGACGGCTCGCCCTTCGTGTTCAACCTGGGCGACCGCGATGGCTTCACCTCGCACGATTGGGAACTGGGCATCGGTGGCGGCGACTATGGCGGCGCCAACCTGATCGCTGGCTACGGTGCCTACTCGCTCACCGACAACATGAAGATCGAGCTCACGCTGTCGCAGTTCCTCGGCAACTCGTCGAATGGCTACAAGGTCGAGGCCGGCCTCGCCCACGTGATCGTTCCGGAATGGCGCCTGTCGCCGTTCCTTGAAATCGGCACGGGCATCGTGCACGTGGAGCCGCGCGCCACCATCGTCCTGCCCGAAGACCGTACCGACCAGACTGCGTACGTTGGCGCGGGGCTTCGTTTCTATCTCACCCGGCGCTTCTTCGTAAGGGCCGACTATCGCTGGCACACGATATTCACGAGCCGCGATGACAACGAGGAGTTGGAAGAATGGAAAGTTCTAATCGCCTGCTTTTTCTAGCAGCGCTGGCCGCCATGACCGTGACGATGTCCGGTTGCTCGATTTTCCGCAGGGACAAGGTCGAGCAGCCCCAGACCGAGGAGCAGGCCGCGGCCGAGGAAGAAGCCGAGGACGCGGACTCCACGCCACCGCGCGTCATCGAGCCGAACGTCGCCCGTCGCAAGATCAAGACACCCAAGATCGACAACGAGAACTGGGAGATCGGCGTGGGCGCCGGATTCGTCTCCATCGAGGACTTCGGCACCAACCCGACCTACGCGGCCCAGCTCTCCTACCATGTGACAGAAGACTTCTTCTTCCGGGCCGATCTGGGGCAATCCACGGCCGGGAAAACCAGTTTCGAGACGCTCGGTGGCGACATCGAACTGCTGACGGGAGATGAGAGACGCTTCACGTATTACAGCCTCTCGCTGGGCTACAACTTCTTGCCTGGCGAGGTCTTTCTCGGTCGCGACACCGCCATGAACAGTGGTTTCTATGTGATGGGTGGGATCGGGAGCGTGAAGTTTGCCGGCGACAACCGGCTGACTCTGAATTTCGGCGCGGGGTTCCGCGTGCTGCCCACCGACTGGCTGGCCATACATCTGGGAGTGCAGGACCGCGTGTTCGACTCCGACCTGTTAGGCGAGACCAAGGTCACCAACAACATGGAAATGCTGCTGAGTGCGACCGTCTTCTTCTGACGGAGTCAGTCATGTCGGCAAGTAGCTTGAAAGGATTCGTGAAGGGCATCGCGCTGGTGGCGGTATTCGCCTCGGCCGCGCTCGCCGCCTCCTCGTCCGGTCCGGCCCCGGCGTTCCAGCTCTCGGGTCGCGGTGGCAAGACCATCGACCTCTCGCAGTTCAAGGGCCAGGTCGTGATGATCAACTTCTGGGCCAGCTGGTGCGGCCCGTGCCGGCAGGAAATGCCGTTGCTCGAGGACATCTACAAGAAGTACAAGCCCATGGGCTTTACCATGCTGGCCGTGAACGTCGAGCCCGATACCAAGGCCGCGGACGCCTGGCTGGGCAAGCTCGCCAAGCCGGTGACCTTTCCGATCGCCTATGACGTGGACAGCAAGGTCAGCAAGCTCTACAAGGTCGAAACCATGCCGAGCACGGTGATCGTCGACCGCAAGGGCAACGTGCGCGCCCTGCACCGCGGCTACAAGGCCGGCGACGAGAACTTCTATCTCACGCAGATCCGCACGATGTTGAAAGAGTAAGACAGGAGTCCAGGAAGTCACCATGCGCATCCGCGGTCTGTTCGTTCTCACGGCGCTCGTCGCAATGGCGGGCTGCAGTTCCATCGAACCGTGGGTGAAGCCGTACGACCGCGAGAACCTCGCCGATCCGATCATGTCGTTCTCGCGCGCGCCGATCTCGCAGGACTTCCTCGACCACGTCTTCGAATCGCGCGAAGGTTCGCGCGGCGCCACCGGCGGCGGTGGCGGCGGCTGCGGCTGTAATTGAGACTGCGTCGCGCCATGTCCAACAAGGTACGCACGGGTCTGCCGCGATACGTCATAACCTGCCTCGGCCTTGCGGCGCTGGCAGGTGTGACGCTGTTCGGCTCGCGAGCAACGGCGGGCGTGCTGCCGGAAGATCGCGCCGACGTGCTCTACTTCCGCTACGACGGCGGCGGCGTGACCATCAACGGCCCCTCGATGCTGGTTCGCAAGAGCATCGGCGAGCACGTTTCGGTGGCGGCGAACTACTACATCGACATGGTGTCGTCCGCGTCGATCGACGTGCAGACCTCGGCCAGCCCGTACGACGACGAGCGCACGCAAGCGAGCCTCTCGATGGACTTCCTGCACGGCAAGTCCACCTACAGCATCGGCTACGTCGACAGCGACGAGAGCGACTACAAGGCCAAGACCATGTTCGCCTCCGTCAGCCACGACATGTTCGGCGACCTCACCACGATCTCGTTCGCTTTCAAGAGCGGCCAGAACGAGGTGTTCCGGAACGTGAAGATCGACGACGTGAAACAGAACGACCCGGCGTTCAACGACGGCCTGGGTCATGCCGACATGGAGTCCAGGAGCTTCAGCGTCGGCGTCTCGCAGATCGTCACCAGGAACCTGGTGCTCTCCGGCCAGTACGAGGTGATCACCGACGAAGGCTGGCTCAACAGCCCCTATCGTTCGGTGCGTTTCTTCATCGGCACCGATGCGCAGGGTCAGCAACCGGAGAAGTATCCGAACACGCGCTCGAGTAATGCCGCCTCGATCCGCGGCAAATACTTCCTGCCCTGGCGCGCCGCGGTCGATGGCATGTACCGCTTCTACACGGACACCTGGGGCGTCGTCGGCCACACGGGCGAGCTGGGCTACGTGCATCCGCTCGACAAGAAGTTTGCCGGCGGCGACTGGACCATAGAAGGCCGGCTGCGTTATTACACACAAAGCGCCGCCGACTTCTACGCGGACATTTTCCCGCGTGCGGATTTCAGCAATTTCATGGCGCGCGACAAGGAGCTCGCGACCTACAACGCCATCACGGCGGGTATCGGCGCCACCTACGAATTCAAGATCGAGCGCTTCCCCTGGCTGACCAAGGGCCAGCTCAACCTGCGCTACGACTACATGACCATCAGCTACGACGACTTCCGCGACGCTACCTTCAGCCTCGGCAAGTTTGGCGCGTTGCCGGATGAGCCGCTCGCGCCCGGCACCGAGCCCCTGTACGAGCTGAAGGCCAACATTTTCCAGTTCTACATCAGCGCGTTCTTCTAGGCCGCCGCGCCCTCTAGGACGAAGGTCCCGCTTACAGCGGCACCGCGGCGTGTTGTCATCGCGCCAATGAAATCCCCTGCCCTGACGATGCTGGTCGGCACCGCCGTGTTGATGCTCATCGGCTGCGCATCGGGCGGGCCGCCGAAACCGCCGAGCCACATCTTCGAGACGACCTACCGGGACCCCGACGCCAAACCCATGCAGGTGCGTGGCTCCAAGGTGGTCGCGGCCGTCATGGTCCGCGACGTGGCGGCGCGCAAACGCGCGGAGGATGCGCTCGCCGCCGAACTCACGAAGGCCGGAGCCCAGGGCGTCCCGATGTACACGATCTCGCTGGACAACACGCCCACCCAGGAGGGCGAAACCAAGACGCGCGCGGCGGTCGAGGCCATCGGCGCGCAGGGGCTGGTGGTCATGCGGCCGGTGGACGTCAACCATCGCAGCCGGGCCACCGACACCATCGCTTCCAACGACATGTACGGTGGTTATTGGGGTGGCTACTACGGCGTCGGCTGGAACGATCCGTGGATCGACAAGAACCCGGACGTGCAGACCGACATCGTGGTCACCGTCGAAACCTTCGTGTTTTCGTTGCCGCAGAACAAGCTGGTATGGAGCGGCACCAGCGAGACCACCAACCCGAAGAATGCCGAGAAGCTGGTGCTGCAGCTCGCGCAGGACTCGGCGCGCGAGCTGCAGCGCCTCGGGCTGATCGCTAACTAGTCCGCGGTCCTAGTTCTCCAGCGCCTTGCCGAACTGCAGGCCGCCGTCGTGCAGGCCCACGTCGGGCCGCTTGAGCAACACGAGCATCTCCGCGCCGGCGAGGAACATCGGCCCATAGCCGTGCGCGGCCAGCAGGTGAACCGGGCGGTACATGTAGAACGCGGGGTCCCAGCCCACGCCGGTACCGACGCACACGCCCTCGACCTGCCCTTTCGCGTTGACCTTTCCGGCGACCGCATTCCAGCCCAGTGAAACCGCGGGCCCGAAGGCCGCGGCGTTGAGCCAGCCGCGATTGATGCCGCGGGCCAGCGCGAATACATACATGGCGCTGGCCGAGGTCTCTTCGTACGACTCACGCCGGTCGAGCAGCTGGTGCCACAGGCCGGCGTGCCCCTGGTTGGCGACCAGGCCCTCCGCGTGCTGGCGGTACAACGCCAGGATGCGGGCACGAGCGGCGTGATTTTCCGGCAACACGTCGAGCAGCTCGGCCATGGCCATGATGGCCCAGCCGTTGGCGCGTGCCCAATGGAAGGCAGGGTGATAGTCCATCTGCTGGTTCCAGGCATGCATGAAGAGTTTCTTGTCCTTCACGAACATGCGGTCGGCGAACTGCAGGATCTGTCTTGTCGCGTCGTCGAAGTAGCGCGCCTCGCCCGTGAGTTTCCCGGCCTGCGCGAGGCAGGGCACGCTCATGTAGAGATCGTCGAGCCACAGGGTATTCGGCAGCGGGCGGTTGCGCGCGAGCGTGCCGTCCGCGAGGCGGAACTGCTTCGCGTGCACCCAGTCGAGCCAGTTGTCGATCCACGGCCGCAGCGTGTTGGAGCCGAGCCCCGCGCGTTGCGCCTTGATCAGCGCCGCGCACATGGCGCCGCCATCGTCGAGGCGCGCGGGGAACAACATGCCGCGCAACGGAATCCCCTGCGCCGGCCGCGGATAGTTAGCGGCGGTGGTGCCGGGTGGCAACTGCTTGCGGGTGTGCGCGGCGAGCTTCGCCAGCGCGGTGAGGCGCTCGTCGGTGTACTGGTCGTAGCGTGCATCACCGGTGACCCGGGAGAGCAGCATCATGCCGGCGTAGGTCACGCCCCACTCATAAGTGCCGATCTGCAGGTCAGTGCGCGCCAGCGCCACCTGCGGCGGGAGCTTCGACAGATCCGTCACGGCCTCCCCGGTCTGGCCGTTTATCACCCGCACGGGCGCCGCCTCGGACACATATGCGTGGATGCGTTCGAGCATGGCGCGCACCTGCTCCGGCGTCGTGAGCTCGTAGGGCGTGGGGTAGTTGACCTTCAGTCGGCCTGAGTAGACGCCGGGATCCTGTTGTGGCGTGGCCGTGTGCTGCTCGGGGACGGATTGGGCGGCCGCCGCAAAGGCGACGCACAGGCCCAGGAATGCGTAAAGGACGCGGACGGACAAATGGCGCATGAATTCCCTCGTGTGTTTGCTGCTCCAGGCCGCGGAGTCCGCGTTTCCGCTGCCTGGTTCCGTCGCGGATTGTCGCCCGAATCCACCGCCGTTGCGCGAATTTGCCGATACGGCCTCATCCGTGCGCCGACCCGGCTCGTGGTGGTGTCCGCTCTCATTCCCGCACCGCATGGCCAAGGATGGAGTCCGGAGGTGGATCGATGGACATGCGCAAATGGTGGCCCTACCTGGTCGTCGCTGGCGTCGTCGTGATCGCGGGCGCGGCTTTTCCGCTGTACTCCAGCTGGTGGGACCACAAGAACTGCCGGGAGAGTGGCGGCAACTGGAACGAATCCGCCGGCGAGTGCATCGAGCTGCCGAATGCCGACATTCCCGATACGCGCGGCTCGGCCGCCCACGAGGACGACAATCAGGGCGGTGACAAGCCGCGCGAATAGAACACCTTGCCATCGGGCGCGACGGCGACAGCGTCCACGTCGGGCAACGTGTTGATGAACTCGATGCCGGCCTCCGGGCCCATGATGAACACGCTCTTGGTGAGCGCGTCGGTGCGCGTGGCGGTACCGCTGATGACGGTCACGCTGCGGCACTTGCGCGCCGAATCGCCGGTCTTGGGGTCGATGATGTGGTGGAAACGCTTGCCGTTCTCGTCGAAGTACCGCTCGTAGTCGCCCGAGGTCGAGAACGCGGTGTCGGTGAGCGGCAGCCGCAGGAACACCTTGCCCTCGTGGTCAGGATCACGCACGCCCACTACCCAGGGCTTGCCGAAGCGATCGCCAATGATTCGGGTATCGCCGCCCGCATTGACCATGGCGTGCGTGAAGCCCTGCTTCTGGAGGATCTCGATGCCGCGATCCACTGAGTAACCCTTGGCGATGCCGCCCAGGTCGATGCGCATGCCGGGACGCTGGAAATAGACGGTGTGCTTTTTCGGATCCAGCGCCATGTGGCGAAAATTGATGCCCGGCAGCGCCGCCGTGATCGCCTTCTGGTCCGGATGGACGTGCGCCCGGAAGTCGTACATGTAGCCGACGCTGGCGTAGGTGATGTCGAAGGCTCCGTGCGTGAGCTCGGAGTAATTCACCGACTCCTGCAGCAGCCGGAACAGCTCCTCGCTGATCTTCACCGGATGTTTGGCGGCGGCCCGGTTGACCTCGGAGATCTCCGTGTCTTCCTTCCACGTACTCATGAGGCGATCGATGCGTTTCATGTCGTCAAATACCGACTCGATGCCGGCCTCGCCTTTCGCGGCGTCGTCGCTCCACAACTCCACCACGCAGCGCGTGCCCATGATGGCTTCCTCGCGCGTGATCCAGTCGGCGCGGGCGAGCGTCGGCATCAAAACCACCAGCACGACGAGGCGGAACCCGATTGCGCGCGCGCGGTCGAAAATGCATGTTCGAGTTTGCATGCTGGCAATTATGCGCCATGCTCCGGCCTCTCTTTCAAAGGCCCTCTTTCAAAGGATGCCAACGATGAAAAAACTGCTCCTCACAATCTTGGCGACGGTCGTCGCCACCCAGGCCGCGCCCGCGCTCGCCAGCGCGCGCGAGGAAGCGCGGCTCATCGAAGCTTCGGGCGTGCTGGAAGAACTGTTTGCCCAGCGCGACACCTCCATTCCCGAAAAACTCATGGCGCGCGCCCATGGCATCGCCGTGATTCCGAACGTGGTCAAGGTGGCCGCCGTGGTTGGCGGCCGCCGTGGCAGCGGCGCGATGGTCGTACGCGATGCCAATGGCAAGTTCAGCGCTCCCATCATGGTCTCGCTGACCGGCGGCAACATCGGCTGGCAGATCGGCGTGCAATCCACCGACATCGTGCTGGTGTTCACCACCGCGAAAGGCGTCGAGGGCATCGCCGATGGCAAGCTGACGTTGGGAGCCGATGCCTCGGTGGCCGCAGGTCCCGTGGGTCGCGCGGCGTCCGCCGCCACCGACCAGAATTTCAGCGCCGAGGTGTATTCGTATTCGCGCAATCGCGGTTTGTTCGCGGGCGTCGCGCTCGACGGCAGCATCCTCAACATCGACAGCAAATCGAACAAGGGTCTGTACGGCCAGAATGCGCCGGCGTCGGACATCATCGCGGGGCGCGTGTCGACCGACGTGGATGCGGCCAAGCGCTTCGAGCGTGCGGTCCTCGCCAGCACCGCCAGCAGCCACACGCCGAACTCCATGGCGAGCTCGAGCAATGCGACGACCGCGCCCGATGCGGCCAGCCCGCAGGGCACGGAGCCGCCAGCGGCGCCGTCGTCCGGCACGACCACCTTCCCGATGGAGGACGCACAACCCGGGACCGAACCGCCGAAGTGAGATCCCTGCCACGAGCTTGTTAGAGAGCCAACGCAACGGCGGCGACTTCCTGGAGTTGCCGCCGTTTTGTTTTGCCGGTCATTGCACTCCATTACATAATCAACACTCATTTATTAAGGGAGCATCCGGCCATGCGCGAGCAACACATCGAGTACCGCGACGGTGACACGCTGCTCGAGGGATTCCTTTGCTACGACGAGACCCTCCCCGGCCCGCGGCCCGCCGTGCTGATCAATCACACGTGGGCTGGTCGCGACGAGTTCGTCGAACGCAAGGCGCGCAGGCTCGCGTGGCAGGGTTATGCCTGCTTCGCAGCCGACAATTTCGGCAAGGGCAAACGCGGCGCGAACACCGAGGAATGCAGCGCGTTGATGACGCCCTTCATGAAGGATCGGCGCGCGTTGCTGACGCGACTACGTGCCGCCCTAGCGACCTTGCAGGGTTTGCCCGTCGTGGACGCGCGCCGGGTCGCCGTCATGGGTTTCTGCTTCGGCGGACTGTGCTCGCTGGACCTGGCGCGCAGCAACGCGGACATTCGTGGGGCCGTCAGCTTCCACGGCATGCTCAAACCCTCCGGCCTCACGGAACCGAAAGTACGGGTGCGGGTACTCATGCTGCATGGCTACGAAGATCCGCTGGCACCGCCCGAGGACGTGCTCGCCGTCGCGAAGGAATTCACGGCGGCCGGCGCCGACTGGCAGCTGCATGCGTACGGGCAGACGATGCATGCCTTCACCAATCCGCAGGCCAACAATCCCGACGGTGGCATGCAATATGACGAAGCGGCCGACCGTCGTTCCTGGCACGCGCTCGAGGAATTCCTGGCGGAAGTCCTGAAGTAAAACGCCACGCCGCGTGTTAGCGTGGCGCAGCAACTTGAATGCAGGGGTTGTTCGAATGAAGAAGATTCCGGTGATTGCGCTGGTGATTCTCGGTGTCGCTTTCGCGGGCATGTCCGCAGCCGCGACTCCCAAGAAACGCACGCGCAACCAGAAGCGGATCGGCCCATACGTCACCGCGTTCGTCGGCATGACGAGCTACAGCGGCGACCAGAGCGCGGACGAGGCATCCCTGATCGACATCCTCGACGACGCGGGCGTGCCCTTCCAGAACGAGAAGACTGGCACCGAGGATACGGACATCGGCTACTCGGCGGCGTTCGGTTATCGGTTCAACCGCTACATCGCGGGTGAGCTCGCCCTCGCGCAGTTCGGCTCGCTGACTTCGACGCTGTCCGCCGACGTCGATTTGCCGCAGGACACCTCCGGGTTCGTGCCCGCACGATTCGAATATTCCTTCCACGTCGGCGGACCCATTATCTCGGTGGTCGGCATGCTGCCGATCAAGGACAAGTTCGAGTTCTATGGCCGCGTCGGTTACATGTTCGCGACCGTGGAGCGCGAGTTCACCTCGAAGATCAATGGGCAGCGTGGACTCGCCGGCAATGCCAAGGGTGATTCACAAAACCTGGTGTACGGCGCGGGCGTCACATGGAACGTCAGCCAGGTGTATTCGGTGCGGGCCGAGTACATGGTGCTCGACGACGTCGGACAGGACAATCGCACCGGCAAGGAAGACCTCAGCCAGCTGGCCATCGGCATGATCGTGCGGTTCTAACCACCACCGATATCACTCTCCTCGAGCGTACCGGCGTCGAGCTTTTCGTTGAGCTCGCGCGCGCGGCGCTCCACCGCATCGTAGTCATTGCCGGCCTGCCGCCGGATGACGTCCACCGGCGTTTCGAAGGGCTGGCATTGCGTGTCGATGTTGCAGAACAGCCGCCGCCATTCCTCCATCGACGCGCAGTTGTCACGCATGCAGGCGGCCAACGGCCACACCCATTGCTCGCGACGCGCGTCGGCCGGGCTGCCGGCGAGATTCGCCGCGATGTCCCCCATCTGCGCCATCACGGCGGGATCGCGTGAGCGCAGCGCGTCGAGCGCGAGACGCCGCGCCTCGTCGCGTGCACCGCGTGCCGCCTCGGCGTCCGCCTGGTGTCCCTGCAATGCCTGGCCCAGTGCGGCCGAGGCTTGCGCCATCGGGTAGTTGGCCGCGGTTGCGTCCTCCAGCCATTCGCGCGAGGTTCCGAAAGGTGGCGCATCGGCGCTGCGCAGTCGCTGGCAGCGTTTCTGGATGTCGCGAATGTCGTCGGCCGTGAACACCGGGCGTGTGGCGGTGAGCTGCTGGGCCTCGTCGAGCGTACGGTGACGCACGGTGCCGTCGTCGAGGTGCACGATGAAATACCAGTCGTACAACGACTCGCAGTAGGCGAGCGCGCGCGACAGCCAGTACTGCGCAGCGGCATCCCCCTGCCGCGCGTTCACGTAGAAGGACTCGGCGAGATCCCAGTAGTCGCGCGCGTCCCGAAGTCGGGTGCGGTAGTCAGGCGACCCGGCCGCACCGCGCGCCGGTCCGGCCGCAGAGTCCGGCGCGCGAGCCTCGCTCACGGGCTTTTCGACGCGCATTGCAGTGGAGCGGATTGCGGATTCCGCGGTCACGGGCAGCTTCGCGCGCACCGCGGGCGCAGGGTCATGGCGCGCCCACCACCACACGACGAGCGTGACCCCCGCAGCGCAGACCAGTGTGAACGACTGACGCATCCGCCTCCTTGCGTGCCCGGAGCTTATGGCGATGCCTTGACCGGAGTAAACCGGTCCGCCAGCATGGATCGCAGTCG
>Ga0070664_100004244_pt1 | contig 11528 bp, 9 predicted proteins | sample KBSC73metaG_FD_65863 | JGI IMG/M metagenome (GOLD analysis project Ga0070664, IMG submission 65863) | Corn rhizosphere microbial communities from Kellogg Biological Station, Michigan, USA - KBS C7-3 metaG | ecosystem: Host-associated > Plants > Roots > Rhizosphere > Soil ... | reverse complement strand
CCCGGCGCCGTGCAGTGGCTCGCGGCGGTCGAGGCGCCGCCCCACCTGAAGGCGATGGTCCCGGCGATGACGTTCTCCTCGCCGCGGAACTTCTTCTACGCCGGCGGCGTCTGGGACCTGTCGTGGCTCTCCTGGATCTGGAACAACATCGCGCCCGACTCCCGCGCGCACCTCAACCTCTCGGGGCCGCGCAACGGCCGCGAGGCGCGCAACGCGTGGCAGCAGCTCCGCGCCGTCCTGCCGTACCGCCTCCCGCTCTCGGACGTGCCCGAGCTCGCGGAGGTCGCTCCCTACTACCTGGACTGGCTCAAGCACCGTCCGACCGACGACTGGTGGGACTGGGCGGAGCTGCGCGGCCGGTACGGCGCGGTGAAGGCCGCGGTCCTGAACTTCTCGGGATGGCACGACGAGGCGTACGGGCCCGAGGGCGCGATGACGAACTTCCTCGGGCTGATGGCGTCGCGCAAGGGCGAGGCGGACCCGCGCGCGCGCCTGATCCTCGGGCCGTGGACCCACGGGGGCGAGGACTCCGAGCGCTCGGGCGACCGCTCGTTCGGGCCGACCGCGCCCATCGACTACACCGAGATGGTGCTGCGGTTCATGGACCGGTACGTCCGCGGCGTCGCCAACGGCGCGGAGCGCGACCCGCGCGTGCGCGCGTTCGTCATGGGCGAGAACGCGTGGCGCGACGGCGACACGATCCCGCTCCCGGGGACGAAGTCCGTCTCGCTCTACCTCGCTCCGGGCGGGCGGCTCGCCGCGAAGGCGCCCGGCGGGAACGCCGACTCCTCGAGCGAGTTCGTCTCGGATCCGGCGATCCCGGTCGTCGACCCCTACGGCGCGACGGAGGGCGCGCGAGACTACCGCGTGCTGACCGGCCGGAAGGACGCGCTCGTGTTCGAGACCGAGCCGCTCGAGGCGCCGCTGCGCGTCGTCGGCGCCGTCGGGACCGAGATCTACCTCTCCGCCGACGCGCCCGACGCCGACCTCTGGGTCAAGCTGCAGGACGTCACGCCCGGCGGCCCCGCGTGGAACCTCTCCAGCCCCGGCACGGACGTCCTGCGCGCCAGCGAGCGCGAGGACTCGGGCCCGGCCCGGCCGCTGAAGCCCGGCGAGATCGTGCCGATGCGGCTGCCCAACCTGAGGACCGGCAACTACTTCGGCAAGGGTCATCGCGTTCGGATCATCCTCATGGGCAGCTTCATGCCGCACTTCTCCCGGAACCTGCAGACGGGAGAGTCCGAGACGGAGTCGAAGGTGACCCGCAAGGCGACGATCCGCATCCACCACGACGCGGCGCATCCGTCGCGGATCGTGCTGCCGGTGGTCGCCGACGAGGCGGCGAGCCGTAAGCCGTGAGCCGTAAGCCGTAAGCCGTGAGCCGTAAGCCGTAAGCCGTGCGCCGACGCCTTCTCGATTCTCGATTCGGCCTCATGCCTCTCGTTTTGTTCGCGGGGCTGGCCACGGGCCCGGTCCAGGCGCTCGCGCCCGTCGAGGTCCGCATTCCGATGAAGGACGGCGTGAAGCTCGCCGCGGACCTCTGGAAGCCGGAGCAGGGCCGCGGGCCGTTTCCCGTCCTGCTCGAGTACCTGCCGTACCGCAAGACCGAGGCGCGGGGCGGGAGCCACTCCCTCTACTCCTACTTCGTCCGCCACGGCTTCGTCGTCGCCCGCGTGGACATCCGCGGCACCGGCAACAGCGAGGGGACGCTCATCCCGTACGAGTACAGCGAGATCGAGCAGCGCGACGGCGAGGAGGTCATCGCCTGGCTCGCGAAGCAGCCGTTCTCGAACGGGAACGTCGGGATGTTCGGCATCTCCTGGGGAGGGTTCAACTCGATTCACATGGCGATGCGGCGCCCGCCCGCTCTCAAGGCGATCATCGCGGTCGACGCGACCGACGACCTCTACGAGGACGACGTGCACTTCATGGACGGGATCATGCACGTCGACTCGTGGGAGATGAGCCAGGACCTCGCCAACGCGGTGCCCGGCGCGCCCGAGTACGTGCTCGACGAGCGGTACTTCGCGGAGCGCTTCGACCAGCCCCCGTGGATGCTGACGTACAAGGCGCAGCAGCGCGACGGGCCGTTCTGGGACCGCACGGCGCTGAACAAGCGGTACGAGTCGATCCGGATCCCGGTGTTCATGATCGGCGGCTGGTACGACGGATATCGCGACAGCATCCCGCGCGTGCTCGAGCACGTGAAGGCGCCGACGAAGGCGATCGTCGGCGCGTGGGATCACACGTATCCCGACGAGCCGTACCCGAAGCCCGGGTTCGACTGGCGAAACGAAGCGGTCCGCTGGTTCGACCAGTGGCTGAAGGGAACGGACACGGGGATCATGAAGGAGCCGCGCCTGGCGGTGTACGTGCGCGACTGGCATCCGCCGGGCCCGTACCTCGAGGAGGCGCCGGGCCATTGGCGCTGGGAGGACGGCTGGCCGATCGCGCGCATCCGCGACCGCGTCCTCCACCCGCGGAACGACCGCTCGCTCGCCGACGCGGCGGGAGCGGCGGCGGTCGACCGCCTGCGCTACGTGCCCACGACCGGCGTCGAGGCGGGGGGCCCCGTGATGTGGTGGGGAGACGTCGCGCCGGACCAGCGGCCGACGGACGCGTTCAGCCTCGTCTACGACACCGCCCCGCTCGACGAGGACGTCGAGATCCTCGGCCTCCCGAAGGCGCTCCTCCGCGTCGCGGCGGACGCGCCGCACGTGAACTGGTACGCGCGGCTCAACGACGTCGCGCCGGACGGGACCGTCACCCAGGTCGCCGGCGCCGGGATGAACGGCGCGCACCGGGTCTCGGCGCGCGAGCCGAAGGCGATCGAGCCGAACCAGCCGTTCCCGCTCGAGATCGAGATGCACTTCACCTCGTGGGTCTTCCCGAAGGGCCACCGCATCCGGCTCGCCGTCTCGAACGCGCAGTGGCCGATGAACTGGCCGACCCCGTACCCCGCGACGACGTCGCTCCATCTCGGGCCGGACGGCTCGCGGCTGGTCCTCCCCGTCGTGCCGCGCGACGGGTCGAAGCGCGGCGCGCCGGGCTGGCTGCCGATCCCCGAGAAGGAGCCGAGGCTCGCCGGGTACGAGGCGCTCGAGATGGAGACGCCGTCCGCGTACGGGGAGATCTCGTCGGTCGACCGCAATCCGCGCAGCGGCAAGGCGACGGTCGTCGCGACCAACAACAGCGCGCACCGGTTCCCGTGGGGCGAGGAGCGGAACACCGAAAAGATCACGCACGAGGCCGAGGACGGCAAGCCGGAGAAGGCGTCGGTGCGCGGCGAGTATTCGACCGAGGTGAAGACGACTTCCGGGCGGCTTCTCCGATGGGAGAGCGTCGTGGTGTTCTCGAGCGACCGGGAGAGCTTCCGCTACCAGGGCACGCGCCGCGTCCTGGAGAACGGCAAACTGGTGCGCGAGAAGAGCTGGGACAAGACGATTCCGCGCGACTTCCAGTGAACCCAGGATCCATCCTCACCCCGGCCCTCTCCCCCCGGCGCGGGGAGCGGGGGAGGACGAGGCGCGCCGGTTGAGGATCGTCGTCTACGGCACGGGCGGCGCGGGAGGCCACTTCGGCGCGCGGCTGGCGGCGGCGGGGGAGGACGTCGTCTTCGTGGCGCGCGGCGCGCACCTCGCGGCGATCCGGCGCGAGGGGCTGGTCGTGGAGACGCCGGAGGGCGAGATCCGCATCCATCCGGCGCGCGCCACGGCGGATCCGGGCGCGGTCGCGGGCGCCGACGCCGTCGTGCTCGGCGTGAAGACGTGGCAGGTCGAGGAGACCGGGCGCGCGATGGCGTCCTCGCTTTCGGGCGGGACGTTCGTCGTGCCGCTGCAGAACGGCGTCGAGGCCGCCGACCAGCTCCGGCGGACCGTCGGCGACGAGAGGGTCGTCGGCGGCCTCTGCGCCACGATTTCCTTCGTCGTCGCACCCGGCCGGATCCGGAGCCTCGGCGCGCAGCACTCGCTGCGCTTCGGGGAGCTCGATCGACGCGCCAGCGAGCGGACCGAGCGCCTGCGCGCCGCCTTCGACCGCGCGGGCGTGCGGGCGACGATCCCGCCGGACATCCGGGCCTCGCTCTGGGAGAAGTTCCTCTTCGTCGTGCCGGTCGGCAGCGTGGGCGCCTGGCGGCGGGCGCCGATCGGCAGGACGCGGTCGGAGCCGGAGAGCCGAGCGATGCTCGAGCGCGGAATGCGCGAGATCCTGGCCCTGGCGCGCGCGCGGGGCGTCCCGCTGCCGGACGAGGCGGTCCCGAACGCGCTGGGCTTCGTCGACGGGCTGGACCCGAGCGGAACGGCGTCCCTGCAGCGCGATCTTGCGGACGGCCGGCCCTCGGAGCTCGAGGCGTGGACCGGCGCGGTCGTCCGGCTCGGGCGCGAGTCCGGGGTTCCGACGCCGCTTCACGACGAGATCTACGCGGCGCTGCTGCCGCTGGAGCGCGCGGCGCGGGAGCGCGCCTCTTCGCCTCTCCCCACCCCCGCTGGAGGAGAGGGCGCGGGGTGAGGCGGGCGGTTTCGGCCCGATGTATTAGCCGCGGCTAATACGTCTACGCCGCATCGTCCCCGCACCGAAGTGCGCGGGCGCCTCGCGCGGCGGCAACGGGGCCTCCGGCTCCATGATCGGCGCCGCCGACGCACTCCGCCCGCTCAGGATCTCCCACAAGCGCACCGCGTCCTTCGGCGCCGCGGCATCGCGGTCGTTGTCGAAGTACACGGCCACCGTCGCGCCCTCGCGAGCCCACTCCCTCGCGCGCCGCGCCCACTCCTGCAGCTCGTCCTCGGTGTAGCGGCCCTCGTAGAGCCGCCGCGCGCCGTGGAGCCGCACGTAGGCGAGCTCGCGCGACGTGCGCGCGAGCGAGAGCGGATGTCGGGACGCGGTGTCGGCGGCGACGAGCGCGATCGAGCGGCGCTCGAGCAGGCGCAGCGCCTCGTCCGACAGCCAGCTCTCGTGGCGGATCTCCACGGCGTGGAGGAGCGGCGTGTCGCGGCCGTCCGGCGCCGTCAGCGCGGCGCGACCCGTCGTCCGCGAGTCGTGGCGCCGCGCCCACCGCTCCGCCTCGCCGACGTCGCGCGGCAGGGCCGCGAAGAACGCGTCCGCGCGCTCGGCGCGGAAGGGGAGCTGCGGCGGGAGCTGCCACAGCACGGGGCCGAGCGCACGGCCCAGGCGCAGAACGCCGGACGCGAAGAAATTCGCGAGCGGCGCGCGGAAGTTCGCGAGCTTCAGCATGTGCGTGATGTAGCGGCTGCCCTTCAACGCGAACACGAACCCGGGCGGCACGGCCTCGCGCCACGCCTGGCACGCGGAGGGCCGCGTCAGCGAGTAGAAGGTGCCGTTGACCTCGACGGACGGCAGGCGCTCCGCGAGGTAGGTGAGCCACCGACGCGAGGCCAGCCTCGGCGGATAGAAAAGGCCCTTCCAGTGCTGGTAGATCCAGCCCGAGGTGCCGACGAGGAAGCGCGGCGTCGATCCAGCCATGCCCTGCGGGCGAGCAAGGCCGGTGCCCGGGCCGGGCTCGGGTCAGCCCGGCGGCCAGGCGAGCGGGCGTCCGCCGAGCAGATGGAAGTGGATGTGGAACACGGACTGTCCCGCCTGCTCGCCGTTGTTCAGGACGAGCCGGTAGTGCTCGAGCCCGAGGTCGCGCGCGATCGCGGCGGCCCGGGAGACGACCTCGCCGAGCAGCTCGCGGTCCTCCGCGCCGGCCTCCGCGAGCCGGCCGATGTGCTTCTTCGGGATGACGAGCACGTGCGTCGGCGCCTTCGGCGCGATGTCGTGGAACGCGTAGACGTTCACGTCGTCGTAGACCGTCTTCGACGGGATCTGGCCCGCGGCGATCCTGCAGAAGAGGCAGTCAGTCATCGCCGTCCTGATGATTGAGCAAGTTTCTGGTTTCTAGTCACTAGTTTGAGGGAACAGGAACCAGAAACTAGCAACTAGCAACTAGCAACTTTATCCTTTGACCCGCCGCACGTTCGCCCCCATCGCCGAAAGCTTCTCCTCCATCTTCTCGTAGCCGCGGTCGAGGTGGTACACGCGCTCGATCGAGGTCTGGCCCTCCGCGCAGAGCGCCGCGATCGCGAGCGCGGCGGACGCGCGAAGGTCGCTCGCCATGACGCGCGCGCCCGTGAGCCGCGCCGGGCCCTCGACGACCGCCCAGCGGCCCTCCAGGCGCACCCTCGCGCCCATGCGGACCAGCTCCGCCGCGTGCTGGAAGCGGTTCTCGAAGATCGTCTCCGTGATCGTCGCGACGCCGTCCATGCCCGCGGCGAGCGCCATCCACTGCGCCTGCAGGTCGGTGGGGAAACCGGGGTACGGCGCGGTCGCCACGTCGTGCGACTGGAGCGGCCCCTCCGCGCGGACGCGCAGCGTGTCGCCGATCTGGTCGATGCGCGCGCCGGTGACGGCGAGGCGCGACGTGAGCGCGGTCAGGTGCCGCGGCTCGCAGCGGCGGATCGTGACGTCGCCGCGCGTCGCGGCGGCCGCGAGCGCGTACGTGCCGGCCTCGATCCGGTCCGGGATGATCGCGTGGGAGGCGCCGTGGAGGCGCTCCACGCCGTCGATCTCGATCGTCTCGGAGCCGGCGCCGCGGATGCGCGCGCCCATCGCGCTCAGGAGCCCCGCGAGGTCGATCACCTCGGGCTCCCGCGCCGCGTTGACGAGCCGCGTCGTGCCGTCGGCGAGCGACGCGGCGAGCATGACGTTCTCCGTCCCCGTCACGGTGACGGTGTCGAAGACGATCTCCGCGCCTCGCAGCCGGTCGGCCCTGGCCTCGACGTAGCCGTGCTCGAGGCTGACCTGCGCGCCGAGCTTCTCGAACGCCGCGAGGTGCAGATTGATCGGCCGCACGCCGATCGCGCAGCCGCCCGGCAGCGACACGCGCACGGAGCCCGCCCGCGCCAGCAGCGGGCCGAGGACGAGAACGGACGCGCGCATCGTCTTGACGAGGTCGTACGGGGCGTCCGCGGCGCCGATGTCGCGGACCTCGATCGTCGCCGTCGTGCGGTCCGCCTCGACCTTCGCCCCGATGTGCTGCAGCAGGCGCCGCAGCGTGCGGATGTCCGCGACATCCGGGAGGTTCGTGAAGGAGACCGGCTCCGCGGTCAGGAGCGACGCGGCGAGACAGGGGAGCGCCGCGTTCTTGGCGCCGGAGATGGCGACCTCTCCCTCGAGCCTCACGGGCCCGTCGATTACGAACCGGTCCACGGCCTGCGGATTCTACCGGCGCGCTCGGCGGCGGACTCGCGCCGCGCGATGCAGATGCGCGGGATGCCCTCGAGGTCGTCCTCGATCGCGACGAATCGCCACGCGGGCCGCGCCAGGATCTCGGACCGCACCGCCTCGGCCTGCCCGAACCCGATCTCGAAGACGAGCAGCCCGCCCTCGGCGAGCGCGGCGGGCGCCGTCGCCAGGAGGTGGCGGATCGCGGCCATGCCGTCGTCGCCCGCGAAGAGCGCGCGGCGCGGGTCGTGGTCGCGGACGGTCGGCGGCAGGTGCGGCGCCTCGCCGATCGCCAGGTACGGCGGGTTCGAGAGGACCAGGTCGAACGTCACCGGCCCCAGCGCGGAGAGCCAGTCGGAGGCGACGAGAGCGAGGCGGCCGAGGACCCCGTGTCGCTGCGCGTTCTCGCGGGCGAGGGCGAGCGCGTCGATCGAGACGTCGAGGGCGACGGCCGAGGCCTCGGGCCGCTCGAGGAGGTACGTGATCGCGATGATCCCGCTGCCGGTGCCGGCGTCGAGGACCCGGCGCGCGTCGGGCGCCCCCTCGAGCGCCTGCGCGACGAGCACCTCGGTCTCGGGCCGCGGCACGAGCGCCCGGCGATCCACCCGGAAGGTCCGGCCGTAGAAGTCCCACTCGCCGATGAGGTGCTGGACCGGCTCGCCGGCGACCCGGCGGTCCCAGAGGGAGAAGAACCGCGCCGAGAGCGGCTCGGCGTGCTCCTGGCGGGGGTCGAGCGCCAGCGGAGAGAGTCCGCCCAGCGCGTGCGCGAGGAGGAGCCGCGCGTCCCAGGCGGTGGCGTCGGAGGCGGCGGCGGCGGCGCGCTCGTTGGCGATCCTGAGGAGCTCGCCGGTGGTCATGGGTGCTGGGCCGGGAGCGCCGCGCGCGCGGACTCTTCGGGCGTCATCCTGAGCGGAGCGAAGGATCCTCGACTCGAAGCTCGGCATCCTCGGGCGCGCCGACGCGGGGATCCTTCGTCGCTGCGCTCCTCAGGATGACGCAACATCCTCACGCCTTCGCCAGCTCCTCCCGCAGCCGCTCCGCCTGGAAGTGGGAGGCGATCGGCTCGACGAGCTCGTCGAGGTTCCCGTCGAGGACGTCCTGCATGCGATGCGTCGTGAAGCCGATCCGGTGGTCCGTGATCCGCGACTGCGGGAAGTTGTACGTGCGGATCTTCTCGGACCGGTCGCCCGAGCCGACCATCTTCTTGCGCTCGGCCGCGATGGCGCCCTCCTGCCTGGCCTGCTCGATCTCGAGCAGCCGCGCCTTGAGGACGCGCATCGCCTTCGCCTTGTTCTTGATCTGGCTGCGCTCGTCCTGGCACTGCACGACGAGGCCCGTCGGCAGGTGCGTCAGCCGCACGGCGGAATAGGTCGTGTTGACGCCCTGCCCGCCGGGGCCGGACGCGCAGAAGCGGTCGACGCGGATGTCCTTCTCGTCGACCTTCACGTCGACGTCGTCCGCCTCGGGCAGGACCGCCACGGTCGCCGCCGACGTGTGGATCCGCCCGGAGGCCTCGGTGGCGGGCACGCGCTGTACGCGGTGCACGCCGCCCTCGTACTTCAGCCGCGAGTACGCGGCATCGCCCTCGACGAGCGCGGTGATCGTCTTGATGCCGCCGATGCCCGTGTCGTCGCGGTCCACGATCTCGATCTTCCAGCGCCGCCGCTCCGCGTAACGCTGGTACATCCGGAAGAGCTCCGCCGCGAAGAGCGCGGCCTCGTCGCCGCCGGTGCCGGCGCGGATCTCCAGGAACACGTTGCGCGAGTCGTTGGGATCGCGGGGCAGGAGGAGGACCTTCAGCTCCTGCTCGATCTCGCCCAGGCGCTCGGTCAGGCTCGTGCGCTCCGACGCGGCCATCTGGTAGAGCTCCTCGCCGGGCGAGAGAGACTCCACGAGCTCGCGTGCGCCCTCGAGCTCCTTCTGGACCTGCCGGTGCTCCTCCGTCTTGCGGATGATCGGCTCGAGCTCGGCGAGCGTCTTCTGGGCGTCCCGGACCGCCCGGTGGTCCTGGACGAACGCCGGGTCTCCGAGCCGCGTGCGGATCTCGTCGTACTTGCGCCGGATCTCTTCGAGCTTCTCGAACATGGTTCGACCCTTACGCCTGCGGCCCCGCGGCCGGGCGGACGGATACCGAGGCTGCTAGAGGGTGCGGAAGACCGGGAGAGGGCGAGCGGTGGGGAGCATTCCCGCGTCCGGTCAGCTAAGAGGCGGAGCCGGAGGCCTTCTTCTCGTACCGCTTGCGGAAGCGCTCGACGCGTCCGGCGGAGTCGACCAGCTTCTGCTTGCCCGTGAAGAACGGGTGGCAGGAGCTGCAGATCTCGATGCGCAGCTCCTTCTTGGTCGACCGGGTGTTCCAGGTCGTGCCGCAGGCGCAGTGCACGAGGACGTCGTGGAGCTCGGGGTGGATGTTTGCCTTCATGGGACGGCGCATTCTACGGATCTCGGGCCCCGAGCGCAACCCTCCCCTCCGGGGCCCGGAATCGGCCCGGCGGGCGCGGCGCGTTAGAATCCGGAACCTCTAGGACAGCCGTGTTTTACCTGTACGTCTCCGCTCCCGGCATGGCCGCGCGCAAGGTCTCTCTGGACCGGCCGGTCACGACCATCGGCCGCTCGTCCATGAACGACCTGCCGGTCTCGGACAAGATGCTGTCGCGGCAGCACGCCCGGATCGTGCGCGACACGGACGGCGGGCTGACGGTCGAGGACCTGGGCTCGCGCAACGGCACGTTCCTGAACGGCGAGCGGCTGACCATGGTCCAGCCCCTCAAGCCCGGCGACCGGATCACGGTCGGCGGCGTCACCCTCAAGGTCGAGTCGGAGTCGACCACCCGTGTGCGGATCGAGGGCGGCGGCGAGGATCCCCTCGACAACACGATCCTCAAGGCGTCCGCCGAGCTGCTCCGCGCCCACGCGACGGAGACCGATCCGCGGCTGCCGGCCGAGCAGCTCGGCAAGCTCATCGAGTCGCTGCGCGTGGTCAACGAGCTGACGATCGAGCTGCTGCGCGACGTGTCGGTCGACGAGCTGCTGCGCTTCCTCATGGACAAGGTCTTCGAGACGCTCAAGCCCGACCGCGGCCTCGTGCTCCTTCGCTCGCGGGCGACCGGCGAGCTCGCGCCCGCGGTCGTGCGCGTCGCCGAGGGAATCTCGCCCGAGGACATCCGCCTCTCGAAGACGCTGGTGGCCGCCGTCGTCGAGAAGCGCAACGGCCTGCTCCTCATGGACACCGCGACCGGCTCGGGCGTCTCGCTCGCCGATTCGATCCGCCTCTCCGGCATCAAGTCGGTGCTCGCCGCGCCGCTCGAGAACGAGGGCGAGGTCGTCGGCCTGATCTACGTCGACTGCCGCGTCGGCCATCGCTCGTTCGAGGAGGCGGACCTGCGCCTCCTGACCTCGCTCGCGAACGTCGCCGCGGCGAAGATCCAGAACGCGCGGCTGATGCAGGAGAACGCCGAGAAGCGCCAGATGGACCGCGAGTTCGCGCTGGCGCGCGAGATCCAGCAGAGGCTGCTCCCCGAGGATCCGCCGCCGATCCCCGGCTATCAGCTGCACGGCTCGAACATCGCGTCCCGCCAGGTCTCCGGCGACTACTTCGACTTTCGCCTGCGGCCCGACGGCAAGATCTACGCGACGATCGCCGACGTCTGCGGCAAGGGCGTCGGCCCGGCGCTCCTCATGGCGTCGCTCCAGGCGTCCTTCCACGCGTGGGCGGACGAGGGCGTGCCGGTCGCCGAGATGACGGGCCGCTTGTCCGAGGCGATCTCGCGGCGCACCGGGCCGGACCGCTTCATCACGTTCTTCCTGCTGCTGCTCGACCCGATCACGGGCGAGATCGAGTACACGAACGCCGGCCACAACCCGGGGCTCCTGCTGCGCGCGAACGGCGCGATCGAGGAGCTGGGCTCGCACGGCCTGCCGCTCGCGCTCTTTCCGGGAAAGCCGTACGGGTCCTCGAAGCTGACGCTCGCGATCGACGACCTGCTGCTGCTCTACACGGACGGCGTGACGGAGGCGAACAGCCCGAAGGGAGAGGAGTTCGGCATGCCGCGCCTCAAGGAGCTGCTCGGCAAGCAGATGCGCAAGTCGGCCACCGACATCGAGACCGATCTCGCGACGGCGCTGGACGCCCACGCCCAGGGTGAGCCGTTCGCGGACGACCGAACGCTGGTGATGGTGAGGCGCCTCCCGGCGAGTTGAGCGGAGCGGGAACCCCCTCTCCACCCGCGCGAGCGGGGGGAGGGTCGGGGTCGGGCCTGCGCCTTCGATGCGAGCACGGCACCGATGACGAGGCTCGGAGGAACGGCCCGCGA
>Ga0070664_100004242_pt1 | contig 11532 bp, 10 predicted proteins | sample KBSC73metaG_FD_65863 | JGI IMG/M metagenome (GOLD analysis project Ga0070664, IMG submission 65863) | Corn rhizosphere microbial communities from Kellogg Biological Station, Michigan, USA - KBS C7-3 metaG | ecosystem: Host-associated > Plants > Roots > Rhizosphere > Soil ... | reverse complement strand
TCGGCATGGCGGCGCTGATCGAAGCGTCGCGGCTGGTGAAACCGCCGAGCTGCCGCGACCTCGGCTTCGCGCTCGGGCCGCGGATCAATGCGGGGGGAAGGGTCGGGAAGTCCGATCTTGGCGTGCGGCTCCTGACCTCCAGCGATCCTGAGGAAGCGCGGAGCATCGCCGCCGAGCTCGACCGGCTCAACGAGGAGCGCCGCGCGATCGAGATGCTCGTGTGCGAGCAGGCCGAAGAGCAGGCCGCGCGGCTCAACGGCGATCCCGTCCTCACGGTGATGAGCGGCGGCTGGCACCAGGGCGTCATCGGAATCGTCGCCGGTCGATTGAAGGAGCGATTCGGCCGGCCCGCCATCGTCGTGGCCGAATGCGAGGATGGCACAGGCAAAGGCTCGGGCCGCTCGATCAGCGGCGTCGACCTCGGCGCCGCGGTGCTCGCGGCGAAGGACAGCGGCTTGCTTGTCGCCGGCGGCGGCCACGCGATGGCGGCAGGACTGACCCTCCCGCCGGGCGGCCTCGACGCATTTCGCGAGTTCATCAATCAGCGGCTGGCCGCCGACGTCGAGCAATCCCGAGGCGACCGGGCCTTACTCCTCGATGCCGTGCTCTCGCCGGGAGGAGTCGCCGCGTCTTTGTGTGACGCGTTGGACGCGGGCGGGCCTTATGGCGCTGGATGGCCAGGGCCGCGGGTTGCTGCAGGCCCGGCGCGCCTCCTCAAGACCGGCATCGTCGGCGACGGCCATGTGCGCGGCATAGCGACCGGGGACGACGGCAAGAGCTTCAAGTTCATCGCCTTCCGCAGCGCCGGCGGAACCCTTGGCCAGGCTTTGCTCGAATCGCCGGGCGACCGCCGCTGGTGGCTCGCCGGGACGATCAAGCGCGACGAGTGGAACGGCGGCAACGCGGCCGAGATGCACGTCGAGGATGCCGCACTTGCTTGACCCTTCGGGGTCGCTCGCCTAACCGGCGAGCCGCCTTTCCGGAGGCCCCATCGTCTAGCGGTCTAGGACGTCGCCCTTTCACGGCGAAAACACGGGTTCGAGTCCCGTTGGGGTCACCAACTACCTGGGCTACAGCCGCAACGCGGCCAATCCTATCATCACCGCGAGTGCGACGACGCTGGCGCCCATGGCGACAGCGGCCGAGACGCCCTTGCGACCCGCGTACACCAGCGTGATCCCGATCTTTACCGCCATGTTGGCGATGATGGTCCCGGCGATCGCCATTGCCGCGAGCAGCGGCGAGATCGCGTCAGGCGAAAGGCCGCCCAGCGTGATGATCGCGGTATCGACGTCGGTCGAGCCAATGATCAGCAGGAGGACGGCGATCCCCTGCTCGCCGAACCGGCCCGCGGCCCATTTGGCGGCAACCGCAGCAAAGGCGACGAAAAGGACGAAGCCGAACGCCGGCAGAAGCGCGATCGGGTTGCCGGGCGGCGCCGGAGCGTCGCATTTCGGTGCCTGGCGGTAGAGCCAATAGCCTGCTCCCCAGGCGACGATCACCGCGGGAAGGATGATGATGGCGAACGGGGCGAAAACCCGCGTTGCGAGCAGGGCGATCAGCAGCAGGACGCGCAGGTACATGACGGCCGTGGCAAGTGCGATTCCTGCGGGCTCGGCGCCGCCCTGCTGTTCGCTGCCCAAGCGTTGCGCGAGCGACTGCGTCACAGCCGTGGAGCTGTAGGCGCCGCCGATGAGGGCGGTCGCGATCGTCCCGTGCCGCTCGCCGAAGATGCGGTTCGCGACATAACCCAGGAATGAGAAGCCGGTGACCAGCACGACGACCAGCCACAGCTTCTGCGGGTTCCAGGCGCCGAGCGGGCCGTAGTGCCCGCTGGGCAAGAAAGGGAGCACTGCGCCCGCGATAACAGCGTAGCGCGCAAGCGCCTTCACATCGTCTTCGTCGAGCTTGTCGAGCAAGCCGTGCAGCTCGCTCTTCAAGGCGAGGATCAGCGTGACGACGGCAGCTCCCGCGATCGCAAAACCGGGCTCGCCGAACCCCGCCACGAAACCCAATCCGACGGTGGTGAGCGCAGCGACGGGTGTCGTCGCATCAGGCCGACGCTTGAGCGCGGGGCGGTTGGCGTAACCGATTGCCAGCACCGCGGCGCAGCCAGCGACCAGCGCTCCCGCGGCGAACGGCTGGCCGAACTGTCCCGCAAGCCCGGCCAGCCCCGAAGCCAAGCCCACCAACGCGAACGTGCGCACCCCGGCGACGCGCGATCCCGCGCGAAGCCCGCGCAGATCGAACCCGCGCTCAATGCCGATCAGAAGGCCGCAAGCAAGCGCGGTGGCGACGGAGAGGGCCTGCCAGTACCAGTCGCCGTTCATGACAGCACAGCCGGGTTAGATGGAGAGGCCGGGATCGCCCTCAAGAACCTGCTGAACAAGCTGCGGCCGCCCTCCCGGCTGCCACAGCTTGGCAGTGTGGACAATGCGGTAGCGAAGAGGCCCGCCATCGGGCGTTCCGCTGCGCGCGATCGGGCGCGGGATGCAGACGAACTCGGTGCGCATTTCTTCGCCGGTGAGCCGCACGGTCGCATAGCCATGCCCGCCTATATCCACGAACTTGAGGTGCGGTGCCACGTCGGGGTTGGAAAGCGCCCGCGCCTTCGCCCGATCGAAGCTCTTGGCATATTCGAAGCAGGACCGAACGCCGTGCCTAAGCATCATGTTGTAGGTCGACTCGGGCTTCGCCGCCCCCGGCTTGTCGGCCAAATATAGCGGCCGGAATTTGTTGTCTTTCTTTATCACATACTCGTTCGCTTCGCCGCCGCCTACGCTCGACATGGACCCGCCAGTAAAGCTCAGGCCGATGGGCTCAAACTTGCCTGGCGGCAATTGCGCGGAAGCATAGCCGGCCCAGAAGCTGTGCAGGTCGCCGGAAACGATAGCGAAACCGGTGATCTTGGCGTCACGGACCAGATCGTAAATCTCCCCGCGCTCGACCCATGCGCTGCCGTAGTCGCCGCCGCCGACGTTAGCGAAACGGCCGGTTGGCCATTTCTGCCTGGTTAGCCCGGGCGGCAGGTTCTCAGGATCGGCGCGCTGTTCCAAGTTGCCCTGCGAACTGCCCCAAATCTTCCAGGTCGCGCTCGAACTGCGCAAGCGATCCTTAAACCAGGCCTTTTGCTTCGCCCCGAGAATTGCCTGCTGCGGCTTGTCCTTCCGCGGGTTGGCTATTGTCTTGCCGTTGAATTCCAGCTCGGTCGGCGGATTGCCGCCGTTGAAGGCGCGCCCGCCCTCGAGCACCTGCATCACATCCTCGGGGAACATCCCGTCAAAGTCGCCCCAGTCGGCAAGCTCTCCGGGCGATTCGTCGGCGAAAGGGGTCGGTCCGCGATAGCTGTGCAAGTCGGTGAGCAGCAGATCGAGGTGGCGGCCGTATCGAAGTGCCCGGTAGACGATCAAGCTGTTGATCGCGGCGATATTGTTCGCCTCGAGGCCCAGCCCGTCATCCCCGAACTTCTCGATCTTGACGTTTTTCACTGGAACCGAACCGAACTCTTCGAACGATCCGCTCGGCGCTTTCACCCGCGCCGGAATATTTTCGAACCAGGCCTGGTTGGCGGCCACCTTCACGGTCTGCGCGGGCTGGTCGATTGTGGGCGCTTTCTGGATGCTCTGCCAGCCCTGCCACGAAAATTCGTGATTGTCCCAGATGCACACGAACGGCCAGCGGGCGCGCGCATCCTGCAGGTCTGGATCGGCGAGAAAGCCCTTCCACACTGCGCGGTATCCCTCGAGAGTTGTCGGGAGATGGAACTTGAGGACTTTCAGCGCGTCCGGAATCCGCGCGACCTCGTAGAGTTTCCGGTCGAAGCGGGGCTTCCCTTCCTCTGGATATTGCACGACCTCGTAGATGAAATCGCCAAGGTGCAGGACAAAATCGAGCTGGTCCTCCGGCCGCGCCCGCTCATCCTCGAAGATCATACGGCGGTAGCCGTTGAGCTTGCTTTCGTTGATGTCCTGGCAGCTTACGAACGCGAATTTCACGGGGCGAGGATCGTCGGGACGCGGCGCTGTGATCGTGCGACCTATGCGGCTGCCGTTTCCCTGGGCGTCGGTGAAACGATACCAATAAGTGCGGGCGGGCTTGAGGCCCGCGACGAGCACGCGCGTAGTCCAGTCCGCCGCCGCGGAAACGGGCGCCGGCGCTTGGGAGATGACGCGCCGGAACCGGGGATCCTCGGCGACTTCGACGGTTAGCAACTGCCTGCCGCCCTGTGCGAAAGGACGGCGCGTCCAGAGGATGACGCTATCGGGATCGGGATCGCCAGAAGCGACGCCCTCGGGATAGAATTCGCGAGCTTCGCGCCAATTGCTGCGCGACGCCTTGGCGTGGCCGGTCCAGGCAAGCGACGCTCCCATCGCCGCGGCCAGTTGAATGAACTCGCGGCGGTTGAGCGTCATGGCCTATCCCCTCTTCAGTCTCTCCGCGTGCCAGCGCAGATGCTCGGCCATGAAGGTCGAGATGAAATAATAGCTGTGGTCGTACCCAGGCTGGCGACGCAGCGTCAGCGCGATTCCGGCCCGATCGCATGCTGCTTCGAGCAACTCCGGGCGCAATTCGTTTTCGATGAACGGGTCCGCTGTACCGACATCGACGAGGATCTCGGGCACGCGCGCGCCGTCTTGGATCAGCGCGACCGCATCATGCTGGCGCCAGCATGCGGCATCAGCGCCCAGATAGCCGCCGAGCGCCTTTTGGCCCCACGGGACCTGAGAGGGCGCGACGATGGGCGCGAACGCGGAGACGCTGCGGAAGCGGTCGGGATGATTGAGCGCGACCGTCAGCGCGCCGTGCCCCCCCATCGAATGGCCGGTGATCGCTTGGGCGGCCAAGTCGGCCGGAAACTCGCCTGCGATCAGCGCCGGCAGCTCCTCCGTCACATAGGTCCACATGCGGTAATATTGGGACCATGGGTCCTGCGTCGCGTCGACATAGAAACCGGCGCCAAGACCGAAATCCCACTGACCTTCCGGAGCCGTCGGAACGCCGGGCCCTCGCGGGCTTGTGTCGGGAGCGACGAAGATCAGCCCAAGTTCGGCGCATGCGGCCCGATACTCGCCCTTCTCGGTGACATTGGCGTGGGAGCAGGTGAGGCCCGAGAGATACCAGACGACCGGCAGCTTCCCGCCGTTACCGGCCTGGGGCGGCAGGAAGATCGAGAAAGTCATGTCGGTCGAGGTCGCGCTCGAGGCGTGCTTGACGACGAGCTGCCGACCGCCGTGAGACTTGTTTTCGGAAACGATATCCATGCTCAGATCGCTACCTTCGCGGTGGCCGTGGCCTCGTCGCCGGTATTCGGCGTGCCCTTTGGTTCGATGAGCAGCAGCTTGACCTCGCCGCGACGAGCGCAGGGCCGATGCTCAACGCCGGTCGGAACGACGAACAGGTCGCCTGGTCCCAAGGTCACGGTCTGGTCGCGCAGTTCGATGTCGAGCTCGCCGTCGAGGACGAGAAAGAAATCGTCCGTATCATCGTGGCTGTGCCAGACGAACTCGCCTTCGACGCGGACGACGCAGATGTCGTTGCCGTTGTAATCGGCGACGACCTTCGGCGCCCATTGTTCGGAGAAGCTCTCGAGCTTCTCGGCGAGGTTGACCTTGCCGGCCATCAATAGAGCACGACCGAACGGATGCTTGTCCCGGCGTGCATCAGGTCGAAACCCTTGTTGATGTCCTCCAGCGTCAGCGTGTGGGTGATCATCGGATCGATCGCGATCTTACCGTCCATGTACCAATCGACGATCTTGGGAACGTCGGTGCGGCCCTTGGCGCCGCCGAATGCGGTCCCGCGCCAGTTGCGGCCGGTGACGAGCTGGAACGGACGCGTCGCGATTTCCTTGCCGGCCTCCGCGACGCCGATGATAATGCTGGTGCCCCAGCCACGATGGCAGCATTCCAGGGCGGTGCGCATGACTTCGGTGTTGCCGGTCGCATCGAACGTATAGTCGGCTCCGCCGTCAGTGATCTTCAGCACCTCGTCGATGATCGCCTGACGGTCCTTCTTACGGCCGTCGATGAAGTCGGTCATGCCGAACTTGCGGCCCCATTCCTCGCGATCGGGGTTGATGTCGACACCGACGATCTTATTGGCGCCGACCAGCTTCGCGCCCTGGATGACGTTGAGGCCGATGCCGCCGAGCCCGAATACGACGACATTGCTCCCCGGCTCGACCTTGGCCGTCTTGACCACCGCGCCGACGCCGGTGGTCACGCCGCAGCCGATGTAGCAGCTGGTCTTGAAGGGTGCGTCCTCGCGGATCTTGGCGACCGCGATCTCGGGGAGGACGGTGAAGTTCGAAAAGGTCGAGCAGCCCATATAATGGAAGATCGTCTCGCCCTTGTAGCTGAAGCGGCTGGTGCCGTTGGGCATGACGCCCTTGCCCTGCGTCGCCCTGATCGCCGTGCACAGGTTGGTCTTGCCCGAAAGGCATGACTTACACTGGCGGCATTCGGGCGTGTACAAGGGGATGACATGGTCGCCGGGCTTCACGCTGGTCACGCCGGGACCCACTTCGCGCACCACCCCCGCGCCCTCATGCCCCAGAATCGAGGGGAAGATGCCTTCGCTATCGAAGCCATCGAGCGTGTAGGCGTCGGTGTGGCAGATGCCGGTCGCCATAATCTCGACCAGCACTTCGCCCTGCTTTGGGCCTTCGAGATCCACCTCGACGATCTCGAGCGGCTGTTTGGCGGCAAAAGCGACGGCGGCGCGGGTTTTCATGAGTCGGTCCCCCTGAAGTTCTGGCGGCCTATGCCTTCAAGAAGCGCCTTATCCAACCGGCAACGCGCGCATTGTCGTTGGGCGCATCCAGCGATGCGATCGCCGCATCGGGATCGGGCACGCGGTCGTAGCGCTTGGCGATCAGCGCCTTGGCGAAGGCCGGCGAGAATTCGGGGTGAAACTGGAAGGAGATCGCGGGGCGGTCGGTCCAGGCTAATGCCGCATAGGGCGTGAAGTCGGAAGAAACGGCGACTTCGGTGTTCGGCGGTTGCACTACGACCTGGTCCTGGTGCGAGGCGGGCGCCGCGATCTCGTGCACGCTACCGTCCATCCACGGCTCGGCAATAACGATCGCATAATGTTGAAGGCCGGCGCCCCAGCCTTTGTCGGATTTCTCGACACGGCCGCCGAGGGCTTCGGCCATGGCCTGGTGCCCGAAGCAGACGCCGACCATTCGGCTGTCCTTCGCCGCGCGGATGAAGTCGAGCAGATCCGCCATCCACGAATGCGACTCATAGACGCCGGCGGGAGAGCCGGTGATCAGGATGGCATCGTGCGCGCCGGGGTCGGGAAATTCGCCACCCTGGACGTCGTAGCTCGTAACCTCGAAATCGGGCCCGAGCATCTCGGCGAACATCTGCGGATAACTGCCGAACCGGTCGGCGAGGTCGCCGGGCGGGCGGCCCGTCTCGAGGATCGCGAGCTTCACGCGCGCCGCCTTGCCACTCGAATGACCATCGGCCAATGCTGAATCGATGCAGGGGAACTGGCTCCAGGGACGCCATGCGCTGATCACCGGCGGAGGCACCGGCATCGGCGCGTCCGCCGCGACCCACCTCCACGCGGCCGGAGCGAAGATCAGCGCGACGGGCCGGCGGATGGAACCGATCCAGCGCATCGCGAGCATCGTCGGAGGAACCGCGATTCAATGCGACGTGACGGATTACGAGCAGATCGCCCGCGCATTCGACGAGGCCCGCTCGGCGAATGGCCCGATCGAGATGCTGGTCGTCAACGCAGGCATTGCCGACAGCGCTCCTTTCGCGAAGACGACGCGCGATAGCTGGGACCGCATCATCGGCACGAACCTGACGGCTGCCTTCGACTGCGCCCAGGCAGCGCTGCCTGATTTGCTTGCGAGCGAGAACGGACGCCTCGTCTTTGTCGCCTCGGTCGCAAGCCTGCGCGGCGTACCTTATGCAGCGCATTATGCCGCCTCGAAGCACGGCCTTCTGGGACTGATGAAGTCCTTGGCGCTTGAGTTCGCAAAGACCAAGCTGACGGTGAACGCAGTGTGCCCCGGCTATGTCGACACGCCGATGACCTATCAGTCGATTGCGCGAGTGATGGAGAAGACCGGACGCAGCGAAGAGCAATCCCGCGCCGCGATCGAGGGACAGAATGCGAGCGGGCGGCTCGTGCATCCGGACACGATCGGAACGATGATCATGACGCTTTGCCTGCCCCAGTCGCAGGACGTGAACGGCGCCGCGGTCACCATCGATGGCGGAACGAGCGCATGAGCTTCGATCCGACAAACTTCGCGCCGCAGCATTTCCTGTGGGATTATGCGGAAGGTGTCGCGACGATCACGCTCAATCGCCCGGAGCGAAAGAACCCGCTGACGTTCGACAGCTACGACGAGCTACGCGCGACCTTCTACAATCTCGACAAGAGCTACGCGGTCAAGGCGGTCGTGCTGACCGGAGCGGGCGGTAATTTCTGCTCGGGCGGAGACGTTCACGAAATCATCGGGCCGCTCACCGAAATGGACGAGAATGGGCTGCTCAGGTTCACACGAATGACCGGCGATCTGGTGCGCGCGATGCGCGCGTGCCCGCAGCCGATCATCGCCGCGGTCGAGGGCGTGTGCGCGGGGGCAGGCGCGATCCTGGCCATGGCCAGCGACCTCCGCCTCGCCGTTCCCAATGCGAAGACCGCATTCCTGTTCACGCGGGTCGGGCTGTCGGGCGCGGACATGGGGGCCTGCGCGATCCTGCCGCGGATCATCGGCCATGGCCGCGCCGCCGAGCTGCTGTTCACTGGCCGCAACATGGGCGCGGAGGAAGGCTTCGCCTGGGGCTTCTGGAACCGCCTTAGCGACAATGTGCTTGAGGACGCCCAGGCGCTCGCCCGCGAACTGGCGCGGGGCCCAGGCGTTGCTCACGCGGTGACCAAGAAGCAGCTCGACGCCGAATGGCATGTATCGGTCGAGGAGGCGCTGGAGATGGAAGCTCGAGCGCAAGCGCGGTGCATGCAGACGCGCGATTTCCACCGTGCCTATGAAGCCTTTGCCGCGAAGCGGACGCCGGAGTTCCAGGGTGACTGATGAATGACTCGAGCTTCCTTGGCTGGCCCTTCTTCGAGGAGCGGCATCGCGAGTTGGCGACGAGGCTCGAGGTCTGGTGCCGCGAGACGATCCACGACGCCCAGGCCGCCGACGAAGACATCGCGTGCCGCGCGACGGTCGCCGAGCTGGGCAAGGCCGGCTTCCTGAAGCTTTGCGTTGGGGACGCCAAGCACCGGCCTGACGTGCGCAGCTTGGCGCTCTGCCGCGAGACCTTCGCGCGCCATCACGGCCTCGTCGATTTCGCCTTCGCGATGCAGGGCCTGGGCTCAGGCGCGATTTCCCTGTTCGGCACGGTCGAGCAGAAGCGCGAGTGGTTGCCGAAAGTCGCGAGCGGCGAAGCGATCGCCGCATTCGCGATGACGGAGCCCGAATGCGGTTCCGACGCCGCGAACATGCAGACCTCGGCGATGCGCGACGGCAATGAATGGGTGCTGGTCGGCGAAAAGACCTACATCTCCAACGGCGGTATTGCGGATTTCTACGTGACCTTCGCGCGTACGGGCGAAGGCGAGGGCGCGCGCGGATTGTCGGCGTTCATTGTACCCGCAGAAGCGGTCCAGATTGCGGAGCGCATCGAGGTGATCGCGCCGCATCCGCTCGCGCGGCTGAACTACGACAATGTTCGCATCCCCGCCGACGCGATCATCGGCGAGCCGGGCGAAGGCTTCCGCATCGGAATGGAGACGCTGAACCTTTTCCGGGTGACGGTTGGCGCCGCCGCCCTCGGATTCGCGCGCCGGGCGCTCGATGAAGCGCTGGCGTTTGCAAAGAATCGGAGGCTCGGCAGCGGCACGCTGGCCGACAATGCCGTGACTCAGGAGAAGCTGGCGGACATGGCGCTGGCGATCGATGCCTCGGCGTTGCTGATCTATCGTGCGGCTTGGCAGCAGGATGTCGGCGGAACCGATCACCGCCGCGCGGCCGCGATGGCGAAGCTCCATGCGACCGAGTCCGCGCAGCAGGTCATCGATGCGGCGGTGCAGATGCACGGCGGTGCTGGCGTGACCAAAGGCGTGAAGGTCGAGGAGCTCTATCGGGACATCCGCGCGCTGCGCATTTACGAAGGCGCGAGCGAGGTGCAGCGCCAGATCATCGCGCGCGATCTGCTGAAAGGGGCGACGGCATGAAAATCCTGCAACCGGCCGGATGGCCGCAGCCCAAAGGCTATTCCAACGGTATCAGCGCGAAGGGCCGGATGATCTTCACCGGCGGCATCGTCGGCTGGGACGAGCATGAGGCGTTCCCCGAATATACGCTCCACGGCCAGTTCGCGCGTGCGCTCCGCAATACGCTTGCCATCCTCGCCGAGGACGGCGCCGGGCCCGAGCATGTGGTTCGCATGACCTGCTACGTCACCGACCGCCACGAATATGTGAATTCGCGCGACGAGATCGGCGCCGCCTGGCGCGAGATCATGGGCAAGAATTATCCCGCCATGGCGCTGGTCGAGGTGAAGGGGCTGGTCGAAAGCGCGGCCAAGGTTGAGATCGAGACTACGGCGGTCGTGGAGGAGTGATGCGGACGCGCGCAAGAGCCCTCCCCCTCGATGGGGGAGGGTTTGGTGGGGGTGACTCTGGAGTCCCGCTCTATGTCGGCAATCACCCCACCCCTGCCCCTCCCCATCAAGGGGAGGGGAAGTGAGCAGCTACGACTCCTTCGTTCGTGACCGTCTCCCGCCGACGGAGTTGCTTCCGGAATTCCGGTTCGACCTGCCCGAGCTTGAATATCCGGAAGCGCTGAACGCGGCGGCGGAGCTGCTGAAGGGCGGCGAGCGCGATTCGCTCGCGGTCGTCAACGACTACGGACGCTGGACTTACGATGAGCTCGACGATTTCAGCGGTCGCATCGCGCGTCTGCTGGTCGAGCAGGAAGGGCTGGTCCCCGGCAACCGGGTTCTGCTGCGCGGGCCGAACAGCTACACGATGTTCGCGGCGTGGCTGGGCGTGATGAAGGCCGGCGGGGTGGTGGTCGCGACCATGCCCTTGTTGCGCCCAGGCGAGATCGCGACGGTGATCGAACGTGCACAAATCAGTCACGCAATCGTGGACAGCCGTTTCATCGGGGACTTCCGTCAGGCCGTGGACCAGACGCACAGCGTCAAGCACATCGTCAAATATGACGGCGATTACGGGCGCGGCGAACTGGAGACCCGCACCGCCTCGCTGCGGCCTCTTCCCGCGCACGACACCCACCGCGACGACCCATGCATCATCGCCTTCACCAGCGGGACGACCGGCGTGCCCAAGGGCTGCGTGCAGTTCCACCGCGACGTGCTCGCCCCCTGCGACTCATTCGCGAAGCATCTCGTCGACCCCAAACCCGGCGACGTGTTCCTGACCAGCGCGCCGATGGCCTTCACCTTCGGGCTCGGCATCACGCCGATGTTCCCGCTGCGCTTCGGCGGGACGAGCGCGACGCTGGAGCAGGCGAGCCCGGCGGTGCTGCTCGAC
>Ga0070664_100004231_pt1 | contig 11544 bp, 11 predicted proteins | sample KBSC73metaG_FD_65863 | JGI IMG/M metagenome (GOLD analysis project Ga0070664, IMG submission 65863) | Corn rhizosphere microbial communities from Kellogg Biological Station, Michigan, USA - KBS C7-3 metaG | ecosystem: Host-associated > Plants > Roots > Rhizosphere > Soil ... | reverse complement strand
TCGAGCTATCACGCCGGCGACGACTTCCGCAAAATGCAGGAAGCGCGGAAGGCGCAGCTGGAGCAATCCTCCCCCTGCTTGAGTGGGGGAGGTGGCACGGCGAAGCCGTGACGGAGGGGTCCCTCCACCGCCGTCGGCGGTCCCCCTCCCCAAGCAAGCTCGGGGAGGATTGATGCCGCGGCATAGCGAAACGCGGCACCTTCCCTTTACGCCCGAGCAATTGTTCGACCTCGTCGCGGACGTTGCCCGCTACCATGAATTCCTTCCCTGGGTGGTCGCGGTCCGGGTCCGCTCGTCGAGCGAAAGAGAAACGATCGCCGACCTGGTCGTCGGCTTCAACGCATTCAAGGAGAGATTCACCAGCCGGGTGGTGAAGGAGCGGCCGACCCGGATTTGCGTCGATTATGTCGAGGGTCCGCTCAAATATCTGCACAATGAGTGGAAGTTCGAACGGGCGGCCGACGGCGGGACCAACGTTGGCTTCGCGGTCGATTTCGCTTTCAAGTCGCGCCTGTTCGAAACCCTCGCCGGGGCGATGTTCGACCGCGCGCTGCGGCGAATGACGGCGGCGTTCGAGCAGCGCGCGGCCGCGCTCTACGGCATGAGCAGGTCGAGCGCGCAAAGCGCCGCCTGAAGCCGCACGCCGGAACGGGTCTTCTCGTCGAAGAATTTCTGGTCGGCGACGATCCTGGCCGGATCGGCGTTGCGCTCGGCCGTGGCGAATACCACCGTTCCAACTGGCTTGCCCGGAGTCCCGCCGCCGGGGCCCGCAATCCCGGTAATCGCGACGGCGATATCGGCGTCGGAGGCCGCAAGCGCTCCCCGAGCCATGGCCCAGGCCGTCGCGACGCTCACCGAACCGAACGTCTCGACCACCTCTTCGGACACTTTCAGTTCGCTGATTTTCGCGGCGTTCGAATAAGTTACGTAGCCTGCTTCGAACATTTCCGAGGATCCCGGAATCTCCGTCAAAGCAGCGCAGACGAGCCCGCCGGTGCAGCTTTCCGCGACCGCGACGCGGCGTTCGGCCTTCCGGTTGGCCTCAACCACCTCACGCGCCTTGTCGACGAGAAGCTTGGGGAGAAGTGAATCGTCCACGGATCAAAATCCCATTCGAATAGTGGCGACGGCTTGCGCGGCGATGCCTTCCTGCCGTCCGGTGAAGCCGAGGCCCTCAGTCGTCGTTGCCTTCACGCTCACCTGGTCAACGCTCAACCCGGCGATTTCGGCAATCCGGGCACGCATTGCCTCGCGATGAGGCGCAACCTTGGGCGCTTCGCCAATTATGGTGCAGTCGATATGGTCGATGAGCGCCCCGTTTTCACGCAGCAGCCGGCTCGCGTGCGCAAGGAACAGCGAGGAGTCTGCGTCTTTCCAGCGCGGGTCGGAGGGCGGGAAATGCACGCCGATGTCGCCCAATCCTGCGGCCCCGAGCAACGCGTCCGTGATTGCGTGGAGAACCACGTCGGCATCGCTGTGGCCGGCAAGCCCGCGGCTGTGCGGCACCTCGATCCCGCCGATAATGACCGGGCCTTGCCCGGCGAAGGCGTGGACATCGAAGCCCATGCCGGTGCGCGGTCGAAGGCGGCCGGCAAGCCATTGCTCGGCACGCTGGAAATCGGCCGGGACAGTAAGCTTTTCGAGCGCGGGATCGCCTTCGACGGCCGCGACCGTCATGCCGGCGGCGCGCATGACCATCGTTTCATCGGTGGGGGAGGGACCTCTCCAGCTCTCGTAGGCTGATTTGAGCGCGCCGATGCGAAAAGCCTGCGGCGTCTGGACCCGGCCGAGACCTCGACGGTCGACGGGGTCGCCGATCGTGTCGCCGATCCTTGCCAAGGTGTCGCCGACAGGCAGCACCGGCGCCGCGCCTTCGAAGAATTCGAGGCTGGCGAGCAGGCGATCCACCACCGCCGAAGGGCAGAAGGGACGCGCCGCGTCGTGGACGAGGATCGCATCGCCGCTCACGGTGGCAAGGCCGGAGCGCACCGAGTCCGTCCGTTCGGCGCCGCCTTCGATGAGTGGTCCGACGTCGAGCTCGTGCAGGGCCTGCCTCGCTTGATCCTGTTGCCCTTGGCCGACGACGACGCGGACCGCGCGCATGGCCGGATGACGGATCAGCGACTCGACCGCCCAGCGCAGCACCGGCTTTCCGCCGAGCATGCGAAATTGCTTGGGCACGCCGCCGCCCATGCGGGACCCGCTGCCGGCGGCGACGACGAGTGCTGTGGTAGTCAAATCTTTCCGTTCGCCCGGGCTTGGTGAAGTGGTGCCCTTTACCTTCAGCCGTGTGAAAAGGAAGGACGGTCCCTCGACAGGCTCCGGAACGAACGGTTGAGAGTGGCAGCGGCTTCCACTATCTCGCGCCGACCCAGAAGCGACATGACCACGATGCTGAAGCCTATCTCGATCGGTCCGGTGGGGATCGGCGCGCCAGTAATCCTGGCGCCGATGACGGCTGTCACCGACTTGCCGTTCCGGCGCATGGTCAAGCGTTATGGCGCGGGGCTGACGGTCAGCGAGATGATCGCCAGCCAGGCGATGGTGCGTGAGACGCGTCAGTCGCTGCAGAAGGCGATGTGGGATCCCGCCGAAGAGCCCGTGTCGATGCAGCTCGCGGGCTGCGAGCCGCGCGTGATGGCCGAAGCGGCCAAGCTAAACGAGCAGCGGGGCGCTGCGATCATCGACATCAACATGGGTTGCCCGGTGAAGAAGGTGGTGAACGGCGAGGCGGGCTCTGCATTGATGCGCGACCTGCCGCTGGCGGCCAGGTTGATCGAGGCCACGGTGAAGGCCGTAAAGCTGCCGGTGACGCTCAAAACCCGCATGGGCTGGAACCACGAGAGCCTGAACGCACCGGAACTCGCGCGGATTGCCGAAGACCTCGGGGTGCGGATGATCACCATTCACGGGCGCACCCGTTGCCAGATGTACAAGGGCGAGGCGGACTGGTCGTTCGTCGGCCGGGTGAAGGAGGCGGTCTCGGTTCCTGTCATCGTCAACGGCGACATCTGCTCGATCGAGGACAGCCGCGAGGCGCTTCGTCAGTCCGGCGCCGACGGAGTGATGATCGGTCGCGGCGCCTATGGCCGGCCGTGGCTCATCGCCCAGGTGATGAGCGAGCTGACCGGTGGCGGGCACCGTCCGGACCCAAGCCTCGACGAGCAGCTTTCGACGATGCTCGAACAATATGACGAGATGCTGCAGCTCTACGGCACGCACACCGGCGTCAACCTCGCGCGGAAGCACATCGGCTGGTACACCAAGGGCCTGCCGGGATCGGCCGAGCTGCGTAACAAGGTCAACCAGCAGGACGATCCGGCGATGGTCACGCGGATGTTGCAGGAATTCTATTCGCCGTGGCTCGCGCGCTCCGCGGCCTGACCAGAATCTTCGTCGAACGACTGTGTTTTTCGTGCAACGCCCGTGCTAGGGCGCTTGCCGAATGGACGCGCGTACGGCCGAATCGCCGGTGATGTCAGAGCAGGAAGGCTGGCTCCAGCGGGAGCGGGCGAGCGGGCGGTTCTACGACCGCCTGGCCTGGATCATTGCGGCTTTTCTTGCCGGCATGATGGCATTCAGCGTCTGGCAGCTCCGGCGCAGCGCCGAGCCGGGCACCCTGCTGTCGCCGCCGCTGATCGCGGTTCTGCTGATCGCAATCCTGCTGCCTGCCATTGCGCTCATGGCGCTTTATGCACGCAGGGTCGCGGTCCGCCGCGCTGAGCGAGGGGGCCTTGGCAGCGGGCGGCTCCATGTCCGCCTCGTTGCGCTGTTCACGGCAGTGGCTGCCGTGCCGACGGTTCTCGTCGCAATCTTCGCCTCGGTGCTCTTCCAGAGCGGACTGGAATTCTGGTTTTCGAATCGTGCGCGTAACATGCTCGAGAATACTGTCGAGGTCGCTCGCAGCGCCTACAAATACGAGCTGGGCCGCGTAGCGGACCAGGCGACGCCAATGGCCGGCGATCTGACCGACTATCTCCAGCGCATGCCGATCGACGATCCCCAGTTCAAGACCGGCCTCGCGTACCAAACCTATCAGCGATCGTTGAATGAGGCCGCAATCCTCAGGCTCGGTCCAAGGGGCGACGTTCAAACGCTTGGCGTCGCGGTGGGCAATTACGGGATCGACATCAACGAAGCGCGCATCAAGGCGGCGATTGCGAAGCTCAACCGCCTTCCGTCCAATGGGACTGTCGACGCTGAGACTCCCAATCGAATCTCTGTCCTGACCCGGTTGAACGCGGGCGAGAATGTCTACCTGTATGTCGGGCGGGTCGATGAAGAAATCGCAGCCCAGATCAAGCGCGCCAACGATGTCCTCAAGGACTATCAGGCGCTGCTTGCCCGATCGCGGCTGAACCAGCTGCGGTTCAACGCTGCGCTCCTGCTCGGCGCGTTGATCATCGTGGGTCTGGCGATCCTGACCGCCTTGCGCCTGGCCGACCGCCTGGTTCGCCCGGTGGGCGAGCTGGTCACGGCCGCCGGGCGAATCGAGGCTGGCGACTTCTCGGCGCGCGTCCCGGTCGCCAAAAGCGAGGACGAGGTGCAGACTCTCGCGACCGCGTTCAACCGCATGACCGGGCGGCTCGAGGAGCAGACCAACGCCCTGCGCTCGGCGAACACCCAGCTCGACACGCGCCGCGCCTTCATGGAAGCCGTCCTGTCGAGCGTCACCGCGGGCGTGATCGCGATCGATGGCGCACTTAGAATCCGCTTGCTCAATCGCTCGGCCGAAACGTTGTTGCAGAACCCTGGGGAGGAAATCGAGGGCAAGGACCTGGGCTCGGTCTCGCCCGAGCTCGACGAGTTCATGCGCGGCGAGCGCTCCGAAGCCAATGTGCTGATTGCGGCCGAAGGCGTCCAGCGCACGCTCGCCGTCAAGCGCATGCGTTATGCCGACGGCTCGGTGCTGACCTTCGACGACATCACCGACCAGCTGTCCGACCAGCGCCGTGCTGCCTGGTCCGACATCGCGCGGCGAATTGCCCACGAAATCAAGAATCCGCTGACGCCGATCCAGCTTGCCGCCGAGCGGCTCCAGCGCCGGTTCGGCAAGGAAATCAAGTCGGACGGGGAAACCTTCGAACGCCTGACCGGTACCATCGTCCGCCAGGTCGGCGACCTTCGGCGGATGGTCGATGAATTCTCCAATTTCGCGCGCATGCCAAAGCCCGTGTTCCGCGACGAGGACGTCCACGAGATCGCGCGACAGTCGCTGTTCCTCCACGAAGTCGCGCATCCGGCAATCAGCTTCACGCTCGACCCGCCACAGGGAGAGTTCCGGATGGTCTGCGACCGCCGGCAGTTGGCGCAAGCGCTCACGAATGTCGTGAAGAATGGCGTCGAAGCCATTGAAGGAAGGCGCAATCGCGGCGAGCACAGCATCGCCGGCGATCGTATCGAGCTCAGACTGCATCATGACGACGACCATCTCGTGATCGACGTGCTCGACACTGGCATCGGTCTGCCCGAGGACCGCGAACGGTTGACCGAACCTTATATGACGACGCGGGTGCGGGGGACTGGGCTTGGGCTCGCGATCGTCAAGAAGATCGTCGAGGAGCATATGGGCGAAATCGCCTTCCTCGACCGGCCGGGAGGCGGGACCCACGTCCGGATCTCCTTCGATATGACCAAGCTTGCCGCGCTGGCGACGGCCGCCGCCTCGCCGGGAAGCGACGAAGACAACGCGAAGAGAGACGGGGAAGCCTGATGGCGCTTGAAGTGCTGATTGTGGACGATGAAGCAGACATCCGCGATCTCGTGAGCGGAGTGCTCGAGGACGAGGGCTATGCGGTCCGCGTCGCCGCCGACAGCACGCAGACCCTCGACGCGGTCGAAGAGCGGCGGCCATCGATGGTGTTGCTCGACGTTTGGCTGCAGGGCTCGAAGCTCGACGGGCTGCAGCTGCTCCAGGAAATCAAGCGCCGCGATTCCACCATCCCGGTGCTGATGATTTCCGGCCACGGCAATCTCGACACCGCCGTCGCGGCGGTGAGGGAAGGGGCGGTCGACTTCATCGAGAAGCCGTTCGAGGCCGAACGGCTGATCTATCTCGTCGACCGCGCCACCGAGACCGAGCGGCTGCGCCGCGAGAACGAGACGCTTCGGCTCCAGGTCGGGCAGGAGGATCAGCTCCACGGCAATTCGGTCGCGATCAACAGCGTCCGGGCGACACTGAAGCGCGTTGCGCCGACCGGCAGCCGAGTGCTGATCTCGGGGCCCCCTGGGGTCGGGAAGGAAATCGCCGCGCGGATGATCCATCAGTGGAGCCCGCGCGCCAGGGCGCCCTTCATCGTCCTTTCGGCGGCCATGATGAGCCCGGAGCGGGTCGAGGAGGAATTGTTCGGCAGCGAGGCCGAGGGCGTGGTTCGACCTGGCCTGCTCGAGCATGCCCACGGCGGCACCTTGTTCCTCGACGAAATAGCCGACATGCCGCTGACCACACAGGCGAAAATCCTGCGGGTGCTGACCGACCAGAGCTACACCCGCGTCGGTGGGCAGCGCCCGGTGAAGGTCGACGTTCGGGTGCTCTCGGCGACCTCCCGAAACCTGCAGGACGAGATTGCCGCGGGTCGATTCCGCGAAGATTTGTTCTACCGGCTGAACGTCGTTCCCGTAAGGCTGCCCTCGCTCCGTGAGCGCCGGGAGGACATTCCCGAGCTCGTCAGCCACTTCCTGGCGCGGTTCGCCGCCGAGCGGCGACTGGCAGCGCCAGGAATTTCGGAAGAAGCAATGGCCGCGCTCCAGGCGCACGACTGGCCCGGCAATGTCCGCCAGCTTCGCAACATCATCGAACGGACCCTGATCCTGGCGCCGGGCGACCGCGCCTCCTGCATCGAGGTGGACCTGCTGCCGCCCGAAATCCTCGACAACCAGGGACCGATGAGCGGCGCCTCCACGACCATGGCGATCATGGGTAGCCCGCTTCGGGAAGCGCGCGAATCCTTCGAGCGCGAGTATCTGAAAATCCAGATCCGCCGCTTTTCCGGCAACATCTCGCGCACCGCGTCGTTCATCGGCATGGAGCGCTCCGCGTTGCATCGGAAGCTGAAAGCCCTCGGGATCGGCGACAAGAGGGAGGGCGAGGAGTAGGAGGTCGCGCCATGGCCGCGAAATCGCTGAGCCTGCAGGATCATTTCCTGAACAGCCTCCGGCGCGCCAAGCTCCCGCTGACCATCTTCCTCGTCAAGGGAGTCAAGCTGCAAGGTGTCATCACCTGGTTCGATGCTTTCTCCTTGTTGCTGAGACGCGAGGGCGCCGCGCAACTGGTCTATAAGCATTCGATCTCGACCATCATGCCGGCCGAGCCGCCGCCCGACTTCGTCGCCACTTCGCCGGCCGTTGAGGGCGGCAAGGCGGGGTTGCAGGATCTGTTCCTCGCAGCGGCCAGCCGCGACCATGAGCGCATGACATTGTTCCTGGTCAACGGAGTGATGCTGCAGGGCTCGGTCACGGGCTTCGACCAGTTCAGCCTGATCCTCGAGCGGGGGGGTCAAATCCAGCTCGTTTACAAGCATGCCATCTCCACCCTGCAACCGGCTCATCCGCTGAAGCTTGGAGCCGAAGCTGAAGCCGAAGCCGGAGCCGAAGAGGAGGCCCAGTCCTGAGTTCGGTGTTCGACGGCAATGGCGCGATCGAGGTCGCCCGCGGAGAGCGCGCAGTCATCGCGGTGCCTGAACTGCCGCGCGAAGGATCACGCCGGTCCGCCGAGGCACGAGTCGAGGAAGCGGAAGGCCTCGCCGGAGCGATCGGAATCGACGTCGTGGCCTCACGGTCCGTTCGGGTCCGGACGATCCGGCCTGCAACCTTGCTCGGAAAGGGCCAGGTCGAGGAGATCGCCCAAGCCGCGAAAGACGACGGTGCCGGCCTTCTCATTGTCGATGCGGCGCTGACGCCGATCCAGCAAAAGAATCTGGAGGATGAGGTCGGCACCAAGGTGATCGACCGGACAGGCCTGATCCTCGAAATCTTCGGCGAGCGCGCGGCGACCGCAGAAGGCCAGCTGCAGGTGGAGCTTGCGCACCTCCAATATCAGTCTGGCCGCCTGGTCCGAAGCTGGACCCACCTTGAGCGCCAGCGCGGCGGCTTCGGCTTCCTCGGCGGTCCCGGCGAGACCCAGATTGAAGCCGACCGTCGCCTGATCCGGGACCGCATGGCGAAAATCAGGCGCGAGCTCGATCAGGTGAAGCGGACGCGGACCCTGCACCGTGACCGGCGCCAGCGTGCGCCCTGGCCGGTGGTCGCGCTGGTCGGCTATACCAACGCTGGAAAGTCGACGCTTTTCAATCGGCTGACGGGCGAATCCGTGTTCTCCGAGAACCTGTTGTTCGCGACCCTCGACCCGACCATGCGCGACATTCGCCTGCCCGGTTTCGACAAGGCCATCCTGTCCGATACCGTCGGCTTCGTGTCCGACCTGCCGACTGAGCTGATCGCGGCGTTCCGGGCGACGCTCGAAGAGGTGCGGGAAGCCGATCTCCTCGTCCACGTGCGCAACATGGCGCATCCCGACCGCGAGGCGCAGCGCGAGGATGTCGATGACGTGCTCACATCGCTCGGGCTGTGCGAGGAGGGGGCGCCGCCGCGGATCGAGGCCTGGAACAAGGTCGATCTACTCTCCAGCGAAGAGCGCGAACAGTTGTTCGAAGAGGCCAAACGCCGAGAGGACGTGGTGCCGATCTCTGCAGAGACTGGTGAAGGTTTCGAGGCCTTACGCAATTGCACCGCCGAGAAGCTAAGAAGCGGCGAACAGGTGCATTTGGTGCGCCTTCCGGCCAGCGCCGGTGAACGCATCGCCTGGCTTCACTCCCGCGGCGAGATCCTCGACCAGAAGCTCGACGAGGACGAACTGGAACTATCGGTTCGGCTGTCGCCGGACAATTGGGCCCGGTTTCAGGCGATGGAGTCGGCGTGAGCCTTCTTGGCCTTGGCCCAAAGGACTTCCTTTTGGTCCAAGGACAGATATTCAAAACCGGGTTCCTGTTCGATCGTGCGGAATCGTTGCTCGAACTTGTAATTGGCTTTCCGTAACGCGGTTTCCGGTTCAATGTTGAGATGACGTGCGAGGTTTGCCACGGCGAACAGCAGGTCGCCGAGCTCCTCGAGCTTACGGTCGTGCTCGGTCTCCGCGTCGAGCTCGGCCAGCTCCTCGTCAATCTTGGCGCGAGGGCCTGAAGGATCCGGCCAATCAAATCCGGTGCGGGCTGCACGCCGCTGCAGCTTGGCGGCCCGTTCGAGCGCCGGCAGCGCCAGTGCAACGCCGGCGAGGGCGCTCTTGTCGGGCTTGGCGGCGCGCTCCTCGGCCTTGATCACCTCCCACAAATGGTGGCCGCCATGCTCGGCATCGCCGAAGATGTGCGGATGGCGGCGCTGCATCTTGTCGGAGATTCGGTTGAGGACGTCCTCGAGCGTGAACAGGCCGGCTTCCTCGGCCATGCGCGCATGGAACACGACCTGGAGCTGAAGGTCGCCAAGCTCGTCGGCGAGCGCGTCCATGTCCTTGCGCGCGATCGCGTCGGCGACCTCATAGGCTTCCTCGATCGTGTAGGGCGCAATCGTCTCGAACGTCTGGACCGTGTCCCACTCGCAGCCGGTCACCGGATCGCGCAGCCGGCGCATGATCTCGACGAGGCGCTCAAGGGACATGAGGGGTCCTCCGCCGAGCGTCATCTGAAAGTATGATAATATGCATTATGTAAAGTCCAAGGTAATCAGGAGACCAGAACCAGCCATCGCCCTTCCACGCTCCACCGGCTCAAGGTCGACAGATAATTCATGCCAAGGACGTTCAGGTCGTCGTTATCGGCGATCTGCAGCGCAACGTCATTGCGCGTGATGCCGCCCACCGCCAGCTCGTCCGCGCTGCCGGTGGCAACGCGGACAACCCCATTGCCGGTTCGGACGAATTGATCCCGGCGCGACGAAATCTCGATCCCTGCAGCCTTTGCCGTCTGGCGATCGATCGTGGTCGTTGTGGCGCCGCTGTCGACCAGGAACTTGACGTCACGCCCGTTGACCTTGGCATCGACCCAGAAATGGCCGTCGATCGCCATCGGAATGCGCGTCTCGCGGCCTTGCTGCACGGGCGTTCCGATCGCCTCCGCCTTCAGCCGCTGCGCAACCCAGCCGAGATTGTCCCGGAAGGTGAACACGACGAAGCCGGCGGCAAAGATCGCCACCCAGGCCAGAACCATCGTGAACAGCTTTGCGGCAGGTTCCCGGCGCACGATCAACGCCCCGAGCACGAGCATGAGTGCCATCAGGATGTAGACGCCGCCGAGCATCAGGTCGTTGGTCACGGTGAGGCAATCTCCAGACCATCGTAAGCCGGCGCCGCCCAGTCGGGCAGCTCGGCAACGAGGGTGCGGTAATCGAGACCGTTGCCCATGTGCACAAGATAGACTTGCCCAACGCGCAGGTCCCGCGCCGCGCTCAACACTCCCTCGAGGTGCATGTGGGTGGGGTGCGGCTGCCGCGTCAGACAATCGGCGATCCAAACATCGAGGCCTTCATAGAGGGCCGCCATGTCGGCGCTTAGATCGCTGAAATCCACGGCGTAACCAACCGAAAAACCGCTTTCATCGAACCGCAGGCCGAGCGAGGTCGGGCCGCCGTGCGGCTGGTCGACAAAGCGCACCCGCGCATTGCCGAAGCGAAGCTCCTCCCCCAGCTCGCGCGCCTCCGCTATCGGCCGGTAGAAATCCGATCGCTCAAACGCGTAGGCGAAGCGGAGCTTGAGCTCGTCGAGGACGACCACGCGGGCATGGATCGGGACCGGTCCGCCGATCGACTGGGAGACCGGTCGAAGCTCGTCGATGCCGTGGCAATGATCGCCATGCGCGTGGGTGACGATGACTCCATCGAGCCTGCCGACCTCGGCGGCGAGCAATTGCTGGCGGAGATCTGGACCGCAATCGACGAGCATGCGCTCGCCCGCGCTCTCGACCAGGATCGAAGTCCTGAGGCGCGCATTGCGCGGCTCGTTCGGGTCGCACTGACCCCATTCGTTGCCGATCTTCGGAACGCCGGTCGACGTCCCGCAGCCAAGAATTCGGACTTTCAAGCTGTTTCCCTTTGGGCCTTCTTGAACAGTTTGAAGAAATTAGCGGTGGTTGTTTCGGCGAGTTGCTCAGACTCCACGCCTCTTAAGTCGGCCACAAAGGCCGCAGTGTCGGCAACGAAAGCCGGTTCGCACTTCTGGCCACGGTGCGGCACCGGCGCGAGGAACGGCGAATCCGTTTCGATCAGCATTTGGTCCGCCGGCAGCCATTTCGCGATTTCCTGTAGGTCCTGAGCATTTTTGAATGTCACGATGCCCGACAGCGACACGTAAAGGCCGAGATTGAGGCCCTTGCGCGCCAGCTCGGCCGAGCCGGTGAAGCAGTGGAGGACCCCGATAACGCCCCCTTCCCTGACTGCTTGGGAGAGGATTTCGGCCGTATCCGCTTCAGCGTCGCGGGTGTGGACCACCAACGGCAGGCCGGTTTGCCGCGCAGCATCGATGTGTGCCGCGAACCGCTCGCGCTGCGCCGCGCGGTCGGA
>Ga0070664_100004230_pt1 | contig 11545 bp, 6 predicted proteins | sample KBSC73metaG_FD_65863 | JGI IMG/M metagenome (GOLD analysis project Ga0070664, IMG submission 65863) | Corn rhizosphere microbial communities from Kellogg Biological Station, Michigan, USA - KBS C7-3 metaG | ecosystem: Host-associated > Plants > Roots > Rhizosphere > Soil ... | reverse complement strand
GGTCGCGGAATCGACGTTGGTGAAGATCTTGAACTCGTCGGCGACGCGCGCGTCATAGCCGTAGCTCGACAGGCCGTAGCTGATGCAGCCCTCGCGCCGCTGGGCCTCGACGAACGGCTCGATCATGCCGTGTTGCTGCGCCTGCTCGCGGATCCAGCGGTCGGACAGAATCGCCATGCCGAGTGCGTAACGGGACGGTCCGAAGGCATCAATTTGGACGGGATTATTTCTGTGGATGAGCGCCGTTTGGCGTTTCCGGGACTTCCTTCGGACACCCGCATGATTCGTGCACCGGTTATCCACAATCGTGCTATCTTTGTTCGCGCTTGATGTGGGGCCGCACGAGCGTAGGAGGCTCGCCATGGCCGAAGTGATCCGCATCGCCGAGTCTGCGTCAGAAGCACCTTCTACCCTCCCCCAGAATGTCGAGGCCGAAGCAGCGCTGCTGGGCGCGCTGATGATCGACAATCGGCTGGTCGAGGACGTCCAGCTCAAGCTGAAGGCCCATCATTTCTTCGAGCCGCTGCACGGGCGAATCTACGACGCGATCCTGCGCCTGACCGATTCGAACCGCGTCGCGAACCCCGTCACCTTGAGGCCCTTGTTCGAGGCGGACGAAGGGATGAAGGAAATCGGCGGGCCTGCATATCTCGCCCAGCTGACAGGCTCCGGGGCGGCGGTGATCGGCGCCCGCGACTTTGCCGGACAGATCTACGACCTCGCGTTGCTGCGCGCCCTCGTCGGCGTCGGCCGCGATCTCGTGGAAGGCGCGCTCGATACGAGTGAGGACGTTGCCCCCCTCGCTCAGATCGAGCGCGCCGAATCCGAGCTCTACAAGGTCGCCGAGGAAGGCGGCGCCGAAGGCAAGGCGAAGAGCTTCGGCGAATCGGCCATGGAGTCGATCCGAAACGCCGAGGCCGCACTAAATAGGGGCGGCGGCCTTACCGGTATCACGACGGGGTTTAAGGGTCTCAACAGCAAGATTGGCGGTCTGCAACGATCGGACCTCATTATCGTCGCAGGACGACCGGGCATGGGCAAGAGCGCACTCGCGACGAACATGGGTTTCGCAGCCGCTGAGCGTTTCCTGCAGGACCAAGCCGATGGGACCGAGCCAAGAAAGTCGGGCGGAGCGCCGGTCGCGATTTTCAGCCTCGAAATGTCTTCGGAACAGCTGGCCACGCGCATCCTGTCTGAGCAGTCGCGGGTTACTGCCGAGCAAATCCGAACCGGCAATCTGCAGCGGCAGGAGTTCGCCAATTTCGCGCGCACCGCTGATCGCTTGCATAGCCTGCCGCTCTACATCGACGACACCCCGGGCCTTACCATCGCCGCGCTGCGCACCCGCGCGCGGCGGCTCAAGCGCCAGAAGGGCGTCGGGATGGTGATCGTCGATTATCTCCAGCTGCTCCAAGGCACCGGGAAGGGAAGCGCTGGAGATAATCGCGTGCAGGAAATCTCGGAAATCAGCCGCGGCCTGAAGCAGCTCGCCAAGGAGCTCGACGTTCCCGTGATCGGCCTGTCGCAGCTCAGCCGTGCCGTCGAGCAGCGCGAGGACAAGCGCCCGCAGCTCTCGGACCTGAGGGAATCCGGCTCGATCGAGCAGGACGCCGACATCGTCCTCTTCATTTACCGCGAGGATTATTACCTCGCCTCGAAACAACCAGCCGACGATCATCCCGATTTCGCCAAGTGGCAGGACGACATGCAACGCGCGTACAAGAAGGCCGACGTCATCATTGCGAAGAACCGCCACGGCGCGACCGGAAAGGAAACGCTTCACTTCGAAGGCGCGTTCACCAAGTTCAGCGACCTCGCCGACGAAGGCTACGTGCCTGAGATGCGCGGCTGAGTACAAGATGATGCGCGGCTGAGGCTGCGCGTGGGGAGGGGGTGAGGGCGCCGACTGGGTTCGGCGCCCTCAGCTTTTATGGCGCGATTTCGTCGCTGCTCTCGGGCTGTTCTATCTTCTGCGGCGGTCCGGGTTCCAGGCCTAACGCCTTGGCGACATTGTCATCCCAGCCATAGACGTCCTGCCGGAACTGGACATTCGATCCGTCCCAGAACGCCGTCTCGTAGAGCAGCCGCACAGGGATGGGGTTCGGCAGCTTGATGAACGTCTCGTCCTTCTGCTGCATGGCCTTCTGGAACTGATCAAGCACGCCTTCTTGTTCGGCGAGCGCTGTCGCGAACTGGATCGCGTTCTCGATCCTGACGCAGCCGTGACTGCGATGGCGGTCGTCCATCCCGAACAGCGCCTTGGCCGGCGTGTCGTGAAGGTAGATCGCTTCCTTGTCGTCCATGTCGAACTTGACGAGACCGAGCGAATTCTTTGGCCCGGACTGCTGCACGTACTGGTCACCCTTGAGGACGAAGCCGTTGTCCTGGAGCCAGCCTTGGCTCTTCGTCGCCAGCTCGGTTGCGCCGATGCCCTTCGGAACGGTCCAGGTCGGGTTGGCGACCAGGCGGACGATCGGCGCCTGAAGCTGCGGCGTAGGCTTGTCGGCTTCGCCTTCGACCACCTTGCGATGATCGACGTGCTGGCCATCCCGCCAATAGTCGAGGGAGGACGCCGCTGTGTTCACATCGATGCGCGTGGCGGGAGGATTGCGCGGAAGCCAGCGCAGCCGCTCCATGGCGACGGCCAATTCGCGCGCGCGGTAAGCGGGGCCGGCGTTCAGTGCGTCGAGCGTATTGCCGCCGATGATCCCGTCCTGCTTGAACCCGTAATCGCCCTGCAGCTTCTTCACCGCGGCGACGAGGCCGTCCGAGTAGACAGCAGGTGGGTTGCTCGCAGCGGATTGCTTGCCTTTTTGTGCGTCCGCTTGTTGCGGCGCGTCGAGATATCCGAGCGCCTGCATTGCCGCGACGACCTGCGCCATGCGCGGGTCACGGCTGCCGGGCTTGATCGACTTGCCTTCGGATACGGGCTGGAACTGCCCCTTTGCCGCGAGCTGAAGGAAGTGGAGGTGCGCCTGGCTAAGTGCCCGATACTCGTCCGTCTGCGGCGCGAGGGAATCCAGCCAGCTCTTCACGTCGCCTTTCTGCAGCGCCTGCTGCAGGCCCGGACGCACGTCGACGGCCTGTCGAGGGATCGTATAGACTTCGTGGAGCTGCGTCGGGTCCGAATATCCGTTCGCGAGCGCGGACGCATATTTGAGCGCCGCTTGGGTGAGCGCGGCCGCTTTCTCGCCGCCCTTTAGGAAGAGCTCGGGCTTGAGCCCGTTCGCGGGCGCGTTTGCAATCGCGTCGCGAAGCTGCTGCTCGGTGCTCGATTTCCAAGCGCCGTCGAGATCGCTCGTCGACGCGTTGACCGTCTGGGTCTCGCCGGAATTCTGGTTGCTGGAATTACAACCGGAGAAGGTTGCGCTGCACAGGGCAAGGCCCAAGGCCGTGCCGATCCATTTGCTTTTTATCACAGGGGCTTGAACGCCGCGACGGGCGAAAGCGATCCAATGTTGTTGAAGCGACTCAGTCTTCCTGCATGTTCGGGTCGCGCAGCCCTTCGCCAATGGTCGCGCGGGCGCGGTCGGCCTCGCTGCTGGTGACCGGGTAAGCGCAATAATCCGCAGCGTAGAAAGCGCTCGGCCGATGATTGCCGGAGAGGCCGATGCCGCCGAACGGCGCATTCGATGGTGCGCCGTTGGTGGGCTTGTTCCAGTTGATGACCCCCGCGCGCACGTTCGCCCAGAATTTGTCGTACAGTTCGGGGCTTCCGCCGATCAGGCTCGCCGCGAGACCGAAGCGAGTGTTGTTGGCTTCCTCGATCGCGGAGTCGAAGTCCTTGACGCGGATGATCTGCAGCACGGGGCCGAAAATCTCCTCGTCAGGCCGGTCGCGGACGCCGGTAACGTCGATCAGCCCCGGAGTGAGGAAGGGCTTATCCTTTTCCACGCGTTCGAGCCGGCACAGGGATTTGCCGCCCTTCATCATCAGGTTGAGCCACTGTTCCTGGACATGGTCGGCCGCCGCATTGTCGATGACAGGCCCCATGAAGGGTTGCGGGTCGGCGAACGGCTCACCGACGACCAGCCGTTCGACCAGCTTCTTGATCGCCGCGACCACCGCCTCGTGCTTGTCGTCCTCGAGGATCAGCCGCCGCGCCGCTGTGCAGCGCTGCCCGGCCGTCAGATAGGCCGACTGGATAGCGAGGATCGCGGCAGCCTCGACATCCTTCGCATGCCAGATGACGAGCGGGTTGTTGCCGCCGAGCTCGAGCGCGAGAATCTTGTGCGGGGTCTCGGCGAATTGCTTGTGGAGCGAGAGGCCGGCGCGCGCCGAGCCGGTGAACAGCAGGCCATCGATCCCGGGTTGGCCCGCGAGCGACCGGCCCTGGTCCGGGCCTCCGATCAGCAGGCGGAGGACCGCTTCTGGGACCTTCGCTTCGTGGAAGCAATTGACCAGGAACTCGCCCGTCGCGGGGGTCTTTTCGGACGGCTTGAAGACCACCGCATTGCCGGCGATCAGCGCAGGGACGATGTGGCCGTTCGGAAGGTGCGCCGGGAAATTGTAGGGACCGAGCACGGCAAGAACGCCGTGCGGCTTGTGGCGGACCGCGACGCGGTTCCCGAGCGCAGCCTCCATCTTTCGTTGCGGAGTCCGCTCGGCATAGGCCTCGATCGAAATCTCGACCTTGTTGACGACGGCGCCGACTTCGGTGCGCGCTTCCCACAGCGGCTTTCCGGTTTCGCGCGAGATCAGCTCGGCGAATTCCTGCTCTTTCTTGCGAACCACATTGGCAAAGCGCCGAACCGCCTCGATTCGAAAGGCGTTCGAGTGCGCGGCCCATGCCGGCCAAGCGGCACGCGCGGTGGCGACCTCCGCGGCGGCGTCGCCAGGCGCGCCCGACCAGATTTCATCGCCGGTCGACGGGTCGGTGGAAACCAGTTTTCCGCTCACCCGGCTATGCCCCTCAACATCCGAACGGTTCTCAACTTGCCGGTGCATCCTGTGCAACCGCCTCCCCCATTAGCCGAATGGCCTTAACCTTGTTGTTAAAGGGCTGCCAGTCATCGCGTTCCGCAATTGCGGACCAGATGCTCTCGACCTCTTCGATATGCATCGAACAAGGCGCATTGTCGGACCAATATCGATGGGATTTGGTCTGCTCTCGGCCTTCGAGCAGCTTTGCGAGCTGGCGGAAGGCATTAGCGGGATAGGCTTCGACGCCCGGATCGTGCCCGCCACGCCAATCGAAGAAGATGCGGTCGATGGTCTGGGGCCCGGTCGCGAGTGCCTTGATCAGTGTGGCGGCGAGCTCGCGATCTCCCTTGTCGCGCTTGACGCCGAGGCGGTGCAGCATCGTGTCGACCAAAGCTTCTTCGAAGAGGCCGCTCCAGCTGGCGAGCAGCTCCGATAGCCCCGGCCCCTCGGCGACGAGCGAAAGACAGCCGGCAAGCTGGGCCAGGTCCCAATGAATCGCCTCGGGTTGGCGGCCGAACGCATAGAGACCGTAATGGTCAAAATAAGCAGCGGTGAAATCAGGCTGCCAAAAAGGTGAGAAGCGCCAGGGGCCATAATCGAAGCTCTCGCCGGTGATGTTGATGTTGTCGCTGTTTAACACCCCGTGCACGAACCCGGCGGCGAGATATGACGCGGCGAGGTTCGCCGTCGCCGCGCTTGCCAGATCGAACAGGCGCAGCGCGTTCTCCGCATCGTCCTCTGCCGGCTGCTCGGAATAGAGGTTCTCCAGGCAGTAGCGGACGAGCTTCCGGATATTCTCAACCTCGCCGAAGAAGGCGAGGCGCTGGAACGTGCCGATGCGAATGTGGCCGTGGCTCAGGCGGGTCAGCACCGACGAACGCGTCGGGGAAGGCTCGTCGCCGCGCTCGAGCGCTTCACCGGTCTCGAACAGGGCAAAGCTCTTCGACGTATTCACACCGAGCGCCTCGAGCATCTCGGTCGCAAGCACTTCGCGGACGCCGCCCTTGAGCGTCAGGCGACCGTCGGCATGGCGGCTGTACGGTGTCTGGCCCGAACCCTTGGTGCCGAGGTCGAGCAGCCGGTCCTTGTCGTCGCGGAGCTGGGCGAAGGTGAAACCGCGGCCGTCGCCGATCTCGGGATTGTACACTCGGAACTGGTGTCCGTGATACCTCAGCGCCAACGGTTGCTCGAGGTTGGCCGGCAGGGGCTCGAAGCGGCAGAAGTGCTGCCCCCAAGCTTCTTCATCGAGCAGCAGGCCGACTCCCTCGGCCCAGCGCTCATTCAAGAAGCGAGGGACGCATTTGGGAAAGCGCGCCGGCTCTACCGGGTCGTAGAAATCGGGCCCGAGCGCGAGGATCCTGGGGTCGGGCCGATAGCGCGCCATCTAGGCTCAAGTGGCGCAAAGTCCCGCGAGTTCCAACTGCTAGGCGACCAACTTCCTGATCTGGGCAAGCGCGTCGGCGTCGGGCTCGTCGGGCGTGATCGTGCCGGCGAGTTGGCCATGACGGTCGAACAGAAGCACCGTCGCCGTATGTTCCATCTGCTTGCCCATCGGCGCGTTTGGAACCGCCTGAGCATAGATTCCGAACTGCTTCTTCACCTGATCAATCTGCGCCGGCGAGCCGGTGAGTCCGATGATCGGGGCATTGAACAAGCTCGCATATTGGCCGACCTCTTTCGGCCCGTCGTTCGCGGGGTCGATGGTGATGAAGAGGATGTTCATCGCCTGGTCGTTGGCTGCTCCGCGGCGCAGCTTGACGAGCCGCGACAGTGTCGTCGGACAGACGTCGCCGCAGCGCGTGAACCCGAAATAGAGCGCATACGGCTTCCCTTCGAGCGCCTGGCTCGAGAAGGGCTTTCCGTCCGCGCCGGTGAGCGTGAACGGCCCGCCGAAGCTCGTCTTCGCCGGTGCGCTCGTTGCATCGGCCGAGCGGGTCTCCTGATGCGGGATCAGGTAAAGCGCGGCGGCGCCAATGAGCGCGATTGCAATGAGCAGCCACAGCAGGAGCCGTATTTGCCTCAGTCGGCTGCGCTGCGGCGCTGTTTCGGTCACTTTGGTTCACCCTCGGCCAAGGCGCGTCGCGATCTGCGCATAGCGAGACTGGATGAACGAAAGCAATCCGAGCCGCCGCCGCTTCTTCTGGCCGCCGAGCTGGACCTTGCCGGTGCGGGCGATCGACGACCAGCCGACCCGCGGGCCGCGCAGGGCCTGCACCACGGCCTTGATGACGACATAGTACATGACCTGGCGGTAGCCGAACCGCTGCGGGATCAGCCACGCCATAAGGCCCCAGTTCTCGCGCCGCTCGAGCGCCATGGCGATGAGTCCCGCGGTGAGGTCGATCGCCGCGAACAGGATCCAGAAGAATGCAACGAGCTGGAGGTCGCCCTTGACCGCCGAGTAGCCATGCTCGTGGATCGAGGTGACGGTAGCGAAGATGTTCACGACCAGCGCGAGATCGATGATCGGCGAAACCAGCGCGAACAGCAGCTGGAACACGATCGCCTGGGGGAGGCCGATGAAGGCGAGTCCGCGCGGCCAGCCGTCGGCAAGGATCGCCTTGTGCTTCCAAACGCACTGGATCGTGCCGAACGCCCAGCGGAACCGCTGGCGCGCCAGCTGGCGCAGGGTCTGCGGCGCCTCGGTCCAGGCGATTGCGCCCTGGTCGTAGGCGACGAGCCAGCCGGCGCGCTGGACCGCGATGGTGAGATCCTGGTCCTCCGCCAGCGTGTCGGGCGGGTAGCCGCCAACCTCGACGATCGCCTGCTTGCGCCACGCCCCGACCGCGCCGGGGACAACCGTCATGGCGCCCAGGCGCGCAAGCGCGCGCCGCTCGAGGTTCTGCGCTGTCACATATTCGAGCGCCTGCCATTTGGTGACGATGTTGATCCGATTCCCGACCTTGGCATTGCCGGCGACGGCCGCGAGCCGCTCGTCGGCCGCAAACCAGCGCGCCAGCCGCGCGATTGTGCTAGGCTCGAACTGCGTGTCCGCGTCGAGCGCAACGACGATGTCGCTGTTCGCGAGCGCCAGGCCATGGTTCAGGGCGCGGGCCTTGCCGCCATTTTCGAGCGTGATCAGGCGGACCCGGCGCTCGCCGCTGAACGCCTTGGCAACGATTTCGGAGGTGCGGTCCTTTGAGCCGTCATCGATGACGACCACCTCGACCCGGACATTTTCGCTCGCCAGGACCTGCGCGACCGAGCGTTCGATCACCCGTTCCTCGTTGAACGCGGGGATGAGCACGCTGACGAACGTCCTGGGATCGATCTCCGGTCGGCGCTGCCGGCGCTCCTTCCAAGCGGAGTAGAGCGCGAGGCCGGTGAGCGCGAGCGCCCGCGCGATGCCGAGCGTGATCGCCATTGCGAACAGGAAGCCGAGCGCGCGAATGCCGAACCCGATCGATTCGAACAGCGCGAGGTCGATCCGTGCCGCGGCGTGATCCGAGGGCGAGAGCGGCGGCATCGCCTGCATCGGCGAAAGGCCGGCGAGCTCCGACACCGGAACGAACCGGTAACCGCGCGCACGGAGGGTATCGATGATGATGGGAAGCGCCGCGATCGTCTGGCTTCGATCGCCGCCCGAATCGTGGAGCAGGACGACGTTGCGGCTGCACTGCGATTCCGACGTGCTGTCGCAGTGTGGCGGCGCCGACAAGATGCGCGACAGCACATTGTTGACGATCGTCTGGACGCCGGGCCGCTGCCAATCCTCGCTGTCGACGTGCAGGCCGACCGAAATGTATCCGCGGTTCTGCGCGTCCCATACAGGCAGGACTTCATCGGCGGTGGTCGGCTCGGCGTCGCCGAAGAACGGCGCACGGAACAGCTTCAGCGTTCGGCCGGTGAAGGCCTCGAACAGCCGCTGCGTGGCATTGAGTTCGAAAAGCACCTGGGTGTTGCTGACCGTGGCGAGATTGGGGTGCGTGTAGGTATGGCTTCCGACCTCGTGTCCCTCGCGGACTTCCCGTTCGAGCAGACTGCGCTGAGTTAGGGCATTCTCCCCGACGATGAAGAAGGTCGCCGGCACGTGCCTGGCCTTGAGGATATCGAGGATTTGCGGCGTCCAGCGTGGGTCGGGCCCGTCGTCGAACGTCAGCGCGACGAGTCCCGGCCGATAGCCCGTTCGCGTGATGGTGTACGGCCGTGGCACCCGGACGAAATCGACGTTCGAAAGGAGGCCGTTGGGCCCGAACGTCAGCTTGCGCAGCCCCGGCGTCGGAAGTGCGGTAATTCGCAGGATCTCGCCGGGGTCCTCGATGTCGACGTTGGTGCCTTCGGCCAGATGGATGAGGCCGGCCCCGCTGCGCGGTAGCTGCACGTTGCGGCCGAAGATCGACCATAACCCTGGGTCTTCGGCGCCGAGCCGCCACAGCCCCACTTCGCGCACGCCAACCCGGTCGAGCAGGGTCAGCTCGTTGAACGCGCTCGCCGCGTCGAGCAGCCAGACCGTGTGCTGGTCGCCGTTTTCGTCTTCGTAAGCGAAGGTGCTGTTGGCCGACGCTCGGTCGAACACGGGCGGAGCATCGCTGTCCCCGGCATCGACCCAGGCCTCCTCGACATTGTCCGGGTCGCCGCCGCCGTCGTGCCAGTCGTAGGCGTAGTTGCCGATGGTCACGATAACCTTGTTGCGCGGGATTTCGCGCAGCGCACGAGCGACCGAACTCGCCCACCATTGCTGGGAGGCGATTGGTCCGGGCGGGCCGTCGTTGGAATGCTCGTCATAGGCCATGACGAACAGCTTGTCGGCGACGGCGGCGAACGGCCTCAACGGCCAGGTCTCGTCGACTGGCACCGCGACTGTCACGAGCCAGCCGTGGCGCGCGAACCGCTGCCGGGCCTCGTGCAAGAGCTGAAGATAATTGAACTGCGAGGGCCGATCGAGCTGCTCGAAATCGAACACGGCCCCCGATGAGTGGTTCGTGAGCAGGAATGCTTCGAACTGGTCGAGGAACTTCTTCCGAAGACGCGGGTCGGCCAGCATTCCCTGTATGCCGGCCTGGTCGACTTGGCCGTTGGCGAAATTCTGCACGACCGGCAGAATCAGCGGCCGGTGCGTGGCGGTGTTGATGACCGCTCTGCCCTCTGGGTCGGGCAGCACGTTGAACTGATGGTTGGGACCCGTCACCGTTACCCATACCGGCGCGAGCCAGTCGAGGTCGCCGATGTGCCGCTGCAGCGAGAAGGTCGAGCTTTCGTCCCATGGGACGTAGAAGCCGACGTAAAGCGGCTTGCTCATCGCGGTCGCGACTGCGGTCGCGCGGCGCGCGCCAACCCTTCGCGGGCTGGGTGGCTGGGTTCCGAGCAGCCGGCGGATCGCCAGATCCACCTGTTTCGTCGCCCGGCTCAGCAGCGTTGATTTAGGCGGCCGCTGAGGCAATCCATGCTCGAGCGCGACCGGGAGCGGCTGCTGGACCGGCACGACGCGAATGGTCGCGAACAGCGCCGCTATCGTCAGGACGTTGAGCAGGACGAACAGCAGGACGGCGAGCCGGAAGCGCTTTCCGCGCCGGCCCGAGGGATCGTAGAAGACCTGCCGATCAGCCATAGCCACGCGCTAATGAGATAGCGCCCCTGCTGCCAATGACCTTTCGTTCACGTCCGCGGCGATAGACCTGCCGAACTGTCATTATGCCGCCATGGGAAATCTGATACCGCTGCCGCACCGTCCCGACCGAGTCGATGCGTTTGACGGACACGTAATGGCCCGCCCACCGCCGATCGAGATGTCGGCACCGGCCCCGCCGGCCGGACATTCTCCGTAAGGGAGGGCTCCCCCATGCCATTCATCACAACCCAAGACGGCACCGAGATTTTCTACAAGGACTGGGGGCCCAAGACAGCGCAGCCGATCGTCTTCCACCATGGCTGGCCCTTGAGTTCCGACGACTGGGACGCTCAGCTGATGTTCTTCCTGGGCCAGGGCTATCGCGTGATCGCTCACGATCGCCGCGGTCACGGGCGTTCGACCCAGACCGACACCGGCAACGACATGGACAACTATGCCGCGGACGTGAAGGAGCTCGCCCGCATTCTTGATCTCACGAACGCGGTCCACATCGGTCATTCGACGGGAGGCGGCGAGGCGACCCGCTACGTCGCCCGGGCAGATCCCGGACGTGTCTCGAAGGCCGTGCTGATCGCTGCCGTTCCGCCCCTCCTGCTCAAGACCGAGCAGAATCCCGGAGGAACGCCGATCGAGGCATTTGACGCGTACCGGGCGGGCGTTGCCTCCAACCGAGCGCAGATCTACCTCGATATCGCCTCCGGCCCCTTCTACGGCTTCAACCGCACCGGCGTGCTCCCGATGCAGGGCGTGATCGACAATTGGTTCCGCCAGGCCATGATGGGCGGGATCAAGGCGCAATACGACTGCATCAAGGCCTTTTCGGAGACCGACTTCACCGAGGACTTGAAAAAGGTCGACGTCCCCGTGCTGCTCATTCACAGCCAGGACGACCAGATCGTGCCATATGCTGACAGCGCTCCGCTCGCGGTCAAGCTTCTCAAGCAAGGTCAGCTGAAGACCTACTCGACCTTCCCGCACGGCTGCATGACGACACATCCGGACGAGATCAACGCCGACGTTCTCGCCTTCCTGCGCGGGGAACAGGTGGGGCAG
>Ga0070664_100004214_pt1 | contig 11563 bp, 10 predicted proteins | sample KBSC73metaG_FD_65863 | JGI IMG/M metagenome (GOLD analysis project Ga0070664, IMG submission 65863) | Corn rhizosphere microbial communities from Kellogg Biological Station, Michigan, USA - KBS C7-3 metaG | ecosystem: Host-associated > Plants > Roots > Rhizosphere > Soil ... | reverse complement strand
GCCAACTAACGATGTGAGATCTTGACGACGCTGTGAGCGCCGGCGATGGCATGGCGCCTCGTCAAATTGCCCCGCTCGCGGGCTCTGCCCGCGTCAGGCCCAAGTTACAACCGGCGGCTAGACGAAGGTGTTAGCGGTCGAACTCTTTAACCCGCTTTGACGCCGGTCGCCTGCACGACCTTACGCCATTTTTCGATTTCGTCATTGATGATGATTTCAACCTTGACTTGCTGGCCCCACGCTTCGCTCAGCTTCTGCGCGATCAGGCGGGCCAGCAAGTCGGTGCTGCCGCCCGGCGGCAACGGCGCAATCAGTTTGATCGGTTTCGTCGGATAGTTCTGCGCATGCACGCCGGCCTAGGCACCTGCACCCGTTTACTCTGGGCCTGCTATTGGCGTGGGGCGTGTATAGCGGCTGGCGTGGCGGCAGGCATTACGGCTGGCATCGCCGCCGGTGGAGGGCTCCTTAGTCAACCGGCTATGTCGTCACGCGGATTGATTGCCACCATGCCTGAACGGCGCGTCAGGATGGCTTCGATTTGAGCTGAGACTGAGTGTGCGGATGTCGCTTGCCCACGCGGTAACACCGGCCGTCGCTGTTTACGCTTCAATAGACGGGACAGGCGCGGTCTTACTCAATCACCATGTCTGCGCGCACGAGAATCGTTTGGGGAATCGTGATGCCCAGTGCCTTCGCGGTCTTGATGTTCACCACGAATTTGAACGTTGTCGGTAGTTCCACGGGGATTTCGCCGGGATTCGTGCCTCTCAAAATCTTGTCAACGAACGTTGCGATCTGCCGCCACCGAAGCTTATCATCGGAGCCATAGCTCATGAGTCCGCCGATTTCTACGAAGGCATCATTTCCGTACACTGCGGGGAGCCGCATCTTCTCAGCAACGTGTACCAGCGGCTTTCGGTTGTTTTGATTTATCGGATTGGCTGGAACATATATCGCGTCGGCCCCCCATTTGCGCAAAGTTCCCATCACTTGCTCAATATCCTCAGCGCTTCTCAACTCCACGGGCAACGTCTGTACACCAAGTCGTTTGGCGGCTCCTTCCATCTGTTCGAGATAACTGCCGGCGGCGGAAGTGCTCGAATCTACGAAGACGGCGACTCGTAAGGTTTGCGGGAAAACCGCTTTCAACAGTTCCATCTGCTTGGCGGCCAATTCCACCGCGATATTGGAGACACCTGTAACGTTTCCGCCTGGACGTGCAAGCGTCGCGACGAGACCTGAGCCGAGAGGGGTGGCCCAGCCGGCGAACACAATTGGGATGGCACGGTTTGCTTGTGCTGTCGCGCGTGCAGCGGCCTGCGTTGATTGGCCATTCGGGACCACGATCACGTCCGGGCTCTGGCCCACTAGCTCGGTAGCCAGTGCGGATAATCGGACAGCATCGCCGTTCGCATAACGTGCATCAAAGCTGACATTCTTGCCTTCGACATATCCATATTCCCGCATGGCCTGAATGAAAACATCGACCAACGGACGCCGCGTCTCAAAGGAGTCGGTTGCTAAAATTCCTATGCGAAATCGCTTCGTTTGCGGCTGCGCTCTTGCCATTAACGGAGCAGCGACGACGACACCGAGCATGACAATCAGTTTGCGGCGATTCTTCATAGTGTCCTTGGAATCTACTCAGTATGCGCGCTTATTCCAGCGGAAGTTCGGCCAGTCTTTCGCAAACAAGGTGGCCGCCAAGGCTGCCGAGTGTCGGATCTATCGAGACGCGTTAGGTGCAGCCCTGCGCCCATATTGCGAGCTGGAGCCTTGCTTCTTAAGCGATATGCGGTAGCTTTGTACAGTTATCGCAATGTCAGCGTACGAGATTCGGATCGGAGATACCGTCGCTGCCGCGTAATCCTTCACGTCCAGTATTCGAGGATCGCGAGCGCTATACGGTTACCACGTCTGTGTTTCCATTCCCGACGCTTTCACGACTCGCGCCCACTTCTCGATCTCGGATGCGATGAACGCGCGAAATTGTTCGGGTGTGCCACCGACCGGCTCCGCCCCGAGCGCCGTGAAACGCTCGCGGATTTCCTTTGTCTCGAGGATCCGTACAATTTCGGTATTGAGCCTGGACACAATCGCGCGCGGCGTTTTTGCGGGAGCGAGCACGCCGCCGGCGTTGGGCGAGACGTAGCCCGCAACGCCCGCTTCATCGGCGGTCGGCACTTCCGGCAACGCGCTAGAACGCTGTGCGGTCGCTACTGCGAGCGCCCTCAATTTGCCGGCCTTGATCAGCGTCACAACCGACGACATCGTCGCGAATGCGCAGTCTATGTGCCCGCCGACGATGTCCGCGACAGCCGGTGCGATGCCTTTGTACGGAACATGCGTTATGCGCAGGTCGGCCATGCTTCGCAAGAGCTCCATCGCTAAGTGCGTGCCGGTGCCTGTGCCGCCGGAGCCATAGCTCATCATTCCCGGTTTCGCGCGGACCAGCGCGATGAAATCTTTCAGATTGCCGGCGGGCGTCGAGGGATTCACGACGAGAACGTTGGTAATGTTGTACGTGAGTGCAATGGGCGCGAAATCCTTGCGCACGTCGTACGGAAGATTTTTGTAGAGGCTGGGCTGGATCGTCAGCGTGCTCGTGAATACGAGCAACGTGTAGCCATCGGCGGGCGCTTTGGCGGCGAGATTGGTGCCGATCACCGCATTCCCGCCGGGACGATTGTCCAAGACGACTTGCTGGCGGAGATTCTCCGTCAGCCGCTGAGCGATGATGCGCGCGACAACGTCTGAAGTGCCGCCGGGCGGGTACGCGTCGATGATTCGAATCGGCCTCGAGGGATAGTCTTGCGCGCGAGCGGCGCCTTGCAAGGCGAGCACGCAGATCAGCAGCGCGAATGCGGCTTTCACGACGCTATTCCGATGGACGCTTCGCCGGTTCAGCATCGATGACTGGCGCGAGGGCGGCGGCGACCGCAAGCAGACGCGCATCCGAGTAGCGCGGCCCCACGAGCTGTATGCCAACGGGAAGTGCCTTCGGCCCCTTGACGCAAGGAATGGCGAGACATGGCATGTGCATCAAGGTCCACATGCCATTGAATATGAACTCACCGGTGGTGTGCAGCCCTTCGGGCGCCTCACCGGGCGCCGATGGTGTGACGACAGCATCAAAGCTTGCGCTGAGAGACTCGAACGTTCTGCAGCAGTCAGCGACGAGATCGTAGGCCTCAACCATCATCCTGCCGGTGATGCCGTGCTTGTTCTCGGCCATGTCGCGAAACTCTACGTGCAAGCGCTCGCCATGCGTGAGCAGTTCCGGCAGAAATGCGGCGCCCCCCTCGCCGCGAGCGATCGTGCGTTGCGCGGCATTGAGCGCTCCGAAGCGCGAAGGCAGCTCAAGCTCTTCGGTGCGGGCACCTGCGTTCTGCAGCCGCTCGATAGCTGTAGCGAGAGCCTGCTGAGCCGACGGTTCGGCTTTATCCCAGTACGGCGTCTTGCACATCGCGACCTTCAACCCACGGATATTCGTCGGCGTCTGCGACGCGAGATCGCGAAGCCGGAACGCATGGGCCACCAACGCAAGGTCCGCGACCGATCGCCCGTACCAGCCGACGGTGTCGCACATCGCAGAAAAAAGCTTGGCGCCTTCGCGTGTGACTGCGCCCCACGTCGGCTTCAGTGCGTAGATGCCGTTGAACGCGGCAGGCCGGATAAGGGAGCCACCGGTCTGCGTACCAAACGCAAGCGGCACCATGTAATCACCGACGGCGGCGCCCGACCCCGACGACGATCCGCCCGGCGTGTGCGCGAGATTATGCGGATTGCGTGTCAACGCCTTGCGTCCGCCCGCCGCAAACTCGACCGTATCGGTCTTGCCCAGGATGAGCGCGCCGGACTGCCGGACCACTGCCACGCACCCCGCGTCCTGTCCGGGTCGATGTCCCTGATACAGCGGAGAGTTCTGCGTGGTCGGCATGTCGGCCGTATCGATCACGTCCTTCACGCCGAAGGGCAGCCCATGCAGCGGTCCCATGACGCCCGCGGTTTGCTGCTTGTCCAGTTCGCGCGCCATCGCAATGGCATGCGCAGGATCCACATAGGACCACGCGCGGATCTCCCCATCGCGCTCGGCGATTCTTTCGAGACACGACCGGACGAGCGCCTCACTCGTCAGGCTCTTCTCGCGGATACGGTCCGCTGCTTCTGACGCTGTTAGAAAACAGGGTTCCATGGAGTTTTATCTGCGCCTCGTTGTCACTTCGGTTGTGCGCCGTGCACACGCTTCTCCATGTCACGGAAAGAGTCGGTCAGCTTGACGCCGCCATGTCGCAGGAAATCCATGGGCGAAATGGTAAATAGCTGCGACCCGATGCGCATGTAGTGCCCCATGCGATCGACCGCGTCGTCCGTCAAGCGGATGGTGTGGCTCATATGCTTGCCGGCCGCGGCACCGCGCGTCGCAAGCTCATCGATTTTCTCGAACACGCCTTGCATGCCGGGGGGCATGCCCATTGACTGCCACAAATCCATGTGGCCGACGTGAATGACGTCGACCCCTGGTACCGCAAACATCTCATCGAGGTTCTCGAACGCTTTCATTTCCTCGATCATGCAGATCACCAGAAGCTCGCGGTTCGCTGCGGCCGCCCATTCGGCCGTATCGGGAAGGCCGACGGTATAGTTGCCGGATCGCCCGCGGTTATAGAAAGTACGCTCGCCGAGCGGATGAAAGCGGGTCCATTTCACGACCTCGCGCAGATCGTCGGCGCAACTGCATCGCGGCACGTGTATGCCTTGTGCGCCGGCATTCAGGAATTGCAGCGTCAGATCCGGATTGCGCGGCAGACGCACGATCGGCGTTATGTCGAAAGATTCCGCCGCGCGTATGCAGTGCACGATCTGCTCGCTGTTCATCGGCTCGTGCTCAGTGTCGAAGGTGACGAAGTCGAATCCAACCGCAGCACACAGCTCCACGAGATCGGGCGAGGGAAACGCGACGCTTACGCCGATTGCGCATTGGCCGGCTGCAATTTTCGCTTTGGTTTTGTTGACGCGCATTTGCACTCCCTTTTTTAGAGCAATCGTCTATGCGGTGGGGCCGCGTTGATCGAGAAAAAACGTAGTCATTGAGTTAACGGCCCGCATAGATTAACGTCGACTGCGCAATCTTAACTTCAACTGCGCGTCGGGTCGCTGGATAACTTTACGATGCGTTGACTTATTGTCTGGTCGACCGCGGAAAAGGTGAAGGAATCATGAAACCGTGTATTTCGCTTTTCTCCGCATTTTATTTCGTTGTATTGATTGCTGGAGCGGCCGCAGCGTACGGGCAAAGCTACCCAACTAAGCCGGTCCGGTTCATCGTCGGTACCGCACCGGGTGGCTCGACGGACACGATTGCGCGCATTGTCGCGCAGGAGCTTTCCAAGACCTGGGGACAGAATGTAGTTGTCGATAATCGGCCCGGCGCCGGCGCCACGATCGCTGCTGATCTTGTAGCGAAGTCGCAACCGGACGGCTACACGCTGTTCGTCGGTGGCTTCGGACCCATCGCCATGGCGGGCAGTCTCTATCCAAAGCTGCCATACGATCCTGCCAATGATTTTGCGCATGTGACGCTGATGGTTTCATTTCCGAATGTAGTGGTGGTGTCTGATTCGTCGGCGATCAGCAGCCTGAAGGATTTGATTGCGCAGGCGAAAGCGAAACCCGGCGTACTCAAATATGGTTCGTCAGGCGTAGGCGGTTCCGGGCACGTGTTCGTGGAGCTCATGAATCTCAACGCGGGCATCAACACAGTGCATGTACCTTACAGGGGCGCGCCGTTGGCGCTCGCGGGAATGCTAAGCGGCGAAGTCGATTATGTTCTTCCCGCGATTTCTACAGCGCTGAGCCTCTTGAGTGCGAACAGGGTCCGTGCGCTTGCAGTGACGAGCGCCAATGCCAGTCCGCGTCTTCCAAATGTGCCGACCATCGCCAGCACGCTGCCGGGTTACGACGCTTTGGAATTTCATGGTCTGCACGCTCCCGTGAAGACGCCGCAGTACGTTGTCGCAAAGCTGCAGCGTGAGGTATCAACGATCCTCCGGCGGGCCGACGTTAAGGAACGTCTAGACAGCCTCGCGATGGATGCTTCTGGAAATAGCAGCGAAGAATTCTCCAGTTTCATCCGGAGACAAATTCAAACCTGGTCGAAAGTGGGACGCGCCGCGAACGTACGCGCCGACTGATCGCATCGAACAGAATGCTGTTCTGGAAAAGTTGGACGCTATAACAGCTATGACCAAAATTATGCGCGAAGAACAATCTTGGGAGCGCGGCAGGCGCGCGTAGGTAATGTCGTGTTTGAGACCGTACTCCCCAAGGTGCGCTGTCTTGCCAGGCACGCGAATCCGCTGAGCGACGAGCGCGATCTGCGGGTGATACAAGTGTTGGTGAAGGCGTTTGCTCAACAACAGCCGACGTTTGGCGTAGGCATGCGATCAGCGGCGGGTGGCCAAATTCGAGTCGGAGATACCGTCGTTCCGGCGTAAATTCTTTTCGTCCGGTTTCCGTGTCCGCTTTTCGCTTCACCCAACATTCCGCGTGCGGCCAAAAGCAGACATTCGCCAACCGATCATTCGATCACCCGGTTGGCGCGCAGTAGGACGGATTGCGGAATCTGGATACCGAGCGCTTTCGCAGTTTTCATGTTGATCACCAATTCGAATACGGTAGGCTGCTCGACCGGCAGATCGGCCGGTTTCGCACCTTTGAGAATTTTGTCCACAAAATGCGCTGCGCGGCGAAATATTTCGGGAAAGTTCACACCGTATCCCAAAAGGCCGCCTGCTTGCGGGACTTCTACGTTCCCAATCGAGGGGAGCCGCTCTTTTATTGTTAAATCGCCAGCCGTCCTGACGTTCGCGTTAAGCATCCCATCCTCTTGGATCGCAACCGCCTCAACGCGTTTTTTGATCATTGCCGAAAAGGCGTTCTCGAACTCGTTCGGCCCCCGCACTGCGAATTGTTGAAGTCCCAGCTCAAGTGACTTGGCTGTAATCTCCATCGCTTTGAACACCGGCCCGATCACAGGATTGTCCGGATTCACGAGGACAGCCACTCGGGTGATGCGCGGCAGGGCTTTCTTGAGCAGCTCGATCTGTTTTGCGCTGAGTTCCGGGCTAAAGAAGGTCGATCCGGTGATATTTCCGCCCGGCCGGGGAAGGCTGACGACGAGGCCCGTAGCAACGGCGTCGCCGCTGACGGCCATGACAATTGGAATCGTCGTGGTCGCACCCTTGGCCGCTCGGGTTCCCGGCGTCCCATGGGTCACGATGACATCAAGCTTGGAGCGAACCAGCTGGGCCGCCAGTTCGGGAAGCCGCGCATAGTCCCCCTCCGCCCAGCGATACTCAATGACAATGTTTTTGCCTTCCATGTAACCAAAATCGCGCAGACCGAGCCGAAATCCATCGAGTTGCTTGGCGTAACCGGACGCAGACGCAGCGCCCAGAAACCCAATCCGGGCGATCTTCACCGGCTGCTGCGCGAATGATGAAAGAGGTGCCGCGAGCGCGCTCGCACCAAGTGCAATGATCAGTTTGCGGCGTTTGTTCATTCGAATCTCCTCGGTTGCCGCGACAAAGCGCAAGCATCTGGATCGGAAGGCGGAGAGCCATACCAAACCCAGACAGCAATCAGCCTACCCTGAATGTCGGCTTCGGGTCGAATGCAGCCAGTCACATTTCCAAGAAACCGGATATTGTCCTTAACATTAAGCAGCGACTACTAAGCTACTGCACGCAGTTGGCGCCGCGAGTTTCAAACTCGGTTCGCAAGGTCGGATTCACGTCAGTGACGTTGCCAAACCGGCAGCTTAGAACATCGCGGCAAGGTGCGCGTAGGTAATGTCGGCTGCAACGCACACCTGTTTCATTGTGTTACGCACTCTAGGTAAACGATGCCAGTGCGCTGGCAATAATGTAAGCGCCGAGAACTAGAAGCGAGACAAAGAAAACCTTTCGAAACCGTCGCTCGGACAGGGCACTTCGAACACGTTGCCCCAGGATCATCCCGAGTATTGCGGGAAGCACGGCACCGAACGAAAGAATGCCGTGCGCGATAGTTAGAATGCCGGCGTTTTGCAATGCGAGCGCAAGCGCCAGAGTCGACGTCGTAAACAATATTCCCATTGCCTGTAATGAGCATGTCCCGCGAGAGTCCGATAGCCTGAAGAAACATCACGCCTGGCACAACGGAAGAACCAGTCATACCAGTCAACACCCCATTTGCGGCTCCAACCAACGTACCGACCGACGTCTCGTGACATGCGGGGATTGTGAGTTGAATTCCCCGCAAGGTCACCATCGAGTATGTTACGAGTAGAACACCAAGCAGCGCGCTAAGCAGCGAGACGTCGACGCGAGTTAGCGCTTGGGCGCCGACCCAAACCGTCACGGTGGCCATAACGAGAAACGGCCAGAGCCGAAGCAAGATCGCCTTATCGTTACCACCGACCGATGCCTGCCAGATATTGGTCACGAATGATGGCACCAGCAGCAGGGACATTGCGGTGGGTAGATCGAACGCAACTGTTAGCAGACCAAGACTCACCGCCGGCAGGCCGAGCCCGATTACCCCCTTCGCCATGCCCGCGAGTAAAAAAGTGCTTGCTACGACGACAATGACGTTTGTATCAAGCATCCTGTTATGCGGACTGATTTGTTGACGACGTAATGCGCGATCCACGAGCAACGACACTGTGCCCCCGATTACGGGAAAAGTGTTTCGGTGGCCACCGAAGCATCCAGATCGCGAATGCCGTAAGCTCATGCCTCGAAATAACATGTCAAACAACGCCAGATTTGCAGAGATAGCCGCGCTCGCCGGCGACCCCGCGCGTGGCGGCATGTTGCATGCGCTGATGGATGGGCGCGCTTTGACTGCGTCTGAACTTGCGCGGGTCGCCAGCGTTACCCCTCAGACCGCGAGCGGGCACCTCGCTAAAATGGCCGCCGCGGGCCTCGTGCAGGTCGAAAAGCAGGGCCGGCATCGTTACCACCGGCTTGCTTCGCCGGCAGTCGCGCAGATGATGGAAAGCATCATGCTGGTTGCGTCGAGACTGGATACAGTGCGACCTGCTCCCTTAACCGGTCCGCGTGATGCAGCATTGCGCGCGGCGCGGACCTGCTATGACCATCTCGCCGGCCATCTCGGCGTCGCACTCGCGGATGCGTTAGTAGCCGGTGGTCACGTGGAGTTGTCACACGATGCTGGCGTGGTAACTGACACCGGGGTTGCGCTTCTCGGGCGAATCGGTATCGATGTCACTTCATTTTCAGCTGGCCGCGGCAAGACTGCCCGCGTCCTTTGTCGACCCTGCCTTGATTGGAGCGAACGACGGTCGCACTTAGCTGGTGCCGTCGCAACGGCACTGTGCACACGCAGCCTGGAAGAAGGCTGGATACGGCGCATTGAAGGCACGCGCGCCGCCAGGGTTACGGCTAAGGGACAACGCGTCTTTTGCGAGGCTATCGGTGTGCGGTTTGGTGGACAGTGAGAGATCTTCAACGTGCATGTGACGCTCGTCAAGCCGGCCCGGTCTCAGTGGGCCAGCGCAAAGCGGTAATTGCCGGGCGCTTCCAGAAGATGCGTCCGCGCGCCGGTGCTCATCCTGCGACACTGATTGGCACGCCTGTTTATTCAGCTTAGCGGCAAAGAGCGCGAAGCGATCGGCCTTAACGAACTGATTTTCGCATAAGCGGCGGCAAGGTCGAGCGGCGGACGTTCGAACTCGGCAACGCACTGCGCGCGAATCTCGAAGCGTTCGCCGATGCGATTGAAGGTCGGGCTGAATATCCGATTGCGACCGTGCAGATGGGGGATGTGATCAGGGGTTGGAAGCGATTGTTGAAGCGGTGGAGGAGGGGAAGGCAGTAACGACTGACGTCTGAGTGTATGCGTGCGGCACCGGCGAACAGTCGAAGGTCGACAAGCGACCAAGGAAATGGGCCAGGCTATAACAATCCTTTACGTTACACTCCCAATAATGCCGCCGCCATATTCACTTAGATTCCCGTTTCGGCTGCCCTCGGACCGTGCAATTGGGTGCGACACAACGCCGCGGTTGCTCGGTCATCTAGTCATCCGAATTGACGATAAGACGAAGCCCTACTACGCATTTGTAATTGACGGATTCAGCTCGGAAGACGAGGCAAATCAGTTCATTCCAAAGCTATGGACGGGGCTGAGGTGGTTGCTGATGACTAACGGCATTGCAGTGAGCGCACAACGTACGCTGCAAACCGTGACATACGTTGATGATCCCGTTGAAGCTGCGAACAACCCTGCTAAGTCGTTTGGAGGTTCCAACGAAACGCCAGTAGATTGCTTGATCGATGGATCTCGTCCCGCGATACTTGATCCGTCAAAGAATGTAAGGACTATTACTGGTAATGATGTAACTCTTCTGATTTCTACGCCAGAGGCCGCAGTAGTCGCCGCCGTCAGCGACGGAGTTGTTGCGGCGCGCGCGACAGCCCTAGAAGACGACCCCAAGCTGTCTGTTGCTTTAGACCTTTATTCGGCTTTTTTTTCTGAATCGTCTGCGAACGCTAGATTCCTTACACTGGTAATGGCATTAGAGGCTTTGACCCAAGAGCAACAAAAGGAAGAATCCGCCTTGGCGCTATTAGAGAAATGGAAGACCGAGGTCTCTGCCGCAAAGGTTGGTATAAAGCCTGACTCCGCTCAGTTTGCTTCGCTCGAGGCGCTTGATCGTGAATTGCTATTTCGTAAGAACGATTCAATTCGTAGTCAATTTCGCCGCGTCGTTTTCGACGAACTAAGGCTATCTCAGGACCTGGAGGCTGCTGCTCGCGCTAAACGAGCCGTTGAGATCTACGATTTGAGAAGTAGGCTAGTGCACGATGGACACATAGACAGCGAGGAAATGTCGCAATCTATTACAGATATCAAGGCAATTGTCGAAGATGTAATGAAAGGTCGCTTTCGTCGTCTTGTTGGTATGTAGCAATTTAATCTAGGTATCGCACCAATCGGTCCTTTCGTAGTACGGATTAATATCGTCTGAACGTGCTCGCAGAACATGGTGACTAACGGCTTTGGTCATCATAGGCAGAGTTCCAATTAATCAGATCTGCATGCGCACTGGCATATTTTGCTATTTCCTTGACTATGCCCGCCTTGTGAGCAGTTTCTCGTGCCCTTGCCCAAACGTGCGCCGGCACTTCAGTTACGGTGAACGCGGTATTGCCTGGCCCGACGCATTCCGCCGGTGTGGAGGAATTTGTACACCAGATAAGCGGCGGTAAACCGTTTGCCGAATTTGAAAAAGAGTTTTTCAAGACCATTCGTCCGTCGTCGCTCCTAAAGCGGTTCGCGACGACAGAAGAGGTCGCCAATCTGGTGACTTACGTGTGCAGCCCGCTGTCCGCTGCGACCAATGGAGCTGCGTTACGGGTGGATGGTGGAGTGGTTCAAACGTGTTTTTAGTGAAGACCAAAACGCCTGACCATGCTGGAATAAAGTTTAGCTGCTTCACGCTTCCAGAAACTTCAATAAATAATTATCGGCCGGCTGATCGCGCCTGCAGTAG
>Ga0070664_100004210_pt1 | contig 11567 bp, 7 predicted proteins | sample KBSC73metaG_FD_65863 | JGI IMG/M metagenome (GOLD analysis project Ga0070664, IMG submission 65863) | Corn rhizosphere microbial communities from Kellogg Biological Station, Michigan, USA - KBS C7-3 metaG | ecosystem: Host-associated > Plants > Roots > Rhizosphere > Soil ... | reverse complement strand
CGATGTGATTCATTTGCATCATTTGTCTCTTGCTTTGCAAACTTACATTCTCCGGAGCTTGCTAAAAACTAAAACAGCTCTCATCATTCAACATCATGGCGGACCATCGCCAGGAAAAATTACAAAAATAATTTACGATTTACTGAATCGTGCGGCTGATGGCTACTTTTTTACTGATAACGATCAAGGAAAGCAATGGTTTAAAAGAAGACGTGAATTTGCCAAAGTTATGTCCGTAATGGAAGGTGCAACTTTTTTTGATTTTGCTGAACGCAATTCTGAAAAAACAGCAGTTCGCAATAGAAATGACAATCCGCAAAAAACTCCTATTAATAATTCGCCCGTTTTTCTTTGGGCTGGCAATTTGATAGCGAGAAAAGACCCATTGACTGTTTTAGACGGTTTCCAGGATTTATTTTCAAAAAACAACAGGGGAACTTTATTCATGGTATACCGGGACGGCCAATTATTGGAGCAGGTGCGGCAAAGAATAAATGGTTCGGCGATATTAAGAGAACTTGTTCATTTAATCGGAGATGTTTTGCACCGTGAGATGGAAAGTTATTATTATAATGCCGATTATTTTGTATTAGGAAGTCATGCAGAAGGTAGTGGTTATGCACTCAGTGAAGCACTAAGCTGTGGGTGTGTACCAGTAGTTACTGACATTCCTAGTTTCAGGATGATGACCAACAATGGACAGTTGGGGGCTCTATGGAATCCGGGCAATAAAAATTCCTTTGTGGAGGCGGCTACAAAAGCCATGAATAAAAATCTAGGGACAGAAGCGCAGGCATGTATTAATTTTTATCGCCAAAATCTTTCTTTTGATGCGATAGCTCAAACCGCAATTGGGCATTATAAAAAAGTCATTTCCAACCGGTATAATAATGCATAAAAAGTGGACTAACATTATTCATTTGGGTGTTCGAACTCCAAAGTCGTATTCTTAAATCGTTGAGATTTTTTTAACTCCAGGATCGTTATATTTCAACAGGAAACTTAACATCAGGGTGATATGTTTTGATTTCCTTTGTTAATCCAGCCAACTCTCCTTTTACATATTTGCATTGGCCATCGATATAGACTTTGCTAAAATTATTTTTTAAGTATTGTTTGCCTTGTTGATAAAGTGATTCGTCAAGAAGCACGATTTGCCCGAGTTTGAAAACTGCTAAAATATCTACCGGGTTAATCTGGAAAAAGCCGTTAATTAAATCACGACGATCTTTTATCCTTGCAATTAAAATATCAGCTTTATTTCCCTTCTTCAATAATCCCAATGCATCTAATTTCCAGGTTGAAGCCGGCGACTCAGTTAACGCATCAATTAACTCGCGATCAGATAATAACTCGGTTTTTCTTGCGAGGCGAAGCTGTTCCCACAAATTCCAGCTTGCGGAAACTGTTGAATCAGTTCCAAAAAGTATTTTAGTTTGCTTTTTTAGTTTATCAATTGCTGCGGTTGCACCAAGTAAAAAAAGATTGGAGTCCGGGCACCAGATTAAAGCCTCAAAAGCTTTTGCTTGTTGAATGTTCATTGAAACACCGTGCACTCCAATCAGTTGTCTTTTAAACAAATTCCAACGGATCAATTGATTGATTTCCTCACATGATTCTTTGTTTGTGCCCTCCCCAACATGTATAACGAAGGGTTGGTGTTTTGCAAAAGGAGTGTTTAATTTTAGTTTCCAATTTTTTTCTCTTCCAACGGAATGCAGTGAATAACAATTTTGGAAAATATCTATTATTGGGTTTTCAATTTTTAAATATTCTCCATGATGTACCACCGAAGTAACGCCATTCAATAGATTTTTATAAATTCCCCATTGAACACTGAGGCGTTTGGGAATTTGATTAACGGTTTCAATGACTTTTTTATCCTGTTGTTGAATATCAGCTCCCCAGTCTACGTAACTGTCATAAATGCGATTGCCTAAACGTGGGAAAAGATCAAAATCGAGATGGTCATGAGAATTAATGAGGCCAGGCAAGGCGATTGCATCATCAAAGTCGAGGCGAAGTGCATCAGAATTACCTGAAATGAGTTTCTCCTCCTCTATGATGTCTTTAATTTTTTCATTTTCGATATGAATACACCTCGTTGCCTCAAGTCCAATCATATTTAAGTTGCATAACAGCATCAGTCTACTAAACTATTTTTTGAACTAACTCTAATTTAAGCATGAAGCTTTACAAAAAAATTTCCTCAGTTTTCCTTGATTGTTGCGCTGCTTTATAATATGGATTTGGACCAAAAGCAATTTTCCAGACTGATTTTAAAGCTGGTCTGATCATTAACGTGTTTCCTGAAACAATAAATTGAAGCAAGTTCCCCATCAATGACCATAGTAGCCAGGCTTTCGATATTTTCCTCAGCGACTTTTTGCATTTTGTAAAATAATGCAATGCTATTGCCCGGCGATAATATTGCAAAGGTTTTTGCAACCGGTTTACCATTTCGTGATGGTGATAAGCAAAGGCACTGGTTACAACAACAATGGCTGCATCAGGAAAACCAGCTATTACACCATAATTATCACCAATGCCATGTCGATCAAGTACTTCATCAAATGATGATTGCAGCAACCATTCCCTTTTTACCATTGCTGCTCCAAGACTGTATAAAGGTGTGGTAAAATGGTCGCCGGAAAAGTTAGTAATCACAGGCCAGCCAGCTTTGGAAATATGATTGCCTCTTGTTTCATAATAGCGCTTTATTCTCCTTATCAAAAAATTATTGGTTCTACAATCAATCTCTCCCCACACGCTCAATTGAAAAAAAAATTTCCACACTACCCGAAAACTGGACCCCTCTGGATATTTAGCCGTCCATCCTTCCTTTTCTTTTTGCAACCAAAGGCCCGAGACAGCTCCTGCTTTGGGATTGGAATAGATATGAAGGCTAAGTTTCTCTAAATAATCATGTTCGATTTGTATATCATCATCGCAGAGAAATATCCAATCCGATGCAGCTTTTTGTATGCCAATGTTCCTTTGAATACAAACTGATTTTTCACTTTGGATATAATGAAGCGTATAATTTTTAAAAGTAAAATATTCAGCGGTAGAAAGTTTGTCTTCACCAGAATCTACAACAATCACCTCGTGAATAGGGTAGGAGCACTGGTCAAGATTTTGAAGTAGTGACAGCAGTCGTGCCTTGCGGTTGCAGGTAGGAATTACGACGCTGATTTGCATGTAGCAATATTATTCTTAAATTGGTAATTTTCCATGCTGAATGCATTACCACTCTTTAATTCATAATATTCCATAATAGTTAATCATTAACCGTTTCCAGTTTTATCATGACAAAACCCATGAGTTTTTTGAAGGTATTTCCTTGTTTCATTTTCTTGTTGCCTCTTTTTTTTGTACTTCATGGCTTTGTCTATTACTATGATTCCGTGCCCTTAATTGATGCCGTTGGATTATTTCTTAAATATCTTTTTTTGGCCGCGGCAGTCTCTGGTATTTTCTGGCTGTTTTATCGGGATCTATGGAAAGCCTCTATAATAGCTTTTTTCGCAATGGCCTACTTTTTCTTTTTCGGAAATGTCCAGGATGTTTCAAAATATTACTTACAAGGAACCTTTTTTGTACAATACCGTTTTGTTTTGCCCTTTAGTTTTTTACTTTTTATTTTTTTATTGTTTGCGCTTAAAAAAAGAAAGTATTCGCTTTTAAAAATCACTGCTTACTTAAACATTTTATTGATTGCTCTTATTTTATTTGACTTTGCCTCGCTTGCTATAAAAGTTCCAATAACGAAAAAAAAGCAACGATTTGACCTCCGGGCGGAAGGCTTCAGAACTTGTGATACCTGCAATTATCCTGACATTTTTTATATAGTGCCTGACCAGTATACAGGGAATGTGGCATTAAAAGAGATTTTTCATTTTGACAATTCAAAATTCGAGAAAGAACTCGAACAGCGTGGCTTTTATGTTTGTAAAAACAGTTCAAGTAATTATAACCTGACGCCATTTTCGATCGCGTCAACGTTAAATATGGACTATCTTAAACTGAAACCGGGACGACAAAATTTTTCAACAGTGGGCTATAGCTACGAAGTAATCAGGAACAGCCGGGTATTAAAATTCCTTAAAGCTTGTCAATATCAATTTTATAATTACTCCATTTTCGATTTTAAGGATCAGCCGGCCCATAAATACACTGCTTTTTTACCTTATGGTACTGCCTTAATAACATCTTCAACCCTTTTGGAACGTTTAAAAATTGATTTAAGATCGACAGCGGAAAAAGGCAAATTTGGTAAAAACCTTCAGCACAAGCTGCTTTATGAGTACAGGGATTTTAATGATACAATTATTAACCTAACAAATGACGTGGCTGTAAAAGCTACTTCGTCGCCGAAATTCATTTATACACACCTTATTATGCCACATTATCCTTATTATTTCGATAGCAAGGACCGGCCTCTTTCCTTAGAAAAGCTTTTTGGTCTTAAAAACACCAACTCCCATGATTATGTTGAGTATTTGCAATACACGAATAAAAGGCTACTTCAATTAATCGATCGGATTTTAACGGGTTCAGCTAAACCGCCTATTATTGTTTTGTTAGCAGACCATGGATTTCGACAGCTTCATAGTACATCCAATCATAAATATGATTTTATAAATTTAAATGCTGTGTATTTTCCAGCCAGGAACTATGATCTGATGGTTGACAGTATCGAAAATGTAAACGAATTCAGGGTGATTTTTAATAGTTTCTTCGGTCAGAAGCTGCCTTTACTTAAAGATTCGAGTATTAATGTTTTGTGGGATCACTAAATTGCCGGTTTATCAAATTAGCCGGTAAGGCAACCTTTTGTCTGGGAATGCTGTTTTTATAAATATACATGAATCAGGCTGGCAAAATACTTTTCACGCATTCTTACTTCCTCAAGCTAGATCCTAAGCAATTGCGCAATGCCCAACCTTATGCGCCACTCGGAACCTTATATGCGGCTGCGGTAATGAGAGCCGAAGGATACGACGTTTCCTTGCATGATGTGCAATTCACAAACGGACCAGAAGAAGTTATTCCTGTACTGGAACAAAAGCAACCTGGCACCTTCATCATTTATGACGACGGGTTCAATTATTTGACAAAGATGTGCCTCACCAATATGCGGCACGCAGCATTTAAAATGATAGCATTGGCGAAGGAAAGAGGATGTATCGTCATTGTTTCGAGCTCGGACTCCACCGACCACTATGAAAATTACCTGGATGCCGGCGCTGATTTTGTTTTAATGGGAGAAGCGGAACTCACTTTGGTAGAATTGACGAAATCATTAGAAAATCAAAATGATCTTTCAACAATTGCCGGAATTAGTTTTAAGAAGAACGAATGTTATATAAAAACTCCTAAAAGGGGCATTATGAAAGACCTTGATTGCTTGCCTTTGCCTGCATGGGATCTTTTAGATATTGCGCCTTATAAAAAAACATGGCTCAAGCATGCAGGCTTTTTTTCAATCAACATCGGTACAACCAGGGGATGTCCTTTTAAGTGTAACTGGTGTGCCAAACCAATTTATGGTAACCGGTACAATGCCCGTTCTGCTCAAAATGTGGTGAAGGAAATTAAATACCTGCAACAGGCTTTTGGCATTGACCATGTTTGGTTCTGTGATGACATATTCGGATTAAAACCCGGTTGGGTAAACGAATTTGCTGACCTTGTGGAGGAAGAAAATTTAAAATTTAAATTTAAAATTCAATCGAGGGCCGACTTGCTTGTGCAGGAAAAATATGTAGAAGCACTGGCACGAGCTGGCTGCGACAATGTTTGGATGGGTGCGGAAAGTGGTTCTCAAAAAATATTGGATGCAATGGATAAAGGTATTACTATCCAACAGGTAGAAGAGGCAACGAGGATTCTTAAAAAGCATGAGATCAAACCATCTTTTTTTATTCAATTTGGCTACTTAGGCGAAACCATAGAAGACATCAAGCTCACGATACGAATGATTAATAAGTTGATGCCGCACGATATTGGTATCTCAGTCTCTTACCCACTTCCTGGTACCGGTTTTTATGAAAAGGTACGGGAGCAATTAAAGGAAAAATCCAACTGGACAGATTCTGATGAACTGGCCTTAATGTTTCATAATACATATCAACCTTTATTTTATAAACAGTTGCATCGTTATGTTCATAAAAATTTCAGGAAGAAATTAGCCACTGACAATCTGTTATTTATTTTAAAACATCCGCTAAAAACTTCCTGGCCTGTTCTTAAGAAAGTGCTTGTCGGTATTTACATTTTGCCATCGCTGATTTATTCCGGCATCAAACTGAGAAGGTTGCAAAAAGCATGAGCGGGTTGGCTGACCATATTAATGAGTTAAAAGCTGCCGAAGCGTTTACTAAACAATCTGTGATTTTTGATCAGCTGTATGCAGGCGATTCAATTATTGAATACAAGCGACAACGGGTGAGAGAACATATTTTAAAAAATGCGACACCAGGATGTTATATGTTGGAATTGAATTGTGGGACCGGTGAGGATGCTTTATATTTTGCAAAGCGAGGTTACAATATTCACGCAACAGATATCTCTCCAGGCATGCTGGGTGTTTTCAGAAAAAAACTTGATAACGCTGAACATGTCGGGACCATTAGTATTGAGGAATGTTCCTTTACTGACTTAGATCACCTTAACAATAAAAAGCAATTTGATTACATCTATTCAAATTTTGGCGGACTGAATTGTACAGGTGAACTTGATAACGTGCTCCAATCCCTAAATAGGCTTGTGAAGCCAGGCGGCATCATCACCCTGGTAATTGTGTCCAAATTTTGCCTGTGGGAAACTTTATTATTTTTTAAAGGAAGGTTTAAAACTGCATTCAGGCGGTTCTTTTCACGCAATGGAAGAAAGGCACATGTTGAAGGTGTTTATTTTAAATGCTGGTACTATTCTCCTTCTTTCGTAAAAAAAAATCTGGCTCCAAATTTTGAGTCCATTGGCACCGAGGCATTATGTGCCATCGTTCCTCCTTCTTATTTTGAAAATTTTGCGTTCAGACATCCAAGGCTTTACGAAATTTTAAAAAAGCAAGAGAATAAATTAAAAAATAAATGGCCCTGGAAGTACATGGGCGATTATTTTATCGCCTCTTTTCGGAAGATTAATTAGAAACTGCTTTTATTGCAATGGTTTGTTTTGTTGTACGAATGTTGGTCTCCGCAGATTCTTTAAGCAATTGGTATAAGTAAGCATATTTTAACCAACTGTAATAGGCAATGCTTCTGGCAACAAAAAGGCCTTGTTTCCCTTCTATAAAACCTAAAAGAAAAAAGTACGATTTAATAGAATTAAAAATTGCTGAAGCTGCCCTCTGAAAGTAAGAGGTGGTATTTCCGTTCAGATAATATTTTTCAGCACTTAGCCTTGCATACAAAATTGCTTTTTGTTCCTGGTGTTCGAAGTTTTTCAATCCAAAATGCAAGAGGCTACCTGCGATGATTTGTTTAATGGGCTGGGTTCCCACTAATTTTTCGTGAACCAGGCTGAGATCCCACTTGCTGTAATTCCGATGATAAATTCGTTCCACCATTTCAAAACCCAAAGTACCAAACTGAATTTCCCTGGCTCCTATATGATTTTTTCTTTTGAATTTGTAAATGCAGTTCCTATCCCCGTAACTAATTTTTTTGATGGAAGTAGCCAGTTCTTCGCTTATTCGTTCATCGGCATCAATCGACAATATCCAGTTAAACTTTACTTTGGAGGCACCGAAATTTTTGGAAAAACCATAACCCTTCCACTCGGTAACAAATGTTCTTGCGCCCTGCCTTGTTGCAATAGCCACTGTCTCATCATTGCTTCCGCAATCCACCACAACAATATCATCTGAAACCAATTTAGCCGATCTTATACATTCGGCTATATTATGTTCTTCATTATAGGTTATTATAACTACGGAAAGGGAAGTCATTTGGACCGTTAAAATACGGTTTTTGCATTGTTTTCGTAAAGACCAAACAGGTTAACTATTTTTTTTTCATAAATTTCTGTAATCTTTTTCTGAAGTTGATCCGGATTATGCTTGGCGTAATGCTTGGAAATTTTAAGATCCATTAAGTACCCTTTGGAGTTTTCTTTCCCTTTTTCCACTCGTTTATTAAAGCGGAAACGTGTCCATCTCATAAAAAAAGAATCCATAAAATTGCCTAATTGGTTACGGAATAGAAATTCCACAAATTTTTTCAAAATGGGATTCCTGGTCTCCTGAACATAGGATACTCTTAGGGCATGATTGGGAAGGTAGGTTTGAGTCCATTGGTTTTCCCTAAAAAATTTCTGGAATGTTTTAATACCACGGAAAGGAAGAAGAGTAGCAACTTCGGTTGCTGTATAAATATTCTTTTCTTCTATTTCTAACATTTTCTCATCTATAAAATAGTTTAAGCACAGCAAGTGATCTTTCCTGAACGGAATGGTAAGCCTTCTAAAGGCCATCAAAATAGTTCTGGCCAGCCATAGCCTGTTTTCTTCGGTGATGATAAAGAAATCGATGTCTGCATCAATGTCTGCAAAATTTTTAGAAAGCGAACCTGACACGCCAACACCTTTTATAAAAGGGAAAGACGAGAGAATGGCTGCAATTTTTTGGGCCGTTACAAGCATTTGTCTTGCTTTCACGTTTCCTTTTTTTCTGCGTGCTATAACATCATAATTGTTTTGCAGTGTGTAAAGCTCTCCAAACTTATAAATCCATTGTTCAACAGTTAAGCTATGAAGTCCATCAGCAATTTCTTCCAATCGATAAGCATTCCTTATAAACTGGGAAATTTCAAGCTGCGTGATGGGATAGTCAAAAATATCGAAATAGCAGAGGGAAGCTAGTATGTCTCGTTTAACACACAAATTGACGGAAGGTTTTAAATAAAAACGTAAAAAGCGATAGATGGTTGCTAGAGTCGATTAAAAAAGGAACCAACGACACCTTAAATGAGGCACAATCAATTAATTCAATAATGTTTTCGTTTTTCCAGTTTATTACACGCAGCATTGTAATGCTTTTTTTAAATTACAAGTTTTTAAAACAAACATCACCCATGTCCTTTCCCATAAAAAAAATAGCTTATTGTATTGCAGCTTTGATTTTGTTCATCCAGGAGTCATCTTCACAAAGCACCGATGGTTCTTTATTTAATATGCTCAAATGGCGTATGATTGGTCCACATCGCGGTGGCAGAACAGTTGGAGCAGTAGGCGTTCCTCAACAACCTAATGTTTTTTACATTGGCGTAAACAATGGAGGCGTTTGGAAAACTACAGATTACGGAAGAACATGGATGCCCATATTTGACGACCAACCAACCGGCTCAATTGGTGATATTATAGTTGCACCGTCCAATCCAAATGTAATTTATGTAGGTAGTGGAGAAGGGTTACAAAGACCAGATCTTTCTGTTGGAAATGGAATGTATCGATCAACTGACGCTGGTAAAACCTGGACACATGTGGGCCTTGAAAATGTGCAACAAATTGCAGGACTTGCAATTGACCCTTCCAATGAAAACCGCGTATTTGTGGCGGCGCTTGGCCACCCCTATGGACCAAACACGGAACGTGGCATTTATAGTACACTGGACGGTGGAAAAACATGGAGCAAGGCGTTGTATATAGATGAAAATACGGGAGCATCCCAGGTTGCTTTCGATCCCAAAAATTCAAATATTATTTATGCCGATCTATGGGCAGGGCGGCAGGGACCATGGGAAAATGGTGCATGGAATGGACCTAACAGTGGATTATTTAAATCTACAGATGGTGGTGCAACCTGGAAAAAACTAACGAATGGATTGCCCACAACAGAACAGGGCCTGGGAAGAATTGGTTTTGCCATTGCGCCCTCCGATCCAAACCGATTATACGCTACAGTAGAATCACCTCAATTGGGTGGAGTTTACAGGAGCAATGATGCAGGTGAACACTGGACAAGACTTTCTGGAGATAACCGGTATTTTGGAAGGGCCAGTGATTTTGCGGAATTGAAAGTTGATCCTAAAAATGCGGATATCGTCTACAGTGCAAATGTTGTAACATGGAAATCTGTAGATGGCGGAAAAACATGGAATGCATTTCGTGGTGCACCGGGCGGCGACGATTATCATCGTGTCTGGATCAATCCGGACAATCCAAATATCATTTTGCTGGCAAGTGACCAGGGGGCCATCATTACTGTTAATGGCGGTGAAACATTTTCGTCATGGTATAATCAGCCTACTGCACAATTTTATCATGTGAGTACAGATAATGCGTTTCCATACAATGTGTATAGCGGGCAACAGGAGAGTGGTTCGGTGGGAATTGCATCACGTGGCAATGATGGTCAAATTACATTTCGCGAATGGCATCCTGTAGGTGCAGAGGAGTATGGATACGTGGCTGCCGATCCGCTTGATCCCAATATCATTTATGGAGGGAAAATTTCCCGTTACGATAAACGAACAGGCCAGTCTCAAAATATTGCACCCGAGGCAGTACGTAGCGGCAAGTATCGTTTTTTAAGAACAGCACCGGTTTTGTTTTCACCGGTTGATTCTAAAACTTTGTTTTATGCTGGCAACGTTTTGTTCAAAACCAGGGATGGGGGAAATAGCTGGCAAATCATCAGTCCGGATTTGAGTAGGGAAAGTTGGGATGTTCCGCAAAGCGTTGGAATTTTTTCAACTCCAGATTTAAAAACGATGCCAAGAAGAGGAGTAATTTATACAGTAGCTCCTTCTTACAAAGATGTCAATACAATTTGGTGCGGAACTGATGATGGATTGATTCATGTAACAAGAGATGGAGGAAAAACCTGGAACAATGTTACGCCAAGTTCAATCACATCGTGGAGTAAAATTTCCATTATCGATGCTGGCCATTTTGATGTAAACGCTGCGTACGCAGCAGTAAACAGAATCCGACTCGACGATATGCTTCCGCATATTTACAAAACACATGACGGTGGCAAAACGTGGAAAGAAATTGTAAATGGCTTACCTGATGATCCGATCAATGTTGTTAGAGAAGATCCGAAGCAAAAGGGATTGTTGTTTGCCGGAACTGAAAGGGCGGTTTATGTTTCTTTTGACGACGGTGAACATTGGCAATCATTACGTTTGAATATGCCTGCAACTTCTATTCGCGATTTGGTTGTGAAGGATGATGACCTTGTGATTGGAACACACGGCAGAAGTTTTTGGATTTTGGATGATATTGAATCCCTAAGACAGATCAGTCAGAAAAAATTACATAGCACTGTTTTATTTAAACCTGCATCTGCTTATCGGGTTCGGTGGAATATGAATACGGATACCCCATTGCCACCGGAAGAACCTTCCGGCCAAAATCCACCGGATGGTGCCATGATTGATTATTACCTGTCCGACAATGCAAATAATGTTGTTCTGGAAGTTGTGGACGCCAGAGGGAGAAAAGTTGCAGTGTATTCTAACAGGGACACGTTTTATAAAATTCCCCCTGTAAATATTCCTTTATACTGGATCCGCCCACAGCAAATTTTATCAGCACAAAAAGGGACTCACCGTTTC
>Ga0070664_100004207_pt1 | contig 11569 bp, 13 predicted proteins | sample KBSC73metaG_FD_65863 | JGI IMG/M metagenome (GOLD analysis project Ga0070664, IMG submission 65863) | Corn rhizosphere microbial communities from Kellogg Biological Station, Michigan, USA - KBS C7-3 metaG | ecosystem: Host-associated > Plants > Roots > Rhizosphere > Soil ... | reverse complement strand
GACAGACCATGAAGCGGGATAGGACTGGCGGACTCTGGTGTTACTCATTCTTCTTCCTGAATAGTTATTCAATTCTGTTATCGAAAATAAAATTGCCTGGTGTTTTCTCAATGGTCTTTTTCGTACATTAGACCATACTAAACTTTACTGTACTATGATCAGATTCCAGGACTTAAAAATCGGCGATATTGTTATGGCAGAATTTGAAGGCCAATGGACTGAAGGGGAGGTGGCAGAGCTGAATAGGGAAGATAAAGAGGTCTGCATAAGAAACGACGTCCAGGATTTCTGGTATAAGCCAGAGGAATTGAAAGGCATACCCTTAAGTGATGAACAACTCATAAACCTCGGGTTTGAAAAGGAGGTAAACCCCGACGGTACAGTTAAATATAAAAAGGGTGCATTTAGAATCCTGCTCACCAAAAAGGACAATTTTAACGAATTCGAAATGTGGTATCGCGAGGACAGACGTCACCTTAAAGGACCTGTTTACGTCCATGAACTTCAGAACCACCATCTTCAAATGACCAAGGTGGAGTTGACCAGGGCAGCCGCATAAATCCAGGTATAATGTGTCGGTATTAGGGTATTTGGTATTAGATATTAGGAACTTATCGTTCCTTGAGCCTATTTAGTTCATTATCTATTCCATTAATATCTCTATCCGTATACCCAATACCTATTACCTAATGCCTTTTACTAATACCCTTTACCCAATACCCGAACTCCAACCGTCAATAATTTCCAAATTTTCAGGAATGTCCCAAAAATCCCCGCTCGGTTTTCGTATTTCGACGGCATTCCCATATCTTTGCGCACCCAAAAAGTATGGCGAAACAGGCACTTATCAAACAAGATGGCACAATCACCGAGGCTTTGTCGAACGCTATGTTCAAAGTGAAGCTTGAAAACGGACACGAGATTCTGGCGACCATCTCTGGAAAAATGAGGATGCACTATATAAGAATATTGCCTGGTGATAAAGTGGGGGTGGAAATGAGTCCGTACGATCTGTCGAGAGGTAGAATAATATTCAGATATAAATAACCAGAAGCTATTAGCCTTTAGCTGTTAGCGAGGGCAAAACCAAAAGTTATGAAAGTAAGAGCATCAATTAAGAAACGAAGCGCGGATTGCAAGATCGTTCGCAGAAAAGGTCGCCTTTACGTGATCAACAAAAAGAACCCTAGGTTCAAGCAAAGACAGGGATAAAATTATTTCGGATTGCGGATTGCGGATTTCGGATTGGCAGTTCACAATAACAAAAACAGATTATAACCGCGGTAAAGGATGAGAGGATTTATTCCTTCAATCCGTAATCCGCAATTCAAAATTCAAAATTTCATATGGCTCGTATTGCCGGCGTTGACTTACCAAAAAATAAGAGAGGCGAGATTGGTCTGACCTATATCTATGGTATCGGCCGTTCCACTGCTCAATATATCCTTGACAAAGCAGGGATTGATTTGAATAAGAAAGTTCATCAGTGGGATGATGAAGAACTGAACTCAATTCGTAACATCATTACGAACGAGCTGAAAGTGGAAGGTCAATTGAGATCTGAAGTACAAATGAGCATCAAGCGTTTGCTTGATATCGCTTGTTATCGCGGACTTCGTCATCGTAAGGGATTGCCCGTACGCGGACAGCGCACGCGTACAAATAGCCGTACCAGGAAAGGTAAGCGTAAGACCGTTGCCGGTAAGAAGAAGGCACCGAAGAAGTAATAGCTTTTAGCTATTAGCCTTTAGCCGTTAGCAAGCTAACAGCTAATAGCTAACGGCTAACAGCTTTCTTATAGCACCGATAGCTGAATCAATTACGGATCCATGGTGCTGGGGAGGATTGATTCAATTTGGAAATTGTGGAATTGGGAAATTTGGGCTCTTGAAATTTGTGAGCCACTCCCAATATTAACGACCTCAATTTCGAAATTTTAAAATTTCAAAATTTAAAAGATTACCTAGTAGATTATGGCAAAAGCACAAGCTGCTCCAAGCGCGAAAGCCGCAGCGAAAAAAAGGATAGTGAAGGTTGACTCCTATGGGGATGCTCACATCACTGCAAGTTTCAATAACCTCATCATCAGTTTGACGAATAAGAACGGCCAGGTAATTTCCTGGAGCAGTGCAGGTAAGATGGGTTTTAAAGGTTCTAAGAAAAATACTCCTTATGCAGCTCAGATGGCCGCAAGTGATGCAGCAAAAGTTGCATTGGAAGCAGGGGTAAAAAGAGTAGACGTTTACGTGAAAGGACCAGGTGCTGGTCGCGAGAGTTCAATCCGCGCCCTTGCAAATTCTGGAATCGAAGTAGTGATGATCAAAGACGTTACACCGTTACCACATAACGGATGTCGTCCGCCGAAGAAACGTCGTGTATAAAGACATATAATGATAGTCATAATTGTTGCGAAAGGATCGCGACAATCATTTTACAAAAGGGTGCCCGATCGATTTTTTAAGGTTTTTTAATGATCGAAGCACCGGTACTAAAAAAACCTAAATGAATAATTATGGCAAGATACAATGGTCCAAAGACCAAGATTTCCCGCATTTTTGGTGAGCCCATATTGGGCAATGGCAAGTGGCTGAATAAAAACAGCAATCCTCCCGGACAACACGGAGCACAACGCAAGCGCAAAACGCTTGGAGAATACGCACTCCAGCTTCGCGAAAAGCAAAAAGCAAAATACACTTACGGCGTTTTGGAAAAACAATTCCGTAAAACATTTGAAGAAGCTGCACGTCGTAAAGGTGTAACCGGTGAAAACCTAATTAAGTTATTAGAAGCAAGATTGGACAATACGGTTTTCCGTATGGGTATTGCGCCTTCACGTCCTGCTGCACGTCAGTTAGTTTCTCACAAACATGTTACGGTTAACGGTGAGGTAGTGAATATTCCTTCTTTCCAATTGAAACCAGGCGACATTGTTAGCATCAAGGATAAGGATAGAGCGAATGCATCTATCACCAGTCAATTCCGTGGTAAGAATCAAAAGTTCAATTGGGTTGACTGGAATGAAACAGAGATGCAGGGAACTTTTGTAGCATATCCTGAAAGAGAAAGTGTTCCTGAGAATATCAAGGAGCAGCTGATCGTGGAATTGTACTCGAAATAAACCCGGCCCCGTACGCGGTCGCGAACAAACTAAATTTATAAACAGAAATATCAAACATGGCCATTCTAAATTTTCAAAAACCAGACAAGATCATCCTGCAAAAGGCAACTGATTTCGAAGCTCAGTTTGAGTTTCGTCCATTGGAACCCGGATACGGTGTTACCATCGGCAATGCTTTACGCAGAGTTTTATTGAGCTCACTGGAAGGCTATGCCATCACGGGTGTGAAGATTGAAGGTGTTGATCATGAATTCGCCACCATTAAAGGCGTATCCGAAGATGTAGTAGAAATCATCCTGAACCTGAAGCAGGTTAGGTTGAAGAAGAAAGTTGATCATGAAGTTAATCAGGAGAAAGTAAACCTGAGCATTAAGAATAAGCAAGACTTCACCGCCGGAATGATTGGGGAAGCTACCCATACGTTCGAGGTGATGAACCCTGAATTGATTATTTGTACGCTTGATACCACTGCAAAAATGGATATTGAAATCACGATCGGTAAAGGTCGCGGTTACGTTCCTGCAGAAGAGAACAAGCCGAAAGATGCAGCCTTCGGATACATTCCAGTTGATGCTATCTATACGCCGATCGTAAATGTGAAGTACGCGGTAGAAAATACGCGTGTGGAACAACGCACGGACTATGAGAAGTTGTTGATGGAAGTAGCAACTGACGGTACTATTCATCCTGAAGAAGCGGTTAAGCAGGCTTCGCGTATTTTGATTCAACACTTAATGATCATCACTGATGAGAATATCACCTTCGATAACAAGGAGGAGAAGAAAGAGGATGTGGTTGATGAGCAAGTGTTGCAACTGCGCAAGATCCTGAAGACCCCATTGGAAGATCTGGATCTGAGCGTGCGTGCCTTCAACTGTTTGAAAGCAGCAAAAATTAATTCATTGAGTGAATTGGTTCAATACGAACAAGAAGACCTTATGAAGTTCCGCAACTTCGGTCAGAAATCACTGGCTGAAATTGAGCAGGTCCTTGGCGAAAGAGGGCTTCACTTCGGAATGGATCTCGGAAAGCTTGGATTAGATAAAGACGAATTTTAGTCATTGCGAATTACGGATTGCGGATTGCGGATTATTTCGCAATTCCCAATCTCGCGATCCGCAATCCGCAATCCGCAATTATATCACGTAGGCTGTAATTCCTGACACGGTACAGCTGAATTAAATCCTTCGACTGCGCTCAGGACTTAGCGGAAGAAGGGAAACTAAAAATTAAATGTCATGCGTCACGGAGACAAGATTAAAAATTTAGGCAGAACAGCATCGCATCGCAAAGCGTTACTTAACAACCTGGCATGCCAGCTGATTCAACACAAGCGTATTGTTACAACTTTGGCTAAAGCGAAAGCCCTGAGGGTTTTTGTAGAGCCATTGATAACAAAGAGCAAGGAGAATACTACGCACCAGCGTCGTGTAGTGTTTAGTTATCTGCAGGATAAGGAAGCAGTAACGGAACTGTTCAGCACAGTTGCAGAAAGAGTAGCTGGCCGCCCCGGTGGATATACGCGCATTATCAAATTAGGAGCGCGTATTGGTGACAATGCGGAAACCGCATTGATTGAGTTGGTTGATTTCAACGAAGTGTATGGTAAAGGAAAGGGCGAAGTGAAAGAGGCAGGAAGAAGAACCCGTCGCGGAGGAAGCAAGCGCAAGGCTGAGGGTACAACTCAACCAGCGTCTGAAACGCCAGGTGCCGAAGAAGGAACAGAAGAAACGACGAAATAGATAAGAGAATGCAGAAATAGTTTAGTTAAGCGTCCGCCTTTGGCGGACGTTTTTTTTAACGCTAATGGACGCTAATGGGGGAAACGCTAATGGACGCTAATGGCCGAATAGATTGTTGGAAATTTTTAGGATTCTTTTGCCACCAATTTGCGTTCTTTGCACAGAATTTAAAAAAGAAGATGTCGACACCCATGCAAAAGCAGGCTATTCTACTCCTTGAAGACGGTACCGTTCACTACGGAAAAGCATTCGGTAAAATTGGAACAGCAACCGGCGAAATTTGTTTCAATACCGGTATGACAGGTTACCAGGAGGTGTTTACTGACCCTAGTTACTATGGCCAGATCATTATCATGAACAATGTCCATATTGGTAACTATGGTGTAAAAGATGAAGACATTGAATCAGACGGTGTGAAGATCAGGGGACTGATTGGTCGCAACCTTGAAGAGCAATACTCCCGCAAACAGGCAAAGGGTTCGCTTGAAGATTATCTCATCACAAATAATATTGTTTGTATTGAGGGCGTAGATACACGCTCACTCGTAACGCACATTCGTGAAAAAGGTGCGATGAATTGTATAATCTCATCCGAAATACTGGACGTTGATCAACTGAAAGAGGAACTGGCGAAAGTGCCTTGCATGGCGGGTTTGGAGCTGGCTTCATACGTAAGCACAGAAAAAGAATATGAAATAGGAGATCCGAATTCTCCAATTAGAATTGCCGTGCTTGATTATGGCTGCAAGCAACACATCCTTGAATGCATGAAAGAAAGAGGTGCATTCGTGAGAGTATTTCCTGCTAAGACAACTGCAGAAAGATTAAAAGCATTTAACCCAAGCGGCTATTTTATTTCTAATGGCCCTGGCGATCCTGCAGCCATGGCGTATGCAGTAAGTACAGTGAAAGAGATTTTGAAAGATGAAAAGCCGACGTTTGGAATTTGTCTAGGTCATCAGTTACTAGCGCTGGCAAATGATATTCCCACCTTCAAGATGCACCACGGACATAGAGGCTTGAATCATCCGGTGAAGAATCTATTGACTGGTCGCTGTGAAATCACTACTCAAAATCACGGATTTGGCGTTGATCCTGAGGCGGTCAAAAAAGCAAAACACATTGAGGTGACGCACGTGAATCTTAATGATAATTCAATCGAAGGCATTCGCGTTAAAGGAAAGCAAGCCTTTTCAGTGCAGTATCACCCGGAATCTACTCCAGGCCCACACGATAGCCGCTATTTATTCGACGAATTTATTGGGATGATGAAGGGAAAGTAATTGTTTGAAGTTTGAGGTTTGAAGTTTGAGGTTTGAGGTTTGAGGTTTGTAGTTTGGTTCGTTAATCATCTTGGACATGAAGAACGAGTTTATTGGTGAGGTGGTTATATCAAATCGTCCGCAAACACTATCTGCAAGGGTGATGCGGCTCCATGATCTTGCCTACAATCGCTACAGCGTTTTTTTCAATCAGCCCGTTGTTGATATTGGTCCTTCTCATATTCTAATTAGCAAACGAGTAGTCAATAAAGAAGTGAGATGGGTATGCGAAGAAAAAAGTTTGTTGCAGGATGAAGTTCTTGCTCAACGGGTTGGTGAAGAGATTGATCGAATGCTCCGATACTAAGACAGGCATTCGTTTCATCAAGGTTTACTCCGCATACAAATGGTCCGCAACAGATTACGTGAGGTGTGGTCAGACCGAGGCGGTCAGACCGCTAACCGTCAGACCGGGGCGGTCAGACGGGTGTTCCCTATATTCGCAATATGAAGATCGCTATCATCAACGGACCGAATCTTAACCTACTCGGCAAGCGAGAAACAGATATTTATGGGAAGAAGTCGTTTGAATCATTCCTCGAAGAATTAAAAAAGAAATTCCCGAAAATCAGCTTCTCCTACTTCCAATCTAATGTTGAAGGAGAGTTAGTGAATGAACTACAACGTGTGGGATTTGATCATGATGGGATTATTATCAATCCAGGTGGATACACACACACTTCAGTGGCAATAGGCGATGCCATTGCCGGTATAAAGACAAAAGTCATTGAGGTCCATATTTCGAATGTTCATGCCCGTGAAGAATTCAGAAGACTATCCTACGTTTCAGGAAAATCAGTTGGAAGTATTTTTGGACTTGGACTGAAAGGATATGAGTTGGCGGTGGAGTGGTTTTTCTCAACAGGCAACGGGCAATAGGCAACTATTGCTACATGCAGTTGCCCTATTCATTTGAATATTGCTCTTTCAAGCTCAATTTTCTCTCCGTTTCTCCAAATTTCCTAACTAAGTAATTGAAATGAAGTAATAGAGCCAAGGCAAACAGGTTCATCATGAAAAGAATAGAATTTTGAAACTCGAATCCGTTTCCAGTTAAAAAATCAAACAAGCGGAATTTAACTATGAAACCAAATTCAGGAGTATCACTAAATCCGATGCCAAGATATGGTCCGTAATAGTTCTTGAACTTAAATCCTAAAACATCCAATTGAAATGCCTGGGCGATAAGTGAAATATTCGCCAATGTGATATTCAGTTTATCATATGGATCGGAAAATAGCTTAATTCCGGCGATGAAATAGAAGAAAAATACAATAGTCGTTATAAGTGCAGGAATAAGGTAAGACAGGAAACCACTAACGCCGACGAGTTGTAAATAGTAGATATAAAAAAAGATAGAAGAAGTTAAAAAGGCTGCATAAAACCGGGAGATGTTTTTGTAGGTCAAGGCCTGGAAATTTACGGAGAAAAATAATTCCTATCCATTACATCTGCAAATTTTGAAATCTCAAAATTTTGGTATCTGGAATCAAAGAAATACAGCAATAGGCAATAGGCAACTCTATTTCTTGATGCTGTGAAAATCGTAAGCGCTCAATTTCCCAATCGTGAGCGAAGTCGAAGGACCCAATCCCGAGCGGAGCCGAGGGGCTCAATTTCCCAATTAAAGAAACACTCGCATCATCAAAGCAAATCCATTGTCTTGTTTCGGGTTTTCTGTTTTGCGAATGATGTGAACTCCTGCTTTGGTCCAAACTTTGAAAATTTCTCCTTTCTTATGCTTCCTGATTTCGGCTTCCAGCTCAGGAATAAGCACACCTTGTGCAATCCATCCTAAATCTCCTTTCGTCATTCCTTCTCCACCCATTGAATAGGTTTGCGCCATTTGTTCAAAGGTGGTCGATCCATTTTTGATGCGAGCTAGAATGGAATTGGCGATCGAATCTGCAAATTGTTTTTTGAATACAGTAGTATCAAGAAAAATCTGCCCAATTCGGTAAAATGTATTTGGAATTTTTCCAAGCACCTGAACAAGAAAGCTTCCCTTTTCATATGGGCCATACACTTTCCGGATTTGCCCATGATAGGCGAGGCTATCTGCGATTCCGCGATAACCATGGATGCGTGTGACCACCACCGTATCGAAACGATACTTTTTTTTCAGCGTGTCCCTTACATAAGCGATGGGATTCTGTGAAGCCTGCAGTTCTTTTTTGATTTGCGCAACCGTTTTCTTCTGCGCAATGGCAGAAAAACCAAGGGCAAGGATTACAGTAACTAGAATTAAATTCTTCATATTTCAATTAACGACAACGAGTCCTTTTTTCGATTTTGTTTTCTTTGGTTTCAAAGGCGGACAATCTACATCGATACCATCCCGCTGATAAATATCATTTGCCGAAGGCCCCTTCAAAAATGCGGTGACTTTATCAATAGAAGATTGGCGCTTCTGCCTGAAGTCGGCATCCTTAATTAATAATTGCACGCTATCCAGCTTAGCAACATATAAACTCCGACCATGCGTTCCTAAAACAATTTCATTATCGCGTTGTTGGATCGCAATGTCATGCACGGGTACTGATTTCGGCAATCCGTTGTTCCATGCCATAAAATTATTTCCGCCATCGATGCTAACATAAAGTCCTCCATCAGTTCCAACATACAGGACACTGTCGTACTTCGGATCTTCTCTAATGACATTGATAGGTTCAGCAGGAAGATTGTTTCCCAATGATCTCCATGTGGATCCAAAATCCTCGCTTACGAAAAGATATGGAGCAAAATTATCTGACCGATATCCATTTAATGTAACATATACACGTCCTTCCTTGAATTGAGAGGCGATCACACGACTCACCCACAACCCGGTTAGCAACTCTACCGTAGTGACTTTCCTTTGCGATTTATTTCGCGCAGTTGATTCGGTCAAACGTGGATTAAGAAGGGTCCAGGTATAGCCACCGTCCTTCGACAATTGAATGTTACCATCATCTGTTCCTACGTACAACAATCCAAATCTTATTGGAGATTCGGCGATCGTAGTGATCGTGCCATATGGAACGTCACCTTCTTTTTTTCCATTGGTGAGATCTCCGCTGATCGCGATTAGTGTATCACCTTTATTCAGCGACCTGTAGAACTTGTTCGTGCCATAGTAAAACACATCCTGGTTGTGCTTACTCAGCAAAATTGGTGTCTGCCAATTGAATCGTAATTGCGGATCGCCTAATTCATGCATCGGCTTTAGCTGCTTAAAATCTTTCGTGAGTTTGTTTTGCCTTGTGTAAAAGCCGAATTGAAATCCGGAATAAACGGTTTGATTATCGCGCGTGTCAACCTGCACCTGCATTCCATCGCCTCCACCTAAAGCCTTATATGCGTATTCTCCGTTGTCGATCCATCCAATATCTTCTTTGTAATTGGAGGGCCCAACCCAACTTCCGTTGTCTTGCAATCCGCCATATACATTATAAGGCTTCGCGTTGTCTACTGCAATGCCGTAGTATTGTCCAACAGGCGGCATGTTTGCTTTGTACCAATTCTCTCCGTTATCATATGTGATGTTACATCCTCCATCATTCCCAATAATAAAATGCGAATCCTTCTTTGGATTGAACCAGCACACATGGTGGTCGGCGTGCACATTTCCTTTATCCATTTTTTTCCATGTCTTGCCCCCATCAGTGGATAATTCCACATCAAATCCAGTGATTACTAATTTCTGATCATTATATGGCGACACAAATATTTTCCCGAAATAGTATCCGTAAGTGTTATAGAGTGCAAGCTCTTTGGTATTTACTTTCTGCCAGCTTTGTCCTGCATTGTCGCTCCTGTACACTTCACATCCAATGATCGGCGTGTCAAATAATGCGGTGTTTGCATCAAACAAATGTTCGAATATAATAGTTGGCTTAAGTTTCCCTGCTTTCACTTGCTCTTTAATTCCAATGGAACTATACTTAGCCATGCGGTTTGCTCTCAGAAATGCGTCAATCTTTCGGTCATCCATTGCAAGGAATTCTTCCCGCGTTAATTTTTCGAAGTCGCGCAGAACATACCTGGAAGTGTCTTTCTTTTTTTGCGCAGTGTCTGGTCTGTGAAAATTATTATCAACTACTGCGTATACGATCTGCGGATTTTTTGGATATACTGCCACACCAATTCTTCCAACGCCCACACCAACGGGAAAGCCGGCTCCTTCTTTACTGATCAATTGCCAGGAATTACCACCATCATTACTCTTGTAGATACCTGAAGATTTTCCCGACTCCTCAAAGTTCCATGCAGACCGTGTTTTATACCACGCTGCCGCATATAATTCATTTGGGTTTTGCGGATTCAAATCAATGTCAACCACTCCAGTGTTATCATCAACAAACAACGTTTGCTTCCATGTTCTTCCGCCATCGGTAGTTTTATAAATGCCTCTTTCCTTATTTGGTGAATAGAGGTGTCCAAGTACTGCAACCCACGCCACGTTATTATCAGAAGGATGCAATAGTATCTTTCCAATGTGATGGGATTCAGGCAATCCAAGATATTGCCATGACTTTCCATTATCAGAACTCTTGTATACACCCGTGCCGGCATATGAAGATCTACTGCTGTTCACTTCGCCTGTGCCTACCCAAACGGTATGAGTGGACCAGTTTACCGCTATATCACCGATAGTCAGAATGTCTTCATTGTCAAATATTGGAGCGAAAGATTGCCCATTATTCACGGTATACCATAGTCCTCCGGATGCGTAAGCCACATAGAATTCCGTAGGATCTTCAGGGTTGGCATCAATATCTACCACCCGCCCGCTCATAATGGAGGGTCCTATATTGCGAAACTTGATCCCGTTGACTAGTGACTGTTTCTCAAGCATTTTGCGTTTTTCAAGGCTCTTCATCCTGTCCTCTCCGGACGTGGGTTTTACCTGTCCCGAGCCCTCAAATGTTAACAGAATCAATAGTGGTAAAATGATAAATTTGGCAAGAAGTTTTCTCTTAAACAGCTTGGTTTTCATCATAAAGAATTGTGTATACCGTTTAATAAGATGACAGTTGGCAGATGACAGATGACAGTACGTTTCCTGCTGTCACCCGTCAACTGTCATCTGTTAACTAAAAAGCCAAACATACTAAACATGCGCTGGATTTTAATTCTTGCAGTTTTGATTTCTTTCCGGGGATATGCGCAATGCAAATCCTATATCATAGGCATTAAGGGCGACACCCTTAACTGTGTGGACCAGGCCGATCTGAAACAGGGCCGGTGGGTGGTCAAGGTAGCAGAGGTGAGGGGAGAACCAGGCTATGAAGAAGAAGGGATATATAAGGACGGAAAGAAGGAAGGAATATGGAGGAGATACGATCTGCAAGGTGATTTAATCGCTTTGGAAAATTACAAATGGGGTAATAAGAATTTAGTTTCTC
>Ga0070664_100004204_pt1 | contig 11571 bp, 8 predicted proteins | sample KBSC73metaG_FD_65863 | JGI IMG/M metagenome (GOLD analysis project Ga0070664, IMG submission 65863) | Corn rhizosphere microbial communities from Kellogg Biological Station, Michigan, USA - KBS C7-3 metaG | ecosystem: Host-associated > Plants > Roots > Rhizosphere > Soil ... | reverse complement strand
TGGCCATCAGCGTGCGCGGGCGCGGCGCGCAGTCGAACGCGACCGGACGGTTTGAGAGCCTGGTTCGCGAGGGCTTCGACGACGGCTGGACGGCGGACGACGCCGAGCCTCACCAGCTGACCACCGAGGTGCATCCGGAGAAGGCCCGGACCATCATCACCAGGAACGACAGCCCCGACATCGGCTTCGACCAGTCGATCAATCCGTACCGGGGCTGCGAGCACGGCTGCATCTACTGCTATGCGCGGCCGGCGCATGCCTACATGGGGCTGTCTCCGGGCCTGGATTTCGAATCCAAGCTGTTCTTCAAGCCGCATGCCGGGGCGCTGCTGGAGAAGGAGCTTTCCAAGCCAACCTATAAGCCCAAGGTCATCCACGTCGGCGGCAACACCGATCCCTACCAGCCGCAGGAGCGGCGCCTGCGGGTGACGCGGCAGGTGATCGAGGTGCTGAGCCGCTTCAATCACCCCTTCTCCATCATCACCAAGGCGGCGCTGATCACTCGCGACCTTGACCTGCTGGGTCCGATGGGAAGCCGCAACCTGGTGCGCGCGGCGGTGTCGATGACGACGCTCGACCGCAAGCTCGCCCGCAGCATGGAGCCGCGCGCGGCCACGCCCGAGCGACGCCTGGACGCGATCCGCCGGCTGAGCGACGCGGGCGTGCCGACCATCGCGATGTTCGCGCCCGCCATTCCGGGGCTCAACGACCATGAGCTCGAGGCGGTGCTGGAACGGGCGAAGGAGGCCGGCGCGGTGGGAGCGGGCTATGTGGCGCTGCGCCTGCCGCTGGAGATCAAGGACCTGTTCCGCGAGTGGCTGGAAGCCGACCACCCCGACCGGGCGAAGAAGGTCATGTCCCTGGTGCGCCAGATCCGGGGCGGCAAGGACTACGATTCAGAGTGGGGCAAGCGGATGACCGGTCAGGGACCCGTCGCCGAAATGCTCTCGAAACGCTTCGAGATCGCCACCCGCAAGCTCGATCTGAACGGACGCTGGGGAGGCCTCGACCTCACCCAGTTCCGCGTGCCGCCGAAAGCGGGCGATCAGTTGTCGCTCTTCTGATCGCCGGACGGGTCGTCGGCGGCTTCCTTGCCGGTGACGGTGGCCAGGATGTGGTCCTGCTTGGCGTGATGGGCCTGTGCCGCCTTCATGCCGTGGAATGTCACCCACAGGGCCGCGACGATGGCCAGCGTCCAGACCACCATCCTCGCGTTGGCGAAGAAGTCGGTCTGCTGACTGGACCTGCGTCGTCCATCGTAGGGGATGGCGGCTGCCAGCGGGGCGGCCTCGACGGGCGGGGCCGGGGCCGTCTGGAACTGCTTGCGCATGGCCTCCAGCTCAGCGCGCATCTCCTTGAGCGCGCTGTCAACGGGCGGAGCGGCGCTTGCGGCAGGGGCAGGCTCCGGCTCAGGTTGACGCTCGGCGCGTTTGGGGGCGACGGGAGGCGCGGCCTCGACCACCGGTTCGGGCGGCGGAGCTTGCCGCACGACCGGGGGCTCGCGGATCGGCTCCGGCGCAGGAGCGGCGCGCTGCGCCACAGGCGGCTCGGGTTCGGGAGCCGGAGCAGGCGCGGCGCGCTGGACGACGGGCTCGGGCGCGGGTTCCGGAGACGGCGCGGCGCGCTGGATCACCGGCTCGGGCGCAGGTTCAAGGACAGGCGCAGCACGCTGGACGACCGGCTCAGGTTCGGGCGCCGGGGGTTCGATGACCGGCTGGCGAAAGACGGGCGCTTCGGCGACAGGCTGCGGCACGGCGACCGGCGCAGGCGCCGGCTCGACCACGGGCTCGGCGATCGGCTCCGCAATCGGCGCGCGGGCGATGGCGACTTCGACGACCGGCTCCGCCACGGGCGCGGCGGCCAGCGGCGGAGCGAGCGGCGCTTCCATCACCGGAGGCGGGGCGGGTGTGGCCGCTTGGGGCTCGGGAATGTCGAGGTCCTGGTCGTTGGCGACCATGTCCGCCGCGGGCTGCGGGCTATAGCTGAGCGGCCGCTCCATCGTCGGCAGGATTTCCTCGCGGCAAGGCGCCTCGGCGAGCGGCTCGTCCATCCGGGGGGCCTCGGGAGCGGACGCGAGCGGCGCGGGCTCGTCGAAGGCTTCAGCTTCGACGTCCTCGTCCTCGGGGATGGATTCCTCGCCCCAGCCCGGCATGAAGCTGGCGTCGGGAACGCGCGTCTCGGGTGCGGGAGCGGGTTCCGGCTCGATCGCCAGAACCGGCTCGGCGACGGGTTGCGGCGCGGGCTCGGGTTCGACGGCGCGCAGGATTGGAACGGGAGCCTCCATCACCGGCGGGGGAGCGACCGGCTCGGGCTCGGGGGCGAGCGCTTCCTGGGTGTGCATCGCCTCGGCCATCGGGATCGGCTGGTGGATGGCCAGGGGTTCCGGCGCGGCGACTTCGTCCACGGTCGGCGGGGGCGGCGTCTGCACGGGAGCGACCGGTTCCATGTCCCGCGCCAGCACGTCCCAACGGGACGACGGCATCGGGGGTTTTTCCTCGGCGATGCCGAGACGCCGGAGCATCGCCTCGCGCTGGTCGTCGTCGGGTTTCCTGCCGGGGATCATGGGCGCGCGCATCAGGTCTCCTCCCTTTGGGAGAAGGGGTAAACGGTAAGGCTTAAGCCTCGCTTAGGTTGTGTGGTTAATCTTTGTGAACGACAGCGCCTTCGTCAGGAACGCCTTGTCCTCGCCTTCGACACTGAGACCCGCTGTGGTGAACAGCGCCGGCAGGTCGGTGGTCGCATAGGAGCCGTAGAAAGGTTCGTGGAAAAAGGCGGGAAACGCCTCTAGCAGGCGGGCGAGGTCCGGCTCGTCGGAAGGCTGCACCGAGTCGGCGAAGGCCAGCACGCCGCCGGGTTTGAGCACCCGCGCGATCTCCCGCGCCACGATAGGTCGCACCCGCGGCGGCAGCTCGTGGAAAAGATAGATGCAGGTGACCGCATCCAGACTGCCGTCGGCGAAGGGCAGGCGCTCGGCGTTGGCCTGGACGACGGGCGCGCCGAAGCGGGCGCGGGCCTCGGCGGCGTAGGCGGGCGACAGATCAAGGCCCATCAGTCTTGCCCGGGGAAAGGCGGCCTGAAGGTCCCTCAGGAAACCGCCGGAGCCGCAGGCGATGTCGGCGATCTTCAGCCCGCGCTGGTCGCGCCCGCGCCACGCCTTCGCGAGCAGCGAGAGGGCCCGGCGGCGCATCGCCCCGGCCGCGCCGGAGAACAGCGCCTCCACCTGCGCCTCGTAGCGTTGGGCGCTCTTCTGCGTGAACCAGCCGCCGGATTGGTAGTGGAAGTTCTGGCGATAGTAACTTGGATAGGCTTTGGAATTTACGGATTCACGGACTTCGGTCGCCTGCGCCTTGCGGCGGCGCTGGTCGACGGATTTGGCGTCAGTCAGTACGTCGGCTGCGCGGCGGACGATTTCGGCGGGATCGATCTCCGTGTCCATGGCCGGATAGAGCCCCGCCGCCACGTCGCGGGCGTCCTTTCGGAAGGCTGAAAGATAGGCGGCGCGCAGGCGCTCGCGGGAGACCGGGGGCGTGGTGGGTTCGAACGCCTCCGCCTGCTCGCCCTTTGTCGGTTTGACGAGGGCGCGGGTGGCGCGTCCGGCGGCCGACCACCAGGCGGCCTTGGCAGCGGCGGCGGCAAGGTGCGCGGCCGCGTCGATCGTGAACGCCCCTCGCCTTGCCTCTTTGCTCATCGCCTCACCGGGAAAAGACGCCGACCAGCTCGATATGGGGCGACCAGAGGAACTGGTCCACCGGCAACACCCGCTCCAGGATGAAACCCGCGTCCGCCAGCGTACGCGCATCGCGCGCGAAGGTGGCCGGATTGCACGACACGTACGCCACGCGCGGGGTCGACGACCGCGCGATCTCGCCGACCTGCTCGGCGGCGCCGGCGCGGGGCGGGTCGAGCACAACTGCGTCGATCTTGGCCAGTTCGGTGGAGAGCACCGGGCGGCGGATGAGATCGCGCGGCTCGGCAGTTATGGGTTTGAGACCCAACGCGGTTCCCATCGCCGCCCTCAGCGCGGCGATGGCCGGCGCGGAGAAGTCCGCCGCCAGCACCGGCGCGGCCTCGGCCAGCCGGAAGGTGAAGGTGCCGACGCCGCAGTAGAGGTCCGCCACCCGCCCTGCCCCGGCCACCGCCTCGACGACAAACGCCGCCATCGCGGCCTCCGCTTGTGGGACGGCCTGCAGGAAGGCGCTGGCCGGCAGCGCAACGACGGCGGGTCCCAGCCGCACCATCGGCTGGCGGGCCTGATAGACGATCTCCCCGCTTATGGTGACCCGCGCCATGTCGCCCGCCGAGGCCGCCTCCGCCGCCCGCATCCGGGCGTCTGCCGACAGTCCGCCGGAGCGGCGCTCGACACCGGTGATGTCGACGTCCAGCCCCGTCGCCGTCCAGGTCACATGCAGCGTCGGCGCCGACTTCGGATGCTCCAGGAAGGGTTCGGCGAGCTTCCGCAGCGCCGGAAACGCCGCCACCAGCCGAGGATCGGCGATCGGGCAGACATCGATCCCGACCAGCCGCCAGGACCGCCGCGCCTTGAAGCCGATTTCCGCTCCGCCCTTCCCCTTGCGCGCATGCAGCGCGAGGCGCCGCCGCGTGCCGGGCTGGGCGGCGAAGGGCGTCAGGATATCCGTCTCGATCCGCTCGCGCGTCAGGGCCAGCCGCACCTGCTCGGCCTTCCAGGCAAGGTAGGGACCATGCGCCCAGTGCTGCAGCGAACAGCCGCCGCATTCGCCGTAGTGGGGAGATACCGGTGCGATCCGCTCGGGGCTTGCGCGCAGGATTTCGATCAGCTCGCCGCGGTCGCCTTCGATGCGGGCGCGAACCCGCTCGCCGGGCAGGGTCAGGGGCACGAAAACGCCGCCGTCAGCGACACCGTCGCCCTGGGCGCCGATCCTGCCGATTTCGAGCTCGACCGGCGCGCCCGCCATGGAACCTCCCCAGTTCAGCGGCCATTCACGTTCGCTCCGCCACCTTCACCCCTACCACGGCGAATCTCTCTCGCCGCGGTCGCAAGGAGACTATGGATATGAAGACAGTTCTTGCGTTCGTCAGCGCCGTCGCCATCGCGGCCCCCACGCTCGCCGTTCCTCAGTTCGCCAGCGCCCAAAGCGCCCGGGCCTACGGTTCCGGCGACCTCTGCGCGGCCCAGCGCCGGGCGGCCGGCAACAAGGGCGCCATCGTTGGCGGTCTGGTCGGAGCCTTCGCCGGCTCGCAGCTCGCCGGGCATGGCGCGCGGACCGAAGGGACTATCCTGGGCGCCGGCGTTGGCGCCGTCGCGGGTCACGAGATCGCCAAGCGCAACGTGCGCTGCGTGAACTATCCGACCCGCATTTCCTACCACCGCGCCAACTGCCGCTGGGTGCAGGAGTACTACGGCGGGCGCAACCACAGCTTCGAAGTTTGCCGCGGACGTGACGGCGTCTGGCGGCCCAGCGGCCGGGGCTAGTCCCGGCCTTTACCGTCTGCATCGAGTTCCAGAAGGGTGAGTGAGATGAACAAATTGACCAAGGGCCTGATGGCCGGTCTGGCCGCGGCGACCACCGTCGCGGGGCTAGCGACCATTCCGACGGCCGCCTCGGCCCAGAGCTACTACAACCCGGGCTACGGCAATTATTACGGCGGCGGGTACAACTACGATCCCTGCCAGCGCGACACCACCGAGCGTGGCACGACCGGCGGCCTCGTCGGCGCGGCCATCGGCGCGGCTGTGGGCAGCGGCGTCGCCGCTCATGGCGTACGCACCGAAGGCGCCGTCCTCGGCGGCCTCGTCGGCGCGGCGCTGGGCGCGTCGGTCGGTCAGCAGTCGGCGGCCTGCTCGCCCGCGGCTCCGCCGCCGCCGCCGCCTCCCGTCGCCAGCTATCCGCAGCCCTACTACGGCTCGGGCTATGGCTATGGTCAGCCGTACAACTCGCGCCCGTATGACGGCCACGACTACGGCTACAACGACCCGTACGCCGATGACGGCTACGGACCGGCCTACAACTACCCGGCCGCGCAGGGACCGAGCGCCGACCAGTGCACGCTGGCGGAAAGCCCGATCTACCTGCCGGACGGCCGCACCCAGAAGCGCTTCGTGCGCGTCTGCCGCGACTCGACCGGCCGCTATCAGGTCGTCGACTAACTAGCCCTTCGCCCTCCCGCCGTGAGATGATCCGGCGGGAGGGTTCGATGGCTATCCAGATCCGGGATATCGACCACGTCGTGCTGCGCGCCAGCGACATGCCGCGCATGCAGGCGTTCTATTGCGACGTGCTGGGTTGCACGGTCGCCAAGGTCCAGGAGCGCATCGGCCTTGTCCAGTTGCAGGCCGGACGCTCGATGATCGACCTCATCGACGTCAATGGCGTCATAGGCCAGGCCGGTGGCGCGCCTCCGGGCCGGGAGGGACGCAACATGGATCACGTCTGCCTGCGGGTTGAGCCGTTCGACGGCGAGGCGATCCTTGGCTTCCTGAAGGCGAACGGGGTCGACGCCGGCGAGGTGGTCAGCCGCTTCGGGGCCGAGGGCGACGGGCCGTCGATCTACATCGCCGATCCGGAAGGCAACGTGGTCGAGCTGAAGGGCCCGCCCTACCCCTGAGGCGCGGTGGGCGTGCGCGGCTCGAACAGCCGGCGCAGGAAGCCCGGCGCGGCGACCGACAGCGGGTTGATGGCGATCTTCGGCGCCTCGAACGGGCCCTTGGCGGTGTAGGTAATGCCAAACAGGCCTTCGCCCGGGCGCGCGCCGAGTGCGCCGCCGAGCGCGGCGTTCAGCACGTAGTCCGGGGTGACGACGCCGACGACGTCGAGCGTGCGGGTCTTGGTGTCCATCACGCCGCGCGCGGTCAAGCCGACCGACTTGCCGGTGGCGCGGACCTCGTCGAGCGTGACCTCCGAGCCTCGGAGCTTCAGCGGGGCGATCACCTCGTCGAACACGATGGCGCCGTTGGTGGCGACCAACTGGGCGGCGCCCGGCACCCGAATGATGGTCAGGTTCTTCACGTCGAAATCGAAGTCGTAGCCGCCCTCCACCACCCTGCCCGCGCCGCTCGCTACGCCGCCGCGCAGGTTGTCGTAGCCGCCGAGGGACTTGGCGACATCGCCGAGGTCGGCGACTTCGAGCGACAGCGCCGTTGTACCCTTGTCCGGGTAGAGCTTCACGCCGAGCGCCGAACCGGCCATCGTCGAGGCGGTGAGCGTCGCGCGCCGCAGGTCAGGCGCGCCCCAGCCGCCGCTGAGCTTCACGTTCTTGACGTAACCGGTCTCGCTGAGCCGCACGCGAGCGACCTTGGCGTCGAGGTGCAGGGACGGTGACGGGCTCGCGGCACCGGCCGCGCCGGAAGCCTTCTGCACCCGCTTGAGGATTGGCCGGAAGTCGAGATAGCGAGCGTCGACGTCGGCCGAGATGCCGTCCTTGCCTTCGCGGGCCTGGAGCGAGCCGTCGAAGAAGCCTTCCAGACGGGCGATGGGCATGGAAAGCGAGGCGCTGTCCCTGGCCAGCACCGCCGATCCGTTGACCTCCAGCCCCGGACCTTCGGCGACGATGTGGCGGGCGCTGACGCCGCCGGGCTGGATGGCGAGGTCGATGTAGCCGCGCGCGGGACGGCCCATAGGCTTCGACCAGCCCGAGTCCGGGACCGACAGCGCCGCGCGCGACAGGTCGGCCTCGAGGCGTCCGCTCAGCGCGCCGCCGAGGGCCTGGTCGAGGCGACCGCTGAAGTCGACGGCGCCGTCCATGAACTCGTGCACGTCCAGTCCGACCCGCGCGAAGGTCTCCTCCGGGGCCGAACCGGAGAGCGCGATCTGCCGCCGCCCGGCGTCAGGCGGCGTGACGCTGTAGCGGATCGCCGCGCCGGCGACCTGCGCCTGGCCGGAGATGCCGCCCTTTGCCGCCGAGCCCTGTGCGTCCACGGCCAACGCCGCGGCCGGCCGCAGCGGCAGGCCGAGGTCGGCGAAGTCGGCTCGGTCCAGGCTGGTGTGGAAGCGGTAGTTCAACGCGCCAGCCGCCGCGCCGGGGGTCCAATCGACGCGGCCCTTCATGCCGGCCAGCGAATAGTCCGCCGCGCCGCCCGCATCCTGCAAGTTCGCGGTCAGCACGATCTGCTGGGGTCGTTGGAAGAGCGGGAATTGGGAGAGGCCCATCCGCCGCGCCTCGTCCGGCGTGATCTCGGCGCTGTAGCCGAACCGCCGCGACGGGGTCTTTGCATAGGAGAGCGCGCCGGAATAGGCGTCCGCGTCCAGGCTTCCCGTCCAGGCGTCACCGCGCGCGGCCATGGCCAGGCGCACCGGCACCCGGTCCGGCAGCCCCGGCCCGACCGGCAGGCCCGACTGCTTCCAGGCGTCCGGACGGCCGATGCCTGCCGCCAGCACCTTTGTGGGCGTCCAGTCGATGCGCCCGTCGAAGACCCGCGAACGGACGACGCCGCCGCCGGTCCCGTTGTTGGTGTCGATGTGCGCCTGGAAGGGCGCGCCCTCGGCGCCGACGAAGCTGACCTTGCCGTCGAGATCCATCGCCTTGCCGCCGGCGTTACGGCCCCGCAGCCCCGCCTTGAAGGCGATCTTGCCGGCGAACGGCCCGACCCGGCCGGTCCCCGCCGCCGCGACGTGGTCGAGGTCGCCATCGACGCTCATGTCGCCACCGGTCAGGTCCATGCCGATGGCGACGTCCTTGATCGTCGAGTTGCGGATCGTCCCCTTGTAGGTCGCGCCGTAGTCGCTCGGCTGGACGTGGAACAGCATCGGCCGGGTGATGACGATGTCGAGCACCGCCGGACCGCTGAGCCGCGAGGGCGACATGCCCGTGGGGCCCATCAGCTCCAGCGGCGGCATGTTGATCAGGGTCAGCATGTCCCCGAGGTCGCCAGTCGTTCGCGCCTTGAACGTCGCCAAGGCGCCGCGCGGCTTGAAGCGCGGGATGGTCACCACGCCGTTGGTCAGCGCCAACTTATAGAGGCTGCCGGTGGGCATCACGAGGTCGAGCCGGTCGCCCTGCACCACGCCCGAGCCGACGGCGTGTTCGATGGCCGGCAGGGTTGGGGCCACCTTCAGCACGCCCTCGCGGTAGTTGAAGGCGATGCGGAGCTGGTTGTTGAGCAGCTTGTGGCGTTCGATCTGGCCGGGCGGAATATCGGCGTGGACGCTGGCGCGGGTCACCCGGGCCGACAGCAACCGAGGTTCCAGCCACAGCCGCGCGCCCTTGGCGATATCCTCCGGCCAGAAGGCCATGACCTGCGGGATGCCGATCTCGCCGCCGATGCCGATGTCGGCCTTTATGCCCCACGAGATGTCCGGGTTGGCCCCGCGATAGAGGAGCGCCGTGATCTTCACCGGCTGGGCCGCCAGCAGCACGCGAAGGTCGCGCACCTCCAGCCGCCCTTTCTCGGGAACGAGCGCGCCCGCGAGGCTCAGGTTATCGAGCGTTTGCGACTGGGCGTGAGGCGCGATGGTCAGAAGGCTGTGGTCGCTGGCGAGGCGGTATTCAACGCGGGCGGACTGGTTTCGGCGCTCCGGGACCAGCCACAGCCGCCCGACGATGTTGAGCCGGGTGCGGGTGGCGTCGAGGCGGAGACTTTGCAGGACAACCTGCTTGCTGGCCGGATCGTAGCGGGTGACGGCGTCGGCCCCATCCAGCGGCTGGACGACATCGCCGAAGCGCAGCGTCCCGGGGCCCGCGTGGCCCGTGACATCGGCGGCGGTGACACCCCCGTCGGCGGCGTAGTCGAGCCGGGCCTGGCCATCGATCGCCGCGTCCAGCCCGGAGACGCCGCGCGTCAGGCCGCTGGCGGGGAAGATGCGCGCGGGGTCGAAGTCGCCGATTGAGCCCTGGGTGGTGAGTTGCTTAAGCCCCACCGCCCCTTGCGCCGAGCCGTTGATGACCGCGTGGTGCAGGCCGTCGTCGATGACGAGCCTCGAGTCGGCGGCGAGACGGTCGCGCGACTTGGAGAAGGTGACCTTTCGGATGGCGGCTTTCCAGCTTACCGGCCCGCCGACCTCGCGCATGAAGACCGAGCCGTTCTGCAGGTTGACGCTGCGGATGTAGCTCAGCGGCCGGTCGCGGCGCGGCTTGCCGGTCAGGGAAAAGATCAGGGTGTCTAGGCGCAGCGGCGGCGGCGGCCCCTTGGCGTCATAGCCGAGCTGGAAGGCTCCCTGCGGAGAGGCGCTGATGGCGGCAAAGAAGTCCCTCACCACCAGATGCGACGGCGCGGGCGCGAGCAGGCCGATGGAGTCGAGGCCAAGGCCCGTTTCGACCAGTTTCGCCCGCAGCACCGGCCGGGCCTTGCCGTCATCGAGAAAGACGTCCGTCATCCTCAGGCCGATGGCGTTCGCCTCGCCGAAATGCGCGAGCTGAACGTGGCCGACCCTGGCGCGGCCGCCGGCCACCTGTCCGGCCAGCACGCGTTCCACGGTGGGGCGCAACGCGTCCGCCTGGATGGGGCCGGCCGAGAGGCGGATGAACAGGACGACCGCCAGCAGCGCGAGCGCCGCAAGCGTCATCAGCCCGTACCTGACGGCGGGCTTGCGCACGCGGTCCCCCTCCTCTGCTTGTCCCGCCCTATAGACGAACCCGTTCAGACGCATCAATTGTCGGCGCCAACAAGGCCGTAACGTGAAAGACATTCGATGGCAGACCCGCAGGCTGGCGAGCGCGCACCCGACTTCGACCTCCCGACTGACGCGGGCCAGGTCCGCTTGAGCGATCTGAAGGGCAAGGTCGTGGTGCTCTATTTCTATCCGAAGGACGACACCTCCGGCTGCACGGCCGAGGCGATCGGGTTTTCCGAAGCCGCGGCGGACTTCGAAAAGGCGGGAGCCGTCGTGGTCGGCGTCTCAAAGGATACGGCCAAGAGCCACGGGAAGTTCCGCGGCAAGTACGACCTGAAGGTCGAGCTCGGCGCCGACACCGAAGGCGAGGTGGTGGAGCGCTACGGCGTCTGGGTCGAAAAGAGCATGTACGGCCGCAAATACATCGGCATCGAGCGCGCGACCTTCCTGATCGACGGCGAGGGCGTGATCCGCCGTGTCTGGCGCAAGGTGAAGGTGCCGGGCCACGTGGCCGAGGTGCTGGCGGCGGCGAAGGCTCTGGGCTGAGCCGAATCAGCTCAAACTTGCCAGTTGGGTTAATTTCGATGCATATCGCGCCGGTCTGAAACGACGAGTTCCGGGGGGATATGTACGCCGTTCGCCTCTTTCACCGCATTCGCGACCGCGTGGTGGCGCTCTTTCCGGAGCGGCATCTCTACGTGCGGTCCGGCGGCCAGATGCGCGCCTATGTGCTGACCACCAAGAGACAGCTGATGTTCGCCTCCGGCGTGGCGGCGGCCTCGCTGTGGATGGGCGTCTGCACGGCGGCGATGCTGGTCAATGCCGTGACCCTGTCGCACTCCGACCAGGAGCTGGCGCACACCCAGGCGCGCTACGAACGCTGGATCGCTGACCGGCAGGCCAGGCTGAACAGCGCCGTCGCGCAGCTCGACGCCACCAACGGCTCCATCGACGGGATGGCGGCCAACATCGAAAAGCGCCACGAGGCGCTGGCCCTGCTGCTCACCGACTTCCAGGGCGCGCCCGGCGCCGCCCAGGCGCTCGC
>Ga0070664_100004203_pt1 | contig 11571 bp, 10 predicted proteins | sample KBSC73metaG_FD_65863 | JGI IMG/M metagenome (GOLD analysis project Ga0070664, IMG submission 65863) | Corn rhizosphere microbial communities from Kellogg Biological Station, Michigan, USA - KBS C7-3 metaG | ecosystem: Host-associated > Plants > Roots > Rhizosphere > Soil ... | reverse complement strand
AGGTGACTCCCGATGCGCACACCAAATTCCTTTAGCAAACGCTTACAGATCGCCGCCGCGGCAACGCGGGCCGTCGTCTCGCGCGCCGACGCGCGCTCGAGGATGTCGCGGGCGTCGTCGCGGTCATACTTGAGAAGACCCGTGAGGTCGGCGTGTCCGGGTCGGACACGCGTCACGGCGCGTTTTCTCGCGCCCGGATCGACCCCGGCGATGCGCGCCGGGTCCATGATCTCCTGCCAGTTCTTCCAGTCGCGATTCCGAATCATCATCGCGATCGGCGCGCCGATCGTTTCGCCCGCCCGAACGCCGGACAAGAATTCGACGGTGTCCTTCTCGATCTGCATGCGCCGGCCGCGTCCGTAGCCCTGCTGGCGCCGCGACAGCTCGACGTCGACGTCTGTCGCGAGGAGCGGAACACCGGCCGGCATTCCCTCGAGAATGCTCACCAGGGCCTGGCCGTGCGATTCGCCGGCCGTCGTGAAGCGTAGCGTCATGCGGTGAACTTACACGCTCTCGCGCCGTGTGTCGGTACTTCCTGCGCCCTACGTGCCGAGGGGCAGGCGGGTGCGCGACGGCTCCCTCCTGCCCCTCGGCGGACTGCAACTGCAAGGAATCAGGGCGGTCCCGGCTTGATGTCGTTCGCCGTCAGATCGACGACGACGAGACCTTGCTGCGTGACCGCGAACAACTTGAGGACGACACTCGGATCGTCGCCGGGCATCGGGAGCGATGCGCGGAGCGGCCCGTAGATCGGGTTCCTGAGCGGCAGCTTGCCGCGATTGATGTAGTAAGCCACGTCCACGATCTCGATCACGCCGCTCGCGGCGCCGACGAAGGCAAGGCGCTTGTCCTGCGGCGTCAGCGTGCCGTTCGCCATTGGATGGAAGGCGACGCCCGCGCCGTCGTCGAACGAGTCATACTTGCCTTGCAGGCGCAGGTGGAACGGATCGCTCACCGCACCGAAGTACGATTGAAGACCATGCGCGGCGACCGTGAGACCGTTCAGGTCCATGGCGATGCCGAAGACGTGCTCGGACGCGTTGTCCGACATGTCGGCAATCGTAACGAGCGGCGAGAAGAACTGCGGGATCGGACCCGTCGAGTCGGCGACCATGATGAGACGGCCGGCGGTGCCCGTGTTCCCTTCACCGAATGCGACCCACTGACGGTTCCCCGCCGCGGCCACGAAAGTGGTGTCCGTCAACTTGAGCGAGTTGACGTCGAGTCGGCTCACGAGCTCCGCGTCGCTGCCACCAGCGACCGCTTGCGAGATCGCATTGACGGGGATGGTATCGGACACGGTAATGACGCCCGTTTTCTGGCCATACGGGTGGTCCCAGATGTACAGCGTGTCTGACTTGCTCGAGTTCGGGAGGGCCAGACCGACGGCGATCGAGTCGACGTTGAAGAGCGCATACACACCCGGATCGTCGAGCGTCCGCCCGTACTGCCAAATCTGTCGTGGGTCGGGCACGGGCAGGCTAGGATCGAGCCAGCGAATCGTGCCGTCCGGCGCCGTCGGCGTCGGGCGGGTGGAGTAGTAGATTCGTCCACCGCGCGATTCAGCAATGTATTGCGGCCGATCCGAGTAGCTGATCGGTCCGTCCGCCCGAATGCGGGTTTGTCCCGTTGTCGGGTCGCGGGTCACGTTCAGGATGTACACGTACGTGTTTCGCGTCAGGATGCGCGAGGCGAGGTCTTCGTGCATGCCGCTCGCATCCTGAGAGCCGATGTACACCCGGCTGATGTTCGTGCCGCCGGAGTTCGCGACGAGAAGCGTGTCCGAGCGGTTGCTGACGACCATTCCCCACGGCAGCGACCCGACGGGGATGCTCGTCGGCGCAAAGCCCTTTCCGCCGGCGCCCGTCTGCCAAACGTCGAGCGCATTGAACGATGTGGCCGACACAAAGGCGTGTCCGCGCGCCGCATCGATCACGATGTCACCAATTCTCCCCGAGTGCGGGAGCGGATACGTGCGGCCGTACACGAGCAGCGTCGAGTCGACGAGCGCGTTGGCCAGGTTTCCTTCCGAGCTGGCCCGCGAGAGCGGAACCGCGTAGCCGACGCGGCCGGCCTGATCGATCGCGAACGCCGTGATGCCGAGGCGGCGACCCTGCTGCGACGCCGGGACCGCGAGCGGGATGCTGGCTTGGGCGTTGGCCGTGTAGGGCGCGCTGAGGCGCATCGTGTCGGCCTGAACCATGACGCCACTGCTGTCGCGAATGATGAGGCCGAGCGTGGTGATGTTCTCGCCCGTCGCGCGCACCTGGACTGAATCGCCGGCTTCGCTCTTCAGCAGCACCGTCTGCGTGACGCGCGGCTGCGCCGCGCTGGCGCTGCGAACATAGATCGCGATCGGCGCCGCCGAACCGGGCTGGCGGTTCAAGTCGATCGCGCTCGCGGTGATCGTCACGCGGCTGCGAACCGGCGCGTCGATCGGGATTTTTACGGTCGACGTGTACGTGACGTCGCGCGTGCCGTTGGTATAGATCTGGGACAGCGTGGTATCGAGCTTGGTCGGCCACGACGCTTCGCCGCGAACCCGGATATCGATTCGGCTGATACCATCGGGATGCGTGGCGCGCGCCGAAACGCTCACACCGACGCCGGCAGGAATGCTGTCGCCGTTGGTTGGCGCGTTGATGAACACCTTGGGGCCGGCGACGATGTCGACGGTCCGGTTGGCCGTATCGGCGCCACCGTCGCTGTTCACCGTCGCCACGACCACCATCGCGCCGAGCGTCGTGTCCGTCGCGCTGACTGGCTGGAGGTAACGGCGGATGGTCGTGTCACGCAGCCCGGCGCGGAAGGTTCCGCCCACGGGAATCGTGACCGACTTGTAGCGCGGCGTTTCCTTGAACGTGCCCAGGTCGACGCTGCCGATTTGTGTCACGCCGCCGAGCGTCGCCGATTTGAGCGCGACGTTGTCGTGCAGGTGAAGCGTCACGAACACCGAGTCGCCGATGTTGACCAGCGTGCCCACGACGGGCGAATCGATGCTGATCGTCGGCTTCTTGGTGTTGCTGCTGCTGCCGGACGACGACGACGAGCTGCCACCGGTCGTGGTGGTTCCCGCCGTCGGCAAGGCCGTGTCGCAGCTCGCGACGAGGACGATGCCGCCGGCGAGCCCGGCGAGTCGAAGAATGGTCGAGCGATTCATATCGATCACTCCGGGGGACGACCGGAGCTGGGCGGCTCCCGCTGTCCGTCGTCGATGATGTGCGGCGTGATCAGGATCAGGAGATCGCGCTTCGTCTCCGAACGCTGAGTGACGCCGAAGAGGTGGCCGATGATCGGAAGATCGACGAGCAGCGGCAGACCGGTCTTGCTCACGCTGACCGTGGTCTGCGTCAGTCCGCCCATGACGGCCGTCTCGCCGTCGGCGACGAGCACTTCGTTGTCGACCTTCTGCGTCGGGAACACGGCGCCGACGTCGCTCGCCTGGAACTGCACGTCGGAGTTCTCGACGTGGACGCGCATCTGGATCTGCCGGTTCGCCGTGATCTGCGGCGTGACGGTGAGGATTACACCCGTCTGCTGCATCTGCACGGTCGAGCGCGGGAAGTTGCCGGTCCCACTACCGCCCGACGACGCGTCGATCACGCGGATCGGCACCTGCGTGCCGGCGGTGAGGTTCGCCGTGCGATTGTTCAAGACGCTCGTCTGCGGCTCCGCTTGCACGTCGAGCAGCGTGTTGGACTGGAGCGCTTCGAGGAAGGTCGTGAAGTCGTAGTTGCCCATCGCCGTCGAGTAGACGAGCTGCAGCGCGGCGCCGGGGATGCGCGCGGTCGCGTTGGCGATCGCGGACATCGTGTTGCCGCCGAGCAGGATCTGGCCGGCGTCGGTGCGCGGCTTGCCGAGCGAGTCGAGTCGCGGGATGATGTCGTTGAAGAACTGCTGCTTCGTGCCGAGGTCGTAGCGAAGACCGAGGCCTTCGAGCGTCGTGCGGTCGACGAGGATGATCTTCGCCTTGATGCTCACCTGCGGCTGGCGAAGGTCGAGGCTGCGAGCGTACGCCTCGAGATCGTTGAGCGCCGAGGGCACGTCGGTGATGCTGATGCTGTTCGTGATCGTGTCGGCCGTGACGGTACCGCGCGGCGCGCAGGCGAAGCTCTGCACCACGCCGACTTGCGGCACGGGCTGCATCGTCGGCTGGCCGGGCACGGGTTGCGCGATCCCGCCGCCCTGCGCCGCCGCGTTGCCTGGCGATGGCGGGCAGCTGCGCGTCAGACGCTCCTTCGTGAAGTCCGCGGCAGCTCTGGCGCGGGCGTAGTTCAGGCGAATGTTCCGCGTCTGCAGCGGGATCGTCGCCTGGCGCGCCGCGATGTTCTCGAATGTATCGATGACGATGACGCCGTCCGGATTGATCGTGACGTCATAGCCGTTGGCATTCATGATCTCGCGAAGCGCGACGTCCCACGGGAGGTTGGTGATCGTTGCCGTCACCGTGCCCGTTACGGACTTCGAGGGAAGGATCGTGCGGCCGGTGAACGAGGCGAACATCGCGATCACGTCGTGGATCGACGCCTTGTCCCAGCTGATGCCGGTGATACGCGGCTCCTGCGACTGCTTGGCGGGCGCCGTGGACTTGTTGAGCGACACCGGGATCATTGCCGGCGCCGGCTCGGTGTTCTCGACCGGCTGGGGCGCGGCTGGCTTCTCGGCTGCTCGGCTGCTCGGCTGCTCGGCCACCGCGTTCTCAGCGAGTGGCTTCTCGACAGCCGGCTTTTCAGCGACCGGCTGCGGCTTCGGAGCTTCGACGGCCGGCGCGGCTTGCTGTTGAACCACCGGCTCGCGCGGCGTCTCGCGGGGCGCGGCGCGCGCGGCGAGATCGGCACGGCCAGCCTGCCACGGCTCGAATTTGTCGCCCGAGCCGTCCACGCTGACACGGACTTGTCCGTCTTCCTGGCTGACTTTGTACGTGTGAACCGCATCGAGCGTGAGGACGACACGGACGACCGACTTGGTGAACTGCGAGTAGCGAACACTGGTGATGCCGCCGCGCGTTACGCCGTCGTACGAGACGCCCGACGGCAACCCGAGGGTCGCGCCGGAGATGTCGACGACGATCTTGTCGGGCTTCGACAGCGGGAAGTGCTTGAGCGTGATCGCGCCGTCGACGCGAATGAGCAAGTCGGCACGGCCAGTCGACGTCCCGCGATTCGGGACGACGCCGACGGCGACGACCTTCGCATCGTTGGGCGGAACCGTCTCCGCGCGTGCCGGACGCGTGCTGATCGCGCCGAACGCGATGAGCATCGCCGATGAAAGCGTCCGGGAAGACATCATCGTTTCCTCACTTGGGTGGTGTCGCCCAGGATCAGAGAGTCCTGGCGGGTCGCGCCGAATTCATCGATCGTGAACACGATCGACTTGAGGCGGATCGAGCTGACGCGCATGCGCCCGAGCTGGGAGCCCAGGCTCACACGGTACTGCTGATCAGTGGTGATATCGCGGAGCGTGGCCACGGAATGGCCGCCGCCCTGATCGAACAGAATTCCGGTGAGACGCAAGTCGCTCATCGTCGGGCGAAGCTCACTGGTGGTGATCAACGAGTAAAACGGATCGCGCCGGCCATCGCGCGCGTAGCCGTACTGCTCGCGCATGATGATGATGGGCGCCGTGCCGGTGTCGGCCGACACGTCGTTCACATTGCCGGCCGAGTGGTCGGCGACGGCCTGCGGCGGGCGCGCGGCAACGCGTGAGACGCGCTGCCCGGACTGCGGCGGCTGCGGCTTGGTGGCGGCCGGCGCGGAGCCGGACATCGCGCGCTCCGGCTGCTGCATGGCGGAGGTGTGCGCGTTTTCGGCGTTCACGGCCTTTTGGGCCGCGGCTTTGGCCGCCGAGAACTGCGCCGTCTGCGCGGATGCGCTGCTGCCGACGACGGCGATGATCGCCGCGGTCGCGAAGAATTTCGTCATGGCGTCCCCGCTTTCGTGCTGCCCGACTCGAGCTGCGTCGTATGCGCAACGTAGGTCTGCACCTGGAACTTCACGTCGAGCAGCTGCTCGTTTTTCCGCGGGCGGAGCTCTCCGCCCTGCCGGTTCGTCGGCGCCATCGCGATGTTGATCGGCGCGACGATGCGCGGCAGCGTTCCGATGTTGGTCAGGAACTCCGCCACCTGATGGTATGCGCCGGTCACGGCGAGCTTGTAGCGATAGGTATCGAACTGATCGCCGTTCGTGACGCCGTCCGGCGTGACGTCGGAGAACTCGAGGCCGGCCCGGCGCGCCGCGGTCGAGATCGACTCGAGGAGCGCGGGCACTTCATGCTGGGTCGGCACGAGGCGGCGGAGGGCGTTGAGCTCGCGAGCATACGCGTCGGCCTCTTCCTTCATCTTGGTCGCCGTTCCCCTGGCGACGTCGGCCCTCGCGATGCGGTTGAGCGAATCGAGCGTGTCGAGCCGAACGGCGAGAGCGGTGAGCTCTTGATGCTTCGGCGTCCACACGAGCTGTTGATAGACGCCCGCGAGGCCGATCGCCAGGATGGCAACGATCAGCAGCTTCTGGTCGCGGGGATTCTGTGGTAGGAGTGCCATGGTTACCTCACCGGCAAGGCAAGCGGAGTACGACGAACCGCGCTGGTGTCGGGCCGATTGTAGCCGACGGTGAGCTGGAACTGCGTGACTTCCTTGCCCAGCTCCAACGCGAGCTCCGATCGATCGAGCTGCACATTGCTGAGGAACGGCGACGACTCCAGGTCTTTCATGAAGCGCGTCAGCGCCTGGATGTCGACGGTGTGGCCGTTGAGCTTCACCGACACGGCCTCCCGCGGGATCTCCGTTTCGATGCGCTTCGGGCGCAGGTTCTTGTGATTCACGGTATCGGGCGCCGGGACCTTCGGCGTCGCGACGACGTTGACGCTGCCCTGCGGCGTTCCGTTGTAGGCGATGGCGGTGAGCCACGTGTACTGCGGAAGCGCGCGGCTCACTTCATCCACGACGTGCGACCAGACGTAGCGGTCTTCGTCGAGGCTCTTGATGATGTTGACCTGGCGGAGCAGCGTGTCGCGGACCGACTCCGCGTGATAACGATCCTTGAGGAAGTTCGCGTAGCGCGCGGAGTCGGCGATGGCGCGATCCTTCCGCGCCTCGAGCTCGCCGGCGAACGCGATTTGACTGGTATAGAGGTAGCCGACGGCGAGCACGGCGAGCACGACGCTCACCACCGCGCCGATCAGCAGTTTGTCCTTGACGCGGCCGGAGAGGCCGGCGCCGACCGACGCGAAGTTGAACGACGGCTTGCTCGACGCTTTCTTCTTCTTCGCGCCGGGGACGAGGTTGATGTGAATCATGCGACCTTCCGGAGAGCGAGGCCGATCGGCATCATGAGGAGCGGCGCGATCTCGTCGGTGACGAGCGATTCCATCGCCCCCTCGCGGACCTTGAGGTTCGCGAGCGGGTTCGCGCGCTTGACGGTGAGGCGCAGCCGCTTCGCCAGCGCTTCGTTGAGGCCGGGAATGCGCGAGCCGCCGCCGCACGTGTAGATCGTGCGCAGACTGCCCGCGCGGGAGTTCTGCGAGAGAAACGCCGCCGCGCGCTCGATGCCGACCGCGATCTCTTCGCTGCGGCCCTCGAGGACCGCGTCGAGATGCGGCGAGCGATCGTATCCTTGAATGAGGCGTTGCGCGTCGTCGAGCGACAACCCGCGCTCGCGCTGGAGATCCTCGCGGATCCGGCGCGTGCCGACGGTCAGGTCGCGCGTGAGCAGCGGCACGCCTTCGTCGAGAATGTTGATGTTGGTGACGTCGTGGCCGATGTTGAGCAGGCCGACGACGCCGGTCATCGCATCGGGATGGCTCACCTCGAACGCGTTGTGGAGCGCGAACGCTTCGACGTCCACACATGCGGGCTCGAGCCCGGCGTCCGTGAGGACGCGCACTTTGGACTCGATGAGCTCGCGCTTCGCGGCGACGAGCAAGACGTTCATCTCGAGACCTTCCGCGTCCGGATCGAGAATCTGGAAGTCGAGCTCCACCGATTCCATGTCGAATGGAACGTGTTGCTCGGCCTCCCACCGCATCAGCTCGCGCGCCTGCTGCTCCTTGACGCGCTCGATTTGAATTTTCTTAATGATGACGTCGCGCCCACCGACACCCGTCACGACCGCCGTCGACTTCACGCCGGCCGCGGCGAGCGTCGCCTTGATCGCGTCGGCGACGATGCCGGGATCCATCACCTCGCCCTCGACGATCGCGTCGGCGAGCAGCGGAGTGATGGAAACCCGCACGAGCTCGGGCTCGCGCTTCGAATGGTCGACGACGGCGACCTTGATCAGGCCGGAGCCGATATCGAGACCAACGGTTGTTCGCTTTCGACCCAGAAGAGCCATTTGGAGTTGGCGCGAAGCGCCGACTGAGAGCGTTTTTTACGCGGACTGTTAAGAGTTTTTACATCCGCTTTCGGGCGCAGTGACCATGCATCCGGCCACAGCAGTGACGTTCCCACCGAACACGACCAACAGAGCCGCAGGTAACAGCGCATGAGCGAAGTGACAACAATCACGTGGCTTAGAAAATCTCCGCCCAACTTCGCATTCGTATGACGCGCGGTGAGAGTGCGGCGCGCATCACGCGCGCGACGACACACGGCGAGTATTCGACCGAAGCCCCTGTCAAAATTGTTGACACATTCGGCGGCGTCGCGTACACGAGCAACGCGCCGCGCAGCGAGAACAGCGCGTCACTCGCGTCGACGCCGCCGCGCACGATGATCACGCCCGATGCGGCAAACGCTCCACGCAGTGTGAGCGACCCGTCGACGATGAGCATGCCGTCGAACGTGCCGCCGGTGATCGTCGTGTCGCCGGCGACGTGGACGACGCCGGCCGCTGCTGAGAGGGCCGCGCGCTGCGACATGGTCATGTAGTACGTGGCGCTATCGCGCGCCACGTCGGCCGTGTCGACGCGAATGCCGGCGGGAACGCGCACGCTCGCGCCCGGCCCCACGACCACGTCCGGACCGACGCCGGCCGCGCAGTCGGCGTCCCGCGTCGTATCGACGGTGAAACGGACGTCGTCGCCGAGTCGAATGTTCCCGCGCGCTACGATGGCCGCGGGCGGCGGAGCGCCGATCGGCGGGAAACGCGCGACCAAATTCACTCGGCGCCCCGCGACCGCGGCCCCGACCCCGACCCCGCCTCCGTCCTCACGCGGCGCGACCGAAGCAACCATCCACAGTACGCCGCCGACAAGCCGCGTCACCGCCACGGTGGCCGAGATCTGGGGCGTGTCTGCCGCATCCATACTGAACGCGCGCGTTTCTCCGAGCTCGAGCCCAGCAAGGCCGTGTGAGCTCGCGTCGCCGAGCATCGTGCCCAGCGCGCGATCGGCGGCCGCGTCGAGCACCGCCGCATTTTGCGACAACATTGCCGCACGTTGCGAGACGACCGTATGTGCGAGCCCGCCCGCGATGGCGACGCCGAGCAGCGCGAGAAGTGTCAGCGCCATCACGAGCGCTATGCCGCGCCTGGCCCGCACCGCGCTCACCTTCGGTTGTGCAAAAACACCGCGGCGTCGAGCGAATCCACGCGCCGGATCGCGTCCTTCGCGCCGAGCACTCGAGACGGCGTACGGGCTTGCGCGCGCGCGGCGATGTGAATCAGCGCGAGGCCCGCCGATGTCGATCCGGGATTGGAGACGGCAACGCCGCCACTATCGAAGTAGGAGAAGACAAGGCCGCGCCCTGGCGGCGGCAGAAGCGCTCCCGCGACCGGTTGAATGGTGTTGAACCGCGCGGTCGTCGCGTTCCAATCGCGCGCGCCGAGCTGCCAGGAACCGTCCGACGATTTATAGAGGCTGTATCGCACCGGGCGTGTCACGCGTATCGCGGACCCCGGGCGCGCGGGAGCGAGCGTATCGAGCGCCAGGCTCGTCGTGGCGAAGGGCGCGCCGCTCAGGACAGGGCCGCCACTCGCGCACCTCGAAGTCGTCGTCGTCGACACGGACGTGACGCTCCGTGGAATCCACTGCTCGATGGTGTCGCGTGCATCGAGCAGCCAGGCCGTGTCGCCGGCGGCGACCGTCGCGAGAAAGGCGGCGTACGTCTCGGCACCGGCAACCGCCGGACCGAGGATCGCCGAGCGTCCGCTGGCGCCGCCGACCGTATCGCACACGACGGCGCTCGCGATAGTTGCGCGGATCTCGAGCGCCGTGTCGTGCGCTTCGCGGATGTCGCCGCCCGCCGGGCTCACGGCGCGAAGGTCGATCGGCAGCGTGGCGATCACTTCGCGAAGTCGCCCCGTCACGGCCGCGTCGTCGGCGAGCTCCCCGAAGAGCCGTTGCTGTCTGAGGGCGATCGCCGCGATCGCCGCGCACACCACCGCGGCGCATGCGAGCGCGATGAGAATCTCCGGAAGCGTGAATCCCGCTCGGTGCCGCCGAAGGGTCAACACGGCAATCGCGTCCGAACGACGACGTCGTGCGTGGGATGCGCGCCGAAGCGAACGCTATCCGCGATCTCGCGCGTCGCGTTGTCGCGCAGCACCACGGCCCAATTTTCCGTCATGCCCAACGGCCCGATCACCGAGCCACTTGTCGGAAGGCACCCGTTGCTCGACAGGCGGGCGACGCGGTTCGTTGCCGCCGCGACCGCGGCGAGGCGCTGGCGCGCTTCATTGCGGCGTCGCACGAAAACCGCGTTCGCGCCGACGAGGGAGAGCACTCCGACGGCAACGAGCATCATTGCCACAACCAGCTCGACGATGCTGAAGCCGCGCCGGACGCGCGCACCACGCGATCGATGACGGTCCATGGCGCCAAGCTAGGTGCGCACCGCGCGCGCACCCCCATCGTGCGAGCGCGCGGAGGAGCGTTATGACGCGCCGCCGCGGCTCTCGACTGTTCTTACTTCTTTCGGACGTCGAGGTCCGTGTTGTTGATCCCCGCACCGTTCATCTTCCCGAAGATCTTTGCTTCGGTCGTCGACATGGTGCCGTCGTAGCTGATTTCCTCGATGCCCGGGAAGTTGAACTTCACGTGCAAGTTCGGTTGGACGAAGGTGCCGGAGATCGTTCCCTCGAAAAACCCGGTGAGGTTGGCCAGAGACACTTCGCCGACAACGGCGCCTGACGCATCCTGTGTCATGTTCATGGAAATCGAGTAGCCGTTGTCCACGCCCGACCAGACGCCGTCGACCGTTTGCACGGGGCCGAGCGTCGAGTCAGTGCAGGAAGCCGCGGCGATCAGAGCGAGGGCGGTCAGAAAGCGGCGCATAAGGAATGAGAGCAGGGGTGGGATGTCCGGCCGCGATCAGACCGATCGCCGCCACCTAACAGTATAAAAACGAACAACCCGGCGGCGCGTTCGCGCCACCGGGCTGCTCCCCCCCACGCTCTACTACGCGTGTTACTTACAAGCCGGCTCGCCTTCCGCAGCCGTGGTAACCGTCGGGTTGGGCATGTTCACGCCAACGCCGCAGGCAAAACCGCTCGGCATCTGCGAGTGCGACACCGTCGCCGTCCAACCACCAGCCTGCGTACCCGTGCCGAGGACAACCGTCGGGCTCGAAACACCGGTCGAGCTGTTGTACTTCAGGTTCGCGATGGTCGCGGTGTACGACGAGCTGTCGGAGAA
>Ga0070664_100004202_pt1 | contig 11571 bp, 9 predicted proteins | sample KBSC73metaG_FD_65863 | JGI IMG/M metagenome (GOLD analysis project Ga0070664, IMG submission 65863) | Corn rhizosphere microbial communities from Kellogg Biological Station, Michigan, USA - KBS C7-3 metaG | ecosystem: Host-associated > Plants > Roots > Rhizosphere > Soil ... | reverse complement strand
GTCATGCCCATCGCGCCGAACAGGTAAGGCAGCAGCGCGCCGAGCAGCAGTCCGACGATCACATATGGGTTCGACAGGCTGAACAGCTTGTCGAGATCGGTGACGACTCCGATCTGGCCGCCGAATTCGCGCAAGTCCGCTGTGTAAGCGCCGAACAGCACGAGCGCGGCAAGGCCGGCCGAGCCGATGGCATAGCCCTTGGTGACGGCCTTGGTCGTGTTGCCAACCGCGTCGAGGGCATCGGTGCGCGTGCGCACGTCCTCCTCGAGGCCCGACATTTCGGCGATGCCGCCGGCGTTGTCGGTGACCGGGCCGTAGGCGTCGAGCGCGACGACCATGCCCGCCAGAGCAAGCATCGCCGAGGCCGCGTAAGCGACACCGAGGAAGCCGGCGAGCTGGAAGCTGGAGATGAGACCGACGATGATCACAATGGTCGGGAGCGCCGTCGACTCAAGGCTGATTGCCAGGCCCTGGATCACGTTCGTTCCGTGGCCGGTCTGGCTCGCCTTGGCGATCGACTTCACCGGACGATAGCTCGTGCCGGTGTAATATTCGGTGATCCAGACGATGAGCGCAGTCACGGCAAGTCCGATGAAGCTTGCCCAGACGAGGTTGATCACCGGGAAGCTGGTGCCGGCGGTCGTCGTGACGGCCTGACCGAGGTCGCCGTTCAGAGCATACCATGCAGCGCCGTAAATAGCCGGAACGCCAAGAAGCGTCGCAGTCCAGAAGCCTTTATAAAGAGCGCCCATGATCGACTGCTTGGCGCCGAGCTTCACCATGTAGGTGCCGATGATCGACGTGATGATGCAGACGCCGCCGATCAGCAGCGGGAGCGTCATCAGCGGAACGAGGAGCGGGCTAGCACCGAGCGCGAGAGCAACCGACACCATGGTGATTCCAACGGTAACGACATAAGTCTCGAACAAGTCAGCCGCCATGCCCGCGCAGTCGCCGACATTGTCGCCCACGTTGTCGGCAATGACAGCCGGGTTGCGGGGATCATCCTCGGGAATCCCGGCCTCGACCTTGCCGACGAGGTCGGCGCCGACGTCCGCAGCCTTGGTGAAGATGCCTCCGCCAAGACGGGCGAAGATGGAGACCAGCGACGCTCCGAGAGCGAGCGCGGTCAGCGCCGTGATTACCGGACGGGCGTTCGGCTCGTATCCGCCGGGACCGGTCAGGTAGGCGAACAGACCCGCGATCGCGAGCAGCGCAAGGCCGGCGACGAGCATGCCGGTGATGGCACCGGCGCGGAACGCGACGGTCAGGCCGCGTTGCAAACTGGAGCGAGCAGCCTCGGCCGTGCGCACATTGGCGCGAACGGAAATGTTCATTCCGATGAACCCGGCGACGCCTGACAGGATCGCGCCGATCAGGAATGCAACGGCGCTCAGTCCGCCGAGGAAGACGAAGATGAGCACTGCGACGACCACGCCGACGATGGCGATCGTGGTGTACTGCCGGCGAAGATAGGCACCAGCGCCTTCCTGGATCGCCGCTGCGACCTCTTGCATGCGCTCGTTGCCTGCCGATGCCTTGAGCACCTGGCTGCTGGTGATGATTCCGTAGAGCACAGCGATGAAGCCGCACACAATAGCGATTAGAGTGAGATTCATCGGAAATTCTTCCCCGTTTCCGCGGCCAAGCCGAACCGGTTGCAGGACGCAGCCGGCGAATGGGGCGTGTGTTTATGGGCCGAATCCGCGGCTGGCAACCGCGTTCAAGCTGCCCTCAATGGAGCAGCAGGGCCGTAACGGCGCCGGACAGGAGGCCGGTGGCGGCGATCAGCCATTGGCGCAGAGGAAGTGCTGCGATGTTCATGGCCTAATGTTCGAACCCCAGTCGCTTAGGAAGCGGGACGGGACGTCCGCCACTGACGAGAGACAGGATCGACCCGTCAGTTTTGAGAGACCCGATACGGGCGATGGTCGTCTTCGAAGGTAAAGGAAGTGTTAAAGGATCGATCTCGGGACTGATCGCCGCAAGCAAAGCATAGTCGTCGCCGCCGGCGGCAGCGAACAGTCGAGCATCCCGGCCTGCACCTCGTTCAGCAATGAAAGCCGACGAAAGCGGAAGTGAGTCGAGTTCGATCACGGCCTTAAGCACACTGGCCTCGGCGAGGCGGGATGCGTCGAGTAGCAACCCGTCGGACACGTCCATCATCGCATGCGCATGAGGCGCCAGCGCCTGGCCAGCCGCGAGTTGGGGTACCGGACGCCGGTAGACGTCGACCAGCGCGCCGGTCGCATTGGCGTCGTCTCGAAGCAGCTGTAGTCCGGCAGCGGCATCGCCAACCGTTCCGACGAGCCAAAGGGAGTCGCCGACTTTCCCGCCACTTCTGAGCGGAGTCTTCTCACCCGCCCGACCGATGGCTGTTAGCCCGAATACCTTCGTGGCGCCTCTCGGCAAGGCTATCGTGTCGCCGCCGACGAGAGGGAGTCCGTAGCTCTCGCAGGCCGCCTCTACGCCGTCGATGAAATGAAGGTCCCAATCATCGTCGCCTGACAAGGCCAACGACAGTAGGGCAGCAGCGGGCGTGGCGCCTTTTCCAGCAAGATCGGAAAGGTTCACCGCAACGAGCTTCCAACCGACACTCGCTGGAGGGTCAGACGCGAGGAAATGTACGTCCTCTGCGATGCTGTCGTGAGTGAGAACGAGGCCATCGAGAAGCGCTACATCATCCCGCAAGCCAAGCGCCGCCGGACTCGCGGCGATACGCCTCACGCGTTCGATTGCTCGGGATTCACGCATGCTGGAAACCTAGCCCTGGCGAGCTTCCTTCGCCACGGCGTCGAGCAGGCCGTTCACGAAGCCGCTCTCGCGCTTGTCATAGAAGGCGTGCGCCACATCGACATATTCGGAGATTACCGAACCCACCGGCACGTCGGCCCGGGCGAGGAGCTCGTAAGTCCCAGCCCGCAAAATGGCGCGCATCGGCCGATCGAGTCTATCGAGGCTCCAATCCTTGGTGAGCTTCGCGGCAATCATGTCATCGATCTCGACCCGTCGAGCGTCAACTCCACTCACCACATCGTCGAAGAAGCTTTGTTCGGCTTCAAGGTACTGCGCGTCTTCGACCATCGCGCCTAGACGGTGCTCGTGAAACTCGCGGAGCAGCCGAGGCACGGGCGTACCTTCCATCTCGCGCTGGTAGAGCGCCTGCACCGCCGCAAGGCGTGCGGCGGATCGGGAACGGGAGCGCGCTGTCGTATTCATTGGAGCCGCTTAGACGGCTGCGCTCAGGCGAGGAAGTCCCGAAGCGCGTCCCCGACTTGTTCTCCAGCCTCCCAAGGCGCGAAATGCCCGACTCGGGGAAGCCGAACGATCCTAAGATCGTCGACGAGATCGTCCAACCCATCGAGCTGAAGCGGAAGTAGTGCACTATCCTTCATTCCCCACACGACAAGCGTCGGGACATGGATCTTCGGAAAAGCGCGAAGGAGGAAATCCGGTAGCGGAACGGTTGCACCGGGCGGCGGCACGATGAGTCTGCTCGCCCGATACCAATTCAGCATCGGCAACATTCCGCCCGGCTGAGACCAGTCGGCGATGTACTGGCGCCTCTCCTCTTCGGGCATGCTCCCAGACGGGATGTGGTTTTCCATGGTCTTTTGGAAGAAGACATCGAAACCCATCGCTTCGATGGCCTTGTCGGCGCCGGGCATCCGGAACCAATTGATGTACTGCGAGGCCGCCCGCTGTTCCTCGTCCTCGATTAGGCTCTTTTGGAATATCAAAGGATGCGGCGCATTGACGATCGCCAGTTTGGTGAGGCGCGGATCATTGCGGAACGCTGCCGGCCACGCGATCGCGCCGCCCCAGTCATGTCCAACCAGCGCAAAGTCTTCGACACCGGTCGCTTCCGCCAAGGCGAAGATGTCATCGATCAGTTTATCGGCTGCATACTCGGCCATGTCCTGTGGACGGTCGGAACCCGCAAACCCGCGCTGATCGGGCATGATCAGGCGGAACCTGTCCTCCAGCCGCGGCACGACCTCCCGCCACGTGCGGTGCGACTCCGGGAAACCGTGCAGCAGGATGACCGCGGGAGCATCCTCAGGACCGGCGAAGGCGACATTCAGCGTTACGCCGGTCGCGAGCCCGACGCGGCGGATCTCCGTCACGGATAGCTGACCGTGAGTGGAACCTCGGGCAGCGGGATGAACTCGTCGTGGTCGTCCGGCGGGAGAGTAAATTCGCCTGCCCGCCAGGCGCGCTTCGCTTCGTTGATCCTGTCGCGACTGGAAGACACGAAATTCCACCAGACGTGCCGCTGACCGTCCATGGGCGCACCGCCGCACAGCATGAGCCGCGCTCCGCCGATCGACGTAAGCAATGGCAGGTAGCCGGGCGCGAGGATGGTCAGATTCTGGGGTACGAGCGGCGTGCCGTCCACGTTCGCATCCCCCTCCATCAGGTACAGGGCCCTTTCGTCAGCCTCGTGATTGATCACGATTGCCGCCCCCGGCGCCAGCTCGATCGCTGCATAGATCGTTGGAGAATGTTGAGTGACGGGAGAGGAGAGTCCTTCCCATTCTCCCATCACAAGCTTCATTCGAATCCCGTCGGAACGGAGCTCGGGCAGCTGGCCGGCTGCAACGTGCTGGAAATCCGGAAGCATTTCTTCCTTGGCCTTCGGCAGCGCGAGCCAGGTCTGGATGCCGTCGAGATGGGCCCCCGCCGTGCGCTCGTCGGACGGCGACCGTTCCGAATGCGCAATCCCTCGACCGGCCGTCATGAGGTTTACGGCGCCGGGCTCGATTCGCTGGACAGTTCCGAGGCTGTCCCGATGGTCGATAGCCCCGGAAAAAAGAAAGGTGACGGTCGCCAGGTTGATGTGCGGATGCGGGCGCACGTCGATCCCTTGTCCGGGGCCGAGTCTCGCGGGCCCCATCTGGTCGAAAAAGATGAAAGGACCAACCATCGTCCGGTCCTTGTTCGGCAAGGTTCGATGGACCTTGAAACCGCCGAGATCGTGGGTGACCGGAGCGATGCTTTGGAGAATCTGGTCCATGCCATGTGTCTATCCCGCCACGGCCCCCGGCGAAAGTGAACTCGGATTATTGCACGTACGCAGTGGCTTGGTTGGTATTCATCTTGGCTTAATGTCCCGGACAGCCTAGAGGCCCGGTCATTCCGGGGTGGCAACGGGCACGGCAGACTCGCCGATTCCAGCTTCAATCTCGGCAGACATTTGCCCGGGGGCGCGGGGGCCCCGGCACGTCTGCGTACAACTTCGCGCAGGCGCAACTCGAGCGGCAAAACGAAGGGGCTTTTGATGCGATTCCTGCTTGCGACGACGGGTCTTGGTGCAATTGCAGCGGCAACGGCGGCGGTTCCCGCTCACGCCGAAACGCAAATTTCTACTGCTGTAACAACGCCGCAGACGACCAGCGCATCGGGCGACCTCCACATCATGTCGACTGGGTCGGTCAAGCCGACGAGCGGCGTGGGCGTGACGGTCAACACGAACAATTACGTGATCAACGACGGCATCATCCAGATCACGGGCGCCGACAATTCCGCCGGCATCGTCGTCAACCCTGGGCTGACAGGCGCGATCACCAACAACGGCACGATCACGATCGACGAGAACTTCACAGCGACGGACAGCGACAATGACGGCGACCTGGACGGTCTCTTTGCCCAGGGCACGAACCGATTCGGAATCCATGTGCTCGGCGCGCACACCGGCGCGATCGTCAACGCCGGCAAGATTACTGTCGAAGGCAACAACTCCGGCGGCATCGTCCTCGAAGGACCATTGACTGGCTCGCTCTCCAACAGTGCCGACATCACGGTGCTCGGCAACAACTCGGTGGGCATCAAGACGGGCGCCGTCAGCGGCGACGTTGTCGTGTCCAAAGGCACGATTCAGGTTCAGGGCGCGGGCGCCGTCGGCGTAAACCTGACCGGCGACGTCGGCGGTAAGGTCGTATTCCAGGGCACGGTTCAGACCTCGGGCTATCGCTACACGCAGCCTCCCGCCGATGTGTCGAAGCTCGATGCCGACGATCTGTTGCAGGGCGGATCCGCGGTCATCATTGGCGGCAATGTCGCCGGGGGTGTCCTGTTCGATGCCAAGCCTGCCGACAATGATCCGAACAGCACTGACGAGGATAGCGACGGTGTCCCCGATGCGAACGAGACGACGTCGTCGGTCATCTCGCTGGGCGCCGCTCCGGCCGTGCTCGTTGGCTCTTCGACGCAGGCGACGAACATCGGTGCGGTCGCTGGATCCAATGGACAGGGGATCGTTCAGAAGGGCTCGATCACTGGCTCGGGTGTTTACAAGAACGTAGACGGCAACGCTCTCGTCATCGGTGGCCTCGGGCAATCGGTGAACGTCACTGGCGGTCTAACCAACACTGGGTCGATCACCGCCGCGGCCACCGAAGCCAATGCAACCGCACTGCGTATCGGCGCGGGCGCAAGCGTTCCGCTCATCATCAATTCGGGCTCGATCTCCGCGACCGGAGGCGGCACCGCAACGAATACTGCGCAAGGCATTGCGATCGATGCCGGCGCCACGGTCACAACGATCAAGAACAGTGGCAACATCACGGCGACCCTGAACGGCGCCGATGGCGTTGCGACTGCAATCATCGACAAGAGCGGCGGCGTAGCGCTCATCGAGAATACGGGTTCGATCAGCGTCGCGAATTCGACGACGCTTGCCGACAAGGCGGTCGCCCTCGACCTTCGTTCGAACGGTGCCGGAGCAACCGTAAGGCAGCTCGCGGTTACGAGCGGGACGGCGCCGTCCATCAACGGTCAGATGTTGTTCGGATCGGGAAGCGACACGCTCGACGTCGGGGACGGCACTGTGAACGGTACCGCCAAGTTCGGCCTCGGAAACAACACGCTTTCCCTGTCCGGCGACGCGATCATGCGCGGCGCGGCCCAGTTCGGCGGCGGGGCAGATACCGTTCAGCTTTCTGGAACTTCGCAGCTGTTTGGCGACATCGACTTCGGCGGCGGCGCCGACATTCTAACGCTTGCCGGCACATCGCTATTCAAGGGTCAGCTTGCAGGAACTGCGGCTCTCGCCGTGACAGTCGGCACGGGGTCGAGCCTAACGGCGACCAACCTCGGCACCGTAAATCTCACGTCCCTCACCACGGGAAGCAGTTCGACCCTTGGCGTCACGATCGATTCGGTCACTGGCACGAACACTCTGTTCAATGTCACGGGCACCGCGAATTTCGGCGCGGGAACGAACATCGACGTAAACCTGGTTTCGCTGGGCGGCGTCGCTGGGACCTACAAAGTGCTCCAGGCCGGAACGCTCAGCGGTGCGACCAGCCTGACGAGCTCAGTCCAGTCGCTTCCATTCATCTTTGACAGCAGCCTGGTGACGAGCACACCTAACGAACTGTCCGTCACGATCCGTCAGAAGACCGCAGACGAGCTTGGCATCAATTCATCCGAAGCCAGCATCCTCAATGCGCTCCTCGAAGTGGCCGATTCCGATCAGGGGATCGCCCAGGTCTTCCTCGGCATCCAAGACAGCGAAAGCCTCCAGAACGCACTGCAACAGGTCCTACCTGATCATGCTGGCGGCGCCTTCGAGACTGCCACCAAGGGTACCCGCCTGCTTGGCCGGACGCTGTCCGATCCTCGCGCACCGCTGGTCCGCCACGGGACGCTGGGTTTCTGGGCTCAGCAAGTCGCTTGGGGCGGAAGCAAGGCGATCGGCGCTACGTCTTCCTACAACATCAGTGGCTGGGGCGCGGCTGGCGGCGTTGAAACGAGCCTAGGAGGGTTCGGCAACGTCGGCGCAACTCTGTCCTATCTCGGCGGCAAGGACAGCCGGAAGAATAGCGATAACGAACTTTCGAACACCCAGTTGGAAGGTGGCCTCTATTTCCGTGGGGGCGTCGGCCCGATCCGCGCTTTCGCTCGCGGCACCGTCGGCAGGTTGAACTTCGACGGAATCCGCTTCTTTACAGGCGACATCGGCGGAATTGCAGTGGCTCGCGAGGCCAAGGGCAAGTGGAACGGCACGCTCTATTCTGGCACCGCGGGCATCTCGTACGATGCGCGCTTTGGTCCGCTCTCGATCAGGCCGACGGCTCAGATCGAGCACTACTCGCTCAACGAGAAGGGCTACACCGAGACCGGTGGAGGCGATGCGTTCAACCTCACCGTCGACGGCCGCAAGAGCAATGAAACGGCCGCAATCGGCGTAATCGCGCTAGGTTACGACCTGTTCGGCGGAGCCAAGGACGCGGAATCCTTCGCCCGGGTCGAGCTCGAGGGTGGACGCCGCGAAATCATCAGTGGCAAACTGGGCTCGACGACTGCCCGCTTCAATGACGGAACTCCGTTCACGCTCACACCGGAGCAGCGGACCAGCGGGTTCCTGGGCAGCCTTCGCGTTATCGGGGGCGGCGCCGGATTCGCGATCACGGCCGAGCTCAACGCTGAGGAACAGCAGGACAAGCTGTCGCTTGGCGGTCGCCTCGGAGTGCAATTCGCCTTCTAAGGGCTAAAGACAGCCTATTCTCCGGGTGCTCGTGCTCTGATCTGGAGCGCGTGCACCCGGTCGTCCATCAGGCCCCCCAAAGCCTTGTAGACCATCCGCTGACGCTCGATCCGCGAGCACCCGACGAACTTTCCACTCTCGATCTCAAGAGTAAAATGGCTTTCGCCCGCGGGATTGTGGCCCCCGTGCCCGCGATGCTGTTCGCTGTCGTCCCTGAGATGGATACGACTCGGTGAAAGCGCCGAATTGAGGCGCCTCAGCATCTCAGTTGCAATCGGTCCCGTGGCAGCGTCGCTCATATTTCCTATATTAGGCGGCTGAGCAATCGAGGGAACCACGTGGCGACACGCCATCCAAAAATGCACGGAAAAGTCGACGGGGCGACGGGTCGCTGCGCCGTTCGCGGCTGCCGCGCACCCGGCGAGTATCGGGCGCCCGTTCAGCCCGCGAATTTCGACGGTCCGGGGGTCTACCGTCTCCTGTGCCTTGATCACGTGCGCGAGCACAACGCCAAGTATAATTTCTTCGACGGAATGAGCCCTGACGAGATTGCCGAAGCGCAGACGCCCTACGCCGGCTGGGAGCGGACCACCCGTGCTTTTGCCTCGGCGGGCGCGGATCCGGCGCCGTCCTGGACCGACTTCTCCGATCCGCTCGACGCCATCTCCGCGCGATTCCGCCGTACCAATCGCGAGGGATCGTCGCGGTTCACCAAAGCTGAGCGCCGCGCCTTGTCCGTGCTTGGGCTAGGGGAGGATGCGACGCTCAAGTCGGTCCGGAGCCAATATTCCAAGCTCGTCCGACGCTATCATCCGGACCGGAACGGCGGCGATCGCAGCCACGAGAGGCGACTCGGTGAAGTGATCGAGGCCTATCAGGCTCTCCGGAAGTCTGCAGCGTTAAACTGATCTCTGCGAAGCCTTCGACCGACTCAAGCGTTTTGCTCGCGATCGATGGAAGAAGGAGCCAGTCATGCCTGCGAAATCGGCAGCTCAGCAAAAGGCCGCTGGAGCGGCTTTGTCCGCCAAGCGCGGCGACACGCCGAAGAGCAAGCTCAAAGGCGCATCAAAGTCGATGATGTCGATGAGCGAGAAAGAGCTCGAGAAAATGGCGCACACCAAGCGCAAGGGTAAGAAGGAACACGTTGGCGACTAACCGTCGCTTCCCTTCAGCCTCAGGTCCGGTAAACGCCGCGGGCGATGCGATGCTTCTGGGACGAACGCCAGCGGGCCCATGCCCCGACAGGGGAATTCTTCAACGGTGCCATGCACCGGGCGGCCGAGCATGCTGGGCGGGTCGACGCCATCCTTCAGGCCATAGGACCGACGGAAGGACCCAGTGATTTCGGGCGCGATCCGCTTCTACGGGTGCACACGCCGGACTATCTCGAGTTCCTGAAGACAGCGCATACGCTGTGGCAAGCCGGGGGCCGTGAGGGCGATGCCTTTCCCTACACCTTCCCGGTGGTGCAGCGACGGCCGCTAAAGCTCCAGCGAATCGACGCGCTTCTCGGCCAATACAGTTTCGACACTTCCACGCCGATTGGCCCGGGCACTTGGGAAGCATCCTATTGGGCCGCCCAGACGGCGCTTGCAGCCACGGAATGCGTGCTCAGCGGAGAACGCAATGCTTTCGCCGTCTGCCGTCCTCCGGGACATCATTGCGGCGCAGACTATCTCGGCGGCTATTCCTACCTCAGCAACGCTGCCATCGCTGCCGAACATGCCATTTCCTCAGGAAGGAAGCGGATCGCCATCCTCGACGTCGACTACCACCATGGCAACGGCACGCAGGACATCTTCTACGAGCGGGCCGACGTCCTGTACGTGTCGATCCACGCCGATCCGGTGATGGACTATCCCTATTTCTGGGGCCACGCTGACGAGCGAGGATCAGGCGCAGGCGAAGGCGCGACCCTGAACCTGCCGCTGCCGCGCGGGACTGACTGGAGCGTTTATCTTCCCGCCCTCACACAGGCCCTCGACGCCGTCGAGAAGCACGCGCCGGACTTGCTCATCGTCTCCTACGGAGCCGACACCTACGAAGGCGATCCGATCAGCTACTTCAAGCTAAGGACTAGCGACTATGCGCCATTGGCGCGCCGGATCGGCTCCCTAAACTTGCCCACCGTCGTGGTGATGGAGGGCGGCTACGCCGTCGACGCGCTCGGCGCGAACGTCGCCGAGTTCCTCAGCGGGTTTTAAAGCTTCTCGGTCAGCTCCGGGACGATCTTGAACAGGTCCCCGACGAGACCGATGTCCGCGACCTGGAAGATGGGCGCCTCCTCGTCCTTGTTGATCGCGACGATGACCTTTGAATCTTTCATGCCCGCGAGATGCTGGATCGCGCCGGAGATTCCGATCGCAATATAGACCTCCGGAGCGACGATCTTGCCCGTCTGACCGACCTGATAGTCGTTGGGCGCATAGCCGGCATCGACAGCAGCGCGGCTGGCGCCGACGCCCGCGCCGAGCTTGTCGGCAAGCGGATCGAGCAAAGAATGAAATTGCTCGCTGCTGCCGAAGGCTCGACCGCCGGAGACGATGATCTTGGCGCTGGTCAGCTCCGGCCGCTCGCTCTCGCTGGCTTCGAGGCCGACGAAGCTGCTTGAGCCCGCGTCGCTGCCGGTTTCAACCTGCTCGACCGAACCACTGCCGCCCTCCCGGGCCGCCTTTTCGAAGGCCGTTCCACGAACCGTCAGCACCTTCTTCGCATCGCTCGAGCGAACCGTGGCGATGGCATTGCCGGCGTAAATCGGGCGCGTGAACGTATTCTCGTCCTCGACCGACAGCACTTCGGAGATTTGCATCACGTCCAGCAAAGCTGCGACGCGCGGCGCGATATTCTTGCCGGTGGTCGTGGCAGGAGCGACGAAAGCGTCGTGCGTCTCCATCAGCTTGGCGGCGAGAGGAGCGACGTTTTCCGCAAGGCCATGGTCGAGATGCGCGGCATCAGCCACGTGCACCTTGCCGACACCGGCGATCTTCGTTGCGGCGTCGGCAACAGCGCCGACATTGCTTCCGGCAACGAGCGCATGGACTTCGCCCAGCTTAGACGCGGCGGTTACCGCGGCAAGCGTA
>Ga0070664_100004201_pt1 | contig 11573 bp, 6 predicted proteins | sample KBSC73metaG_FD_65863 | JGI IMG/M metagenome (GOLD analysis project Ga0070664, IMG submission 65863) | Corn rhizosphere microbial communities from Kellogg Biological Station, Michigan, USA - KBS C7-3 metaG | ecosystem: Host-associated > Plants > Roots > Rhizosphere > Soil ... | reverse complement strand
TGAAATATGAAATTCGCATTAAGAGAATGGCGAACATCAAAATCAGAATATGCGTAATTATCCATCGGTCGCAGAGAATTCAGGATGAATTGGCTACCGTATGCACTTCCGGTCTGGAGTCCCGACGCATTGTCAAACGACTTAGACCAAGTATAGTTAATGTCATACGAAAGCGTTTCCCCCAACCGCTGCCTGAGCGAGAGGGTTAGTCCGTTATAATCGGACCTTGCAACCGAACTGTATGACGTAAGAGCACCATACTGCGGGTGGAAGAAAAGGTTTGGAGTCCGCCCGGCATCATCGATCATGGATTGTATAAACGTCCAATCCTGTATGTCATATCCATCATGACCCGCCAGATACCGAATCGCCTGGGTCGGTGTCAGTCCATCAAACGTCGGGTCGAAGAATCCGAAGTTTTGCAGAACAAAGTTCTGAATCCCGGCAGCCATTCCCGGCCCGAAAACATTGTCAAAGTAGGCTATATTGTCTGACGAATCGAACGGGACGCTGGCATCCCGCAAATCGCTGACTTTCCCCGCTGCAGTATACCAATCCATCCCGGATCCCTTGTCAAAAATGTCGTTTAGAGCGACTACATCACGGGCGGCCAGCAAATTGCGAGCCTTTCGTCCAAGATACGATGCCTCAAAATACATTCCCTTGGGAAGCTGACGGCCCCAAGATACGTTCCACACGTAATGTCTTGGTGTCTTGATCGTGCCGTCGAGAGCTACTTCGATCGAGGTCGGACAGGGCTCAAGTCCCTGCAGACAATCCTGAGAAACGTCGGCTGAAAACCGTAAAGGCGGAGCCGGAACACCAGGCAATTCACGTATATCCTGATTGAATCCAGTAAACAGAGGTCCCGGATTTGTCGTAACGTCATAAGTATTCGGTGAAATTGTCGTTGATGAAGTAAATCCTATAGACGACAAGGCATTAAAGCTTACTGCCAACTGTTCGCCGAAATGATCGTTTACCATGCGGAAACCGCCACGAAATACGGATTTCCCTTCTTCACCAAAAATTGTTTTGAGAAAGCCGTTGCCAAAATTCGGCGTGTAAGCGACGGATATACTGGGCTGCCAGTTGTTCCAACCCATCTTGTAAAATCCCGGGGCGTTGTTCGCCGGGCCACCCTTTTGAAAATTGATCAAGGCGTTGTAGGGAACCCCGTTTGCGGCCGACTCTTTCCTCTGTTCGAAAAAATCGCCGAGTTTTACAGTCGGAACTATTTCAAATCCATTCTTTTCATATACCGGTGTATCTAGACTGTACCGGAGACCCATTGTAAGGGTAAGGTTATGCCACGGCTTCCAAATGTCTTGAAAATACGTGTCGTACTCTTCCGTTGCAAAGTTTCGGGTCGTCGGCGTACCAACCGGCAGAATGCTGCCGTTCAAGTCATAAGTATAATCGCCGGAATACTGAGTGTAGCGTCCTATCAATGCCGTTGCCGCATTTTGGACAAGGGTCACGTTACCTGGAGCGATCGCATATCCAGCATCCTCAAACGCGTTGGTCGTGGCACGACCAGAATCTGCATAATACGATGGATTCATAACACCATCGTCATATGCACTGCCATAGTCGAGCCGCTCGTTGCGAATGATTCGAATGTTTGTTCCGAGCTGGAAGGTGTGCTTGCCTTTGATAAGCGTAAAGTCATCACTAATGTTATGCGTGGGCGTTATCCGGCTGAGTGTACGCGAAAACGTCACCGGCGAGAACACATTTCTGAAGCTGATGCTGTTTTGGTTTGAGTCGCCCTGCGAACTGAACGACTGACGCGTAAGGCCGTACCGGAAGTTGTTAACCTTGTTGTTGCTGATCGACCAGTCATGGCCAATTACGAAACCGTATGGGTGTGTCCACGTGGATGTGGTCGGAGTGTCGGGAAATGCGGCATTACCTGACGCGAGATCGAACTGGTAGTTGCCGCGGACAAAAAGCTTTTGCTGGCTGCTCATGTTCCAGTCGAATCGTGCAATGTGCGTATTTTCCTCGATGGTGGTCGGGGCGTTCCATCGGAAGCCGCCGGTGTTGATACCGTCTGCACCGCAGTCGCGGCCTGAATTGGCAGGATATTTTGTCGCGGCCGCCGCAAATGCGGAAATTGCCGCAGCATTCATTCCACCGGGAATCTGCGAATAAATGGCATTGAGGTCAGCCGTTGAAAGCGTTATCGCATGCGGACTGGTGGTATCCGGATCCTCACCTGGCAGCCAACCCGTGAAATTAAGCTTGCCTTGGCCCATTGATGCAAGCGGCACTATTTGGCATGTCGGTACGCCAAGAGTTTCGCGCTGCCCTTCATACGAATAGAAGAAAAATAGTTTGTCCTTAACTATCGGTCCCCCGATGGCTCCGCCAAAAACATCACGGGCCAAACTCGGCCGCTCGATACCTGACAGATTGTTAAAGAAGTTGTTTGCAGAAAACGCCGTAGGGCGGTAAAAATAGAATCCGGCACCGTGGAAATTATTGGTACCGCTTTTGGTAACAAGCGATATCTGTGCCCCGGATGACCGCCCCTGGTTTGCGTTCACCCCAGTCGTCGAGATTCTGAACTCCTCGACCGATTCACTCGTTGCCCTAAGGACCGTGTCTTGGCTGGTCTGAAACTGGTCGGTTCTTCCGCCATTCTGCTGGTCGTTTATATCAACGCCGTCGAGTGTTACGTTCGACTGGTCACTGCGGCCGCCGGCGACGTAACCTTCACGGGTCACCCCCGGTTGGAGCGTTAGCAAGTCCGCTACGCGACGGAGGTCAGATGGCAGCTGAGTTATCTGCTGCGGTACAAAATTGTTGCCAGTGCTGGCATCTTCGGTATTCACGACCGACTCGATATTGTTAGAGGTCACGTCGACGACGGCTGAAACGTCACCGGGTTCAAGAATCAAATTGATTTCAATAGGCAAGTCAACGAGCGCCCGCGCAGTGTTGATCAATTTCTTAAAATTGGTCGCTGTTACTTCAATCCGATATGTAGCTGGTGGAATACCTGGGAAATTATAAGAGCCGTCATCCCCAACGGTAGTTGTCCTTGTAAAGCTTGTCTCTGGATTTACGAGTGTCACCGTCGCCCCGGGAACCGCAGCCCCATTGTGGTCCGTGACCGTCCCCCTAATGCCTGTGGTCCCGGACTGAGCAAACGCACTCGAAACTAAAGAAATTGATAACGCTAAGGCAGTTATCAACACAGAAATCTTCTCGAAATTTGTTCGAAATCTCATTTATCCTCCTGGTATAAGTTCGCAAAACTTGAGTAGGTGAAAGAACTTGCGTCCGAACGAATGCATTTTCCGTTCCAGTCCTACAGTGGCGTTGAAATGTCCTACAAAAGAGCGGAAAATAAAGGCAGCCTTCACTTTTTGGATGGGAAAATGAAATGAAACTAATGACTTAAGAAACTATTTTTATGGAAAAAAATTCAAATTTTTGGGGATTTGAATTGTGGTAAATATAATGGTTACTTATGGTTTAACAAGGCGTGTATTTTCTTTGCGGCGGTTGATCCCATTCCGGCTGCTGTGCTGATCGTCGGCGAACTGGGATTTGCGACGTCGCCTACCGCGAAAATGCGAGGCACGCTGGTTTCGCATTCGCGATCAACTTTAATATATCGGCGACTATCAAGATCGAGCGCTCCGCTTAGCAGATTCGTGTTCGGTTCGACGCCTATTCTGATAAGAGCGGCGTCTATGTCAAGGACCTCTCTCGAGCCACTTTTGCTGCTTTTGACGCTTGCTCTCGACAAAACTTCGCCGCCGGAAAATTTGGCCACCTCGCTGTCGAACAAAAATCTCACTCGCCGATCGCCTTTTACTCTATCGACAAATTCTGCCCGTGCGGACGGCGCGCTTTTTCTGATCACAACGGTGACTTCGGCTGCGACGTCGGCAAGAAGCAATGCATTCTCAAGAGCCGCGTCGCCTCCGCCGACAATAAGCAGACGCTTGTCTTTTACGAACTCTTTGTCACGCTGGCCCGATTCGATGATTCCCTTGCCGTAAAAATCAGATTCGCCTTCGATGTTCAACCGCCGTCGACTGACGCCTGTTGCGATGACGATGGCTCGCGCAGAATAAATTGCACCTTTCGAATCCACAACCGCGCCCGTTGGATCGACCCTTGCTATTTCAACGCCGGTTCTTAACTCGGTCTTTCGCTGCTGAACCTGCGAGAGAAAAACGTCGCGCATTTCGCGGCCGTTTTCCGTTTCGCGGCCCGGGTAGTTTTTGATCGCGTTGTAAACGCTCAGGAGCTGTCCGCCAAACTCGTCTCGCCGCTCCAAAACAATGGACGACATGCGAAGGTCGGCACACCAAAGAGCCGTCGCCAGACCCGCCGGGCCGCCTCCGATAATGACTACGTCAAATTCAGGTTGTGAATCTTTCAGGACCATCGATCGAGCCTGAGGTGGCAAAAGCCTCGACTTTGCCAGTCCTTTGGCCACTGACTAAAGCTAGTGGCAATTAATGAAACCTGCGAATAATTGTCATTCACCTGTCGTTTTTTGTCACTTTTTCATGCGTAAATCCTAAAACACACACGGTGATGTACCGCCTTATTTTAAGCCAGAAAAGCACTTAGGTAAAAGCCGGAACGGCATTCTGCTATGGCACTCCGTTTGCACATCCCGCGTGTGCGCTTTGGGCGGAGTGTCATACGGCCGTCTCGCCGCAAACGATTCCCGTACAAATTGGTTCCTTATGAACATGAGACTCGATTTCGAAACCGTTCTGTCGCCGCTTGTCGTAAACGAGGCTGCTAACCTCAAAGTTACCGATGTCAAACAATTGCTGGACGACGGCATAAAAGCCGCCCAGTCGGGCGACAGAGTTGCCGCCCGCGCATTTTTGTTGGATGCCGTCGAGGTCGACCAGCGATGCGAACTTGCCTGGCTCTGGCTTGCGTCGATCAGCGAATATCCCGAAGAGCTACTCGCCTTTCTGAACAACGTTCTCGACATCAACCCCGCGAACCAACGAGCCATCGACTGGTCCGCCGCAACCCGCTCCCTGCTCGCCCGTACTTACGTGCAACGCGGCATCGACGCAAGTAAATCCGACCAAAAGGATTTTGCCGCACAGTGTTTCGAAAAGGCTCTTTCCTACGACGAAAAAAATCAAATGGCGTGGCTTTGGCTTGCCTCGCTCTCCCCATCCGACGAGGAAAAACTAGAACTCCTCGAACGCGCCTCGCAGATCGATCAGAAGAATGAAGCCGTGCAGTCCGCCCTCCGTGTTGCACGGCAAAAACACGCCGACGCAATGCTCGCCCGAGCCCGCTCGTCATTCGTAACCTGCGACCGTCAAAAAGCGGACGAGGTTCTCGCCCAACTTGTTGAACGATACCCCAATAACGAGGAGGCGTGGATGCTGCGCTCGCAGGTCGCCGAAGATTTTGCGGCAAAAACCGCAGCGTTCGAACGCGTTCTTGAGATCAACCCGGACAATGTTGCCGCCCGTGCGGGTCTTGATTCGCTGGTTCCCGCGGTCGTTGTCGAAGAAGTCCCTGAACAGCAGGAAACCGAACCGGCCAAGGTCGAAAGCCGCATCTTTGGCGGCGATTTTGTGGAAGACGATCATCCGACGCAGGAGCTTGAATTTCCGAAAGCGATGATCGACGAATATGCCCTGACCCCGTCCCCGATATCCGCTCCCGAACCCGACAGCCTGCCCGACGTTACCGGCTATTTCGACCGAGCCGAGCTTGCTTTTGATGACCCCGTCACCGAACTTCCCTCGTCCGTATTCGCGGGCGACGTCGAGCCGTGGGTTCCTGTTTCCGAAAAAGATACCGCGGCTGATTCCGATGTCCTTGATCATCCTGAAGAAATTCCTTACAGCGAGGCCGTCGAATGGGATACGGCCGCATCGAGTATCGATGAAAATCATGAAGTACAAGGCGAAGCCGAAAAAGCCGAACGGCTGTCTCCGGTAGCTGTTTGCCCGTTCTGCAGCCACGAGAACAGCCCGCACGCGGTTCGCTGCGATGGATGCCTGGCAGTTTTGACGCTTTCCGATATTGAAATGCTGCTATCAAATCGTGACTGTCGCACCGACATTGTCCGTCGTGTAACCGAACAGATGGACGCCGAGCGGCAATTGCGCGGCCTTCACGAAGACGAAATGGTGACGCTCGGTATCGGTTATCTCAACCTTAAGGATTTCGACGCCGGCTTTGCCGTACTGAAAGACGCTTCGAACGCCAGCCCGAACAGCGTCGTCCTTGCATCACAGGTAAATTCTCTCGCCATCCGCCTCGAAGAGATCAAAGACCAAAATGCTTCGAACGCCTCGGCCCCTCGCGGCAAATCGATCCTGGTTGTTGACGACAGCATCACAGTGCGAAAACTGATCTCCGGCAAGCTTGAAAAAAGCGGCCACGATGTTCTGTGTGCCTCAGACGGAGAGGAAGCGATAAAGGCGCTCGAACGCTTTGCGCCGGACCTGGTTCTGCTCGACATAGATATGCCCAAAATGGACGGTTATCAGGTTTGCAAGCTCATTCGCGGCCGGGCCTCGACAAAAGATATTCCCGTTATAATGATCTCGGGCAAGGACGGATTTTTCGACAAGGTTCGCGGAAAAATGGCCGGTGCGACGGACCATATTTCCAAGCCGTTCGGCCCTGAGACCTTAATGAAAGCTCTCGAAAATTACCTCTCTGCGGTCCCGCAGCCATAAAGAAATTCCACACCGTCATTGGTTGAGCCGGATTCTCTCGCCGCTCTCTCCCACTTTTTGATCATTCGTCCCAATATCCTTATTTATGATCCTCAACGATCAGACTCAATCCACCGCCATGATCGACGAGGACCGTTTTACGGTTGACGACGAACTGCTCGAGATCTTTCGCGTTGAGGCCGAAGAACTTCTGGGTAGAATTTGCGCGAGCCTCGAACTTCTTGCTCGCGATCCGTCCGATCGGGAACCGTTTTGGGAGATTCGCCGCAGCGCTCACACGTTCAAAGGTGCCGCCGGTCTGGCCGGCCAAAAGGAAGCGTCCAAGACCGCCCATCGCATCGAGGACCTGTTCGACAAGCTCGGTGAACACGATGCCGTTCCGGACGGCAAAACTATAGAAATTATTCGCCGCGGGGCAGAGATCCTTAAGCTTCGGATCAACGAGGAACATAATGCTTCGCTGGATCGGAAAACCGAACAGCTTTTCGAGGATATAGATATTCAATTAGCGATTTTTGCGTCGAACGGTAATAGGTCAGATCAGACCGCCGCCGTTGTAACCAATTCTTCCGCTCCGCCGCAGCCAGCATCGGCTCCGAATTCAAAGAAGGTCTCTCGCGTCTCGCTCGAGCGCATCGACGAACTTGCCCGCATCGGACAGGAGTTGATAGACGTTGCGTCGCAACCTTACGATAGGTCCGGGCTGGGCCTTCAGGTCGAAGACCTCCGCAAGCTTGCTCAGACGCTCCGCGAAAAGATACTGCGTGTCCGGATGATCGCGTTCGGAACGCTCGTCCCGCGTCTCAACCGGGCGGTTTATGTGACCGCCGAAGAAGAAGGAAAACGCGCGGAATTGATCGTAGAGAATGGACAGGTGGAACTCGATACCGAAGTTCTCGATTTCCTCGCCGAACCGCTGCTTCACTTGCTGAAAAATGCGGTCGTTCACGGTCTTGAAAAGCCGGACACGCGTCAGCTGCTTGATAAACCCGATTCAGGAACCGTCAAGATCAAAGTTGACGGTGACGACACTTGCATGATCTTGATGATATCCGATGACGGCTCGGGCATTTCGGTCGAAAAACTCCGCAGCAAGGCATTGGCGTCGAACATATTGACTGAAAACATCGCCTCCGGAATGAATGACGACGAAATTCGTCAATTCATCTTTATTCCCGGCCTATCGACCGCCGGCGAGTTAAATATGAACGCCGGCCGTGGCGTCGGTATGAGCATCGTAAAGGACAGCGTTGAGAGCCGGGGCGGAACGATATCGGTTAGTTCGGTCCCGGGAAAAGGCACCGAATTCACCATCCGCATCCCGCATGCATGGCCGTTTTGTCACATAATAAGAAACGAAAGCTACGATCAAACTCTGTCCGATTTTGACGTGCTGGTTGTCGATGACAGCCCGACGATAAGGGAGCGGACGGCGCGGACGATAAAAGGTATCGGGTGGAAAGTCACCTCGGCGGTCAACGGCAAAGAGGCATTGGAAACCCTCAGATGCGCGGCAAAAATGCCATTCATAATTCTAACCGATCTCGAAATGCCCGAAATGGACGGCTTCGAGTTCCTGGCAGAGCTCAAGGCGGACAATAGATTCGCCACAATTCCGGTTGTGATGATCACGTCAAGAGCTGACGAGCAGTACAGCACAAAAGCCTTCGAGCTCGGCGCCGCCGCATATCTTACAAAACCCGTCGTCGATCTGCACCTCGTCGACGTCGTTCGTGATCTGGTCGGATAAACTCTCGATTGAAGTTTCGGAGATCACTTTGCCGGCGGCTTGCTTGGCCGTATCTCGACCTTGCTCGGCAAAGCCCGTGGATCCATCGTCAATAAATTTATCACAGTTTGCGCGATATCGTCCGGCTGCAGCTGCCATGATTTTTCACCGCTTGGCGTATCGCCGCCAAAGCTCGTATTCACGCTGCCGGGGCAAATGTAACTGACCTTTATATTGTCCTGCCGTACCTCCTGCATCAATGCTTCGGAAAAGCCGTTCAAGCCGAATTTCGACGCGTTGTACGCCGCCATTCTCGGGTGGGGGTTCTGCCCGGCAAGCGATGAAAGATTGATGATATAACCACCTCCGCGTTTTTTCATCAACGGGACAGCGTAATGACAGGCATAAAAAACGCCGAACAGATTTGTCTCGAGCGTTTGCCGAAACTCGTCACCCGAAAGCTCCTCGACCGTCTTGCCGTTTATGCCCACACCGGCGTTGTTTACCAGAATATCGAGGCCGCCGAAAACGCGTTCGCATTCCGCGATCATCATTCGCACCTGGTCTTCGCTGCGGACGTCGCAAACCTCGCCCGCGACCTGTCCGTATTTTGAAAGATCGCGGACGGCGTCACGGACTTCTCTTTTCGACCTCGCACAGACGAAAACGCTGGCACCGTGTCCAAGCAAACTCTTTGCAATTGCGTACCCGATGCCTTTAGTTCCGCCGGTTACAACCGCGATTCTTTCTTTGATTTCGGCCATTTAGTTTCGCCTCGAATTCAACGATGCATCCTTGTCCCTACTATTGTCTTCATCTCGTTCCGGCTTTATTTTTGGTGACTCTTTGTCCGAGATCTGGCTCCACAAAATTGTGATGCTGCCGTCCGCATCCTTCTGAACGACCCGAAATACAACAACGATGTCGCGCCTCCGGTCAAAATCGAGCTCATTGTATGGGACGCCTTTTACTGCGGTCATAACACGTCCGCGATACGCGATCGAACGAAGGGCATAAGTATTATTTTCGACTGCGGACAATGATCGTGTGTACAAAAAGCCGTCTACCTTGACACCGTTACCAAGGGATTCGTTTACCGTATTCGCCGACTTAAATCCTGTCGCAGGCTGAAATTCGATCAAATACTTCAATCCGGCGGACTGCAATGAGATGCTTTCGAGCGGCACGTCGCCCAGACTGACCAAAACGCCGTGCGTCAGAGTTCCGGTAATGATGAAATTTGAATCCGAAAATGTCAGATCGGCCAGCTTCCTGATGCGATAACTTTTTGTACGGAATGAATATGAATTGCCTGCTCCGGGGAACCCGAATTTCATACAAACTTCGGAAGCAGCGACAACCTTTGAATTTTCCGCGCAGCCTGCATCCGGAACGAGTTTGAACAAGCCGGTGTTTGGACGCGTCAAAACGTTGCGGTATCTTTCATAAAGGCTCGGGTCGGGCGCAACCAATTGCAGCTCGTCTTTTGTCGGCTTTCGGTATAACGGATCGGCATACCTATGCAGGATCGTGAGCCGAAGAGAGGTCATCTCGGATTCGGAAAGTGAGGGCGTGGCGTCTAAGTCACGGAACGGGTCGTATGGAAACAGTGAATCCAACCGCGACCTGCCGCCGCCAGGCATCAACACAGTAGCCTGCGGCTGAGCTGGAGGAGGAGTAGAGGGTACCGGTGCCGGCTGCGATTTTGGGGCCGGAGCCGGAGCAGGCGCCGGGGCCGGTGCGGGCGCCGGCTGTTGAGCAAACGATCCAACACAAAGACAGAAAATACATGGCAGCAACCCGGATATTTTCATACTTCCCCTCCTGTTTGAAAAGTTGGTTTTACTACATCAGCTTCTTCTTTAAAACTTCATTTACGACCTTTGGATTTGCCTTTCCCTGCGACGCCTTCATGATCTGTCCGACAAAAAATCCGAACAGCTTTTCGTTGCCGCCGCGGTATGCCTCGACGTTCGCTGTATTTGCGGCGATCACTTCGTCAACGATCTTTTCGATCGCTCCCGCGTCCGAAACCTGTTCAAGGCCTTTTTCGGCGATGACCTCAGCCACGGTCTTTCCGCTCGCGAACATTTCCGTCAGAACTTCCTTGCCCTGATTGTTGCTGATCTTGCCCGATTCGATGGTTTTGATCAGCTCCGCGAGATCCTCGGCCGTCACCCTGCTTTCGGACGCGGCCTTGCCTGAGTTATTCAACTCGCGGGTCAGTTCGCCAAGGATCCAGTTTGCTGCAACTTTTGGATTAGTTGTGAGACGCGCGGTCGTTTCAAAATATTCGGCAAGCGCCTTGTCGCTGACGAGCTGCGACGCTTCGGAAAAACCAAGCTCGTAAACGTCGATAAACCTGTCGCGCATGTTGTCGGGCATTTCGGGCATCGAACGCTTGACGCTGTCTATAAACTCCGTCGAAACCGTCAGCGGCTGCAGGTCCGGCTCCGGAAAATAGCGGTAATCGTGTGCGTCCTCCTTTGAACGCATCACGCGAGTGCGGTTGTTTTTTTCGTCCCAAAGGCGCGTTTCCTGCGTGACGCCCTCGCCGCTTTCGTGCGCGGTGATCTGGCGCTCGATCTCGTATTCGATCGCCTTTTGCATAAAGCGCACCGAATTCAGATTCTTTAATTCAACCTTGTTATTAAATCCGGTTGCACCGACCTTTCGGACCGACACGTTCGCCTCGCAGCGGAGGTTTCCCTTTTCCATATCGGCGTCGCTCGCGCCGACCCATTGCAGCGCGCGGCGAACATGATTGACATAATCGTAGGCCTGCCACGAGCTGCGAAAATCGGGTGACGTGACGATCTCACCGAGCGGCGTGCCGGCTCGATTAAGATCGATGTACGAATATTTATCGGTGTCGGGCAGCCCTTCGTGGACGTTCTTTCCCGCATCTTCTTCGAGGTGCATCCGCTCGATATGAATCGTCATCGGCTTCCATTCGGCGGCGCGGCCGTGCTCGTCGCGCTCCGACGTCATTATCGTGAGTTCTCCGTTTGCCGAAAACGGCCGGTCGTACTGCGATATTTGATAGCCTTTTGGCAGATCGGGATAAAAATAATTTTTGCGTGCAAAGATCGATGTCTCCTGTATCTCGAGGCCGAGCGAGAGAGCCGCCCTCGCACCAAGCTCAA
>Ga0070664_100004200_pt1 | contig 11574 bp, 12 predicted proteins | sample KBSC73metaG_FD_65863 | JGI IMG/M metagenome (GOLD analysis project Ga0070664, IMG submission 65863) | Corn rhizosphere microbial communities from Kellogg Biological Station, Michigan, USA - KBS C7-3 metaG | ecosystem: Host-associated > Plants > Roots > Rhizosphere > Soil ... | reverse complement strand
GCGACAAGATCGTCGTCTTCAAGATGAAGCGCCGGAAGAACTACGCGAAGAAGCAGGGACACCGGCAGGGCTTCACCGAAGTCCGCATCAACGACATCACTCTCGGCTGACGCGAGGATACCATGGCTCATAAGAAAGGCGTCGGCTCGTCGCGCAACGGCCGCGACAGCAACCCGAAATACCGCGGGATCAAGAAGTTCGGCGGTGAGCGGGTCGTGCCGGGCAACATCATCGTGCGTCAGTGCGGCACGCGGTGGCACCCCGGCAAGAACGTCGGTCTCGGCACCGACTACACGATCTACTCGCTCATCGACGGCGTGGTGAAGTTCGAGCACCAGAGCAAGACGCGCCTCAAGGTCAGCGTCTACCCGGTGACGCCCGAGACCACGACGGCGGCCTGACCGAACCGATCTCGAACGCCTGGAGCCCTCCGCCTGCGCGGAGGGCTCTTTTTTTGTTCGACAACGGAAGCCGCGGCGCACAACTTTCATCGGTCGGTATCCGTACGGCGAGGGACACGACGGAGGGAGCTATGGCTATCTGGAGCACTCTGAAGGACGAGCTCGACAAGGCGGGACGTGCGGCGCAGGGCGCGCTCGACGAGGGGCGGCTGCGTCTCGAGCAACATCGCGCCAAGCAGCGCGCCGAAGCGGCTGCCGCGTCGCTCGGTTTCGCCATCTACCGGGCGCGAGCCGCAGGCGGGGAGCTGGAGACCGAGCGCTACACCGTACTCGCCGCCACGCTGGCGAGCGCGGAGGCCGAAGTGGCCCGCCTCGAGCGCGAGATCGCCGCGCGCGCGCAGAGCGCGGCTCCGACGCCCCCCGTCTGACCGACAAGCGCGGCGCCGCGACGCGTCAGGAATCCAGCGCGTCGAGCAGCGTTACGTCGTCCGTGCAGATGCCGTCGACGCCAGAGTCGGCGAGACGGCGCGCGTCGCTCACCGAGTTGACCGTCCAGGCGATCACCCGGCCGCCTGAACGCTGGATCCGCTCGACCAACGGCCGATCGATCAGGCTGCGGTGCGGCCAGGCATCGGTCGCGCCGTATTCCGCCATGCGCTCGACCGCGTCGTCGACCGAGTCGCCGAACAGGAGGCCGAGCCGATACGGCACGTGCGCGCGGGCGAGCCGGCCGATCGTCGCGTGGTCGAAGCTGTGGATCGCGTAGGTGCCGGACCGGCCGGCGAGGGTCGCCGTCACGGCCTCCTCGATCCCCTCGCCCTTGATCTCCACGAACAGCTCGGCGCGCTGGCCCACCACGTCGCACACCGAGGCCAGGGTAGGGATGGGAGCCACCCCCTCGGGCGCGCCATCGACCGGGTTCAGATCGGTCCAGCGGGTGGCGACGATCTCCACCCCCGCACGGGTGACGGGGTCGTGGTGTACGACCACTACGCCGTCCGCCGTCGCGTGGACGTCCAGCTCGATGCCCTGCGCCCCCGCCTCGAGGGCCGCGATGAAGGAGGGAAGGGTGTTTTCCCGCTCCCGCCGCGGCATGCCGCGGTGAGCGATTCGGAGTGGCGGACGGAGCATCGAGATCGTCGAGAGCGGTGGAAGCGGGCCGAGCGCGCATCTTAGCGCCCACCGCCGCGTCCACCAACCGGCCTTAACGTCGGTCGCCGGACAGCGTCCAACGAGTTGCACCGCATGACAGACGTCGCCCTCCCCACCGATGAGCGGACCGACCTCGACCTTGTCGCAAGGTGGAAGGCGGGTGAGCAGCGTGCAGCCACGCTGCTCGTCGAGCGGCACGCGGCTGCCGTGGCACGCTTCGTCACGAGCATCGGGGCGCGGGACGACGTCGAAGAGGTGGTGCAGGACACGTTCGTCCGGGCGTTCGCCTCACTCGACGGCTTTCGCGGCGAGAGCTCGCTGCGCACCTGGCTGTTCACGATCGCTCGGCGTCTCGTGCTGGACCGGAGGCGTGCCGCTCGGCGTCGCGGCGAGCAGGTCGAGGTGCAGGAGAGCGACGCCGCCACGGAGTACGATTCGCTCGATGGTGTCGTCGCCGACGAAACCCAACGTCGGCTCCGGGCGGCGCTGGACAAGTTGTCACCGACGCAGCGGGAGGTGTTCGTTCTGCGAGTGAGTGAGGGGATGTCGTACGCGGAGATTGCCGAGACGGTCGGCACGACGGAGGGTGCGGCACGCGTCCACTATCACAACGCGATGCGCACGATCAAGGAGCTTCTCGATGATTGACTGCCCGAACGGTGATGTGCGCGATCTGCTTCCCGACTACCTGCACGATCGACTCGAGTCGTCGGCGCGGGCGTCGGTCGAGCGGCATCTCGCCGAGTGCGCGGCCTGCCGGGACGAGCTCGCGCTCCTGCGCGACCTGCGTGGAACGCTGCGACGTGCCCCGCGCATCGACGTCGCGGCCGTGGCCGCCGCGATTCCCCCGTATCGGCCTGCCGCGCGGAAGAGCAGGGCGGGAAGCTGGCGCGTCGCCGCGGCGATCGCCGCGATCGCCATCGGCGGCACGTCCATCGCGCTCGTCCAACGCATGACGCATCCGGCGCAGGTCGCGCAGCGTCCCGGCGCCGCACCGACCCGTGAGGTGCCCGGGGTGGTCGGCGCGACCACGGCGCCCACGGTCGTCCCTCGATCGGCGACTCCGCCGGAATCGCAGCGCGCACCGTTGCTCGCGCATGCGGCGCCGCCGAAGGCGGAGCTCGTGCCCGCCGGAGAGGAGCTCGCCGTGGCGGGGAGCACCATCTCCGACCTGAGCGACAGCGAGCTCTCCGACCTCATCGGCGACCTCGACTCGCTCGATGCACTGCCGTCGACCGACGTCGAGTCCACGGAGTCGTTCCTGACGGGAAGACACAGGGGACGTCATGACTGAACGGAAGATCATTCTCGCCGTGTTGACGCTCGTGCTCGTCGCGCTGCCCGCGCACGCCCAGGGCGGCGGACGGCTGCGTGAACCACGCGCCGCCGCGCCGGGCCGGCAGCAGCTCGAGTCCCGGCTGCGCCAGCGCCTCTGGAACATCACGAAGAATCGCGTCGGCTTCACCGACGAGCAGATGACGAAGCTCGCGCAGACGAGCCGAGGATTCGACGCGCGCCGCCGGCAGCTCGCCGTCGAGGAGCGCCAGCAGCGCCAGCTCATGCGACGCGAGATCCTCGCCGGATCCGCCGCCGACCAGGCGCGAGTCGCGACCGCACTCGATCGTGTGTTGCAGATCCAGCGCGACCGCATCGACCTGCAGATCGAGGAGCAGCGCGCCTTCGCGCAGTTCATGACCCCGGTGCAGCGGGCCAGGTATGCTGCACTGCAGGAGCAGCTGCGCCGCCGAGCGGAGAAGCTGCGGGGGCAGCGCGTGGGCGCGGACTCGACGCTCGGCGTGGACGATCTTCGCTGACGCCAAGCCGCCGCCGGGCGACCCTCTCGGCCCGCCGAGTATTCAGATCGCCCGCCGCAGCATAGATTGGTGGAGTAGCTGCCCGGGTGGCGGAATCGGTAGACGCAGGGGACTCAAAATCCCCCATCCTTCGGGATATACGAGTTCGAGTCTCGTCCCGGGTACCTTCTCGGCTCGACGCAGGTGAACGACAGAACCGCGTGCGGTGATCCGCACGCGGTTCGTCGTCTACGGCATTGCGCTCGCGTTCCTCGCGAGCACCTCGTACCGCACCGACCCCGCCTTCGACTCGAACACTGGGCGCATTCCGGCGAGGAGCTTCTTCACGTAGGCGCCCGCGGCGCTGTCGGTGGCAGAGACCGCGTCGAGCCGCTCATGGGAGTCGGTGCTCAGGACCGCGTACGCCGGCACCCGGTGGCTCCGGAAGCCGAATGTCGGATCGTCCAGCACGTGCTGCTCGAAGCCCAGCCCGAGACCGAACTCGCCGCCCGCGATCACGAGGTCGCCCGCGCGTACGTGCGCACGCAGAAACGACACGGCCGGAAGAAAGGCCCGGTGATGCACGTCGAGCGCGGCCCGGTACCCCACGGAGGCCACCGTGAACAGCGCGAAGCTTGCCAGCCCGACCCGCGCGGTCCAGCGACCCCACATTCCGATGCGGCTCACCTCATCGGTGACGAGCGCCAGGCACAGCACCAACTGCGGTAGGACGTAGATCAGGTACACGTACCATCGGTGCGCGTCCACCACCATCAGCAGCAGCAATGACGTCGCGGAAAAAAGAACCAGCGCACGCGCTGCAGCGTTGGCTCGGATCCGCGGCAGGGCCGCGCACCCCACGAGCCCTGCAGCGTACGCCACGAGCAGCACGACCTTGACGCGCATCAGCGGAGGCGCCCCGGGACGCCAGCCCGCGAAGCGGCCGAGGTATCGCTCCCGGATCTCGGCGCCGATGAGGCCCAGGGGTCCCAGGTGCGACTGAAGGCGCCCGCTCGCGTTCTCGGCGAACTGCGCCCGGAACATCGCGGGATCCTTCGCGATGTACGCACCCCACCCGGCAAGTGCGACGACGTAGGGGGCGGCGGCGAGCGCCACGTGACGCGCGCGTATCGCGCGCCGGTCGAGGACGATCGCGAACGTGGCCAGCCCGATCATACCGAACAGCGCGTACGGGTGCGTCATACACGCCGCGGCGAGCAAGGTGTTCGCTACGAGGACGGCCCTGTCGAGCGACCGCTCCCGCATAGCGAGATAGCTCGCGATCCCGGCCCAGCTCAGGGCGGCCGTCATCACGTCGTAGCGAGCGCTGGAAAGGTTGACGAGATCGTAGTTGAGCGCTACGAGGATCAGGGCGGCGATGAACGCGCCGCGCTCGCGAGAGATCGAGCGAAACGTCGCGAGCAGTGAGAGGACCATGACCACGCCGAACAGCACACTGAGCACGCGGAAAGACATCCAGCTCACGCCGAACGCCTTGAACCACGCGCCCAGCGCGAGGAAGTAGAGCGGCATGTTCGAGTAGACGCGTTGGTCGAGCGTCGGGATCCAGGTCGTCCACATCGGCATCACGAAGCGTCCCTGTGCAGCGAGTGCCGCCCCTGCGTTCGCGAAATGTCCTTCGTCCGACTGTGGCGGCCGCGTCGCCGCCAGGAGCAGCGCGAGGACCAGAAAGGCAAACAGCGTCGCGACGGTCGCGTACACGAGGCCGCGATCGAGGCCGCGATGGATCGGTCGCCCGGAAGCCGGCGGCGTGAGCGGCTTGGCTGGCGCGGCGAGAGGCCACGAGGACAGTGTCGTCTGCGGCATGATGTGCACGTCCGGGATGTGCGCGGGGACGCGGCACACGCGTCCCCGCATCGGCTCACTGCGTCGGGCGGACCCCGCCGAGGAACGACGGATCGATCAATTCGTGGAGGACGGGCAGATCGACGTACATCAGCGCGACCATCACCACCGTGCACACCGTGACGGCGAGCATCAGCGTCGGCTCGTGGTACAGTCGTTCCGGATTCTGTGCGGCGCTATCGGCGCGAAATCCGAGCTCCAGGTACGCCGCCATGACGATCGCGACCAGCGGGAAGGACAGCACGAGCTCGAGGCGATAGCGGATGATGAACGCTCCGAAAAAGAGCATGGCCGCGGCGGAATAGAACATGATTGCGATCAGCATGCGTTCCGGCGTGAAATACGCGAGGGAGCGGCGATACGCCGCGAGGCTGTTCGCGCCGCCGAGCTGTCGCACCTCCGCGTATCGCTTGATCGCCATGAAGTAGCAGCCCACCATCCAGTAGCCCAGCAGCATCGTCGCCGGCGGCACGATCGTAGCCGTAACGATGTACCAGCCCGCCACCATGCGCAGCGGATTGTTGATGGCTTCGGTGAGGACGTCGACGTACGGTACGTCCTTGCTTCGCAGCGGACGGATGTTGTACACACATCCCATGATCCAAAGCGCGATGAGCGCCTCCGCGAAGCGAGTGCCAATGGTCTGCGCGAGGGTCACGCCGACGACGCCGAGGACGATCCACTGGACATACGCGAGCGGGATGTTGACCCGTCCGCTCGGGACAGGCCGCGACCGCTTCGTCGGATGGTGGATGTCGAATGGCGCGTCGAGCACCTCATTGATCGTGTAGTTGCTCGACGCTACGAGTCCGACGGCCAGAAGTCCGACGACGATGTTGAGGAGCGTCGGGACTCCGACGTGCGCGCCGGTCAGACTCACGGCCGCGACGGTACCGGGCAGGACGAACACGTTCTTCGTCCAGTGATCGACGCGCATGATCTGCGCATGACCGCGCAAGGTGGGCGGATGCGCCGCTGAATAGCGAAGCGGCTCCGCCGATCCGAACCAACTCATGATCGCACCCCCGCGTCATCGCCGGCATTGCCCCCGCCGACGCCGCGAAAACGAGCTTCCTATCCCTTCGCCGCCTGCATCGGTCAGTGGTCAGGGTACCACATACCAGTCAACTCGGAAAATCCGTCGATCGAGATCCAGTCCTCGCTCCCGCTGGGCGCGCGACTCTTCAGCATGTACGCGCGCATGCCTGCCCGGCGTGCCGCGACGGCGTCCACCTCCGGCCGATCGCCGACGTACACTGTCGACTCCGGCGCTACACCGAGCTCGCTAGCGACCAGCAAGAGGCCCGCGGGGTTCGGCTTGAATCCGTTGCCTCCGTCGTCCTGCGCACTTCGAACGACGTCGATCAGCCGCCGCACACCAAGTGCCAGGAGTTTTGCTTCTGCGCGATAGTCCGAATACACGCCGATCCGCGTTCCGCGTCTCCTCGCCGCCACGAGGAATTCCTCCAGGCCGGGTCGTACCGCGCGCGCAACGAGGTCGAGAGGCACGCGCTCCATCCACCGCTCGACGTGTCGTCGGATCGTGCTCTCGTCGAGCCCGGTCATCCGTGACGCGAGACCGACCTGATCGATCCCCTGATGCTCGAGCGCCGCCGGATCAGCGCGAAGACGCTCCTGCGCTCGACGGTACGCGCGCAGCGCAACGAGACACGCCGTCCCCTCGCGCGGCTGCCCCACGGCGTAGGCAGCGAGGCGCAGCATCATCCCCAGCCGCACGGGACCCTGCCGATACATCGTGCCGTCGACGTCGAGGATCACGGCGCCGGGTGTCGATCGATCCACGGATCAAGGCAGCAGGAGACCGGATTGGGCACGTGGGCGCTCGACGCGCCACGACTCACAGCGCAAGAGGCCGGCGAGCGGGCCACACGCGCGCCACGCGTCGAGAAGCTACGGGCGACGTGCGCCGTCCTGCAACGACGTGCCGCATCGCGTGGACGCCCTGCTTCCTTCGCCCGAGCCTGCATATTGCGGTGCCCCCACGCGCTGGGCCGGTCGAGGACGTGAGCGTCTCACCAACACCTGCCTATGACCAGAGGTGCCCGCCAGCTACTGATTGACGCGAGCGCGAGCCACGCGCACTCGTGGGGGCAGACATTGCTGCGATCGCTGCTGTCGCTGTCCGAGCGACGGCTGTTTGTGGAGCTGTTCTTCACGGCGCTCCTGCCCAGGCTGCTGCTGGTCGCCGTCATTCCGCACGACGACGTTCATCTCGGTGAGTTGAACAACGTCGCAGTGTCGCTGGCAGAGCAGGGGTACCTGGGAAATCCGTACGGATTCCAGACGGGACCCTCCGCCCACATCGCTCCTGGCTATGCGGCGATCGTCGCCCTGCTCATTCGCGTCGGGGAAAGCCAGCATGCGGGCTTCCTGCTCGCCCGGATTCTCACCGCCGTCGTCGCGGCCGGACTCGTAGCCGCGCTGCCGGTGATCGCCCCGCGTCTCGGGCTGTCGCGCCGTGCCGGGTTGCTCGCTTCGCTCGCGCTTCTCCTTCCGTTCTTCACGTGGCTCGAGACGAGCGGCGACTGGGAGGCTCCGTACACGGCCGCATGGCTCGCCGCGGCCCTCAGCGTGTCGTGGCCGAGTCTCAGTGGTGGGAGGCTCGTGGCGCGCGCCGGAGTGCGGGTGGGCGTCGTGTGGGGAATCGCACTCCTCTTCTCGCCGGCCCTGCTCCCGGTTCTCGTCGCGCTCCACGCGATCGGCATCCTCCGCTGGCGCCCTCGTCTTCGATCGTATGTCGCGTACGCGACGACCGCGGCGGTCGTGACGCTGCTGGTCGTCGCGCCCTACCTCGTACGCATCCAGCGGGAGCTGGGTGGTTTCGCATTCATCCGCTCGAATCTCGGACTCGAGCTCGCGGTGTCGAACAACGATCACGCCACTCCGACGCTCACCACGAACCTGAAGAGGGGCGGAGGGATGGACACGCATCCCTACCTGAACGAGCCCGAGTCGATGCGGGTACGGGCGATGGGCGAGCTGGCCTATAACCGGGCGAGGATGGCGGAGGCGAAGGCCTGGATCTTCACACACCCCGTCGCGTTCACGAAGCTCGCGCTGAGCCGCGTCGGGCTCTTCTGGGTTCCGCGTTCCATCCGTCTCTACCAGACCGCCATCTTCGCGATCGCGCTCATGGGCGCGCTCGTGTATCTGCTCCGACTGTGGCCCCAGTCGCCCTACGAGGCACTGATGTTCGCCTCGGTCTCGGTCAGCTACTCGGTGCTCTACACGCTCGTACAGACCGATCCGCGGTACACATACCCGCTCCTCTGGCTGCACATGCTCCTGTGCGCTCAGCTGATCACCCGCCCGCCCTCCTCACCGGCGCCGAGGAGCACCGACACGCCCGCCGCAGCGCCTGGCTGACGCGCGGGCTCCCGACGCTGAACTGATCTCGCGGCGCGCAGAGACTCGCTTGCGTGCGCTCTGCCGGCCCGGGTAGCTTTCGCCGGTTACGCCTACCCTTCACAGACACTCAAAAAACGAATGGCCAGCTACCGCTTCGCGTCCCGCCCCTCGCAGGGCGAGGCGATCGCTTTCGAGCAGGGCGAATTGAAGGTGCCCGACAACCCGGTCATCCCCTTCGTCGAAGGCGACGGGACCGGACCCGACATCTGGCGCGCTTCGGTGCGCGTGTTCGATGCCGCCGTCGAGAAGGCGTACGGCGGCGAGCGGAAGGTCAGCTGGATGAAGGTCTTCGCCGGCGAGGAGTCGCACGCCAAGCACGGCGAGTGGCTCCCCGACGAGACGCTCGAGGCGTTCAAGGAGTTCCGCGTCTCGATCAAGGGACCGCTCTCCACGCCCGTCGGCGGCGGCATTCGCTCGCTCAACGTGATGCTCCGGCAGGTCCTCGACCTGTATGCCTGCATCCGGCCGGTGCGCTACTTCGAGGGCGTCGGCAACCCGATGAAGGAGCCCGAGAAGCTCAACGTCGTCATCTTCCGCGAGAACACCGAGGACGTGTACGCCGGCATCGAGTGGAAGGCCGGCTCCCCCGAGGCGAACGAGCTGATCGAGTTCATTCGCACGAAGTTCGGCAAGGACATCCGCGCCAACTCCGCCATCGGCATCAAGCCGATGTCCGAGTTCGGCTCGCGGCGTCTCGTGAAGATGGCCGCCCGCTACGCGCTCGAGAACAACCGCAAGTCGCTGACGCTCGTGCACAAGGGCAACATCATGAAGTTCACCGAGGGCGCCTTCCGCGACTGGGGCTACGACGAGGCGGCCAAGGCGTTCCCGGGCCAGACCGTGACCGAGGCGGAGCTCTCGAAGGCCGGCGGCAACTCGCGCGCCGATTGCCTCGTCGTCAAGGATCGCATCGCCGACGCGATGTTCCAGCAGCTGCTGCTGCGCCCCGACGAGTACGACGTCATCGCGACGCCGAACCTGAACGGTGACTACATCTCCGACGCCGCGGCCGCGCAGGTCGGTGGTCTCGGGATTGCGCCGGGCGGCAACGTCGGCGACGGCCTCGCCGTCTTCGAGGCGACGCACGGCACCGCGCCGAAGTACGCAAACCTGGACAAGATCAATCCGGGCAGCGTGATCCTCTCCGGCGTGATGATGTTCGAGTACATGGGCTGGAAGGAGGCGGGCAAGTTGATCGTGACGGGACTCGAGAACGCGATCAAGAGCAAGCGGGTCACCTACGATCTCGCGCGCCAGATGTCCGGCTCGACGGAGGTGAGCACCTCCGCGTTCGGCGATCAGATCATCAAGGGGATGCGCGCCTGAGGCGCGCATCCGTTCACTGCACCAATCGGGCACCATGACGCTGAGTCTTGCCGCGGAGCGGGGCGCACCCGCTTCGCTCGACGTACCCCTGCTGGTCATCGCGCTCGCCGCAGGCGCGACGCTCGACGAGCCGCTCGTCGCTCTCGACCGGCAGCTCGGCGGTGCCATCGACCGGCTGCTCGCACGCCGCGACTTCCGAGCCGGCCGTGACGAGACGCTGCATCTCGCCGGCGGTGCGACGGGACCGGCGCGCCTCCTTCTCATCGGGATCGGGAAGACGGACCGCGTCTCCGGCCTTCGCCGCGCCGGCGCGCTCGCCGCACGTCAGGCGGGCCGCATGGGCGCCGGTCGATTGGCGTTCTATGCCGGCACCCTCGACCGGCGCGAAACGGAAGCCGTCGCGCTCGGACTGAATGTGGGTGCGTGGGACTACACGGATACGAAGACGCCGCCGCCGGAGGAGGAGCGTCGTGCACCGCTCACCTCCGCCGTCATCCTCGGCGCGGACGCCGCGGGACTCGAGGATGGACGCGCGCTCGCCGAGGGACATGGGCTGGCGCGCACGCTGGGGATGATGCCCGGCAACCTCTGCACGCCGGACTTCCTCGCGGACACCGCGCGCGACATCGCGCAGCGGCACGGCCTCACCGTCACGGTGCTCGGCCGCGAGGAGATGGAGCGGGAAGGGATGGGCAGCTTCCTCTGCGTGGCTCAGGGCACGCCGCAGGATCCGAAGCTCATCGCGCTGGAGTACCGCGGCGGTGCGGCGGGCGCCAAGCCGGTGGCGCTCGTCGGCAAGGGCCTCTGCTTCGACTCCGGCGGCATCTCGATCAAGCCGGCGCAGGGGATGGAGTGGATGAAGTTCGACATGTGCGGCGCGGCGGGCGTGCTCGGCGCGATGGAAGCCATCGCCCGCATGCGTCTGCCCGTCAACGTGGTCGGCCTCGTCGGCTCGACGACCAACATGCCCTCCGGCACCGCCGTGAAGCCGGGTGACGTCGTGAAGAGCATGTCGGGGAAGTTCATCGAGATCATCAACACCGACGCCGAAGGACGGCTCGTCCTCGCCGACGTGCTCTCGTACGCACGCCGCTTCGAGCCCGCCGCGGTCGTCGACGCGGCGACGCTCACCGGCGCCTGCGTCATCGCGCTCGGTCACACCGCCACGGGCGTGATGGGCAACGACGCGGCGCTCGTGAGTGAAGTCATCGCGGCGGGAACGCGCGCCGGGGAGCCGGGGTGGGAGCTTCCCATGTGGGACGATTATCGGGAGCTCATCAAGTCCGACGTGGCCGACATCAAGAACTCCGGCGGGCGGCCGGCGGGAACGATCACCGCGGCGCTCTTCCTCAAGGAGTTCGCCGACGGCTATCCGTGGGTCCATCTCGACATCGCCGGGACAGCGTACACCGAGAGCGATCTGGGGACCGTGCCGCGCGGACCGACCGGAACTCCTGTCGGGACGTTCGTCGAGCTCGTACGAGGTCGAGCTGGGTGAGGCTTCGTCGCCTCCCGAGCCACCTCGTCCTCATCCTCCTCGGCGTTCTTGCCGGGGCCATTTTGCCGGCGACTGGACGGGGCCAGGTCCCCGTCCGTCGCGACACCGT
>Ga0070664_100004199_pt1 | contig 11575 bp, 7 predicted proteins | sample KBSC73metaG_FD_65863 | JGI IMG/M metagenome (GOLD analysis project Ga0070664, IMG submission 65863) | Corn rhizosphere microbial communities from Kellogg Biological Station, Michigan, USA - KBS C7-3 metaG | ecosystem: Host-associated > Plants > Roots > Rhizosphere > Soil ... | reverse complement strand
CCAGCCGAGTCTCCCCGCCGAAGCGGATGCTCGCGACCGCCCGTACACGGAGCTCAGAGCACAGCGCGACGAAGCTCAGCCCCACACGAGCCGGTATGACACGCTGCGCTCCTAACGCTCTTCCCCCGCCCCGACGCGCACCGACTCCAGATCGAGCTCCTGCTCCAGCTCCCGCAGCACGTCGTCCGAGATCGCTCCTTCGTTCCGCAGCCGCACCAGCATCCGCCGCTCCGCGCGCAGCATCTCGCTTCGCAGGCGGCGCCGCCCCTCCGGTTCACCCGAATTGAACTCGAGCAGGCGGATCCGGTCGCGCAGCTCGCTCCGCAGCCACTCCACGTCGCGCGCGTCCACCCACTGCTCGCGCGACAGATCGTCCAGCACCTCCGCGCCGCGCCGCGTCGCTTCCAGTCGCGCGATGCGCGCCTCGGCGTGATGCGTCTTCTCCGGCTCGAAGCCGAACGCGCGGATGATCGGCGCGAGCGTCAGCCCCTGCACCACCAGCGTCACCCCGATCACGCAGATCGTGATCACGACGATCTCGCTGCGATACGGGAATGGCGCGCCGCCCGCGATCGCATGCGGTAACGCCAGCGCCGTCGCCAGCGACACGATCCCGCGCATGCTCGTCCACGAGATGAGGAAGATCCCGCGGCGCGTCGGTCGCGGCTCCTGGCGTCGCACGCGTCGGCTCACCAGGCGCGGCAGCCAGGCCGCGATCGGCACCCACACCATCCGCAGGAGGATCGCTACGGCGCTGATCACCACCCCGTCGCGCACGAGCATCGGCGTCGTGCCGGCCGGCAGCGACGCGAGCAGCGCCCGCGACTGCATCCCGAGCAGCAGGAATATTGCCGCGTTCAGCACGAAGACGACGAGATCCCACACGTTGCGGTTCTGCAGCCGCGACAGCGGCGTGACCGCGCTCGAGAAGCTCCGCCGCAGGAAGATCCCTCCCGCCACGCACGACAGCACCGCGGACACATGGATCGCCTCCGCGGCGAGCCAGGCCACGTACGGTGCCGCCAGGGTGAGCAGCGTCTCCGCCAGCGCATCCTTCGACCAGCGCATGATCCGCAGCACCACCCAGCCGACGAGGATGCCCACGAGCACGCCCACGCCCGCGTCGACGAAGAACCGGACGATCGACTCTCCCCAGCTGAACACGCTCGTCACCGCCGCGGCGACGGCGGAGCGATAGAGGATCAGCGCCGACGCGTCGTTCACGAGGCTCTCCCCCTCGAGGATCACGATCACTCGGCGCGGCACGGGGAGCCGCGATACGATCGCCGCAGCCGCCACCGCGTCCGGCGGCGAGACGATCGCGCCGAGCGCCACCGCCACCGGCCACGGCATGGCCGGAAAGAGGATGCGTGCCGTGACCGCGACCACCGCCGTCGTCGCCAGCACGAGCCCGATCGCCAGCAGGCCGATGTTGCGGCGGTTCGCGCTGAAGTCCCGCAGCGACGTGAAGAACGCCGCCGCCCAGATCACCGGCGGCAGGAAGACGAAGAAGACGAGTTCCGGATCGAGCTCCGGGATCGCCACACCGGGCACGAGCCCGATGAGGAATCCCGCCGCCACCTGGAGGATCGGCGGCGGCACGGGCAGCCGTCGCGCGATCGCCGTGACCGCGACGACGATCGCCGCGAACGCGACGGCGAGGACGATCGGTGGGAATTGGGGCATTCAGACGCGCAATCTGCGACGCGTCGCGCGTCAGCGCACGATCTTGACGTTGAACATCGGCGAGCCGAGCGCTCCCCACGTGCGCAGCCAGATCGGCAGGTACATCTCCATGCCGCGTGACGCCGTCACGTCGCCGAGGTCCACGATCTCGCGCCACCCGAACCACTCGCCGAGCCAGCGCTTCACCGTCTCCTTCGCGTCGGCGTCGTTGCCGCAGAGGAACAGCGTGTGGTCGCCGCCGTTCACCGCCGCCGGATTCACCATCAGCGCCGCCGTGATCGTGTTCAGCGTCTTCACCAGCCGCACGCGCGGGAATGTCCTCTGAAGTTGCTCGCCGAGGGAGTCCGTGTTGCACACGGAGAGCGTCGGCGGCATCCCCTTCGAGAAGTCGAGCGGGTTGCTCGCGTCGATCAGGATCTTCTCGCCGAGCGCGTCGGCGCCCGCACCCTCCAGCGCCGACATCGCACCCACGCCCGACGTCGCGTTGATCACCACCTCCGCCGACCGCGCCGCATCGGCGAACGTGGCGAGCTTCACCGTCGGATTCGCCTTCTGCCAATCCCGGTACGCAGCGCGGGCCGGCGGCTTCGCCGTCTCACGCGCCAGCGTCGCCGCCGGATCACGCGTGCCGATGGTGACCGTGTGCCCCTTCTCCGCCAGTGCCGCCGCGAGCGTCTGTCCCACGACGCCAGTGCCAAGAATGCCGATCTGCATTGGTCTCTCCGCTGTGGATGACGAGGCGTGAATCGCCCCGAGCCGCAAACGGTTCGTTCAACCCTTTCGAGGGATCAGACTCCTTGAAGCGTTCAAGGGGTCAGGCTCCTTGAAGCACGCTACCGCCCGGTAGCTCCTTTCAAGAAATCTGACCCCTCGAGCCCTTGAACGGCGGCTGATGGCCCAGGGCGGCGGGTGGCCGAGAGGTAGCTTGCAGCTGAGTGCTCGCCGCTGACCGCTCGCCGCTCGATCGCTCAATCGCTCATGGCTGACTGGCTCACCGCTCGCCGCTCATTCTGCTTTGCCGCTCAGCTGAGCGCTGCCACCCCATCACCGTGGCAGATCGTAGATCTCCACGTGATTGAGCGCCACGACCGGCACCGCGACCCGGTTCCGCTTCGTATCGACCGCGATGTCCGCCGGTCCGCCCTGCGTGTGGATGATCGCGTGCCCGCTGGCGCCGTCGAACACGTGGATGCTCGAATCCGCCTGGCTCGACGCGAGGATCCGTCCGCCGGCCAGCACTTCCACGCCGTCCCACTTGGCGCCCGTGCTCGTCGTGATGTCGGTCAACGTCGTCGTGCCGGGCACCCACGCGCGCAGCGAGTGCGAGCCGCCGAACGGCACGATGATGAATCGACGATTCCCCCCGTCCCACGTGATCCCGTTCGGCGCGCCGAGCGCGCTGTCGGCCAGAACCACCGTCGGCCCGCCCTGCACCTTGTACAGCTTGTTCTTCCCCGTGTCGGTCACGTACACGGTGCCCGTTGCATCCGCCGCCACGTCGTTGAGGAATCCACGGTCGAGCGCCGAGAAATCCACGTTCGCCAGCTTCGCCCCCGTCTTCCGATCGAATCCGCGCACGGCATCGGCGTCCGCCACCCAGAGCGTGTCGCCGACGATGTACATGCCGCGCGGCGCGTGCAGCACGACGCCGTTCGTGCCGCCGGCGATGAACTTCAACGTCTCGATCTGCCCGTCGGGCCGCATCCGGCTGATGTAGCCGTTGTTGTCCGTCGCGCTCGCCGGTCCCGGCCCCCAGTTCCCGACGAAGTACACGTCCTGATCGGGATCGTATCGCACCGCCTCCGGCGCGACGAACCCGTCGCGCACGAAGAACGGCTTCACGTTCGTCGTCGTCGCCACGGCGCCGCCGGCCGTGGTGACCGCACTGCGGCTCGTCGCCGTGCCGCTCGCGCACGCGGCGACCGTGGAGATGCAGCAACCCAGAACCAGCGGAATCAGGGGCGAGCGTCTGGTGGACATGGAATGTGGCTCGGCGAAGGGGGAACGAACTGGACGTGCTACAATAAGCGATCCCGTCGGCTGGCGCGATGCGCGCCGTCCTGCGCATCGCCGTTGCCGAGCTCACGCGCAAGCCAGGCCTGCGCGTAGCGGACGTCGCGCATGGCGGTCGGCGCCGAGATGCCCAGCGTCTCGCCGACCTCCTCGAGCGTCAGCCCCCCGAAGTAGCGGAGCTCGATCGCGCGTGCCTGACGCGGACTCTCGCCTTCCAGCCGCGCCAGTGCCTCATCGAGCGCGAGCAATGCTTCGGGCTCCGCTGCCTCGGCGACGATGAGCTCCCCGAGCTGCTCCGCGTCGAGCTCCACGCGCACGAAGTGACCTCCGCGCTTTTGCGCACGGCGCTCCTTCGCGTGGTCCACCAGCACGCGGCGCATCGCGCGCGCGGCGACGGCGAAGAAGTGCGCGCGGTCCTGCCAGTCGGTCCCGGTTCCACCGGCGAGGCGCAGATACGTCTCGTGCACCAACGCCGCCGTGTCGAGTGTGTGGTCGGGTCGTTCCCCACGCATGCGCCCGTGTGCGAGATGGCGCAGATGATCGTAGACGCGCGGTAGCAGCGCGTCGAACGCCGCACGATCGCCGTTCCGCCAGCGGCGAAGATCGTCGGTGAGATCGTCACCGGTCATCGTGCACCCAACACGCCGTGCGCCAACGACGTGAGCTCCTCCAGCGACGCCTCCTTACCCCACGCGCCTTCGCGAGCGAGCCCCTCCTGCCCGAGTGCGTGCGCGCAGGCGCGGTCGTGCGCTTCCGCGGCCGGCTGGGCCCGGGGCGGCAACGCACTGCCGCGCCGGGCGCGTTGTGCCGACGCGCCGGCACGGAGACGCGCGGCCGCCGTCGCATCCCCATGGTGGAGAGCGAGCCGCGAGATGCCATCGAGGCACTCGGCAACGCTGAGCGGCTCCCCCATCGCCATGCGACGATCGAGGCTCGAGCGCCAGCGCGCCGCCGACATGCGTGAGTCGCCGGCGAGGAGCGCGACCTCGGCGAGAAGCGCTTCGGTATGCGCGATCATCGAGGGATGGCGCGATTCGCGCCGGACCGCGAGCGATTCCTCGAGCGCCGCGCGGGCCTCGACGAGCTGGCCATCGTCACAGAGCAGTCGTCCCAGACAGGCGAGTGCCAGCCCGGTCGAGAATGCGTGACCGACCTCGCGCAGGCGCGGTACGATCTCCGTGCGAAGCAGCGCGATGCCATCGACCGGTCGCAGCGCGAGATGGTTCGCCAGTACCCAGCGCGCGCGCCCCGTCGGGAACACGCGATCGGCGACGGGCTCGCCGATCGCCATTGCCTCCTCGTGCAGCTGGATCGCCCGCACGCAATCGCCGCGCTCGAGCTCGACCGAACCGAGGAAGTTGAGCGCATAAGAGCATGCGCGTGGATCGGCACGCTCGCGATGAATGGCCAGCGCCCTCGTGAGCTGCTGCTCCGCCTCGGGCAGATCGCCGCGCATCAGCGCGACCCACCCCAGATTCGAGCGTGCGATCGCCTCGCCAAGGAGATTGCCCGAGCCGGCGTGGTGCGACAGCGCGTCGCGCGCCAGCGATGACGCGCGATCGTATTCGCCCAGCAGTTGGGAGCTCCATGCAAGGTGGTTCTGCGTCGTCGCGACCGCGTCGGCGTCGCCGGCGCGATGATACAGCTGCAGCGCGCCGTCGAACCACCGGAAGGGGACGTCCGCTGGGGCGTCCCGCACGCCCGCGAGCAGTCCGATTGCCGTCAGCAGCGCGGCGTGCACACTCGGCGGAACGACGCCGTCCGGCCGAGCGCGGAGTCGCGCATCGATCGTCTCGAGCCGCTCGACCGTCACGCCGAGGAAGCGGCGCGACACGAGCCAGTACCGATGCAGCGCGACGCCAAGCCGCGTGGCGGCATCGAGATCGTCGACGGCGATGGCGTCGTCGAGCGCGGCCCGCAGGTTGTCGTCGTCCCGCTCGAGCCGCCCCAGCCAGGCGACCTGCTCCCGACCGCGGAGATGGGGTGCGGCCGACTCGGCGAGCGCGAGACAGTACGCGCGGTGTGTCGCGCGCGCCGCATCCAGCTCTCCCGCCTCGACGAGGCGATGGAGCGCGTACTCGCGCACCGTCTCGAGCAGGTCGAAGCGCGGCTCTCCATCGGTCTGCTCGGTGCGGCGCAGCAGGCTGTTGTCATGCAGCGACGTCGCCAGCTCCAGAGGCGTGTGTGCGTCGACGTCGTCGGAACCGGCCATCGCGCGCTCCATGGCGGCGATGCTCTCGAGCGTGAAACCGCCCACGAATACGGAGAGCCGGCGGAACAGCGCCCGCTCGCGGGAGGCGAGCAATTCGTAGCTCCAGTCGATGACGGCGTGCATCGTCCGGTGCCGCGGCTCCGCATCCCGGGCGTTGGAGCGCAGCATCTCCAGCGGATGCTCGAGGCGCGCGAGGAGCGCGCGCGGCGAGAGCAGCTTCGCGCGTGCCGCCGCGAGCTCGATCGCCAGCGGCAGCCCGTCGAGGCGCCGGCACAGCGTCGCCACGTGGAGCGCGTTGTCGTCGTCGAGTACGAAGTCTGGCCGCACCGCGCGCGCGCGTTCGACGAAGAGTTGCACCGCGGCGGCCTCTCCCACGCGGTGCGACGTGTGGTCTTCCGCCCCCGGCAGCGCGAGTGGAGGCACGGGCAGTTCCTGCTCCCCACTGAGGCGGAGCGGCGCGCGGCTCGTCACGAGAACCGTGAGGCGAGGCGCAGCCTCCAGCAGCGCTGCGACGAAGGGAGCCGCGTCGATCACCTGCTCGAAGTTGTCGAGCACGAGCAGCGACTCCGACGACGCCAGATGGCGCGCCGTGGACTCCAGCGCCGACATGTCGCCCCGAGCTTGCAGCCCGAGCGACTCGCCGACCGCCATGGCCACCTGGTCAGCCGAGGAGACCGCGGCGAGCGGCACCACGTGCGCTCCGTCGGCGTATCGGCCGGCTGCGCGACGCGCCAGCTCGAGCGCGATGCGAGTCTTGCCCGTTCCGCCCGGGCCGGTGAGCGTCACGAGCCGCGCGCGCTCGAGCAGTGCCGCCGTGATGGCGACCTCGCGCTCGCGTCCGACGAACGAGGTGAGCGGAGCTGCGGCACCGGAGACCCGCGCTCCGGAGCGCGGCGTGACGGCGGAGCGCTCACGTCGCTCCTCGCCGATCGCCGCGAGCAGCCGCGATACCTCGGCCGCGGACTGCGGGCGCTCGTCCGGATTTTTCGACAGAAGCTGGTGCACGAGTGCGCCGAGCGCTGCGGGCACGGTGACGAGCCGGTCCACCGGCACCGGCTCGGCGACCAGCACGTCGTGCAACACCGCTGCGTACGACCCGCCAACGAACGGCCGGCGGCCGGCCAGCATCTCGTACAGCGTGACGCCGAGCGCCCACAGATCCGCCCGATGATCGACGTCGCCTCCGCGGAGCTGCTCGGGCGCGAGGTACGCCGCGGTGCCGAGCACCACGCCCAGGTGCGAGGTGTCCTGCCCCGCGAGCGTGGCGATGCCGAAGTCCGCGAGACGCAGGCGCCCCGCGGCATCGAACAGCACGTTCGCCGGCTTCACGTCACGGTGAACGATGCCCCGTGCATGCGCGGCCTCGAGCGCCGAAACCAGCTCGCGCGCCACGCGCAGCGCCGCCTCGCCGGGCACCGGCCCGCGCGCGATGCGGTCGGCGAGCGACCCTCCTTCGCAATGGGCCATCGCGATGAAGAGCTGCCCATCTGGCGCCTCGCCCACGTCGTAGACGGTAGCCACGTGCGGATGATCGAGGCTGGCCGCCGTCCGCGCCTCGGCGAGAAAGCGCGCGCGGGCGCTATCGCTGTGCGATGCGTCATCCGCCCACACGTTGCCGAGCACCTTGAGCGCGATCGCTCGGTCCAGTCGCTCGTCATGGGCGAGCCACACCGTCGCCATGCCGCCGCTCCCGAGTGGATGCAGGACGCGGTACGGCCCGAAGCGCGATCCCTCGGAGATGGCTGGGACGCGATCGGCGCGCGCGTTCGCTCGGGCGCGGTCCGCCGCTCCCAACGCGCCCAGGAAGTCGCCGGCGGCGGCATCGGCGGCGAGCAGCTGTCGCAGCTCCAGCGCGAGCGCGGGGTGCTCGCCCTGCAGCGCAGCGAGCCGGTCGGCCTGTGCCGCTGCAGGCAGCTCGGCGAGTTCGCCGAAGAGCGTCGCAACCGAGCCTGCCGAGGACGCTCCCATGCGGACAAGTATGGATTCGGGCCCGGTGGCGAGCCAGCCCGAATCCGCTCGTGGCGCCCCGATGAAATGAGAGCGCGGCGTTTGTCGCTACTCCAGAGCAGTCGGATGCATGCAGCCGAGATGCGATCCCGCTCGACGCCGACCTGCGACCGTCCATTCCCCTACTTCACCGGAAAACCCGATGCGCCACTCCGCACGACTTCTCGTCCTCGGCGGGCTCTTGCTCGCCGCATGCGCCGATCCCGGCTCCACGCCGACCACCAACCCTGCCGACGGAGCGAGCCACGACCGCGCGGGCTACGATCAGGCGGGCGCTCACCGGCAGTATGGCGCGCCCGTGAGTGTGGGCGAAGGCCGCGCCCGCACCTACGTCGTGCTCGACGAACAGAATGGTAGCGCGCCTCTCGAGATCGGCGTCGCACTCGACGAGCGTGCGCTCGACGGGCTTCCCGCGGGAATGGCCGGTGCCGCTCCAGCCGACGAAGGCAAGCCGATGAGCATGGGGAAAGACTTCGTCCTCCCGCTGCCCGCGCGGAACCCAACGCCGTATCAGCTCGTCGTGCTCAACTGGAATCCGAATGGGCACGAGCCACCGCAGCTCTACGGGTTGCCGCACTTCGACTTCCACTTCTACACGATCGACAATCCGACGCGCATGTCGATCGTCCCGGGCGATCCCGCGTACGCGGCGAAGGCAGCGAATTTCCCTGGCGCGAAGATGCCGCCCGGTTATTTCCCGCCTCCCGCGCCTCCCGCATTGGCTGCGGTCCCGATGATGGGACTGCATTGGACCGACCCGACGTCGCCCGAATTCTCCCCCGCCGGCTTCAGTCGCACTTTCATCTACGGAAGCTGGGACGGCGAGGTGATCTTCGCCGAGCCGATGATCACGCGAGCGTTCCTCCTCACGCAGCCCAACATCCTTCTCGACCTGCCGGTCCCCACGCAGTTCGCCAAAGCTGGCTACTACCCGGCGGCGTATCGCGTCGTGTTCGACGCTCGAGCGCGCGAGTACCGCGTCGCCCTGGCGAAGCTCACCTGGCGGTCGTAGCGCGACGCGGCCAACCGTTGGTCGGGCACGGTCACCCGTGCCCGACGGACACCCACCCCTGCTTCTCGTTGCTCGCCAGCACTGCCTCGACGATGCGGACTTCCGCGTCGCCATCCTCGAACGTCGGGAAGTCCGCCGCGTCCTTCCCCGGCGTCTTTCCGGCTGCGATGTACCGATAGAGGTTGCGGAACAGGTTGCGCGGTCCGTCGGGATAGCCCTCCGGATGGCCGCCCGGATAATGCGCGAAGGTGCGCGCCACGGGATCCATCAGCGACGGATCCTTGATCATGATCTCGTTCGGCTTGTCGCGGTGACCGATCCACAGATGGTTCGGGTTCTCCTGGTCCCACGACAGCGCGCTGCTGCTCCCGTCCACCTCGATCCACTGCCGGTTCTTGCGCCCCGAGCTCACCTGCGAGACCACGAGGTTGCCATGCAGCCCGCCCTCGAGCTCGACCAGGACGAACCCGCCGTCCTCCGTGTCGATTGACACCTCGTCGTACTCCTGCGGCGCGCCCAGCTCCTTCCCCTTGTACGTCTCGACCTCCTGCTTCGGCTTCTTGCGCGTCTCGTGCGCCCGGAACAGGTGCGCGTTCACGCGCACGATCTTCCGCCCGGTGACGAACTGCACGAGGTCGAACCAGTGCGAGCCGATGTCGGCGATCGCCCGCGACGCGCCGCTCACCTTCGACTCGAGACGCCAGTTGTAATCGGTGTCGTGCAGCAGCCAGTCCTGCAGATAGTGGCCATGCACGAGGAACAGGTTGCCCAGCTCGCCGCGCGCCACCATGCCGCGCGCCTGCTGGATGAGCGGATAGCCGCGGTAGTTGAAGTTGATCGCCGTCACGACCCCCTTGGCCCGAGCTAACCGGACGAGCTCCGCTGACTCCTTCGACGTCATCGTCAGCGGCTTCTCCGACAGCACGTGCTTTCCCGCCTCGATGAACGCCTTGTTCACCTCGAAGTGCAGGTTGTTCGGCGTGCAGTTGTGCACGGCGTGCACGTCGTCACGCCCGAGCAGCGCCTTCCAGTCCTCGAAGACGTTGGTGATCCCGAACTGGGCCGCGAGCTCCTTGGCTCGCGGAAAATCGATCGACGCGATGGCGACGACGTTGACGCCCGGTACTCGGCGCAGGGCGTCCACGTGGGCGGCGCCCATGAATCCCGAACCGATGACGGCGACGTTGACTGGGGGCATTGGTGCTCGACGAAGGGACAATCAAGCTCGACGCGCGGGACGCGAGCGGGGCGAACGGAACGTAAGCGCGGCCGGCCCACGTGCCCAGCCTCGTCGGTTCGCACACATCTTGAACGGACTTGCGTTCGCGCCCGTACCTAGCCACGTTGCCGCAAATATGCCCCGACAGGATCAGACGAGGGCGACTGCCTGGTCGCTCGAGTATCGGCTGCCGATTCTGATCTCCCTGCTGCTCGCCTGCGTCGTGGGTGGGCTCAGCCTGGCCGCGTACCGGGAAGTGCGGGCGGCGACGATCGCCCGCGCCACGGAGGTGCTGGAGCGGATCCAGCACGAGCTCGTCGCCGGCGCCGGACGCTCCAACATCGCGCGGGTCGAAGCGCTTCGCGCCCTCGCGGACGACAGCGTGATGATCCACGCCCTCGCCGGCCGCGTCGCTGCCGACGCGGTCGAGCAGCGAATCGCCGCCTCGCCCGAATCGCGCGATACGGTGTTCATGGGGTGGCAGCTCGCCAGCGTGGATGGACGGCAGCGCTTCGGAAGCGCCTCGGGATGGTCCGCAACCGACTCGACCGAGCTGGCGAAGACGATCGCCGACGTGGTGCGGAGCGAGTCCGACCATCGCTCGCCCCTCTTCGCCGTTGGCGAACGCGTCCATGGGTGGCTGGTGGTCCCCGTCGTCGCCAACGGTCGCGTGATCGGGACACTCGGCGAGCTGGCGCGCGTCGGCGACAACTATGGTGCCGACGCGATCATCCGCGGCCTCGTCGATCCGGACGCGCGCATGCTGTTCACGAATCGGGACGGCAGACTGTGGGTGTCCACGCGCGGCCGACCCGTCGCCGCGCCGTTCGCCCTTCCCGCGGTCGACGACCACGCCGTGCGCGTCCATGGGCCGCGCCGCGCCGGCGTGTACGTCGTGCGGTCGGTCATCCCGACCACGCCCTGGGTCGTCCTGCTCTCTCAGTCCGAGCGCTCCATGCTGCAGAAGCCGCACGACTTCCTGCGCTGGTTGCTCGTCGCGGGACTGTTCGTGCTCGCCCTCGCCACGGTCGGCGCGTGGTTCCTCAGCCGACTCGTCACGCGCCCGTTGCGCGAAGTGACCAGCGCCGCCTCCGATCTGGCGCAGGGCGACTACAGCCGCCGCGTCGACGTGAGCGGCGGCGGACGCGAGGTGGCGCAGCTGGCGTCGATGTTCAACGCGATGGCCGCCGCCACCGGCGACGCGCACGCCGTGCTCGCCGAACGGAATGCCGAGCTCCAGCGCGCGAACGCCGCCAAGGCGCAGTTCCTCGCCATGATGAGCCACGAGCTCCGCACTCCGCTCAACGCCATCGGCGGCTTCACCGAGCTGATGGAGCTGGGGCTGCGTGGTCCCGTCACGCCGGAACAGGTCGAGGACCTCGGCCGCATCCGGCGCAACAAGGATCTCCTCGTCGCCATCATCACC
>Ga0070664_100004195_pt1 | contig 11577 bp, 9 predicted proteins | sample KBSC73metaG_FD_65863 | JGI IMG/M metagenome (GOLD analysis project Ga0070664, IMG submission 65863) | Corn rhizosphere microbial communities from Kellogg Biological Station, Michigan, USA - KBS C7-3 metaG | ecosystem: Host-associated > Plants > Roots > Rhizosphere > Soil ... | reverse complement strand
CCGAATTGGTGGAGAGCACGCTGGCTCGGAATGAAGAGGTCGCGCATCAGGTGATCGATGCTCCCGGCGAACAAGAAGCTCGCGTCGTCCGCCCGCTGGAAGATCGCGCGCATCCGCTTGGTGATCCGGTCAGGGTCTCCGTATGGCTTGGTCGGCGATGCGATCTCTTGAAATTCGTCGAAGAAGATCACGACCTCCTTGTGATCGGCGGCGGCGATCCGCCCGGGTAGGGCGAGGGCGTAGTCGAGGTATCGCTCGGGATCCCGCACCGCGATTCCCGGCCGGAAGGCGATCTCGATCTCCTCTCCGAGCTCGTCCTTCGACTTGATCACCGCCGAGGTCTCCACCGCATCGGCAACGGCCCTGCCGGCCCGCCGGGCTTTGTGCAGGGCACGGCGAAGTACGGATCGGTTCTCGATCGTTGCGGCAACGAGTGTCTCCGCAAGCTCCGGCGCAGACGCAACTCTGAAGAGGTCGACCGTGACCGTGTAGATCCCTCGCCGCTGAAGCTGCCCGATCGCAGCCTCGCAAACGCTGGTCTTCCCGGTTCGCCGGGGTCCGGCGATGATGATGCTCGATCCGCCTGCCAACGCTCCGGTGACCTCCCGGACATCGGCCTCCCGACCAATCATCTGGCTTGCGGGAATTGGCTGGTCGGTCGGAAAGAGGTCGGCGCTTCGCTGTCGCGGCATGTTGGGATTATATGCGCCAGACCCGACGCATCATGCGCCGAGCACGGCGCAGGCCAGGTTTCGTCCATCCTTTCGACTGGCCTTGGAAGACCATGCCGCAAGCGCCGTACTACCCTGAGCAATGGGGGAAGAGTGAGCGCCTGAACCGGCTGAGCGACGGTCCAGAAACCCAAGAGCCCGCTCGATGAGCGGGCTTCTCGGTATAGCGGGGGCAGGATTTGAACCTGCGACCTCCGGGTTATGAGCCCGGCGAGCTACCTGACTGCTCCACCCCGCGGCGGACCGCTGAGGATAGCAGTGCCGGAATGGCGGTGGCAGGGGTGCACTGGGGAGGATTTGGCCCGGATATGGGCTTCTTTCGGGTTCAGCGGGGTCGGGGCCGCGGGGTCAGCTGGCGACGGCGAAGAGGCGCCACTCGCCGGGGGCGCCCTTCAGCTCGTGGGTGCCGCGAGATTCGAACTCGATCCCGGAGCCGACGACGAGCTCGCGGACCGTGCTCGAGACGAGGACGTCGCCGGGGCCGGCGAGGGCGCCGACGCGGGCGCCGATGTTGACCGCCATGCCGCCGACGTCGGTTCCGATCAGCTCGACCTCACCGCTGTGAATGCCGGATCTGACCTCGAGGCCGCTCTCGCCGAGATGGTCGCGGATCGAGGTCGCACAGCGGATCGCCCGCGCCGGTCCGTCGAAGGTGGCGAGGAAACCGTCGCCGGTCGTCTTCACCTCGTGACCACGATGGACCGCGAGCGCGCTGCGGACAGTGGCGTCGTGGCGCTCGAGCAAACCGCGCCAGCGACGGTCGCCGAGCCGGGCCGCTGTCTCGGTCGAGCCGACGATGTCGGTGAACAGCACCGTCGCGAGCGATCGTTCGACGTCATGGGCGCCGCGGCTGCCGACCAGGAACTCCTCGATCTCGTCGATCAGGTCGTCGCCGCCGATCGCCGGTAGATGGTCAGCGCCGTCGAGCTCGACGTAGTCGGCGTCGTCGATGTGCTCTGCCATGTAACGGGCCTGGCGGGCCGGGACGACCACGTCGTCACGACGATGGATGACCAAAGTCGGGGCCGCGATCGCCGGCAGCGCCGGACGGACGTCGATCTCGCGATAGAGGTCCATCAGGTCGATTGCGCCGGACGGGCTGGTGCCCTGGCGCAACAGCCGCGCCCACCACCGTGCGAAGTCCGGGTTGTCGCGTTCGCTCGGCGCCCACATCTCGACCCCGACCGGCCCACCCCACTCGGAGCGCACCCGGGCGCCCCAACTGTCGAAGAGGTCCTCGTGGACCCCCTCGGGGTAATCAGACGCCTTCAGCATTCGCGCGAACGTCCCGTAGAGGACGAGCGCCGTGACTCGCTCCGGGTGCGTGGCGGTGTAGAGGAGCGACATCGGGCCGCCCTCGGAGACCCCGAAGATCGCCGCCTGCTCGCTCCCGACCGTATCCATGACGGCGCCGAGGTCGTCCATCGACTCCTCGAGCGTCGGCGGCCGGCCGGGACGGTCGGAAAGCCCCTGGCCGCGCTTGTCGAAGACGATCAGTCGCGAGAACGAGGCAAGGCTGCGCAGGAAGCGCCCGAAGGAGGGCTCCTCCCAGAGCAGCTCGACGTGGGAGACGAAGCCGGGGACGAGGACGAGGTCGAGCGGACCCTCGCCGTGGACCTGGTAGGCGATGCTGGTGCCGTCGGGCGACGTCGCATATCTCGTTGCGGCCTCCATCGTCCCCATGGCGGCGACTGTAGCGCGGCGTCGGATGCGCGAAAAGAGACTCCCCGATGGGCCGCCCCCGATACACGAAGGTCTACGATCGCGGGCCTTGCGCGTCGCGGCGATTGACATGGGGACGAACTCGACCCGGCTGCTCGTGGCCGACGTCGGCGACGGACGGGTCGAGGTGATCCGGCGTGAGTCGCGCGTGACCGGGCTCGGCCGCGGCGTCGAGATCTCCGGCCAACTCTCGACCGAGGCGATCGAGCGGGTCTTCGGCGCGATCTCCGACTACCTGGCGATCGCCTCGGAGCTCGGTGCCGTCGAGACCTTCGCGTTCGCGACGAGCGCGGCGCGCGACGCCGCCAACTCGGCCGCCTTCATCGCCGAGCTTCGCGAGCGGTTCGATCTCTCGGCGAGCGTGCTCTCGGGCGAGGACGAGGCGGAGCTGACCTACCTCGGCGCCCGCGGTTCGTGCGCCGACTGCGAGACCGTCGTCATCGACATCGGCGGCGGCTCGACCGAGCTGGTCGTCGGCTCCGGGGGCGAGCCGACCTACAACGCGTCGCTGCAGCTCGGGGTCGTCCGCCACACCGAACGCCACCTCCACAACGACCCGCCGCTGACCAACGAGCTCGAGTCCCTCGCCGAGGACGTCGGCGGGACGATCGACGCCGAGCTCGTGGCGCATCCGGGACTGCGCGCCGACCGCGGCGTCGCCGTCGCCGGTACCCCGGCGATCCTCGCCGCCATGGACCTCGGCCTCGAGCGCGTCGACTACGCGCGGGTCGAGGGCCACGAGCTCGACCTGGCGACCGTCCAGAAGCTGCTTTCGCGGCTGGCGTCGCTGCCGGTCGACGAGCGGCGCGCCGTCCGCGGGGTCGACCCCGATCGGGCGCCGACGATCGTCGCCGGCGTCGTCATCCTCGTCAAGGCGATGCGCGCGTTCGCGCTCGAGCGGATCACCGTCTCCGAGCGCGACATCCTCTTCGGCGCCGCTCAACGCGCCGCCGAGCGCCACGCTGCCGCCACCGGCTGAGCGGAGCCGCCGGCCGCGGCGCCGATCCGCTCAGGGCGCCAGCCGGGTCCACCCCCACCCCCCGCCGGCCTCGCGCTCGTAGCGGAAGCGATCGTGGAGGCGGCCGACCTGCCCCTGCCAGAACTCGATCTGGCGCGGAACGACGCGAAACCCGCCCCAGTGCGGCGGGCGCGGGACCGGCCCGGTCCCGTAGCGCTCGACGATCTCGGCGACACGCGCGTCGAGCTCGGCGCGGTCGCGCAGCGGGCGGCTCTGCGGGCTCGCCCAGGCGCCGATCATGCTCTCCCGCAGCCGGCTGGCGAAGTACTCGTCCGACTCCTCCGCGTCGAGCTTCTCGACCGGCCCGCGGATCCGCACCTGACGGTCCAGCTCGCGCCAGTAGAGGACCAGCGCCGCCGTCGGCCGCTCGGCGAGCTGGCGGCCCTTGATCGACTCCTCGTTCGTGAAGAACCGGAAGCCGCGCTCGTCGAAGCCCTTGAGGAGGACCATCCGGGCGTCCGGCATCCCGTCTGCATCGACGGTCGCCAGGCAGACGGACTCTGCGAGCGGCACCTCGGCGACGGCGCGCTCGAACCAGCCCGCGAACAGCTCGATCGGGTCGTCGCGGAGGTCTGGCTCGCCGAACGGCGGCATGTCAGGGCGCGGCTTCGACATCGACCGGACTCTACGTGCCTTAGGGTGGGCCGCGGTGGGAACCCTGACGGCGAGCTGGACGGTCGAGATCGAGGCCTCGCGCGAGCGCGTCTACGCGGTCGCCGCCGACGTCCCCGCCTCGCCCACCTGGCAACCGGCCCTCGAGACGGTCGAGACCCTGGAGAGCGACGAGCAGGGGCGCGCGACCCTCGTCGACACCACATCGGACGCCGTCGTCAAGAAGACCCGGCAGCGCCTCCGCTTCTCCTACGACGGCGAACCGGCGGGGATGAGCTGGGTGCAGGTCGAGGGCGACGTCAAGACGCTCGAGGGCTCCTGGGAGTTCGTCGAGCTCGCCGCCGAGCGGACCGAAGCGACGTTCGCCCTCGCCGTCGACCCCGGACGGATGCTCGGGATGCTCCTGCGCGGTCCGGTCGAGGGCAAGGTCAAGGAGTTCCTGACCAAGGGCGCCGCCGAGGGCCTCAAGGAGCACGTCGAGTCGACCGGCGGCTGATCGCGTGAGCGACGAGCCGGCCGGCCGGACGTTCACCGACCGCCACCGGGTCGGCGCCGCCGACGTCGCCGCCGATGGCGGCGCTCACGCCTTCGCGGTGGCCCGCTGGCTGCAGGAGACCGCCTTCGCCGACGGGCTCGACTCGGGCTTCGGGGCCGACGCCTTCTGGATCATCCGCCGCCTGCGGCTCGACATCCGCCGCCTTCCCTCGTTCCCCGAGGAGCTGACCGTGACGACCTGGTGCAGCGGCAAGGCGAAGTCGGTCGCCGAGCGGACGACGACGATCACCGGCGACGGCGGCGCCGATGTCACCGCCGAGGCGATCTGGGTCCACGTCGATCCGCAGACGCGGCTGCCGGCGCGACTGCCGGCGGAGTTCGAGCGGATCTACGGACCGAGCGCCGCCGGCCGCAAGGCCCGCGCCTCGCTCCGCCACCCGGCCGAACCCCCGGCCGGTGCCGAGCGCTTCGACTGGTGGTTCGGCAGATCGCTGATCGACCTCGCCGGTCACGTCAGCAACCTCTGGTACTGGCAGCCGGCCGAGGAGCATCTCGCCCTGCCGAGCGCCGCCGCTCCGACCGCCATCCTCGAGGCCGAGTTCCGGTCCGGGATCGGTCACGGGGCGGCAACGCTCCACCGCGCCGACGGGATGCTCTGGATCAGCGACGCCGCCGGGACCGTCGCCGGCACGATCGCCGCTCCGGCCTCTTGATCAGCGGCCTGATCAACCGGCCGCTCGGACCGTGAAGTCGACCCCGACGGCGCGCTCGAGCTCGCCGCTCGGCAGCGAGACGTGGACGGCGCCGTCGCGCTCGAGGCGCTCGCGCGGTTCCATCAGCGCGATCCCGTGGAAGCGGTCGTCCTCGTCGAAGAGCCAGACATGGCCCTCCGGGGTGCGCTCACGGCGCGCCGAGGGCGAGTCGTCGTCCTTCGCATAGATGACGTCGCTCGCCGCGTCGTAGGTGACGTAGGCGAAGTTGTGGCGCCCGACCCGGAGTCCCACCGTCAGGCGAGGACGGCCCGGCGCGGGTAGATCACGTCAGGATCGGTGAGGACGTTGACGAGCGCCGGCTTGCCGGAGGCGAAGGCGCGCTCGAGGGCCGGGCGCAGCTGGTCGGGCTCGCGGACGAGCTCGCCGTGCCCGCCGAGTGCCTCGATCACCTGCTCGTACGGCGTCTCCGGCTGCAGCTCGGCGGCGATCGAATAGCCGTAGAGGTACTCCATCGGGTTCTTCTCGAGCGCCCAGATCCCGTTGTTCCCCATCACCCCGACGACCGGCAGGCCGTGGCGGACCATCGTGTCGAACTCGAGGCCGCTGAAGCCGAACGCGCCGTCGCCGAGCAGCAGGCAGACCTGCCGGCCCGGCTTCGCGCAGGCGGCCCCGATCGCCTGGCCGGGCCCGGCGCCGAGGCAGCCGAACGGACCGGGGTCCATCCAGGTGCCCGGCTCGAAGGTCTCGATGACGCGGCCGGCGTAGGAGACGAAGTCGCCGCCATCGCCGATCACGATCGCGTCGCGGTCGAGGACCTGGCCGAGCTCCTCGTAGAGCCGCATCGGATGAAGCGGCCCCCGCGGGTCAGCCCGCTCCTCCGCCTCGGCGGCGCGCTTCACCTGCTCCTCATCGCGCAGCCGGCCGGTCCAGGCGGAGCGATCGGCGGGAGCGGCCGCCTCCGCGAGGGCTGCGAGCGTCCCGGCGACGTCGCCGACGAGGTCGACGTCGGCGGCGCGGTTGCGCTCGAGTCGGTTCGGCTCGACGTCGACGCGGATCAGCTTCGCGTCGGCGCCGATCGCGGCTCCGAAGCCGAGCCGGAAGTCGAGCGGGACGCCGATCACGATCGCGACGTCGGCCTCGCCGAGCCCGAGTCCGCGGGTGCGGCTGAAGGCGTTCGGATGGTCGGCCGGCAGACAGCCCCGGCCCATCCCATTCAGGTAGACCGGGATGCCGTGGCGCTCGGAGAGCCCGCGGAGCTGCTCTTCGGCCCCGGCCCAATACAGCCCGGTCCCGGCCATGATCGCCGGCCGCTCGGCGGCGGCGAGGAGCTCGGCCGCCTCCTCGATCGCGTCGGCGGGATCGGATGCCCGCGCGGGCGGCGGCGGGATCTCGGCGTCGGCGTCCATGAAGACGACGTCGAGCGGGTAGTCGAGGAAGGTCGGACCGGTCGGGGCGGCGGCGGCGAGGTCGAGCGCCCGCACCGTCGCATCGCCGATCGCGGCCGGGTCCTTGACGGTCTCCGCCGACTTGACGAGCGGCGAGACGAACGGAAGGTGGTCGATCTCCTGGAGGCTGCCGCTCCCCCAGCGGCCCTCGGCCGCGCGGCCGCCGAGGACGACGATCGGGGTGCCGTTGGCGGCGGCGCTCGCCATCGCGCTGACGCCGTTGGTGACCCCGGGCCCGGCGGTCAGAGCGCAGACGCCGGGCGTCCGGGTCGCCTTCGCCCAGCCCTCGGCGGCAAAGGCCGCCGCCTGCTCGTGGCGGACGTCGATCACCGCGATGCCCTCCTCGCGGCAGCCGTCGTAGAGGCTGAACAGGTGGCCGCCGGAGAGCGTGAAGAGGTGGGTCACGCCGCGATCGCGGAGGGCCTTGGCGGCGAGCCTGCCGCCGTGCAGCGCCCCCGGATTGGCGACTCCGCCCTCGGTCTTAGCCGCGGTTGCCACGGACGCGAGCGTACACGGAGCGAACCGCCTCGACGGCGTCGCGCTGGACCCCGCCGGGCTCGCCGGGCGGTGCGTAGAGGCGGATCGGGCGGTCGAGCCCTCGCAGGTCGCGCTCGCCGCGCGACTCGAGCTCGACCGTGCCGGCGAGCCGCTCGCGGGTCGCCTCGGTCAGCAGCAGGTGGTCGCCGGTCTCGCGGGTCGCCGCCTCGACCCGGGCCGCGACGTTGACGGTGTCGCCGATGACGCTGAAGTTGAGCCGGCCCCCGCCGCCGATCGAGCCGGCCAGGACCCGGCCGGTGTTGATGCCGATCCCGACCTCGAACTCTCCGCCCTCGCCCTCGTGGTTGACGAGGCGGTCGATCTCGAGGCCGGCCCGGAGCGCCCGGTCGGCATGGTCGGGAGCGATCCCCGGGGCACCGAAGACCGCCATCAGCCCGTCGCCCTCGAACTTGTCGACGTGGCCGCCCGCGGCGGAGATCACCGGCACGATGACCTCGAACAGCGCGTTCAGGCAGCCGACGACCTCGTCGGCCGGGTTCGACTCGGCGAAGCTCGAGAAGTCGACGACGTCGGTGAAGAGGATCGAGACCTCGACGAGCTCGCCCCGCTCGGAGAAGCCCTCGCTGAGGATGTGCTCGGCGACGTCCTGATCGAGGTAGGTCCCGAACGCCCGGCGGATCCGCTCGCGCTCGCGGAGGCCGTCGACCATCTCGTTGAACGAGGAGGCGAGGTCGCCGATCTCGTCGGCGGTGGTGATCGGTACGGCGACGTCGAAGTCGCCCTCGGCGACCGCGCCGGTCGCCCGACGGAGGTCGGCGAGCGGGCCGAGCACCGAGCGCGAGAGCAGGACCGTGAGCTCGAGGGAGATCGTCGTCGCGACGCCGATCGCGACCAGGACCGTGACGCCGAGGTTGTCGGCGCCGGCGATCGCGGCGACGACGACGCCGGTGATCACGTTGATCATCGGCAGCGCCAGAAGCAGCCGCCAGCGCAGCGGCAGAGCTTCGATCTCGGCGCTGGTCCGCGGCGTGGACGAGCGGTTGATGTCGATCAACACCGGGCGCATCCCGGCCTCGATCGTGAGGTGGTGGAGGATCGCGCCGTAGCCGACGGCGACCGAGCCGGCGATCGCGAGCGGGAAGAAGTCGAGCCAGGAGAGGTCGAGGATGAGGACTGCGGCGACGCACGAGGGCAGCACCACCGCCACGACCGGGAAGAAGAGCTCGCGGCGGACGAGCGTCAGCGGCAGCCCGACCGCCGCCACCCAGGCACGCTCGGTGCTCTCGTCGTCGCGAGCGCCGGCGATCCAGGCGCGGATCGGCTGCAGCCAGGGGAGGATCCGATGGAGCCCCCAGCCGAGCGCCGCCGCCGTCAGCGCAGTCGCGAAGGCGAGCACCCAGAGGAAGTCGGTGAGCGACGCGTTGTAGTAGGCGGCGAGGAGCGCCACGGTTGCCGCGGTGACGAGGAACCCGGCCTGCAGCTCGAGGGTGACGAACACCGCCGGATAGCGCGATCCCAGCTTTCCGTAGAGCCACTCGAAAGGTGCGTGGAGCACGCACCGATTGTCCCGAAGCGGCGGACGTGACGGCGTCCGGCCGCCTGCCGGAGGTTGGCCGGTGCCACGATTCCGGAACCGGCACGCAGGCTCCGGGCGCGATGCCGCGAACCAAGAAGCAGTGATCCGCGACCTCTGGGACCGACTCACCTTTGCGATCGAAGGCCTCTGGCTGCGGATCGCCGATGGCTTCGATGCCGTCCGCTACAGCCGCTGGGGCCCCGCCGCTGCGGGGCTGGCGATCGCGGTCGCGGCCGTCGTGGTGATCGTCGTCGTCGCCGGCGGCGGCTCCAGCGAGGAGGGAGCGACGACGGCGTCGCCGGCCGCGGAGGCCGAGCCCCCCTCGGTCATCAGCGATCCCCAGTTCGTCGAGGAGAAGGGCTTCGCGATCGCCCTGCCCGACAGCTGGCGCCGTACCAATCCCCCCGAGGGCGCGAGCTTCGCCGCGACCTCCGACGACGGCCTCGGCGTCGCGACCCTCTGGGTCGACCGCGACCCGAAGCTCGACTTCGACGAGTTCGTCGACCAGTCGCTCGCCGGCCTCGAAGGGCTCGGCGACAACGCCCGTGTCACCGACCGCGTCGAGGGCCCGAGCCCGGAGACCTCGATCGCCGTGCTCGAAGCCGACGTCCCCGTCGACGGTGGCGCCGCCGGTCCTTACCGGGTGACGCTGCGCGCCGCCGGTCCCTACCGCTACTACCTCGCGACCTCGATCGGCGCCGGCGCGCCGCCGCGCCTGGTCGCAGACGCGGAGCTGCTCAGCACCAGCTTCCGCCCCCAGGTGCGATGACTACATGTGCAGGTCCTCGTAGAGGCTCGGCATCGCCCGCTCGTCGCGGATCACGTGGGTGACGGCGTTGATCAGCGCGAGGTGGGTGAAGGCCTGCGGGAAGTTGCCGAGATGCCGGCCCGAGGCTGACTCGAGCTCCTCGGCGTAGAGGCCGAGCGGGCTCGAATCCTTGAGCAGCCGCTCGCACAGCTCGCGGCCGAGCTTGCGCTCGCCGATCTCGAGCAGCGCCGAGACGAGCCAGAACGAACAGATCAGGAAGGTCCCTTCCTCGCCCTCGAGCCCGTCGTCGGTCTCGTCGGTCCGGTAGCGGAGGACGAGGCCGTTCTCGGTCAGGTCCTCGGCGATCGCGAGGACCGTCGCGCGGACGCGCTCGTCGCCCTGCGGCATGAAGCGGACGAGCGGGATCAACAGGTTCGAGGCGTCGAGAGCATCGGTGTCGTAGTGCTGGGTGAAGACGCCGCGATCGTCGACGCCGTTGGCGAGCACGTCGGCGTGGATCTCGTTGGCGATCAGCCGCCACTCGTCGGCGAGGCCCTCGTAGCCGCGGCGGGCGGCCATCCGCGCGGCCCGGTCGAGCGCCACCCAGCACATCACCTTGCTGCTGACGTAGTGGCGCGGCTCGCCGCGGGCCTCCCAGATGCCGTGATCGGGCAGGCGCCAGACCTCGGTCGCGCATCGCGCCTGGTCCTCGATCACCGGCCAGAGCCGCGGCGAGATGTGCCCGTACTCCTTCTGGTGCAGGTAGATCGAGTCGAGCACGGCCCCGAAGACGTCGTTCTGGCGCTGCTCGTAGGCGTTGTTGCCGACCCGGACCGGGCGCGCGCCCTCGTAGCCGGTCAGATGATCGAGCTCGTGTTCGGGGAGCTCCGCCTCGCCGCCGATCCCGTACATGATCTGCAGCCCCCCGTCCTCGTTCCGCTCGACGTCGCCGACGAACTGGATGAAGTCGTCGGCCTCCCAGCTCAGCCCGAGAGCGTGCATGCCCTGCAGCGTGAAGGTCGCGTCGCGCATCCACGTGTAGCGGTAGTCCCAGTTGCGGACGCCGCCGGGCGTCTCCGGCAGCGACGTCGTCAGTGCGGCGACCATCGCCCCGGTCGGAAGGTAGGTGAGCCCCTTGAGGACGAGCGCCGAGCGCTGCAGGTGATCGCTCCAGCGGTGGTCGGGGAAATCGCCGGAGGCGAGCCAGGAGCGCCAGAACCGCGAGGTCGTGTCGAGCGCCGCCTCGGCCGCCTCGAAGCTGTCGGGTCCGTCGAGCCGCGACGACCACGAGAGCGCGAAGAAGCAGCCCTCGCCGGCGTCGAGGCGGCGACGGGCGCGGGCGCTGCCGCCCTCGATCCCGATGTTGACGTCGCTGTGGAGCCGCAGCGTGCTCTCGCCGTCGCTGGCGTCGGCGATCCCGTGCTCGGGCCCGGGGCGGCTCCAGGTCGCGGGCCGCTTGCCGTAGCCGAAGACCGGCTCGCAGACCTGCTCGAGGTGGACGGTGCCGTGAACGCAGCGGGCGCTGCGGACGAAGACGTGATGGGAGTCGAAGTCGGACGGCGGCCGCGTGTGGGCGGTCGCCTTCGTCGACTCGCGGGAGCGCCAGCGGCCGACGATCAGGGCGTCGCGGACGATCAGCCAGCCGGTCGGCGTCATCCACGTCGTCTCGACGATGTTCGTGCCCGGCTCGTAGCGGCGGCCGACCGGGCGGCCGGTGTTCGACGGCCCGAACCGCCAGCCGCCGGCGGCGCGATCGAGCACCGCGGCGAACACGCTCGGCGAGTCGAAGCGGGGCGGGCAGAGCCACTCGACCGTCCCGTCGGGAGCGATCAGCGCTCCGGTGTGGCAGTCGGAGAGGAAAGCGTAGTCGGCGATCGCCGGGAACGGCGAGGACGGCATCCGCCGCTCGAGGAACGGCGTCGGCTCCCGCAGCTTGTCGGGGTCCATGCCCCCGGCGCGGCGTGGCCCCGGCTCGGCCGGGGGTATCAGCCGCTCGGCGGTCTCGAGCCTGCCGTGCGG
>Ga0070664_100004192_pt1 | contig 11580 bp, 6 predicted proteins | sample KBSC73metaG_FD_65863 | JGI IMG/M metagenome (GOLD analysis project Ga0070664, IMG submission 65863) | Corn rhizosphere microbial communities from Kellogg Biological Station, Michigan, USA - KBS C7-3 metaG | ecosystem: Host-associated > Plants > Roots > Rhizosphere > Soil ... | reverse complement strand
CTCGTGGCCGAAGGGCGGCTCGGTGTGTTCCCTAACGAGTCGGTGGCGGAGGCGCGCGCCGCGCTCGAGGCGACGGTGCGCGGGGTCGCGGCGGGACGCGTGTGGCTCAAGGAGAACCCGCCCGTGGTAACGTGGGTGGAAGGCCAATTCGAGCCGGGAACGACACCGATCGGCGCACCGATCGTCGAACAGGTGGCGGCCAGTCACGCGGAAGTGACTGGCACGGCAGCATCGCTGTTCGGCGTGCCATGCGGAACCGACCTGCGCCTGTTCACTCGACACGCGGGCATTCCAACCGTGCTGTACGGGCCGGGCAACATCATCCACGCCCACGCCGCCGACGAGTACATCGCGATCGAGCAGGTGGTCACGTGCACGAAGGTGCTCGCGCGCACGATCGTCGCCTGGTGCGGCGTGGGGACGGCGTGACGCGAGACGTTAGGGTTCGCGTCGACGGCCTGTACTGCTATCCGGTGAAGTCCTGTGGCGGGACGTCGCTCGACACCGCCACCGTGGGACCACGCGGACTCGTCGGCGACCGCCAATGGATGGTCGTCGACGAGTCAGGCGAGTTCCTGACCCAACGCGAGCTTCATCGAATGGCGCTCGTGAGCCCACGCCTGCGCGAGGACGGGTTGCTCGAGCTGAACGCGCCGGGAATGCCACCGCTCACGGTGACACCCGCCGTTCGGCAGGATCGTGTGCACGTTGCCATCTGGAGCGATCGTTGCCTGGCGATCGACGAAGGCTACAGTGCTGCGGAGTGGCTGAGCGCGTTTCTCGAGGTGGGCTGTCGATTGGTTCGATTCCCCGACGACGCGACGCGACGTGTGGACCCCGAGCACGCCGGCCCTGACGATCAGGTGGGTTTCGCGGATGGCTTCTCGTTTCTTCTCGCATCGTGCGCGTCGCTCGACGATCTGAATCAGCGGCTCGCGACGCCGTTGCCCATGAACCGCTTCCGCCCGAACATCGTGGTGCGCGGCGGGGAAGCGTTCGAGGAAGACCGGTGGAAGCGCATCCGCATTGGCGACGTCACGTTTGCCGTCGTGAAGCCGTGCGCGCGCTGCGTGACTACCACGGTCGACCAGCAGACAGGGGAGGCGTCACGCGAACCGCTCCGCACGCTGGCGACCTTTCGGAACGTGCCGGGCCGCGGCGTGATGTTCGGCCAGAACCTCATTCACGATCAGCCCGGCGTGCTTCACGTTGGCGCCGAGGTCGCGGTGCTCGCGTGAAGGTGCGCGCGCGATGCGCGCCCAACGCGACAGGCAAACCCGGATCGAACATCCGTTGATTCCCGAGATAGGCACGCTCGCTGTCTCACTTCGTCTCGGGAGTTTCCATGTCAGCGCCCATCGTCGGCCGCGACGAACGCTCGCGGTCCACCGCGCCCATCGCGCTTCTCGTTGTTCTCGCCGCCTGTACCGATCCCACGACCAGCGCGCGCGTCACTGAGCGCACGGGAGCCGTCGCAGCGGTCGTCGCGTCGGCGACACCGACCGCCTTCGCGATCGGCAACATCACCGGATACGGCGTCAACGACGCCGGAACGATAGTTGGCCCCAGCAGTGGAAGAACCTCGAGCGCCTACCTCTGGGATGCATCGACCAACCTCAAGTTGTTAGGCACCGGTGGTTTCGCCTGGTCCATTGCGGAGGACGGACATACGGTCGGAGGAAAGAACGCGGCGGGCCTGCCGGTCGTGTGGACCGCAACGTCCCTCGCGGGGCAGTGGACTGAGTCCCCGATACCAGATGCCGGATTCGGCGGCGCCGTTCGCGCAATCGCTTCAGGCGTGTCCGGAGCTCCGCTCGTGATGACCGGCAACGTGTGGACGAACGGCTCGATCAAGACACCCGCCAGATGGACACCATGCACGGGCGGGTCGCCGTGCGAGAACGGCTGGCTGCTCTCGACCGTCACGCTCACGCTGCCAATCAGGGAAGCGTGGGGCCAGGACATCAATCCCGGCGGGATGATCGTCGGCATGGAAGGAACCGGGTGTTGCCGAGCGGCGTTCTGGGATGCCAACGATGGTCAGTCGATACTCCAGGCGCTGGTTCCCGGAGCCGCGGCGGCTGCGTGGGGGCTCAACGACGCGGGCACGATCATCGTCGGACAGAGCAACGACGTGGCGGTGGCTTGGGTGCGTAGCTCTACGAGCGTCGACTTCGCCACGGTCGCTCCGATTCCACTCGAGGCGACGAACACGTGCAAGGGCAATGCAGGCAGCATCGCGTACGCCGTGAACCCCGACTTCGGCACGAGCGGAACGATCGTCGGCCAGGCCTGTGGGGTCCCCGTCGCATGGAAGGTCGACGTCACCGTGCCGCCAGCTTCGATCGTGAAGGTCGTGCTCCCGAGTACCGGTCGGTCGACGGCCGGCGAGGCGCTGTCGATCAACCGTTCGACATCGGGGTCACGCTATCGCATTGTTGGCGACGTGAACGGCGCGGGCGCCTATTGGACGAACTTCTGATCCGGCATCCGGCGCAAAAGACGGCCACGTTGCCGTTGTAGGTGAGTGATGCCCGTTCGCTCGATACGCCCGTATCGCGCGAACGCCGTCCGTTCGATACACTCTGTCGACCGACTGCGGGGAGGAACGATGGCTGTGCAGCGTCGCCGTATTGCGTGGACCCACGCGTTGGCCCTGGGCGCATTCCTCCAGTCGTGCCAGTCTCCGTCGGCCGATGCGCCGATGACGGCGCCGAACAGTGTGCCGACGTTCGCCCGCGGGGCGACCGGCCCGACCGTCTCGGCCGCAAACCCGGCGTCGGCTCGCCAGGGCACGGTCACGCTCGACGTGCAGATCTCGGGCTCGGGGTTCGACCAAGGGTCGCAGGCGAGTTGGCAGCTGAACGGCGTCACGTACTCCAAGATCGCGGTCAACAGCACGAAGTTCGTCAGCTCGACGTCACTCACCGCGAACATCACCGTTGCGGTGGATGCGGCGCCGGTCAACTACGACATCGCCGTCACGACATCGACCGGGAAAAAGGGAATCGGGGCGGAGCTGTTCACCGTGACCTACGCCGTCGCGATCCCGGGGATGACGGAGGGTCGCGCGATAAATGACGCCGGACAGATCGCCGGCTACAACGGCACGGCGATCGTGCTGTCCGACCCGAGCCTCGGCATCGTTACGGTGGCGGCAGGCGGCGAGGCTTGGGACATCGATCGCAACGGAGGGACGATTGGGGGCAAGGATGCCGACGGCGACCCGGCAATCTGGTCTTCGTCAACCGGGCCGGCCGGACCATGGACTGCGATGAAGCTGCCATCGCTCGGCGCCGGCGGCACGACGCGTGGACTCGCGTCGGACGCTGCAGGGAACGCCGTGATGATCGCAGGTGCGACGTTGACGCCCGGCGGCGGCCGCCGCAAGCCGACGGTCTGGGCTCGCACCGCGACAAATTGGCAAGCGAGTTATCTGACGCTTCCTAACGGTGTGACTTCGGCGTGGGGCCAGGCAGTCAACCCGCGTGGACAGGTGGCCGGGATGGATGGTAGCGGCTGCTGTTCCGCGATCTACTGGGATTCGTTAGGCGTGCCGACGGTTCTCCATGCCCTTGGGAGCGCATCCAACGCCAGCGCGTGGTCGATCAACGCGGACGGCACCGTCATCGTGGGCGGGAGCGGAACGACGGCGGTATTCTGGTGGCGCACGCTGAACGGGGGCGTTTACGGTGCGTGGAACGGCGCCATAGCGCTCGAGAACACGGGATCCTTCTGCGGCAAGGGCGCCTCGAGCATTGCCAATGACATCAACGCGGCAGGGACGGTCGTTGTCGGCCAGAGCTGCGGCATTGCCGTCGCGTGGCGATTGAGCGGCGGGACCGTGACGTCGCGTACCGTGCTTCAAGGTCTCGGGCCGCCTAACCAGAGTGTAGCGATCGACATCAACGACCTGGCGGCACCGCAGGCGACGGGCACCGCGAAAGGCACGACCGGCGTGTTGTTCCGCAGCTTCTGAAAGCTTCCCGAACCGGAAGCTGTCCTTCCGAGCGAGCGGCAGCGAGTCGAGGCATCGCCGTCCTCCCGGTAGAGGGAGCTGTCATCCCGAGCCGTCAGGCGCCTGCCCAGAGGAGCGCCAGCGACGACGGGAGGGTAGGTGTCATCCCGAGCACCGTTGTCATCCCGAGCCGTCAGGCGAGGGATCCTCATCCTCCCGGTAGAGGGCTATCCCCTCTCTCGGGACGATGAGGATCCCTCGCTCCGCGGCGCTACGCTCGGGATGACAACAGGGCTCGGGCTGCCACGCGCCGCCGGAGGAGCGATGCGGGCCATCCGCCCGGTCCCGGCGTATCCGAACACCCCTTCGTCTGTGGGACCGGCCCTCTTGGGTCCGGCATCGACTAGTTCGGCAGCTGAAACGAAGGGGTAGTCGGGTGCTTCGGACTCGCCGAAGCTCACCTCACGCCGGCGAGCACGGGGTGGCGGGCGTCGTTCCCGCTCACGGTGTACGCCGCCCAGTCGAAGGGGGAGGCGTATCGAGGGTCGCGGATCATCGCCCGCTGCGCTTCGGCCAGCGCTTCGGGCGCGTTCGAGCGCTGCAGGCCCGAATAGAATCGCTCGGCAAACGCTGCCGCGGCATCATCCTCGATGCGCCACAGCGTCGCGACCACGCTCTGAGCCCCCGCGTAAAGGAACGCCTGCCCGAGCGTCGTGAAGTCCTCCCCCGGACTGAACGCGGTTGACCAGGCGTTGCCGGTGCCGGTTTCGCAGCCGGAGAGGAAGACGAGTGAGGTTCGCACTCGGATGCCTAACAACTCGTGCACCTCGAGGCGCCCGTCATCGCTGCGGTTGCCACCGTGCCCGGCAGCGAGCGCGACGTGGGAAAACATCGGGCTGTACGCGTTCAGCTGACCGTGTGTAGCGACGTGCACCAGCGGCGCCTCGTCCAGTCCGCGTCGCAGCGCGCCCTCGGTCGCCTCGGAACCTGCCAGCACGACTGCACCGGGTATCGCCCGCGCTACACCGCGCGCCTCCTCCACGGTCGCCGGAAGGTCCCGCGGAAACGGAGCGAAAGCAACCGCGGCGCCGGCCCGCGCGTCCGCGGACGATGAAGCTCCTCGAATGGCGGCGAGCGCCGCGGCGGAAGGCGCAAACAGGATGGCGCGACGCTCGACGAGGTACTTGCCGTCGTTAGGGTCGCGGAGCGCGGCAAATGGCAGATACGTCAGTGGCCCGTGCGGCACGATCACCAGTCGTGTCGCTTGCTCGAGCAGTCCGACGCGCCGAACCGGCTCGATCAGAGTCTGGTGCAGTGACTCGAGCGCCGTGTTCACGCGGCCGCCTGACAGGTCTCGCCGGGCAACGAGCTCGCGCGCCACACGGACGCGCGTCGCCAGATCTGCTCCCGCCACCTGCGTGACGATCACCCGCGTCGTGTCGAGCGACACCGCGAACGTGATCAGCGTGTCGGCTGCCACGAAGTACTCCAGCAGGAGCTCGCCCGGGAGAAGAACGCGGCGGACCGTCGTGCTGCCGACGCTTCGAGCTCCGAGCAGCGCCGCGCCGGGTGCGTCGCCGGTACTCGCGCGCTCGAGGAGCGCTTCGTAGTCGCTGCGAGCGCGCTGCAGTTGCGCGCTTAGCTCCGCATCTTCGTCGTCCGCCACTGCCGTACGCTCTTGCTGCCGAGGGTGCACCCGATCGCGCATGTTCTTCATGAGCCTGTCGATGCGGGCGAGCAGCGCCTCCGCCTGGAGAAGCTCGCGCGCGGCGCCGGGCCGAGCCGCGAGGTCTGCGCCCGCCTGCGCCAGATGTTCGAGCAACCCGCGACCACGAGCGCCGTCGGCAACGCTGAACGCCTCGCCGATTCGGCCCTGCCGCAGCAGGACGATGATGAGGCCCGCGTAGGCGTCCACGTTCTCCGACAAGTAGCTCGTCCGAAGCTGGCCCGCGGCGTATCGAGCGCGGACTCGTTCGACTGCCCGGACCGCGTTTCGCCCTATCAGGGCAGCCGAATCGAGCATCCCGAGCCGAGCAAACGCTCGCGCGCGCAGCGTGAGCACGTGAGCCTCCTCCACCGGCGCGGCAACAGCCAGGTCGGGGGCCGCGGAGTCGAGCGCCGCAAGCACGCCACGCGAACGGCGGCGCCGATCCGCGATTTCTGCCGCGGCAAGCGCGACGCGACCGCGCGCGTCAGGCGTGGCGAGGCGCTCGGCCATGCCCTGCGCTGCCCGCAACGACGCGTCGGCGTCAGCCGAACGACCGGATCGGTCGTCCATGCGGGCGAGCAACAAGTAATCGACGAGTAGCTCGAGGGCCGACTCCGTCGTGCGGTGAATGGCGAGTGCCTCGTTCGCGCCCTCACGCGCGAGCGCGAGCTGGCCTAACGACAGGCGAATCTCGGCCTCGGAACGGATAACGGCGCCGCGCTCGTCCTGGAGATCGAGCTTCGTGTTCAGCGCCTGAGCGCGCGCGAAGTAGTCGAGTGCGCGCGGCAGCTCACCGGCTGCCTGATACTGCTCGGCCATGAGCTGCAAGCTCGACGCTTCTTCCTGGAGAAGGCGATGCTCTTGAGCCACTGTGATCGCGCTGTCGAGCGCGGCCAGCGCGCGTTGGGGCTCGCCCATCGCCGCGTACGCGACGCTCAGCTGTCCGAGCGCATTCGCCTCACCCGGTGCGTAGTGGTCCGCGCGGTAGATCGCGCGCGAGGTGTCGAGCCAGGGCACTGCGGCGAGCGGTGCGCCGATTCTCGTCTCGAGCATACCGAGGTTCGAGAGCGCCTTGGCTTCGGTCCGGGGGTCGTGTCCCCGCGCGGTGAAACGAGCGGCGACAAACCGCTCTCTCGCTCTCTCGTAGTCGCCCAACTCCGAGTCGACGAGGCCACGGTTCATGATCGCCTTGGCCAGGTCGAGCGAATCGCCATTGCGGCGCGCGTCCTCGATGGCCTGGTCGAGGGACGCGGCTGCTTCGCGGTATCGACTCTGCTCGTAGGCCCCAAGGCCGAGAATGTTGTGCGCGCGGAAACGGTCGGCCGGTCGCAGCGGCATGCTCAGCGCCCGGTTGGCGAGACGTCGCAAGCCCGTGTAGTCGTTCCGGCTCCTGGCGACCACCGCGAGTGCAGCGAGTGCCCGCGCGATCGACACCGTATCGCCGCGGGATTCGGCCGCGGCGAGTAACGCCTTCAGCTGCGTCTCCGCCGAATCGACAGCCCCGCGCTTGTACGTCGATTCCGCATGCACGAACGCCGAATCGATCCCCGGATTCGAGGAAGCCTCATGGCCGCACGCGGCTGACGCGAGCGCCGCGCCGCATACGACGGCAATCGTGCGCAGCCCGCAGGCACTCATTGCGGCGTCCGAAACTGCCTGACCCCCGTGCTCGCCACGCGCCCGTCGGCGGTCAGCGCGTCCACCCACCAGGTATAGCTTCGCCCGCGCTCGAGCCGCACCGAGTCGGGAAGCGCGACAGTCGTATCCGCCGTGTCCTGCTTCCAGCGGACGAACGACGTCTCATCCGCAACCTTGAGCAGATAGGTCGCGTTAGGTGCCACCGGACGCCAGGCGAACCGCACCGCACCCGGCCTCACAGTATCCCCCTCGGCCGGCGTCACGACCGCAACCGCTCGCCTGCTGGCGCCGTCGACGAGCGTGGACTCGCGCATGAGAGCACCGGGTGCCGTCCCTGGACCTGGAGAGCTGCGCCACGGTCCGAGCACCACGAACGCGATCGCCGCCGCCGCAACCGCGGCGACCGGCGCCGCGAGTCGCTGCCACTGGCGGGCGCGAGGCCGGTCCGCGACCAGCTTCGACATGACGACGAGCTCATCGCGACACGTCGCGCACTCGGCCAGATGGTCCTCGGCCACACGCCGTTCGGCTGCCGGCAGCGCTCCGTCGAGATACGCCGCCAGCACATCGTCCTTCAGATGCGGATAGTTCGTTTCGCTCACCGTGACGTGCCGGTCGTTGGGGGTAGGGGCATCGTGACTGCGCCCATCATTAGAAAGACGGATGGTCGCGGCCGAGTTGCGTCAGGGCATCGGATCGTCGACACCGCGCGCCTCGAGTGCGGCGCGAAGCTCCTCGAGCAGCTTGTTGAGTCGCCGGTAAACGTGGAATTGGGTTGGAAAGCTCAGCGCGCGAGCAATATCGGCGGCCGGCCGCTGGTCCTCGAACCGCATCGCGAGCAAAAGGCGGTCGACAGGTTCGAGACGTTCCAGCGCGCTCGCCAGCGCTCGCCGCAACTGTCCCAGGCGAAGCTCAGCCTCCGGCCCCCGCCCATCCGCATCCGCGATGGTGTCGGGGTCGATCGCCTCGGCCGTCAGGTCGACGAGACGCCGCCGCGCTGAGCGGTCGACGGAAGGCGCCTCGTGGGGTCGAGCCTCGTTCGAGCCCTGCGGGCGTCCGTAGCGACGACGATGGAAATCGACGCACAGGCGCTTCGCGACCACGAGCAGCCAGGTCGAGAAGCGCGCCCCACTTCGGGCAGCGTACGCGCGCAGGCGTCGACAGTTCTGCTCGCGCAGCTGCTCGAGGACGAACGTATAGGTGTCCATCGCGGCGTCGCGACTCGTGGCCGTCGACCGCGCCACCTGAAGAACGAGTGAGCTATAGGCGCCCACGAACTCACGCCACGCGACGTCCTCGGCTCCGGCGTCGCGTGCGTCGAGCAGGCGTGTCAATACGCCCGGAAATGCGTCGCTCGAGATTGGGTCGATTCCACCCACCGTACGGAGGGCCGGGATTGGCTTTCCAGGAGCCAACTGCCGAGCAGAGCAACGGCCAAGTTTGCGGATGGCGGCGCCGAGGCGCAACGCATCACTGTCACTGCCGCTCGTCCGCCATCCACCACTGCGTCGTGGGAAGCTTGCGCTGACGAGGCCACACTTCGTCGAGCGTCGACGCGTCGTAGAGCCGCCCGTTCTTCATCACATAGCGAACCGTGTTCGTGTTCCGAATGTTCTCGAGCGGGTTCGCGTCGAGCACCTGAAGATCCGCCAGCTTGCCCGGCTGGATCGACCCGAGGTCGTCGGCGTGGCCGATGGCTCGCGCGCCGACCATCGTCGCCGACCGCAGGACCTCGTGTACGGGCATCCCGCCCATCGCCAGGCCCCACATCTCGAAATGGTACCCTATTCCCTCCTGGTTCCCGTGTGATCCGACCGCGATGTGCCCACCCGCGGCGGCGACCTTCGCTGCTTCGGCCGCGAATTTCGGGAACGCGTACTGGTCATCCGGATGCCACTGCGAGCTACCGGTGCGCAGCTCGGTGTAACTCTGCGGCCAGAAGCGCTGCACCTTCTTCTCGCCGCGAATGTCGTAGTGCGTCGTGAAATACTCCTGCACAGTCGGGCCGCCGTACGCGAGGGTGAGCACAGGCGAGTTGGTGATGCCGCTCTGCACGACGAGCTGCACGACGTCCTTGTAGAGCGGATACGTCGGGAGGGTGTGCTCCTCGCCGGCGTACCCATCGAGCATGTGGGTCAGGTCGAGCATGAAGTCGGCGTCCCCCTCGTTCGTCGGCGAGAGCTTGAGCTCAGCGGCCGCCTGCGCGACGAGCTGTCGGCGTCGTCGATCACCCACCGCATAGGCCTTGATCGTCTCCGTCTTGAAGAAGTCGGAGTTGCGGCGAAGCGCGTTGCGGGCGTCGTCGAGCGTCTGGATGCCTTCGTTCTCGAAGAAGCCTTTCGCGGTCGTGAAGATCCGAGGACCCAATACGTCGCCGGTTTCGACGCGGTCGCTGTAGTCGATCACGTCGTAGCTGCCGGTCTGCGGGTCGCGCGTGGACGTGACCCCGTACGCGAGATTCACGTAGTACTGCCACAGCTCCGTGCGATGCAGGCCCCATCCCGGCGCGTACATGTGTGCGTGCGTATCTACGTAGCCGGGCACGATGGTTTTTCCCGAGACGTCGATGACACGCGCGCCCGCCGGGGCCTGTACCTGGCCGCGAGCGCCGACGGCGGCGATGCGATTGTCGCGGACCACGACGTCCGCGTTCTCGATCACCTCCGTTCCCTTCATCGTGATGACGCGCGCGCCCCGCAGCACGAGAGCACCGCGTGGTCGGTCTTTCGGTACCGTGATCGTGATGTCCACACGTGTTGGCTCGTAGCCCGCTGGCTGCTCGGAGTTTGCCGTCGCGTGGTCCATCGAGTCCGCGGCGGCGACGTCGTACAGGTACAGCGCCGACCCGAGTGAGTATTCGAGAATGCGGCCATCGGCACTCCAGCCGGCGAACTGCGCGCCGATCTTGGTCAGGCGCTTGAGCGGCACGGGTGACGCGTTAGGCCGCAGCAGCGAGATCGTGGGTGTCGCTCCGGGCGTGAGCGTCGCGAGCCACATGTTCTGGCCACCGAGCAGGGCGAGATGGCCACCCTGGGGCGAGAGAATCGCGTCATCGACGGGTTCTTCGCCGTTGCTGTTCCACGGCCGCTGGGTTGCACGCGCGATGAGCTCGCGGTCCGTTCCGTCGAGGCGCATCGAGTAGAGGCCGTTCGCGTTCGCGTCGAACAGCAGGACGCGCGACGAGTCCGGACCGAAGTGCGGCACCCCGTAATACGGTGGATCGAGGCGGCTCAAATACTCGAGTCGCGTGACGGTCGTCGCGGGTCCGCACGCACTTGCCGACGAACTGGCTTTCGCTGCCGGACATGCGACCGGCATCCACATGAGATCCGCGTGGGTCGACGACGGTTCGGCGAATCCCAGCTCGTCGCTCTCGAATCGCTCGGTGCGCGTTGCGGTTGCGAAAAGGAGCTTCGTGCCGTCGGGCGTGAAGGCGAGCTTCTCGTAGAACGCCTTCGAGCTCGAGAGCCGCTGCGGCACGGCGGAGGTAGCCCCCGGCCCAGAAACGTGCACTCGATAAATATCGCCACCCGTACTGTCGTCCCAGGTCGTGAAGGCAATGGACTGGCCATCTGGGCTCCACGCCGGGCTGTACTCGCTCACATCGAACTTCGTTAGGCGATGGATGTTCGTTGCCAGGGCGGTCTGGCCCGGAACGCGCCGGGCAGGCAGGTCGGCCACCCACAGCCGATCGAGCGCGATGAACGCCACGCGCTTTCCGTCCGGCGAAAGACGTGGCCAACGGATTTGCCGCACCGTTACCGTGGAGTCGTTGAACGCGTACGTGAACTGCGTCGACGCGCCCATCAGCTCATCGTAGTCGGCGGTGAAGGGGATCGGCGTCGCGTCGCCCGAGGGCACCGCCACCTTCCAGAACTTCCCGCCATACGATGTGACGATCGCCTTGCTGTCCGGCGTGAACGCCATGCCCGGCATGAGGTCACGCGTGGTCTTGGTGGCGATCTGATCGTGCTGCGCGTTGCGAACGAGCCAGCGCTCGTCGCCCGTGGTCAGCTCGCGAAGGCGAAGGGACGTCTGTTCGTTGCGGCGCGTTGCGTAGACCAGCCACCGGTGGTCGGGGCTCAGGATCGGGCGCATGCCGATCGTCCGCGGCGTCGAACGGCGCACCGACTTCCCAGTCGCGACGTCCAGCGTGAAGAGCTGAGGGGTCTGACCACCGCTCGAGTACCAGATGGTCTCTGGCCCGGCGAACCGCGGGCCGAGGTAGGCCGGGGCAGTGAACGCGTTACGGCCGGTGACGCCCGGAGCGTTGGGA
>Ga0070664_100004191_pt1 | contig 11580 bp, 6 predicted proteins | sample KBSC73metaG_FD_65863 | JGI IMG/M metagenome (GOLD analysis project Ga0070664, IMG submission 65863) | Corn rhizosphere microbial communities from Kellogg Biological Station, Michigan, USA - KBS C7-3 metaG | ecosystem: Host-associated > Plants > Roots > Rhizosphere > Soil ... | reverse complement strand
TGATGTCCTTGCTGGTCAGGAAGATCCTGAAATGGCGAACGCCGGCCGCGGTCGGGAAATACTGCGTCCCCTGACGGAACGGCAGGTTGTTCGCAATCGGCGAAAGGTTGACCTGGTCGACCGCGTGAATGTCCACCGCTCCAGTATCCGACAGAGCGTTAATGAATCGGACCTGTGACAAGGGTGGCAGGCTGGGCGCTGTCACATCGTCTTTTCCGCAGCCGCTGAATACCGCGGCGCAGATGCCCAACATCACGAAACGAGATAAACGCATTAGAAGCACTCCGGATTTATTGTAGAAACAGAATTCGCTTGCAATCGCTCTTCTCTTCGATCTCAGTTCTGCTTTGGCGGTGGATTGCCACCCCCGTCTCCCCCGCTACCAAACCCAAGCAATCCGCGGCTGGCGATGAACGCGATCAAGCCACCACCCACTGCTGCCGCTGCGACCCAGGTGCGGGACCTCGAGAACCGCTGCTCTGTCGCGTTGGTGATGAGACGTTTCGGAACCAACAGCGCCTCCCCGGTCCATGTATTCGATTGCCCGTTCAGGTAACTCACCTTCGTAACGCGGAGCGAGTACGCGGAATCCGTGCTCATTACCGACGTCCCTTCGATGGAGCTCGCACCTGGTCCCACGCTATCCCCGAGCTCGACCCGGCCTCGATCAGTTAGCCCGAGAACCAGGTGCGTTCCCGGCGCGGGAGCCTCGGGCGCGGCGGTGTAGACGTAGCAGCCTTCCACAGCAAAAACCGCCAGCGCGCCCAGGCCCACGAGCCCAAACCTTTTCCAGCTCATCGCGATCAACGATCCGCGCCAAAATTCAGAGCCACCGGCTAGAATCCGTAGGTTCCCTTCGCTGCCCTGACCTTGTCGGTCGTGTACAGGGCGAGATTCTGCCGAGCGTACAGCTCCTCCCACGGAACGGGCCACTCAATAATCGTCCCTTCCGTCAGGTCGCCCCAGCCGCGAGAATCGATGAACCACTGCGCATAACCGGTGAAGCTCGTTTCAAGCCGCTTCTCCCACTTCATCGCTTCCCACACCGTGCCACATGCCGTCGACGTATAGTTGGGTGGTTGTGGAACTCGCGGGACGCACGCGTTGCCGCCGGGCACAATGGTGTTTTGGTCGGTGGTGGCCGGAATCGCCGGCAGCCCTGCGGCTGTCCGTGTGAGGTTGATGAGCGGCACGGCCTGCGCGGTCCGACCGGTACGCATGTACCCCTCGGCGGCTAGCATATCGTTTTCCGCGAGAGTGAATGCCTCTATCGGTCCGTTGCCGCCGTTGAATCGGATTCCCCAGAACCGCTGATTGTCGTAGTACCAAGTGCCCCACGGAGCGGCAGGCTTATCGTCGCCCTGCAGTCGGTTATAGAAGTAGAGATTGCTTCCCGCCGGAGTCCCGGTCTTGGCGGGAGCGCCGGAGGCAGCGTTCTGCTCCGCGCGGGTCTCACCGGACGGGAACCGCAGGTCGGGCGTACGGAGCAGGAATGCCGAGCGGCTATCCACCGGCGTAGCCAACCACGAGTCGTACGCACCGGTCGTGTCGGCCATTCCGAGGATGAATGGAGTCATCTGACTCCAGGTAGCATCGACAGCGAGCTGATTGAGCCAGGTTGCATTCCAACCGCCGGCGTTGTCGGCGTTGACGATGAAATCCTCGGTGATGCCCGCCGTCGCATCGGAGACGACAGCGTTCCAGTCGACCGCAGCGCGCTCAGCGGGGGTGCGCGCGACGCCAGCGCGGAATCGCGCCTTGTAGGAGTGAATGATTTGCACCCATCGATCGATTGGAATCTCGTCACCCGAAACCCAATCCGTCGGGATCGGCCAGCCGCCGGTGCCGGTTGTTGCCTCCGGCGATTCTGCAACGGCGATCGCGGAATCCAGCATCTCGAGCGCGACCGTCATCACTTCCGCTGACGTCGACAACGGCGGCACGACGTCGGATGGGACCTCCGGCGTGATGATCGCCGCCGAATCGTAGAGCAATGCGACGTTCGCCAATCCGTATCCCAGATTGAAATACCCGAAGGAAATCGCGCGAGCGTCACGGGCAGGGGACCCCGTTGAATTGCCGGCCGCGACGAATACTTTCAGTGCGGCAACCGCGTTCGCCGCGCTGCGCGCGTTCCGGGTGAGCTCATCGAAATCGTTGTAGATGATGGCCTGGTCGGAGTTCCCGACCGAGTTGCTCACGGGCTGACGCGGGATGGACGCCCTTGCTCCCATTCCGAAGTTCGCGAGACCGGAATGGCTCTCGAACGACATCACCTGGGACTGCACCCCGAGCCCGATGTTGCCCTGCTGCGCGTTCCACATTTGCTGGAATAGCTTTCCTACGATTGCCTCGACGCCGGCGGGCGTACTGTAGACACGCGGCACGTCCGGGTTGTCGGTGTTCTGAACCGACAGCGGGTTATCGTTACAGCCCGCCACGAGGGCCGCTGCCGATACCGCCGCGATTGCCGACCAGAGTCTGACAGCTCTAATCTTTTGCATCAATACCTCATTGAGTCTTGGAGGATGGGTGGGGAGAGCCGCCGGTACCGCCGGCTCTCCCGTCACTGTGTGAGCCTAGAACGAGGTCGAAAGCTGGAAGGTGAACGTCCGCATCTTCGGATAGCTGTACGAAGCGGCGCCCGACAGAACCGCGGAATTGAGCGGTCCGGTCGTGGTTCCAGCCTCGGGATCGAATCCGCGGAAGTTGGTCCAGGTCTTCAGGTTTCTGCCGACGACTCCCACAGTCCAGTCGCCATTGCCAAACACCGAGCCGAGCTTGTAGTTCACCGACAGCTCGCGGAGCTTCACGTAGCTCGCATCCTCGACGTTGTACGAATTCGGCTGCAGCACATCGTACAATCCACCGACTCCTGCGGTGCTACCGGCCGTCGGAGATGTCGACGGACCCTGACGCCAGTAGTAACCGACCGGGCGTGCCGTCTCGACGGACTTGCCCGACTGATCCACCTCGCCGCTGGTGAGATCGCCAAGCGACCAGGCGTACTGGACATTGAACACCTTCTGACCGCGGGCGGCGTCGAACAATCCGTAGACGTTGAACTTCTTCCAATCCACTGACTGCGAGAGGCCCCAGTGATACTTGGGCAGAGCGCTGCCGAGTGGAACGTTGGCGACGGCTCCGTTCGAATCACGCAGCGCCATCGGCATTCCCCAGTTCGTGCGGTTACCCCACGGGCCGGTGCCGAGTGGCAGCTGTGCGCGCCACAGGTTGCGGGTGATGCCCTCTGTCAGCTGGTTGCCGGCGCCGACCCAGACGATGAAGCCCTGACCGTTCGGCCGGAAGGCTGCGCTGGCGTCCGTCGAGTTCATCGAGCACTGATTCGAGAACCCCGTCGGAAGCTGACTGCACTGCGTGACGAACGCCGTACCATGCAGCGTTCCAATTTCCTCGCCCTGGCGGAACTTGAACACGGTGAACGTATTCTGAACCGTGATGTCGCCGGTGAACTCGGGTACGTCGAGACGAGTGATCACCGACTGCGTGCGATCGTAAATCAGGCGCGATGTCCAGTTGAGCGAGCTCCGCGTGATGATCGGCACGGTGAGCGTTCCTTCCCACGTCTTGTTGGTGATCTCGCCGGCATTGAGCCACACCGTCGAGAACCCCGACGCCGAGGACGCCGGCACTGGCAGAATCTGCCGGTCGATCACGGCCTTCGAGTGAGTGAGGTTGACTCCGATTCTGTTGAAGAACTCGAGATCGGTGCCCAGCTCGAGCTCCTTGTTGATCTCCGGCTTAAGGAAGCGGTTGCCCAGCTGCTGCGGATTGAGCACGCCGCCCGTACCGATCGTATAGGTCTCATACTGCGCGCTGAATCTCGGACGCTGTCCGGTCGTACCCTGCGAAGCGCGGAGCTTGAACAGGCTGAGGGCGTTCGGCAGCGGCCACCATGGCTCACGTGAAGCGATCCATGCTCCCGCGATACGTCCGAAAGTCTGCCACCGGTTGCCGGCCCCGAAGAGCGAGCTGCCGTCACGACGAACCAGGCCGCTCAGTACATAACGATCCTTGAAGTCGAAGTCCGTTCCGACAAAGAATCCCATGTCGCGAATGGTCTGCGAACCCGAACCGATGTCGAAGTTCTTCGTCGCCGCGTCAGACGTTCCGAGGCCCGCGACAACGAGATCCTCACCATACAGATCCTGGTTTCTCAGGGTCTGGTCGCCGTACACGAAGCGGCTGGTCAGAGTGGCGTTGAGATCGCCGAAAGTCTTGTTCGCTGCCCCACCGAAGCTGGTGGTGTACTGCTCGTTGTCGCTGCTGCCTTCCTGAATCGCGCCCGCTGAAGTGGCGGGGTCGTCAGACGTCGTGCGGTAGCCGCGATCCCACTGGCGGTGAAACTCGCCGGTGGAACGGTCGTATCCGAAGCTCGCGTCGAGGTTCAGCCACTCGAACGGGAGATAGTGGGCCGCCGCGCCGCCGACGAATCTCGTGCCGCGATCGACGCGCTTGTCGTATTGATTGTCGTAGAGAGGGTTGTAATTCTGCGACGAGTTGCTCAGCGGATTGTGGTTGATCACAATGCGACCGAGGTTGTCACGCGCTTCGAGGTCTGCCATCCACGGCGCACGGGTGATCGAAAAGAAGGTGCTGCTGCCGTTCGACGCATCGATGTTGGCGCCATGATCGACGGTCTGGCTATAGAACGAATTGATGTTTGCCGTCACGTGGTCGCCGAAGCGCTGATCGACGTTCACGCGCGCGGAGTTGCGGACGAATCCGCCGATGTACTTCACCGCGCCCTGCTGATTCAGATTTCCGATGCTGGCATAGACGCCGGTGTTGTTGACGTTGGCGCGCATGTCGGCGCTGCTGTTGACGAATGGCGCGGAGGTCACGAGCTGTCCGACAGGGTCTCTCAGGACCGGCCACGGCGTGACGTCGAAGGTGCCGGTCATCTGCTCGTAGGTCGGTGCACTCGCAAAACCGAGGTCACCCATGAACTGCTGCGGACTCGATGAATAGTTGAGCCCGTTGTTGTTGATGCGCTGAACTTCCTGGTCCCAGTCGATGTAGCGTCCGCAAGGTGAGCCACCAACATTGAGCTTGGCGCAGAAAAGCTGGGCGTTCGGCGACAGTGCAAGGTCCGTCGTCTTCGAGAGCGGGAACTCGCGCTCGAGATCGCTGGAGCCGGCCTCGGTGCGGGCGCCGAATCTGACGCCTGCAGGAGCCGTTTTGCCACTCTTGGTGGTGATGTTGATGACACCCGCACCAGCCCGAGCGCCGTAGAGGGCCGCCGCCGCGGCGCCCTTCACGACTTCGATGTCTTCAATGTCACTTGGGTTGATGTCGGGGAGTGATCCCTGAAGGGGAACGCCGTCGAGCAGGTAGAGAGGCTGCTGGCTTCTGCCGCTGGCATTGAGCGATACAGGACCGCGAAGAACGACCTGCGGTGCGGTACCCGGGCGACCCGAGGACGCAACTATAGTTGCGCCCGGAATCTTACCCTGAATCTGCGAGAGAGCGTTGGTACCCGTCACCGGCATTTGCGCGGAATCGATCTTCGACACCGTGAAGGGAAGCTTGACCTGCTGCGTCGCCGCGGTCACTCCGGTCACGACCACCGCGTTCAGCTGGGTGACGTCAGTCTTCAGACTGAAGTTCACCGTCTGGCTGCCGGCGGTGAGGCGCACCGGGCTGACCGAGGGTTGGAAGCCGATCGCGCGCGCGCGCAGTGTAACCGGCTGACCGGAGACCCGCGCCGCGGGCACGTTGATGGTGAAGTTTCCGGCCTGGTTGGTCACGACGGAGATGTTCAGCTCCGGAACCTGGATATTCACCCCGGCGAGCGGCTGCCCCTGGTCCGAAATCACGCGCCCGGACACGACAGCCTCCTGTGCCCACGCGACTGCCGGCGTAAGAAAGGCCAGCGCTGCGAGAGTGCCGACGGTCGTCAATGCAAAACGGATTAGTTTCTTCATGCGCACCTCAGATAGGTTCGAAAAAGTCCCCAAAGAAAACCGATTGATAGCGGCGTACGTCGTCTCAAGGTTCATGTGCGGATGCCAGAGATCCTCCCTGTGCGAAGAGGGTGCGCTATGCTGAACACTGTGCCTGACTCCAGAGGAGCCCGGAATAAAAACACGATCACCGGAACGGGACTTCGTCCCGAGCCAGTGGGTTAGAATCGTCAGCAGTTTTTTGAGCGCCAGGGATCGGCGGTGGGACCAGATTGTCCAGCCAGGTTTTTGGAACGGGTGTCCGGCTGAAGCGATCGGCCAGAAAGTACAATCCGGCAATTCAAACGCGCAAGAGCCTTTTCTTACTTGTTCCTGTCGGGGCGGGCCGTGGAATCAGCCTTCTCGGGGCCTGGGGAGCCGGCCGATGCCTGCCCGACATCGAACCGGAACGGCTGCTGAACCACCTGCCTGACCCGGCGACCCCCCTTTTCGGCGGGGATAAAGGTCGCCCCGCGCAAGGCCGTCCTCACCGCGTCGGAGAAGAGGGGATCAGTGGAAGACACTATGCCAATGGTCGGCTCCTCGACGTGGCCAACGGTGTCGACCACGAACTCGGCGATGGTCAGTCCCCGCACCCGCGCAGCGTAGAGCGGGGGCGGGAATTCGGGCCGAACGGGGTGATTGACGTCCGGGATCGCTGGCGTATCGACACGGTCCGCCGTAAAAATCGCGGCCCGATCAAGCAAATCTTCCAGATCCACCTGAGAGCGCGGCTGCCTCACGGGATCGGTGTCGGGGCCGCGCGACCAGATCAACACCGTGCCGCAGCTGGATAGGTCGCGGTTTTCCATGTAACGGAGCGGCGCCGTCGTAGCTCCAAGGTATAACTCGATTCCCTGGATGCTGCTCGGTACGAAAGCATCGACGTCAGTCTCGCCGGCGGGCATCGGAATCCCGTCGAGCCAGACCAGCGGCCAGCAGGTCCTGCCACGCATGCGCATCCCGGTTATTCCGGCGCGCCCACGGCCAATCCGAATACCCGGAACGGTTTGCAGAAGCTGACCCAGATTGCTGGGATTCTGTCGGTCGATTTGATCGCGGGTGATGAAATATCCCGACGAGCGTTTCTCGAGCCGCTTGTAGTAGCCCGCGAGACGGCCAGTGTACTCGAGGCCGTTTGGATGCACGACCACCGGCGCCAGAGTAGTCGGCACTACTTTCATCCGAATCAGCACGGTGGCGTTGGCACCCGCCGAGATCTCCACCGGGATTCTCGCCGGCGTAAACCCCAGCCTCCGCGCCGACAGAATTTGCGATCCGAGTGGCACGTCCATAAGGGTGAACTTGCCACCCTCGTCGGTCGTTGCATGGGCCGAAGTCCCTTCGATCGACACGTCGGCGCCAAAAATGGGCGTATCTGACGGGTCGGTCACAGCTCCCGCGAGATTGCCGCCCGTTTGCGCCGGCAAAGCCGTCGCCCAAATAACGAGCGTCAGGAGGCCAAGCGTGGTGTGCCGTACACAGCCTAACATCCGAGCCTCCCCTCGCATTGAAGGAGGGCGTAAATCCCAGCGGAGGTCAATGCATCAAACCTCGCGCACCAATTTCTAAGGTATAGATCGCCGCAATTGCCAACAATAGTGAGCATCGGCAGTGATAATCGTGCGCGTCGGCGCGCGCGGCGGCGTTCGCGTCGCACGACCCTGAACGGTTGCGACGCCGCGGAAGCGCATCTAGTATGAGTCGCACCCCAGCCTACCCGTCTGTCACCAGGAGATATTGTGCGCCGCCTATCTCGAGTTGTTCTGGCCGCCGCTGCGACCGCTCTGACTGCTTGCGCCACTGCCGGCCCAAAGACAACGCCAACGCGTTCTGACGTGATTACGGCGGCGCAGCTCAGTACATCGGGCGCCGCGACCGCGTGGGACGCAATTCAGCGATTGCAGCCGCACTGGCTACGACCTCCCGCAACCGGATCGATCGCTGGAGGAACAGCCCGCAGCCAGGTGATCCTCGTCTACCTCGACGGAAACCGGCTCGGCGATATCACCAGCCTGCGCACCCTCAGCACATCAGGAATCACCTCGATGCGCTGGCTCGACGCAGCGCGCGCTTCGACCGTACTTACCGACATCGGCTCGGATCCAATCGCGGGCGCGATCGTAATCCAGACTCAGTAAGTACAGCCGGCAGTCACCGCGTCCCTTTGGCGGGCGTGGTTGGCTGATTCGCAAATGGCGGTGCCTTTACGGGCGCGATCTCGCGATCACGCACAGTCTGGGTTTCGCGCTCTCGGCCGTTGTCGCGCGAATCTCCCCCGCCCTGCAGCAACCCGCTGTTCGAAACCAGCTGCGCGGCCAGTACGGTCTGGATCACGCTGGTGATGTTGTTGGTCGCCGCATCGGCCGCTCCGCCGGCATCGCCGCCCCCCGAGATCGTAACCAGCTTCGCCTTGGCCAGCGCGTCGGCGATCACCGGAGCGATGTCGGGGATCATCTCGATCTGCCGATAGCGGAAGTAGCTCTCGCCACCAGCCTTGATCGCCTCATTCACCTTCTGAATGCTCTCGGCCTGTGCCTGTGCAACGGTCGTAATCCGAATTGCTTCTGCGCGTGCCCGCGCTTCGGCCTCGATGCGCATCTTCTCGGCGTCGGCTCTCGCCTGGGCGATCTGGGTCGCTTCCAGCTCGGCGACACGCTGGACGCCAAGCGCTGTCTGCTTTTTCGCTTCTGCCTCGGCGATGAGCGCGGCGTTGGCCGCTCTCGTCTGCTCCAGCTCGCGCTGCTTGTCGGAGATCACGCGCTCCGCCTCGAGCTGCGCGTCCTTTGCGCGCCGCGCCTGCTGCGCGGTCACGATATCGGCGTTGGCCTGCGCTTCAGCCGCCGATTGACGGCGCCGCGATTCCGCAACTTCCGACTGCACCACCTTGATGTTGAGTGAGTTGAAGGTGAGTCCGAGATCGGTGAGCTCGCGCGAGCACGCCTTGCGGATGATCACCGCGAGCGGATCGTCGTCGTCTTCCATTCCCTCCAGAGCCGCCTCGGCGGCCCGCGTCATCGCAACAGGCTGCGCCGCCGCGAGCGCGGTGGTCTGACTCGAGCCAGCGGCGAGCGCGGGCGTCTGCCCCGACTGATACTGCGGCGCCGACTTCGCGGAAAAGAGCTGGTCGTGGGTGAGGAGATTGATCGCACGACGCGCCGAGCTGGAGAGGAGGTCGATGAGAATATTCTCCTGATCGGCGGCATCCTTCGAGAAGAATCGGTTCGCAGCGGTTTTTATCATCGTATCGGTATCACCTACCGACACGATCGCGCTGGCGAGAATCCTGACCTTGATGGGCTGCGGGGTGCCGTTGCGATCGAGATCGGCGGTCTGGTCGGTGATGTCGAGATCGACGTTGATCGCCTTGCTGGAAAGCGTGGTGCCCGTCGTGAGGAGAGGGACTTCCTTCGATTTTCCGGGTCCACGATAAATGATGGTGCTTCCCTGCAGCCAGCTCACCATCCGAATTGTCCCGGCTTCTACATTTCGCAGGAACGACGAGACAATGAGTGGGATTACACCGAGCACGCCGACGAGAATCGCGGCGATGATGATCAGCATCTGGGTCATCTTGAATATCCTGTAAGAGAGCGCAACGAATCAGGCCTCGCCCAAGCCAATGCGAGACACGACGCAGCGGTTGCGCGCAGCGTCCACCTCTTCGATCCGAACGGAATCACCGGACCGCACCCGGATGCCGGCGCTTCGCTCATCGGCCGTAAGAGTGCCAAGTATCTGTACAACTTCCCCGCCCAATTCGACGGACACCAATCCATTGCCGTTGGCATCGAAACCCGTCACTGCGCGCGCTTCGGACATGATCGCCGATTCCAGAGTCTGCGCCGGCTGGGACTCGAAGCGGAACAGGGAATTGAACAGCGGCCGCACCACTACGCTCTCGAATGCGATGCCGCCGATCAATGCCACCGGTATCGCCAACACTGGTCCGACCAGCCGCTCGACGATGAGACCAGTCGCGCCGAAGCCGACCAGAACGTTGAACAAGACGCGCGGCGAGAGCCACGACCAGGCGTGGGTCTTCCAGTCGTTCCCTTGATGGCTTGCCGGAGCGTGAAGGTGGCCGGCGTGATCGTGAAGATGTCCGCCGTGAGGAGCGGTGACGGGGTGGCCGTGCGAGTGCGCGATTGCATGCGGGGCACCAGTGCCGTGCATCTCGTGCCCACTCGTGTCATGCCCGCCGTGATGACTTCCGCCGTGATGACTTCCGCCGTGACTGCTCGTGAAGCCAAGGAACGCCATCGCGGCCATTCCAGCGGCGCCGAGTACCACGCAGAAGATGTAGAGGTCCATCGCTCAAAAAGGGTGAATGATGCGGAACATCCCCGTGCGGATCAGTTCCGACACGGGGATGTTGTTATGCCTGCGGCTTCTACGCAATCAGGCGGCGAGTTGGGTCAGCAGAACTGACCACAAGTCGCCGCCGAGCATTGGCACGATTTCGCTAAATCTCCTCTGGTACCGGAACCGTCTCCGGCAGAGCGAAGTCTGAATCCGAATCGCTCGCCAGGATTTCGGCGATCGTCGGCTCCGGCGGAAGCTCCGGCGCCGGTGGCACCGGGGCTCCCTCGATCTCCACTTCCTGGTACCGATACATGCCTGTGCCGGCCGGGATGAGGTGACCGATGATGATGTTCTCCTTGAGGCCGAGCAGCTCGTCGCGGGCGCCGCGAATCGCGGCGTCGGTCAGAACACGCGTCGTCTCCTGGAAGCTCGCCGCCGAGATGAACGACTGCGTCGTGAGACTGGCCTTGGTGATTCCGAGGAGCAGCGGCTCCGAAACCGACGGCGACTGCTTCTTCTTCTTGGCCTTGTCGTTCGCTTCCCTGAAGGTCTGCTTGTCGACGTGCTCGCCCTCGAGGAACTCGGTGTCGCCGCTCTCGAGCACGCGCACCTTCTGCAGCATCTGCCGGACGATCACGCCAATGTGCTTGTCGTTGATCTTCACGCCCTGCAGGCGGTAAACCTCCTGCACTTCGTTGAGCAGATACTCCTGAACCGCGCGCGGTCCCTTGATGCGGAGAATGTCGTGCGGATTCACCGGACCTTCGGAGAGACGGTCGCCCGCTCTCACCCAGTCACCGGCGTGCACGCGCAGATGCTTGCCGGCCGGGATCTCGTACAGCTGACCCGGATCCTCTGCATCCGCCGGCGTGTCCTTCGGCACGACTCTGATCTCGCGCTTGCCGCGCTTGATGTCACCGAATCTCACCTCACCATCGATCTCGGAGATCGTGGCCGGATCCTTCGGACGACGCGCCTCGAACAGCTCCGCGACGCGCGGCAGACCACCCGTGATGTCGCGCGTCTTGTAAGCTTCGCGCGAGATCTTGGCGATGATGGTGCCGGCGCTGATCTTCTTGCCATCGTCCACCGTCAGCTGAGCACCCACCGGAATCACGAAGTCGCGCAGACGCTTTTCCTTCCCGCCCTTGGTCTCCACGATCTCGATGTGCGGGTGGAGCTTCTTCTCCTTGTCTTCGATGACGACAGTCTGACGGAGACCGGTGAGCTCGTCGAGCTCCTCGGAAACCGACTCGTCCGGAATCAGGTCGACGAAACGGATCGTTCCTTCGACGTCGGAGATGATCGG
>Ga0070664_100004190_pt1 | contig 11581 bp, 9 predicted proteins | sample KBSC73metaG_FD_65863 | JGI IMG/M metagenome (GOLD analysis project Ga0070664, IMG submission 65863) | Corn rhizosphere microbial communities from Kellogg Biological Station, Michigan, USA - KBS C7-3 metaG | ecosystem: Host-associated > Plants > Roots > Rhizosphere > Soil ... | reverse complement strand
TCGTTGACGCCGCGGATGACCACGGTGTCGATCTTCACGCCCGGAAAGAGCGGCGCCGCGGCCGCGATGCCCGCGAGCACGCGGTCGAGCTCGTCGGAGCGTGTCAGCGCCTTGAAGCGGCCGGGGTCGAGCGTGTCGAGGCTGACGGTGATCCGGTGCAGCCCCGCCTCCTTGAGCGCGGCGGCGTGCGCCGTGAGCAGCACGCCGTTGGTGGTCATCGCCAGGTCGTCGATGCCCGGCCGGGATGCCAGCCGGCGCACGAGATCGGTCACATCGCGGCGGAGCAGCGGCTCGCCCCCGGTAAGGCGTACCTTGTTGACGCCCAGCGAGACGAACACATCTACCAGACGCTCGATCTCTTCGAAGTCCAGAATGTCCTGGCGCGGCAGCCACGTGTACTCCGCCTCCGGCATGCAGTAGCTGCAGCGCAGGTTACAGCGGTCGGTGACCGACAGCCGCAGGTTGCGAAGTGGACGCTGATAACGGTCGAGGAGCATTGAGCCTCTCGTCATTATCCGCCGATAACGCTGGCGAGGCTCCGCCTCGCCAGACAGTGTTGAATTGCCCGCCCTCGGGGGGGGGCGGTCAGGCCAAGCCAGTGGCCAAACAGGCCGAAACGCGAGTGTTATCATCGATGTTCCCCATGCCGCGCATTCTCGTGACCAACGACGACGGCGTTCACTCAGACGGGATCCGGCTGCTGGCCGAGACGCTCGCCCCGTTCGGCGACGTCACCGTGGTGGCCCCCATCCAGGAGGCGAGCGCCATCGGGCACGCCCTCACGCTGCGGCGGCCGCTGCGCATCGACACCATCGGACCGAGAGTGTTTGCCATCGACGGCACCCCGACCGACTGCGTGAACATCGCCGTCACGCACATCCTCAAGGGCAAGCCGGATCTGATCGTCTCCGGCATCAACAAGGGCTGGAACCTGGGCGACGACGTCACCTACTCGGGCACCGTATCAGGCGCACTCGAAGGGGCGCTGCTCGGCATTCCGAGCATTGCCGTCTCCGCACCGCGCGTGAAGGACGCATGCGATTTCACCCAGGGCGCGGTGGCGGCGGGGCAGGTGGCCGAGGCCGTGCTGCTGCGCGGGATGCCGCGCTTCACCTTCCTCAACGTCAACGTGCCGCTCGGGCCGAGCAAGGGATTCAAGGCCACCGTGCAGGCCAAGCGGAACCACGTGACGGTGGTGTCGGAACGGATGGACCCGCGCCACCGGCCGTATTACTGGATCGAGGAAGGCGAGAACCACTGGGAGTTCCAGGACCACTCGGACTATCAGGCGGTGTCGGACGGCTACGTGTCGATCACGCCGCTGCAGCCCGACATGACTGCGCACGATGCCTTCAAGTACCTGGACCAGCTGTCGCTGGTCGTGCCTGAAGCCCTGAAGTCGTGAAGAGCCTCTAGCCTTTGGCGGGAGCCGGGAGCCGGGCGCCGGCTAATGTCCTTCTTCCCGATGCTTCTTCTCGTATTCCGCCTGCGCCACGTCCTTATCGCGCTGTACGAGCTTGGCGGCGGCGCGAGCCTTGGTGAAGTTGAGCGAACGCGTATTCTCCGAGCTCACGGCCACGTGGGAGAGCAGCCGCTCGAGCGTCTGGCCCTTACACGATGGGCACGCGGGCGTGTCGCCCGTGCGCACAAGCTGCTCGAATTCGTGGCCGCATCCGCCACAGCGGTACTCGTAGATCGGCATACGCGGACGGTACTCGGATGACGCGCATCCTGCAACCAGCAGCACGCACGCCCATGTGGGTTGCTTGCCGGCGCTCCCTGCAGCTACACTTGAACGTTCGTCGGGGCGTGGCTCAGCCTGGTAGAGCGCTCGGTTCGGGACCGAGAGGTCGCTGGTTCGAATCCAGTCGCCCCGACCATCTTCAGTTGCTTGTCGTTCGCCGGCCGATCTGGTCCAGCAGGGTTTTCACGGCCGCCTCCAGCTGCGTGTCCTTGCCGGCGGCCCCCTCGCCGAGCGCACGAGTCACGGCAATGTCCACCTGACGAGGGTTCATCTCCATCTGGCTGCCATCGCCGGCGGTCACGCGCCACGACGGTAGCCGGACGATAGAACCGTCGATCAGCGGCGTGTTACTCGTAAAGATGATCCAGCCTGCGGTCGGCTCACCGACCACGCTGCCAAGTTTCAGCGACTTGTATCCCTCGGTGAAGTCCTCGGCGTCGGACAGCGAGTGCTGGTTCGTCACCAGTACGGTCGGCAGCTCCAGCGACCGCTGGCCGAGCACGGTCCGTGACGGCGCACTCGCCGCGCCTCTCGGCCCGAGCCGGAAGTAGCTGCGGCGCGTCAGCACGTCGATCGCGTAGACGTTCACGAAGCCGCCGTTGTTGTTGCGCACGTCCACGACCACGCCGTCACGCGCCACGTTGTCGGCGTCCAGGTCGAGCATCAGCTGGTTGAGAGACTGCGCGCTCATGTCCAACATGTGGACGTAGCCGAGGCGGCCGTTGCTCGCCTTACGGACATACTCGCGGTTATCCTCGACCCAGGCACGGTAGAGCAGGCCTTTCTCGGTCGTCAGCCGCGTCGGCAGCACGGGGACGTCCTTGGCGTTCGTGCCATCGGGTCCATCGGCCACCGACAGCACCACACGGCGATCGATCCGCCGGTCGAGGAGCTGATCGAGGTTGGTGGCCGCGCTCAGCGCCGCCCCGTCGACGCGGACCAGATACTGGCCAGGGCGCACCTGCCGCGTCACGCCCGCAGGACCGAGCGCCAGCACCTCGGTGATTCTGAAGCGTCCGGTCGCCTCGTACGCGCCGGCGTCGAATCGAAGCCCGAGCCTGCCGGTGGTGACCCGGGCGTCCGCCGGCGGCGCGTTGAGCCCGAGGTGGGAGGCGTTGAGCTCGCCGATCATCTGTAAGGTCACGCGGCGCATCTCGTCGGCCGTCCGCGAGCCGGCGATGTAGGGCTGGAACCGCGTCCGGGCGGCGGCCCAGTCCACGCCGTTGAACTTGGGGTCGAAGAAGTTGTCGTTCAGCAGCGCCCAGGCCTGCTGGAAGACGGCCAGTCGTTCCTGACCGAAATCCAGGTCCATCTCGGCGGCGACATTCACCCGCCGCGCGTCGCCGCGCTGCACGGGCACAACGCGAATGGAGCCGCCCTCCAGAAAATAGATTTCGCGGCTGTCCGGCGAGAACTGCGCCGAGCTCTTCGGATCAGCAGTCGAGGTCAACTGGCGCGCCACGGCAGGTTCGTCGGCCAGCTCGTCGAGCGAATACACGTAGAGGTTTCGCTGCCCGGCGGCGGTGGCGGTGAAGAGCAGCCACTTGCCGTCGGGACTGATCGCCTGGTCGTCGGCATCGAGACCAGCGGGAATGTAGGTCAGCCGCCGCCGGATGTCGGCGGTCACGATCTCCACCGACACCACGGGCTTGGCTGGTGTCGCGGCGACGGGCGCGGCAGCCGGCGCCGGCGATGCCTGCGCCGCGGCCGGTTGCTGGCTGGGCGGCTGTGCGGGGGTCGACGACGGCGGCGCAGGGGTGCCGGGCGCCGGCGCAATCGACGGCGGCGCCGGCTCGCGCCGGAACAGATCGCGGAATTGGTCTTCGCGGAACCGTGGCGTCTTCAGCTTGAGGTCCACCCGCGCGATCTGCCCCTGCTCGGTACGCTGTGCGGTGACGAACGTCAGGAAGCCGCCGTCTGGGCTCCACGCCAACGCCCCCGAGTAGACGTTGGCGAGGAACGACACCTGCTGCGGTTCGCCGCCGGCTGCAGGCACCACTGACGCGTTCACGAAGAAACGCCCGCCGGTGCTCAGAAACGCCACCCACTTGTTGTCCGGGGAAAAGACCGGCGCCTCGGGGACGTCCGGCGCCAGCGCGAAGCTGGCGCGCGCCAGCACACGCTCGGTCTTCGCCGGCAGGTCGAGGATGCGAAGTTCCTTGGAGTCGCGGATGAACGCCAGCATCGTGCCGTCCGGCGAGAAGACGGGGGCGTGATCGGCGACCGTCCCGTTGGTGAGACGCTCTTCCTTCTCCGTCACGAAATCGTAGAGGAAGAGTTGCGGCACGCCGGTGCGCTGCGACACGTACGCCACGCGATTGCTGTCAGGTGACCACACGAGGTCCGATTCGTTCGCCGCCGTGAGCGTAAGCCGCTGCGCGTTGCCACCCTGCTGCGAGCTGGCGGCGAACACTTCTCCGCGTACGACGAATGCCAGTTTGCGGCCGTCTGGGGCCACCGCCAGCTCCCGGAGCTGCCCCGTGAGCCGGAGCGATTCGACGCTCGGCGCCGCCGGCGCGCCGATCCGCCGGATCGGCACCTCCTTCGCCTCGCCGGACGCGGTGTTCAGCGTCCAGATCGCCAGGTCGCGTTCGAACGCCACCGTGCGGCCGTCTCGAGAGATCGTCGGCCATAGCACGCGGCCCTTCGTGAATCTGGTGATCTGCCGGGGTTCCGCGACGCGGCCGTTGACCGCGGCACTCCAGATGTTTTCCGCGCCGCCGCGGTCCGACATGAAGAACAGGCTGCGACCGTCGGCGGCCCACATCGGCCACAGCGCCTTTCCCTTGCGGCCGACCACCTGCTGGTACTTTCCGGCCGCATCGCGCGTCCAGATCTCTGATTCGTCCAGATGGCTGTGCCCGTTGCGCCACCACTGCGCGGCGCCCACCCCGCGCGCACTGAACGCGACCAGCTTCCCGTCAGGAGACGGCGCCGCGAAGAACTCGCTCGTATAGCGCTCACCGGTGAACGGCATCGGCGTCCCGCCGGTCGCGCGCACCCGCAGGACGTCGCTGAAGTTGGCAATGTCGCGACTGGTCGTCGTGAGATAGAGCCAGTTGCCGTCCGCCGACCACCCGTCCAACTGCTCGGGCGCGTCGTCCCACGTCATCCGCCGCACCTCGCCAGAGTCCAGTGTCAGCACATAGATGTCGCCGGTGCCCGTCCGATTGGACACGAACGCGATGCGCTTTCCATCCGGCGACCAGTGCGGCCGCGACTCGGTCGCCGGATCCGAGACCAGCAGGTGCGCATCCCCACCCGACGCCGGCACCGTCCAGAGATCACCACCCGACGCAAACACGATGGTGGCCCCGTCGGGAGAGACCGCCGGCTCCGCCAGCGGCACGCGAACCGATGGAGATGGCTGCGCGATGAGTGAAGGCGCCAGCAGTGAAACGGCGCAGGCCAAGAAGGGGAGAGCGGTTCGTCGAGGCATGACAGGCTCCCGCAGAGATTGACCGCCTAATGCTATCTCCGCTTTCACTAATATGGGACTGGCCCACGGGGATAGTGCCTGGGTGGCACGTGACGAGCGGGAGAGGCGCATGAACGGTCAGCGAGTGGATCTGCCGACGCCGGACGGCGTGCTGGACTGCTACGTGTTCGAGCCAGATGGGACCGGGCCGTGGCCGGCCGTGGTGCTCTACATGGACGCGTTCGGCATCCGCGCCGACCTCGCCGTGATGGCGACGCGGCTCGCGGACGCCGGCTACGTCGTAGCGATGCCGAACCTGTATCACCGTGCTGGCGCGTTCGCGCCGTTCGACCCCGCGCAGGTGGCCGCCGGCGGTGCCGAGCGCGAGCGCTTCATGGGGATGATTCGATCCATCGACGGCACCCTGGTGATGCAGGACACTGCGGCGGTGCTCGAGCACATCGACGCGCGCTCCACCGTGCGCCCCGGGCCGATTGGAACCGTCGGCTACTGCATGGGCGGCGGCTACGCGCTGCGTGCGGCGGGCGTGTTTCCGGATCGCGTCGCGGCGGCCGCCTCGTTCCATGGCGGCTCGCTCGCCACCGATCGCACCGACAGTCCGCATCAGCTCGCCTCCGCCATGCGGGCGCGAGTCTATGTAGGTGTGGCCGGCGTCGACCCCGGCTTCACCGACGAGCAGCGCCAGCGGCTCGACGCCGCGCTGCGGGAGGGCGATGTCGATTACGAAATTGAGATCTACGAAGGCGCCCAGCACGGCTTCGCCGTCCACAATCACCGCGTCTACGATCGTGCCGCGTCGGAGCGCCACTGGGACCGTCTGTTGAGGCTGTTTCAGGCCGAGCTGCAGCAGGTGCCGGCGGTATAAGCTTGGCCCGATTGCGAACCGGCATTGAGCCGATTGCCAGATAGCGCGGGAGGCGTCATGAAAGCTCTTCGAATCGGCGGCCTGCTGGTCGTCTGCGGAACTGTGATGGTCAGCGCCGCGATGGCCGAACCGGCGCAGCGCGGACGCGGCGGCGCGCCGGCCTGCACGACGCTCTCCTGCGACGTGCTGGGCGATTGGGACCGCACGAAGACCCTCCTCCTCGGTCTCGTCAACGCGATGCCGGACGACAAGTGGAGCTTCAAGCCCACGCCGGCGCAGCAGACGTTTGCCGAGCGCGCGCTGCACGTGGCGCAGATCGATCTCGCTCTCTTTGGGACGCTCGGCGGAAAGACCCCGGCCCCGGCGCTGGCCAACCCGAAGGCGGCCACGAAAGCGGAGGTCGTCGCCGCGCTGCAGGCCTCGTTCGACTACGGCGCCGCGGTGATCAAGGAGTTCAACGATCAGCAGCTGGCCGAGCGGATCGCGTCGATGCCGTTCCTCGGTCCGAGCGCGTCGCGCCTGAAAGTGATCTACTTCTCGATGGAGCACACCAACGACATCTACGGTCAGCTCGTCGTCTACCTGCGGTTGAACGGCATCACGCCGCCGGCCAGTAATCGGGCCTAATCGCGAACCGGCGTCAAGCCGGTTTGCCAGATACTGCGCGCGACCCGCGCTTTGCGCGGGGTGCGCCTGGAGAACTGCCATGCGGAAGATTCTCATCGCCTGCCTGCTCGCACTCGCCGGGTCGCCCGTCGCCGCACAGATGATCAGCCGGCCCACCGACGCGCCAACGGTGTCGGCCGTCGGTCAATCGTGGTACGAGCTCCGCGAGCCGATCCTGTACGCCGGCGAGGCGTACTACCCGGCCGGCGCCGCGGTCTTCTTCAACGCCAACCAGATGGTCCGCACCGGGCACTTCAACGGCGTGCCGGTGTATGCCGACGCAACCCGTGACCCCTACAGCGTGGTGTACGTCCCGATCGGCGGCGGGCAGCTGAAGCCCTACGAACGGCGGCGAAGCGGCGAACTCGCCGGCAGCACCGGCAGCACGCTGCCGTCGTTTCCCGTCGCGCTGCGCCCGGATGGTCCGATCGAGCTGATGGCCGGGCGCGCCGACGAACCTGCCGTACTCCGGCGGCGCGATCGGCGCGTTCACTCCCGAAGTGACGCCGCCGGTCGTCTTCGTGCCGGCCGTGTCCACCGCGGCTCCGGCGTGCCGCTGCGAACAGGCGGCACCGCTCGCCGTGCCCACCGCGGCGGTCGTGCCGCTTCCCACTGATCGCGTGGCGGTGCTCAGCGTGCGGCGTCCCGACAACAACGACGGCGTCTGGATCCGCTTCGACGGCGCGACGTGGGTGAGCACCGGCGTCGCCGAACCGTTCACCACCGCCTTTACGCAGGTGGGCGAGCTCGCCGGCTTCCCGGTCTACCGCAAGCAGGACGGCGGCAGCGTCATCTATATGGAGTCGCGGGGCGGCGTCCTTGCGCCGTACCGACGGAAAGGCTAGAGCTGCGCGATCCGCACGGCGCCCCGCAACGGAGCGTCGCGCGCGTCGCCTTTGTAGTACACGCGTTCCAGGAAGAGCCCCGACGCCGGCGCCGTGAGCGGCGCCACGGTGCGGGAGTCGGCATCGAAGAGCGCCGCGGCGTCGCCCGGTGCCATCTGTGCGCGCCCCACTTCTACCAGCACGCCGACGAGCCGCCGCACCATCTTCCACAGAAAATGCGACGCCTCGACGTGCAGCACGATGAGATCCTCGTCCTCGTGCACGTCGAAGGACTCGAGGTGCACGGTTGTGGACTTGGCGCCGGGGTCATCATCGGTAAAAGCGCGGAAGTCGTGGAAGCCGACGAACGCGCTCGCGGCCTCGCGCATGCGCCCGGCGTCGCAGTCCTCCTTGACCCACCACACGAACGGCTTGGCAAACGCCGTCCGCCGCCGCGCCACCTGATAGATGTAGCTGCGCGCCACCGCATCGTGCCGGGCGTGGAACCGCGGCGCGGCGCTCTCGATGCGCAGCACGTTGATGTCGGAGGGGAGGGCGTCGTTGATGCGCCGGCGGAGCGTTTCGGCCGCGACCTGCACCCGGATGTCGAGATGGGCGACCTGGCCGAGCGCGTGCACGCCGGCGTCGGTACGGCCCGATCCGTACAGCTCGAATCGGTCGGCGCCGGTAGCCTCCCGGATCGCTTTCTCCACTTCTCCCTGGACGGTCCGGGCGTTCAGCTGCGTCTGCCAACCGCTGTAGCGCGTGCCGGCGTATTCGAGGGTGAGCTTCAGGCGCACGGGGTCATCGGCGCCGCATCTGCTCGAGGGCGGCGCCGAGCGCGCGGATCTCCTCGCCGTACTTCGCCCAGTCGCCGGCGCGCTGGGCGGCGATGGCGCGGTCGTAGTGCCCGCGCGCCTCGGCGGCCAGCGCGTCGACTCCCGCCGCCGGGGCGGCACCGGCCGTCTGCGGCGCGGGGGCGGCGGTCGGCGCGGACGTCTGGGTGCCGCCCGGGGGCGTGGCGGCCGGCGCCGCGGGCGCGCCGCGCCCCCCGAAGATCCGCTCCAGCCCCTTTTCGAGGGTGTCTTCCATCACGATCTGATTCTGGTACGCGACGATGACGCGCGTGAGCTCGGGGATGCGCCCGCCCGCCGCCTTCAGATACAGCGGCCGCACGTAGATCAGCGACTCCTCGACCGGAATCACCATCAGCGTGCCCCAGATCGCCGCCGAGCCCTGCTGGTTCCACAGCGTGATCTGTGGCGAGATCGTCTGGTCCTGGAGGATGCGGCCCACCACCTGCCGCGGACCGAACACCAGCTTCTGTTTCGGGAACTCGAACACCCGCAGGTGGCCGTAATGCTCGCCGTCGCTGCGCGCCACCAGCCACGCCGCCAGGTTGTCGCGGCGCCGCGGGGTATAGGGCAGCATCTGGATGAACTCGGCGTCGCGTTCGCCGGGCAGCCGCATGATCGTGTAGTAGGGCTGCATCGGGCGCGCGTCGCGCCCCTCGTCGGTCGTCGGCACCTCCCACTGATCCTCGCGGTTGTAGAACACCGCCGGCTGCGTCATATGGTAAGTCGCATACACCCGGGCCTGCATCCCGAAGATGTCCTCGGGATAGCGCACGTGCTCGCGGATGGCCGGAGGCATCCGGTCCATCGGCGTGAACACGCCCGGGAACGCGCGGGCGTAGGCGGCGGCGATCGGATCGGTGGTGTCGGCCAGATAGGCCATGGTCGTACCGTCGTAAGCGTCGATCACGAACTTGACGGCGTTGCGGATGTAGTTGACGCGCCCGTTGATCGGCGCCGAGTACGGATAGCGCGTCGAAGTCGTGTAGGCGTCATAGATCCAGAACAGACGACCGTCCGCCAGCACCAGATAGGGATCGCGATCAAAGTCGAGAAACGGCGCAATGGCCCGCACGCGATCGCCGATCGTGCGATTGAACAGAATGCGGCTGTCGGACGTGATGCCGTCGTTCAGCACGATCTGGTAAGCGCCGAAGCGGAACGCGAACAACAGCTTGCGCCAGAACGACGACAGCGGCACGCCGCCCTTGCCGGCGTATTCCTTGAACACGTTGTCGTCGCCGCGAGGGTAGTGGAACTCGCGCGTTTTCGTCTTGACGATGACGTAGTCGCTCGAGAACTCGCCGTAGTAGAGGCTGGGCTCGTCGATCGTGAAGGGCGGCGTGGTGACCGGCGGCAGGTCGCGGACGAACAGCACCGGCAACCCCTCGCTCGTCACCTGGTTGACGGGCCCGAGCGTCAGCCCGTAGCCATGGGTGAAGGTCAGGCGCTCGTTGACCCAGGTACGGTTGGGCAGGCTCTCCGAGTTGAGCTCGCGCGCCGACAGCATCACCTGCCGCAGCCGGCCGTCCACCCGATAGCGATCGTTGTCCACTGAGCCGAACTCGTAGTAGGTGCGGATCTCCTGGATCTGTCCGAAGGTCTCGAGCAGCGGCTGGTGATCCCACAGCCGCACGTTGTCGAGCGTCGCGGCGTTGCGGCCGATGTCCGCCGCGGTGAGCAGCGCATCGCCCGACAATTCGCGCTCCTCGACACGGTCGAGCCCGAAGGCGCGGCGCGTGGCGTCGATGTTGTACTGGATGTAGGACGACTCGCGCGTTTGCTCGTTGGGCGCGACCAGGAAGCGCTGCACGGCGCTGCTGTAGATCTCGCCCCCGACGGCGACGACCAGGTAGAGACCGACGGCGGCCGGAATCGGCCAGTTGCGCATGGTGGACGCCTGCACCATGGCCAGCACCGCCCCGACGACGCACACCGCCGCGAGCAGGAGGCTGGCCGGCATGCGGCCCATCACGTCCGCATAGCTCGCCCCGAACAGGAGGGTGGTCGGCTCGAGCAGGTGCTCGGCGCGGTTCAGCCAGGCGCCGATGCCGAGGAGCAGGAAAAACACCGCCGCGAGCGACGAAAGGTGCAGCCGCACCGCGCGCGTCATCGACAGACGCCGTCCGAACCCGGACGCCAGGCTGCCCGACACGAGATAGAGCCCTCCGGCCACCAGCGCCGCCAGAATCACCAGCACCTGGCCAACCCCGCGCAGCACCTGCCAGAAGGGCAATGCGAAGACGTAGAAGCCGACGTCGAACCCCAGCACGGGATCGGCCTGACCAAACGTGCCGCCGTGGCGGAACGTGAGCCACAGCGGCCACTGTGCCGCGGCAAAAAGCCCGATGAGCACCGCCACCACGGTCATGGCGGCGAGCGCCAGGCGCTGCACCTGCTCACGCCCGGGAAGCTGCACTTCGAGCCCTTCCCGGGTGACGAACGTCGGGCGCCGATCGCCCATCGTCGCCACCGCGATGCGCACGTTCAGCGCGAACCAGGCGACGCTGACGACCAGCGCGCCGATGAAGAGCAGCGACTGCGCCCGCAGCATGGTGGAGAAGACCTGCCGGAACCCCACCTCCCCGAACCACAGCCAATCGGTGTAGTAGCGGACGATCTGGGGCGTGGCGAGCGCCAGCAGTAAGAGCGCGGCCAGTCCGGCGACCCGACTGAATCGAGGCATGATCATCCTGCGCAGCCCACGCGCGCGCCGCGGTTACGAGCGGCCGGGGTAGCGTCTGCTGGCTGATTGAAGATCGGACTGGATCTCATTAGCAAGCGATGCCGGCGCCATCACCCGCGCCAGCGGACCCCAGCCGAGAATCCAGCTGCGGAGCGCCCAGTCGTGGCACACTCGCATCGACAGGTGGACGCGGCCCCCCTCGGCCTCCTTGATCTCCTGCGACGGATGCCACACGCGCGCGCGGATGTAGGGAGCGATGCGCGCTTCGAATTCGATCTCCACCGGTGCCGTCGGCCCCGAGTAGACCCCGAGTGAATTGCCGAACACGTCGTCGGCCAGATCCTTGTGCGGCGTGAACGTCTGCTTCTCGAGCGACACCGACTCGATACGGCTGACGGCAAAGGTGCGCACGTCGTCGTACTCGGGCACGAACGCCAGCAGGTAGAGCTCGCCCTGGGCAAAGGCGATGCGGTACGGGTGAATCAGATAGTCCTTCTCACGCG
>Ga0070664_100004189_pt1 | contig 11587 bp, 8 predicted proteins | sample KBSC73metaG_FD_65863 | JGI IMG/M metagenome (GOLD analysis project Ga0070664, IMG submission 65863) | Corn rhizosphere microbial communities from Kellogg Biological Station, Michigan, USA - KBS C7-3 metaG | ecosystem: Host-associated > Plants > Roots > Rhizosphere > Soil ... | reverse complement strand
TCGGCCTGGAACAATCCCGAGCCCGAGATCGTGCTCGCGGTAGATAGTGCCGGCCGCATCCTCGGCGCGACGCTCGGCAACGACGTCAACCTGCGAGACATCGAGGGCCGCAGCGCGCTGCTGCTGGGCAAGGCAAAGGACAACAATGCCAGCTGTGCCATCGGTCCGTTCATCCGCATGTTCGACGGCGCGTACACGCTCGACGACGTGCGCCGGGCCGTGGTGAAGCTCGAGATCAGCGGCGAAGAAGGTTTTCGCCTCGAAGGTCAGAGCTCGATGTCGCAAATCAGCCGGGACCCCACCGAGCTCGTCGGCCAGACCATCGGCAAGCATCACTGCTATCCCGATGGCTTCGCGCTGTTCCTCGGCACCATGTTCGCGCCCATCGTGGATCGCGGTGCACCCGGCCAAGGATTCACCCACAAGAGTGGCGACATCGTCCGGGTGTCCACGGAGAAGCTGGGTGTGCTAGAAAACAAGGTGATCACCTGCGACCAGGCACCGCCCTGGGCGTTTGGCATTGCCGACCTGATGCGCAACCTCGCGCGTCGCGGCCTCCTGACTACCTGAACGGAATCAACTTATGAGTGACACCAAGCAGCTCGCCCATTACATCGATGGGCAATGGGTCGCGGGCTCTGCGGCCTCCGACAGTCTGAATCCTTCCGACACGCGTGACATCGTCGCCAAGGTCCCCGGCGGTGACAAGAAGACGGTAGATAGTGCCGTGGCAGCCGCCAGGGCCGCATTTCCGGCCTGGGCGAATGCCAGCCCCGAGGTGCGCTCGGACCTGCTCGACAAGGTGGGTTCGACCATCATGGCGCGCGCCGACGATCTCGGCCGGCTGCTGTCGCGCGAGGAAGGCAAGACCCTGCCCGAGGGCAAGGGTGAAGTCATGCGCGCGGCGCGTATCTTCAAGTTTTTCGCCGGTGAGGCGCTGCGTCGTCACGGTGTCACCGTGGACTCGACGCGTCCTGGCGTGGCGGTGGAGACCTACCGCGAACCGCTGGGCGTCTTCGGACTGATAACGCCATGGAATTTTCCGATCGCAATTCCGGCATGGAAGAGCGCTCCCGCGCTCGCCTTCGGCAACACCGTAGTCATGAAGCCGGCGTCGCTGACGCCGGCCACCGCCCATGCGCTTGCTGAAATCATCCATGAAGCAGGCGTCCCGAAGGGTGTGTTCAACCTCATCCTCGGCGGTGGCTCGATGGGTGGCGCGCTGGTCGAGCACCCGGATGTGGTCGGTGTTTCGTTCACCGGCGGCCAGAGCACGGGCGCCACGGTGGCCAAGGGCGCGATGTCGCACAACGCCCGCGTGCAGCTCGAGATGGGCGGCAAGAATCCGCTCGTGGTGCTCGATGACTGCGATCTCGACCGCGCCGTGCAGTGCGCGCTCGACGGCGCGTTTTTCGCCACCGGTCAGCGTTGCACGGCTTCCAGCCGCATCATCGTGACGCAGGGCATCCACGACAAGTTCATCGAAGCGCTGGCAGCGCGCGTGAAGGCGCTCAAGGTGGGTGATGCGCTCGCGGCCGATACGCAGATGGGCCCGCTCGCGAGCGAGGCACAGCTCGAAACCACGCTCTCTTACATAGACATCGCAACGAAGGAAGGCGGTCGCAAGGTCGTCGGTGGCGATGCGCTCAAGCTCGGCGCGCCGGGCTATTACGTGGCACCCGCGCTGATCGCCGATACGAAGCAGGACATGCGCATCAATTGCGAAGAGGTTTTCGGGCCCGTGGCCTCGACGGTGCGCGTCAAGGATTACGAGGAAGCCCTGGCAGTCGCCAATGCCGGGGAGTTCGGCCTTTCGGCGGGCATCATGACCAGCTCGCTGAAATATGCGCGGCACTTCGTGCGCAACGTGCGCGCGGGCATGACCATGACGAACCTGCCGACCGCGGGCGTCGACTACCACGTTCCGTTCGGCGGCTCGCGCAAGTCGAGCTTCGGCCCCCGCGAGCAGGGTTTCGCCGCGGTCGAGTTCTACACGCAAGTCAAGACTAGCTACACCTGGGCCTGAGTTAACAAGAATATGACGCACGCGGTTTATCCCTCCCTCGCCGGCAAGACAGTAGTGATCACCGGTGGGGGTTCCGGCATTGGCGAGGTCATCGTCGAAGGCTTCGTGCGCCAGAAGGCGAAAGTGTTCTTTCTCGATGTGGCCGAAAACGAATCACGCGCGCTCTGCACGCGGCTCGCCGACGGTGCGCGCTTCGTGAAATGCGACGTGACCGACGTGAAGGCGCTGCGATCCGCGCTCGCGGACATCGAGGGCAAGGCGGGGCCGGTCGCGGTGCTGGTCAACAACGCCGCGAACGACGATCGCCACAAGATCGAAGAAGTCACGCCGGAATACTGGGAAAACCGCATCGCGGTGAACTTGCGGCACCTCTTCTTCGCGGCCCAGGCCGTCAGCTCCGGCATGAAGAAGGCCGGCGGCGGCTCGATCATCAACCTCGGCTCGGTTTCCTGGCATTCGGCCATCGACAACCTGTCGGTGTATGAGACAGCCAAGGCGGGCATCGAAGGCATGACGCGCGCGATGGCGCGTGACCTGGGCGAATCCAACATTCGCGTCAATTGCGTGGTCCCCGGCGCGATCCGCACGCCGCGCCAGATGAAGTTGTGGCATACGCCCGAGGAAGAGGCCAAGATCCTCGCGCAGCAGTGCCTCAAGCAACGAGTCGACCCGATACACGTGACCGCGATGGTGTTGTTCCTTGCTTCGTCCGACGCCGCGATGTGCACGGCGCACAATTACTGGGTCGACGGCGGCTACCGTTAACCCATGGTCGAGTGCGTCTGGTCCGTCGAAGCGGTACTCGGTGAAGGGCCAGTCTGGTCCGCGGCGGAAAAAGCCGTCTGGTTCGTCGACATCAAGGCCCCCGCGATTCACCGTTTCGACCCGGCCACCGGCGCCAGGCTCAGCTGGCCCGCGCCCGCGCGCGTAGGATTCCTGCTCCCGACGATCAGAGGCTGGATGGCCGGACTGAAAACCGGGCTCCACTCGTTCAATCCCGAGACCGGCAACTTCACATTGCTGCACGTGGTCGAGCCGCACGCGCCTAACAACCGGCTCAACGATGGCTTCGTCGACTCGGAAGGTTTCCTCTGGTTCGGCTCGATGGACGACAACGAGGAGGATCCGAGTGGCGCGTTGTACCAGCTATGCGATGAGGGCTGCGTACGCCGCGACCCGGGGTACATCGTCACCAACGGTCCTGCGGAAAGTCCCGACGGCAAGACGCTGTATCACACCGATACGCTCGCCGGCGTCATCTACGCCTTCGATCGCACGCGCACTGGACTGTTGTCCAACAAGCGTGTGTTCGTGCGCCTCCCAGCCGGCGACGGCTACCCGGATGGCCCCATCGTCGACGCCGAAGGCTGCATATGGACCGGCGTGTTCGGCGGCTGGGGATTGCGGCGCTACTCACCGGGCGGCGAATTGCTCAGCCAGATCGACCTGCCCTGCTCGGCCGTCACCAAGGCCGCGTTCGGCGATGAAGACTTGAAGACCCTGTTCATCACCACGGCCCACGTGGCACTCAACGCCGAAGAACGCAAGCAGCAGCCGCTCGCCGGCGGCCTGTTCCGCGCGCGCGTCGAGGTGCCCGGCCTGCCGCAGAGAGTTGTGTCCCATGGCATCTGACGCCACCCTTCGACCGCAACGCCGCTTCCGCTCGCGCGACTGGTTCGACGATCCCAAGCACCTCGACATGGTGGCGCTCTATCTCGAACGCTTCATGAACTACGGCCTCACGGCCGATGAGCTGCTCTCGGGAAAACCCATCATCGGAATCGCGCAGACCGGCGGCGACCTCACGCCCTGCAATCGCGTGCACCTCGATACCGTGAAGCGCGTACGCGAAGGCATCCGTGACGCCGGTGGCGTGCCGATGGAATTTCCGCTGCATCCCATTTTCGAGAATTGCCGTCGCCCGACCGCGGCGCTGGACCGCAATCTGGCTTACCTCGGCCTGGTCGAGATCTTGCACGGCTATCCGATTGACGCGGTGGTCCTGACCACCGGATGCGACAAGACCACGCCGGCCCAGATCATGGCGGCATCCACGGTCGACATCCCGGCCATCGTGCTGTCCGGTGGCCCGATGCTCGATGGCTGGCACGACGGTGACCTGGTCGGATCGGGCACGGTGATCTGGCGTTCGCGTCGCAAGCTGGCTGCCGGCCAGATCGACGAAAAGCAGTTCCTCGAGGCTGCGGCCGCCTCGGCCCCGTCGCTGGGACATTGCAACACCATGGGCACGGCGTCGACGATGAACGCCGTCGCCGAGGTGCTGGGCCTCTCGCTGCCCGGCTGCGCAGCCATCCCCGCGCCTTATCGCGAACGCGGGCAGATCAGTTATGAAACCGGCCGGCGCATCGTCGAGATGGCCTACGAAGATCTGCGTCCTTCGAAAATCCTCACGCGCCAGTCGTTCCTGAACGCCATCGCGGCGATCGCGGCGATCGGCGGATCGACGAATGCCCAGCCGCACCTGGTCGCCATGGCGCGCCACGCGGGTCTCCAGATCACGCCCGACGACTGGATGAAGTACGGCCGGGAGCTGCCGCTCATCGTGAACATGCAGCCCGCCGGAAAATACCTCGGGGAACGTTTTCATCGTGCTGGTGGCGTGCCCGCCGTGCTGACCGAGCTGCTGCGCGTCGGGAAGATCGACGGCAAGGCACTCACCGTCACCGGGCGCAGCCTGGCGGAGAATGTCGCGGGCCGTCGTTCCGTGGATGCGGACGTGATCACGAGTTATGAAAAGCCCGTGCAGGAAAAAGCCGGCTTCCTCGTCTTGAAGGGAAACCTGTTCGATTTCGCGATCATGAAAACCAGCGTGATTTCGCCGGAATTCCGCCAGCGCTACCTGACCCACGGCGACAGCTTCGAGTGCCGTGCCGTCGTCTTCGACGGCTCGACCGACTACCACGAGCGCATCAATGATCCGTCCCTGGGCATCGACGAAAACACCATCCTGGTGATCCGCGGTTCGGGGCCGTTGGGCTGGCCTGGTTCGGCCGAAGTGGTGAACATGCAGCCGCCCGATGCCCTGCTGAAGCGCGGCATCATGAGCCTGCCCACCTTGGGCGACGGGCGGCAGTCCGGCACCTCCGACAGTCCTTCCATACTCAACTGCTCGCCGGAGAGCGCGGCGGGGGGTGGCCTCGCATGGTTGCGCACGGGTGACCGCATCCGCGTCGACCTTGCGGCGGGTACTTGTGACATGCTCGTCAGCGCCGAAGAGATAGCCCGTCGCAAGTCGGAAGGCTTGCCGAAGGTTCCGGAGAGCGCCACGCCCTGGCAGGAGCTCTACCGGTCGACGGTCGGACAACTCGACAGTGGAGCCGTCATGGAAATGGCGGTCAAATACCGAGGCGTCGCCAAGAAGACGCCGCGCCACAATCACTGAACTGACGAGGGTATTCCATGACGCCGCGCCTCAGCGAGGCGAGCCTGCATTCCGCGCGCTCGGGCACCATCCTGCCGACGTACGATCGTGATGCCACGCGTTTCGGCATCGTGCACATCGGGCCCGGAGCGTTTCACCGCGCGCACCAGGCTTTCTACGTCGATACGCTGCTGCACTCGGACAAGCGCTGGGCGATCTCGGCGCTGTCGCTCAAGAGCACCGGGCTGCGGGATGCGCTCAAGGATCAGCAGGGCCTCTACACGCTGGTCGAACTCGGCGCCGCGCCGCGGGCGCGCGTCATCGGCGCCATTCGCGAGCTGCTGGTCGGCGCAACGGACCAGGAGGCGGCCTTTGCGCGCCTCGTATCCCGCGACACGCGCATCGTGTCGCTGACTGTCACCGAAAAGGGCTACTGTCTCGACGCGAAGAACCAGCTCGATTTCGGCAACGCCGACATCGTTCACGACCTTTCGAGCCCCGCACAGCCGCGTAGCACCATCGGCTGGATCGTGGAAGGCCTGCGCCGCCGCCGGCAGGCAGCCGTGCCGCCCTACGCGGTACTCAGTTGCGACAACCTGCCCGAGAACGGCACGGTGCTGCATCGCGCGCTCGTGGCCTTCGCGCAAGCCAGCGATGCCGACCTCGCGAAGTGGATCGAAGCCGAAGTCACTTGTCCGCGTACCATGGTCGACAGCATCACGCCCGCCACCGACGACCCGCTGCGCAAGCGGGCGCTGGGGATTACCGGGCTGGTGGATGAGTGGCCCATCCAGCGCGAGCCTTTCACTCAGTGGGTCATCGAGGATCTTCTGGTGATGCGTGACGCGGACTGGCAGTCCGTCGGGGTCACGCTGGCGAAGGATGTCGGCGTATACGACCGTGCGAAGCTGCGCATCCTCAATGGCTCGCATTCCACGCTCGCCTATATCGGCTCGCTGCGCGGCCACGAGACGGTGGCCGATGCCATGCGCGACGAGCAGTTAGCCCAGTTCGTCGAGCTGCTGATGACCGAAGACCTCGCCCCCAGTCTCGGTGCATCACCAGGGCTCGATATCGAGCACTACATCTCCGCGGTGCTCGCCCGGTTCCGCAATCCGGGTATTCGCCACCTGCTCAGCCAGATCGCGTGGGACGGATCGAAGAAGTTGCCGGTGCGCATCGTCACGACGCTCACCGAGGCGCTGCGCGCCGGCCGCCCGATCCACCGGCTGGTGATGCCGCTCGCGGCCTGGATGCGATTCATCGTGCGGCAGGCGAAGGCGGGCGTACCCATCGTGGACCCGGAAGGCGAGCGCCTGTCGCAAACAGGACGCGCCTGCACCGGCGACCCGCGTTCGGACGTGCAGCGCTTCGCGGTATTTCAGTCGGTGCTGCCGCCGGCGCTCTTCGCGGAGCCCGCTTTCCGTACCGCACTCGAGGCCGCGTATGAGCGGCTCGCGATGCCCCATTCGGCCATCACACCGGAACTCACATGACTACACGCAGGACCTTCATCACCGCCGCGGCCGCAGCCGCGGCTTCAACCGCCGGAGCCGCCGCACCCGTGAACAACAATCCAAAGCTCGTGCATCACGTGTTCTTCTGGCTGAAGAACCCCGAATCGAAGGATGACCTGGCGAAGCTGCTCGCGGGCTTGCGGACGCTCACCAAGATCGAGACTGTGCGCGGCGCGCATTTCGGAGTGCCCGCGAGCACCGAGAAGCGCGACGTCGTCGACAACAGCTACAGCGCGTCGGAAATGCTGTTCTTCGACGATCTCGCGGGCCAGAAAACCTACCAGGATCACGCCATCCACAAGCAGTTCGTCGCCGACTGCTCGCAGCTGTGGCAACGCGTGGTGGTTTACGACGCCATCGCCGCCTGAGCGTGCTCGCGCCGTTGCTTGCGCTCGATCAGCCTCTGGACGTTGTTGAGCGAGGCGTGCACCAGGTAGGCGCCCTGCAGGAATCCTGACCGGTTCAGTTCGAACAGCTGCCCGGCAGTGAGGTTGCGCAGCTTCTGCTGACTCACCGTGTGCAGGCCGACGATGTCGTACTTGCCCGACGGAAACGTGATCTCGAGCTGCACCGGCTCGATGAGATCGTTGGCGATCAGCGCGGCGAACATTGCCTTGCTGGCGGCAATACCCTCGTTGAGCCCCGACAATACGTTCGCGATGCCGTCCAGGTACCGCGAGTTGCCGCCGTTCTCCAGGAATACCCGCTCGCCCTCGGACTCGCTGATGCGCGGGTCCTCGATGTCGACGTGGATCACCGGCTCGCGCCGCAGCTCGCCGCCATCCTGCCGCTCCTGGAACCCGATCAGGAAAGGGCCGCGGGCCACGATGCCGGGGACGTAGGAAGCGTCCCAGCGGTCGCCTTCGAGGAAGAGATTCTCGTCGCGCGCGAAACCCAGCAGCGCGATACAGCCGTATTCGCCCGTATTAGTGTCCTTGCGGAAAAAGATCGGGTATTCACGCAGGATCTCGGCGAACTCGGTGGGAAACGTCGGCACGGAGCCGACAGCCTCGCCCAGATCCTTGCCATGGCGCTTCACGACGCGCAGGTTCTTGTGTTCGACGTTGTTCAGCAGGACGTGTCGGGCCATCGGATCCTCGAATTTGACTCTCAAAAGAAGAAGGCCGCTGAGATGATCAGCGGCCTTCCATTATCAACCCTTTACGAGTTCAGATCAGAACTTGTAACGGGCACCAAGCGCGTAGCGAGCGCCCTGGTCTTCCAGGCGCCACAACTGCTTCTCCGAGCGACCGTGCCAACGCACGTCCTCGCCCGTGAGGTTGATGGCTTCGAACGACACTGCGAAGTTGTCGGTGATGTCATAACCCACGCTGAGGTCGATCTGGTCATACGGTTCGACGTAGATCGGGTTTCTCCACGAACCGCGGTTGACGGTCTGCAGGAACTCGTCGCGCCAGTTGTACGCGAGACGTGCCGACAAGCCGAACTTCTCGAACATCAGCACCGCGTTGGCAGAGTCGGACAGACCGAGCAGGGCGAACTGGTTGACGTTCGGGTCCGAGGTGACTTCGTAGCCAATATCGCCGCGAACGATCGTGTAGTTGGCGAGGACGCCAAAACCCGAGTCGCCGAAGAAGTACTGGCCGCCCAACTCGAAGCCATGGATCTTGGCTTCCTTGTTGTTCACCGGCGTGTTGACCGCAAAGGTCCAGAGCGGATCGTCGGCCCTCGGCAGGATGTCGTACTTCGTCGCAAACGCCACGTGCTGCGCGTTCGTTCCGTTGTAGTTGGCGAGACCGCCAGTCCAGGTGCCAGTCGAATCCGTGAACGTGCCGGGGTTCTCCGCCATGGCAATGGCCGTGAACAGCGCCGAATCGTCCGTTGCGAAGTTGTTGGCCTGCAGGAAGGCCAAGGCCGCCTGTGCGCGCGGACCACCGGTTTCGTTCTGGATGCCGTAGAGGTTCTGGTTGATGACCGCGTTACCGATGAAATTCTCCACGTTCTTCTGGAACGCAGCGACGGACACGTAACCCTTATCCGAGAAGTAGTACTCCAGGGAGAGGTCGAAGTTGTCCGATTCAAGCGGCAGCAGCCCCGGGTTGTTCGCATTGCCGCCCGGCGTGAAGCCGTTCAGCGTCGAACCACCGGGACCGCCCGGATTCGCACCGGCAGCCAGCTGACCGTAGCCCGCACGAGCAATCGTCTTGCTGTACGAGAAGCGGCCCTTCAGCGAGTCGGTGAGGGCGATGTCGAAGTCCAGGTTCGGCAGCAGGTTGTGGTAGCGGCCGTCACCGCGAACCAGCGTCTCGCTGCCAACGTTCGGCCGCTCGACACGGAAGTCGTTGTCGTCCTGCCAGCTGACTGAAGTCGGGACCAGCAGGTTGTTCTGGCTGACCACCGTGGTGTCCTCGTATCGGGCACCGATCACGAGGTTCGAGGCCATGCTGCCCAGGTCGAACTTGAGAGCGACCTGCGCGTAAACGGCCTGGGTGTCTTCCTGAACGCTGCTGTTGGTGTTGAAGCCCGGGTTGTAGCGAAGCTGACCATCCGCAGCCGAGGCCTCGGACCAGTTGGTATAACCATGGTCGAGCGCCCACTGACCGAGCTCGTTCGCATTTCCCTTCCAGCCACCGGTCGGAGCACCAACCGGCTTGAAGTCGTCGAATGCGCCCGTGAGGCTGAAAGGAGTCAGCAGCGCGAACATGTCAGGCACGGTGCCCGTGTCGCCCACACCCCAGTCACCCATGGCCAGATAGCCGCCCGAAGCGCGCTGCTTGGACTCCATCGAACGCGTTTCGACGCCAAAGCCGAACGAGGAACCGCTCTCGAAGGTGTACTTACCGTCGAAGCGACCCTGCGTGATGTCGGTGACCTGGTCCTGGTAGGCAATACGTAGTACCTGCGAACCGATGCTGCCAGCGTTGAAGTCATAGTCCGGGTTACCGCCGGTGCCGGCATACGCCGCCACCTGGTCCGGGAACAACGTACGACCAGCGACCGGCAGACCATCGTTGAATTCGAACGTCTGGGTCCAGAAGTTCGAGTTGTTGATGCAGGTTGTGCCGGAGAACTGGAGGCAGGTGCTCGGCACCTTGCCCGCGAGGCTGAAGGCCGTCTCGCTGCCGCCGGTGACGGCATCATCCGGCAAGCTTCGCGCGCGCGAATTGTGGAAATCGAAGTTCAGGTTGAACTGCTCGCTGACATCCCAGTTCGCGTTGAATCCGACCGAACGCAGATCGTTCTTCTGCTCGCGATGCTGCTGCTCGTAGCCGAAGTCCTTGCTGGCGCCGGTGAACTCGTGCAACAGGACCGGGGTCGCCACTTCTTCGCCCGTGTCGAACACGACGTGATCGAAGCCATTGCGCTGCAGCCACACGGTCTGCTCGCCGCGGTCTTCGGTGATGTCCTGCTCGGCGAACGTGACGTCGGCGGTCAGCGTCAGGGTTTCGATCGGCGCGAACTGCATCGTGAACTGCGCGTTGGTGCGCTCACGCTCCGCGTCCGAGAACGCATAGCGGATGTCGTTCGGAATGCCATAAAGCTGGCCATTGGCCGGTGCATTCTCGATGTTGAGCGCGACGGCATCGTCGTTGGTGTTGATGGCGTTGTTCTGGAACAAAGGGCCACGCGCAATGTTGTTCGCCATGTTGGCCGAGTCCCACGCCTGGATGTGCCAGTCGTTGACCGTCGAAGTGGACGAACCGAAATCGCGCTTCTGCCAGCTGGCATTCAGGCCGACGCCGAACATCTTGTTCTCGGATGCCCAGCTGAAGATGCCTGACACTTCTGGTGTGATGTCGTCACCGACCCGATTGGTCGTGTCGCTGATGGCCTTGACACCGAGATTCAACACAACGCCGTCACTGTCGAGCGGACGTGCGGTGCGGACGTTGATCGAGGCGCCGATACCGCCGGTGGCGATGTCTGCGCGACCCGTCTTGTATACCTCGACCGCGCTGATGGCTTCAGCCGCGAGGTTCGCGAAGTTGAACGAACGCGAGTTGCCACCCGCGCCGCCGGTGATGTTGTCGCCGCCGCCAAACGCGTCGGCCGACGGCATCTGACGGCCGTTCAAAGTCACCATGTTGTACTGCGGACCGAAGCCGCGGGCCGTGACGGTCGAACCTTCGCCGTTGCGACGGTCGATCGAAATGCCGGTGATGCGCTGGAGCGCTTCCGACAGGTTCGTGTCCGGGAACTTACCAATGTCTTCTGCGTTGATCGCATCGACGACACCGACAGCTTCGCGCTTCGTGTCCATCGACGCCTTCAGGGATCCGCGAAGACCAGTGACCACCACTTCTTCGAGTTCTTCACCCGCAGCTTGTTGGTCTTGGGCAAACGCCGGATTGATCAGTACTGCGCCACCAACGATGGTGAACAGCACCTTCGGCGAAAACCGAATGTTTGGGTTGAATTTCATAAACAGAGTTCTCCTCCGCACTCAATATCTAGTTGTGAACCGGGAAACAGTCGAGATCGAATCGAAACCAGGAACTTAGGAATGAATCGATGGGGACGGTGACTGCGGCACCGGAAAAGAAAAAATCGACCCAAGCGAGACCGGGGTCGTCGAGCCCACAACAGCACAGGCGCAAAACATGCGCGTCCCCCTCAACATGGCGCCGAGCATATAGAACCCTGTATAGAAAAGTCCACATCAAGTTGCGCCAACTGTGCCGCAGAGCAACGTGAAAATAG
>Ga0070664_100004187_pt1 | contig 11588 bp, 8 predicted proteins | sample KBSC73metaG_FD_65863 | JGI IMG/M metagenome (GOLD analysis project Ga0070664, IMG submission 65863) | Corn rhizosphere microbial communities from Kellogg Biological Station, Michigan, USA - KBS C7-3 metaG | ecosystem: Host-associated > Plants > Roots > Rhizosphere > Soil ... | reverse complement strand
GAGCGCCGTCGCGCCGTTGGATACACTGAGCGACCGTCCGAGCCGGAACCAGTGCTCCGCCGACACATCACCCTTCGCGATCGCTATGAAGCTCGCGAGCCGCGACTCCGACGCGAGCAAGTCGTACGTCGAACCATCGAGCGCACCGGATCGCGCGTCGTATCCGATCGCGAACAAGCGTCGCTGCTCATCGTAGACCAGTCGGTAGTCCATGGCCATCGCCATCTCGCGTGCTCGTCGGGCAAGCGCGTCGAGCCGCTCCACGAGCGCGGCGGCCGCGGGAGAATCGTGCGAAGCGGCGCGGAGCGACATCGTCGCGCTTTCCTCCGCATCGAGGCCGAAACTCGATAACTCATCGGCCATGGCCTCGAGACGCTGACGCGACCAGAGGGAGGTCGAGTCGGTCTCCTGCGTATTCGTCGGTACGAGCCGGCGCAGTCCGAGGATCGCTGCCTGGTAGGCGAGCAACCGCTCGCCCACCCACGTGTCTCCCGGGTCGCCGTGTGGGGCGTCGCTCGCCTCGATCGCCGCCCACACACGACCGTCGTCCAGCGGCGCGGCGCTCAGATCCAGGCAGCCTTGGGCAAGGGCGACGAGGTGGCCCGCGAGGTTTCCGGAATCCACTGTCGAGACATACGGCGGGTCGAGCACGCGCAAGTCGCGGAGGTCATACCAATTGAAGAAATGACCGTGGACGCGCGGCATCCGATCGAGCGAATCGAAGGCTCGTTCGAGGCGATCGATCGCCTCGCCACGCGTGAGAAATCCCAAGTCGCACGCGGACACTGTCGCAAGCAGTTGCAGACCGATGTTCGTCGGTGACGTTCGCGATGCGATCGCCGGCACCGGCGTTTCCTGAAAGTTGTCTGGGGCCAACCAATGTGTCTCGGCCGTCACAAAGCGTTCGAAGAACCGCCAGTGTCGAGCCGCATACCGGAGCGCCGCGGCCCGGCCGCGCGGGCTCAATACGAGGTCGCGACGATTGACGGGCGCGCTCAACGCAATGGCGACCTCCGGCGCGAGTAGCCATCCGACCGCCAATAGAGCCCATGCAGCCGCGGAGACCCACCAGAATGCCCCGTACGGGGCTCGGGTCACGACCGCGCCGCGCCATCCTACCGCGATGAGAATCGCGGCGGCGAGCGCTACCGCCGGCGACATGCGGCGCCACACCGTCAGCCGTCCCTTCCCGGTCGCCTCTTCGGCCCCCGAGGCGGTTTGCCACTCGAGCATCCCGCGGCGTGTCCAGAGAACTCGAATGAGCGTTCGTGTTATCGCGTCTATCGCGAGGAGGACATGATCCGGCAGAAAGACGACCGACAATGCCAACTGACGAAGCGCAGTCCAGGCGTCACGCGCGATCGCGGCGTAATAGGGGCGCCACGCCTGTGCCCGCGGAGGTCGGACAACGGCAAACAACAAAGGAATCAACCATGGCGCCGCGAATGCACCCAGCGATACCGCGGCCCACGCGCGCCACGGTCCCGGCAGCACCGTTAGCCCAGCGACGAGCCACAGGAGTACCGCGACGGGCGTCGCGCTCCGGCGCATGTTGTCCGCGATCTTCCACCGCGATAATGCCGAGAGTGGATCCGCATTCGAGCCGCTGCGGCCGGGAACGCGCGAGGTCAACCAACGGAGAAGCTGCCAGTCACCGCGAATCCATCGGTGGGTTCGTCGAGTCGATGTGAGATAGCGCGTCGGATAGTCGTCGAAGACCTCCACGTCGGTGACGAGTCCGGCGCGCGCGAATGCTCCTTCGATCAGATCGTGACTGAGCAGCGCGTTTTCGGGAAACCGCCCATCAGTGGCCGCGCGGAACACGTCGACATCGTAGATCCCCTTCCCCGTGAACGTGCCTTCACCGAAGAGATCCTGATACACGTCCGATACGGCTGTCGTGTACGGGTCAACGCCCGGATGGCCGGCGTATATGGCCGCATACTTTGATTCACTCGCGCTCGGGAGTGAAACACTGACGCGAGGCTGGAGAATGCCGTACCCTCGAACGACCCGCCCGCGTACCGGATCGTACTCGGCGAGATTGAGAGGATGGGCCATCGTACCGATCATTGCCGCGGCGGCCGACCTCGGGAGCATCGTGTCCGCGTCCAGCGTGATGGCGTAGCGCACGCCCCGCAGCCATGGCAGGTCGCCTTCCGTGATCTCGAAGGCGTGCTGGCCAGATCCGCGGAGGAAGGCGTTGAATTCCGCAAGCTTTCCCCGCTTTCGCTCCCACCCCATCCACACATCGTCCGGCGCGTTCCAACGACGCGGTCGATGAAACACGTAGAACGGCGATTCGCTCGAGGCCGCATCGCCAGTACCAGGATCTGGCATCGCATACGCGACGTTCAACGTGCGAATACCAGCGACTACCGCCTGGACGATCGCCGAGTCTTGCGGAGTGTGCTGGGTAACCGCATCTCGGCAGTCGCTCAGCAACGCAAATCGAATCTCTCGATCACGATTCGCTAAATACTGAACCTCGAGGTGATCCACAGCTCGAGCGACGGCGTCGACGCTGTCCAATAACACCGGGACGACCACGACAGTTCTGTCACTGATGGGAACGCCCTCGATGTAGTCGAGTCGCGGAAGACGCGACGCCGGGACTACCAGGTTCACGACCTGATTGAGGATGGCGACCGCGACGTCCGCCGACGGAAGAAACGCGAGTGCCGCTACGCCGAGCACCGTCGCCAGACCATGATGCAGCGGTGCCACGAAAAGGAGCGGCGACAATGCAACGGCGAGACTGGCGGCGGTAAGAAGCGCCAACACGCCGAAATAGAAGGCCGAGGGGTGAGTGGTGATCGCGTCTCGAACACGAGCCGCGAACCCCAGCCGAAGTCCGCACGCGCGCTCGAACGCGAAACGACCGTCGCCAATCAAGTGATATCCGACGTGTCGTTGACGCGCCTTCCCCAGCGGAAGAATTGGATCGGCGGGAATCGGTGTTTCGTGGGCGGCGCGAATCGCTGCCGCGGCAACGTCCGGTTCGTCGAGCGTCGAGCCCTTTGCGATTCGCTCGACCGCATGTCGATACCGATCGCGCGTGGCGCGCGTCATCGACGCATACGCGTCTGCGGGATCTTGCCGTAGTGTTTCCTCGACGACGCTGCCGCGTTCGACGACGAGTGCCCAGTCGATGGTCGCGACGAGCCGGAGGCTGGCGATCGAGTTCGCCATGACGAGCTGGGTCAACGCCAGCTCTTGTGCGGAACGCCGTGCGGCCTCTTCGACGCTCATCACATCCTCGGCGATCCACTGCTCGAGCCACAACATCGCCGTAAAGTCCGACCGACGACTCCGGATCTGTTGAACGAATCGCGTGAGAAATGCGGGTGTCAGCTCCGGACCTCGATGAACGAAGTCTGACAAACTCGCGGTCGCAGATCCTACTGCGTTCCCCCCGACGAGCCGCGACGCCCATTCGTCGGCCGACGCTCGATCCTGAACGTCTCGTGCGGTGCGAAGTGCCATTCGACGGACGTTCTCGAGATACCCCATGCGCAGCATCGCGGGAATGGCCCACAACTCGCCGAGCGTGAGTGTCGTGACGCGTTGGTATTCGGCGATCATGAGCGACACGCTCGACTCCTCGAGCCGCCCATCGGTGTGCGCGATCAGCTCGACGGCAACGTCGTATACTCGCGGATATCCCTTGTGCACGCCGTCGCCGGCGAGCTTGGGCAACTCGCGATAGTACCCCTCGGGCAACATGGTGCGAATCTCGGGAAGCTGCTCGACGACGATGAAGTAGTTGTCGAGCAGCCAGGCGCCGGCCGGTCCAACATCGGCGCCGCCGGCCGATGCCGCGGCAAGAGTCTCGCGGGCCTCGGCGAGGGTTTGCTCCGTTGCGTCGAGCCGCGCGAGCAGCGGACCGCGATCGCTGCGTCTCAACCGTCGGCGGAGAGACGCTGGTATGGTGGTGTGCCGCCGCGCGAGTCTTCGAGCATGTGCGCCGAGCCGCGTCGAGCCAAACAGCGCTCCTTTGATCGGACGTTCGTCGGGCCTGTCCGACGAGGGACTCGTCATGGAGCGCGAGGCATGCCCCGACGATCTCCGCGTGACGATTTTGCCGACCCTGCCTCAGCGCCGCGTTCGCCGAACCTTGCCGTCCGACGCTCCAGTTCGATAGCGAGCTCGGACGAGTACTCGGACATGAGCGCGGGCAACGCGCTTGCTGCGACCGCGTCGTTTCTCGTGGCGGCCAGGCCGGCGACAACGGGACAACTCGCCGCAAACTCCGACAAGGCGCGCGCTACGGCGTCTGGGGACGCACCCGCGCGAAGCATTTGAAGGCTCATGGCTCTCACGAGCGTCCGCAGTCCGGTCCGTGCGCCATAAGTCCCGCGATAAGCTCGCGCGACTTGGTTCGATAGCCGTCGGCCAGCAGCCTCGGGGACGATGGCCTCGCGGCCCTCGATATTCGTCGGCACGATCCCTCCGCGGATCTCGATGCGCCTGAACGCAAAAAGGGCCTGCTCGCAATTGGGCAGGCCCCTGACGATCGGAACTTGTCTCAGCGCTTTGCGCGTATGTCGCTAGTTGAACATAACGCGATGCAGAGCGCGAAGCAAACGCTGCAGGGGAACGAGAGACTCGTCGAAGTGCCCCTTGGTCTCCACCATGCCAGGTGCTGTCGCAATGAGCATCTACTAAATGGCCCACGGCGGTGTACACCAAACGTGCGATGGTGATACGGCCGCGTAGCGTGTACTCTCACAGGATGAACGTCATCATGCGTTCGCGCCTGACCAATCTGGACATCCCCAGGAGTGTCCCCGGCGTCGGATTTCGACTACCGGGAACGGTGTCCGACAGGCGACGATACAGCCGCGCCCTCATGTCGGCGCTCCGCCGCGGCACGCTGCTGATAGCGCTCGCGCTGCTCGCGATGATTTCTCTCGCGGCCCGCGGCGGCGGCGCGTTCATCGACATCGCCACTAGGCGCTAGTCGAGCCCCTTCATACGCTTGTAGTACGCGAGGTACTCCTTCGGGGTCGACATCGCGATCACCTTCGCGACGGACGTGAGCTCGAGGTCATCGAGCGTTTTGAAATGAAGACAACACTTCCCCATGTCGAGCCGTTTCCCGGCTTTCTTGAATGCGTCGACGAGCAGCTTCTCAGAAAAGGGCGATGTGTACTTCCCCGAGCTGTCGTGCACGCCCATGAGGTAGAGCGAATTGTAGTTCTTCTGCGCGCCAAGCCCGATGTAGCACAGCGGTTGACCGTTGTGCGTGCCGGAGAACTGTTCGAGCGGGATCCCCCAGTTGATCACGCCCCAGTTCATGAATTCCGCATAGCCTTTGGGGATATGCTTGCGGACGAGGGCGCGAGCCGCTTCGATCACCGCTCGTTTGTCCGGAGGGAGAGAGGCCAAGTAGGCGTCGACAGTGGTTGGGCGGGCCGACTTCGCCATAGCGCGTGATTTTTGTGGCATGCATCAATTTGACCCGTCTCGGATTGTCCGCCAGGATCAGCCGACGACCGGTGGAAACTCACGCACGTACTGATTGACCTCTTGCTCGTGATTCAGCGGGCCCGGGATCGTACGGTAGCGTTTTATCAACTGAAAGCCTGCCCGCTGAAGGACGCGATTGGGCCCGGCATTTTCCGCGTACGGCTCACACCAGAGGCGGCGCAGCGAAAAATCCTTCACGAACCGCTCCGCCGACAATCTGAAGAACGCCGTGCCGAGGCCCGCTCGTCGACGCGGTGCCGACCAGAGATGCAGATGTATGAAGGCGTCTTCGCCGACTTTGATCTTGTTGATGCTCGAATGCCCGACGGTCACACCTTCATAAACCCAGGCGAGGTAGGCGCGCTCCTTCTCTTGATTCGACCGAGTGTGATCGCGCAACGCTGATGCGATCCACTCTTCCCGCGGAGGAAACTTCGACCGATCGACGCCCATCGCTCGAAGCAGTGTGTCGTCCGCATCGAGGAAGTAGTCGACCATTTGCTCATATTCCGCTCGACCGCTGAAGGGTCGCACCTCGATCAAGTCGGGCATCTCGGCACAGTGTCCATGTCATCGTTGGGGAGCAGCGATAGCCAAGCTCGATACAATACGCCGCCGCGCCTCTGGCCAGTCCGCGGCGAACATACTGAAGTATGTAGCATCGTGATTGACACCCGCACGTCACCGCTTGGGGCCAGCCCCAGCTGCAGTCGCACGACGTGTCCCTCGCGAACGATGGAATCCGCCGTCAAGGAGCTCATCGGGATGCGGCCGCGACTTGCCCGGCCCCCGAGCCGCCGCGATTTACGGGCGAGCGGGACCCGCGAGCGGTACTATTGCAACTTCGGGATCAGCCCGGAGAAGTCGAACCTGCCGCGATGCGGCGAGCTTCGCGTCACGGGATCGGATGCCGAAGAGAAGTGCGAGTGGTGACGGCCTGGTTGGCTGCCTGTTCGCGGCGGGAAAGGGGAACGCGCCCCGACAATGGTGGAACAAAACACCGATCCGCGGAGACACAGTTGGTATGAGACAAACCCCAATGCCCCACGATTTACCCTACGGCGGACAACTCGGCCGAGTGGTGCGGCAACGAAATGTCGACGGCATCGGCTTCGTAGAGGCGTCCTACGCCAGAGGGCTCCGGCTGCCCACACACCGGCACGCCGACGCCCACTTCTGCTTCATGCTCGCCGGGTCCGTTCACGAGGAGACGTCTCGCTCCGCCGCGACGCATCGACGCAATGCGCTGCTGTTTCGGCGAGCCGGGGAGGTTCATGCACAGCAATACGGCGACGAAGGCGCCCGATGTTTTTCCTTTTTTCTTCCCGCCGAATGGAACGAGCGACACGGAGCCTTCCCGCACCAGTCGGACAGCTTCACCGGTTCAGGCGGTTCTCGCATCAATGCTCTGGTTCGCGGCATGTATTCAGAGTTTCGTGATCCGGATGTCTACAGCGCGATGGCGATGGAAGGTCTCGCCCTCGAGCTGGTTGCTGAAACCTCGCGGAGCGGAAGACGGCCGAAAGCGGCCTGGCTCCGGGAAGCGCGCGCGCGTCTCGAGGTGACCGACGCGAGCGAAGCCGTACGAATCGACACACTCGCGAGTGAGCTCAAGGTGGATGCCGGCCACCTCGTGCGGTCGTTCCGGCGCGCGTACGGCGTCAGTCCAGCGGCCTTTGTTCGCGCACGCCGCCTGGATGCAGCCTATCAACTGGTCGTCGATTCCGACTCACCGCTGTGCGACATCGCGTTGACCACCGGCTTTTTCGATCAGAGTCACTTTACCAGGGCATTTGTCGCTCATTTCGGAGTGACCCCAGGCGCGCTTCGTCGATCGCGCTAGTCTCGTACCAGAAAGACGGTTTAATCCAAGCGCGTTTGAGAGCCGCCGCGCATACGTTGTTTTATGCCCGACTTCTCAAAGGCAAGACACCCGGCGAGCAGGATCCGGTTCGCCGTCACCGCCGCGCTTTTTTTCTCCGGCATCGCGTCGGCGGCCCTCGGTCAGCAACGGCCTCCAAGCTCGAGCGCCGATACGGCCCGAGGATATCGGTACGATCTCGAGCGATACCTGTATCCCACGCCCGAGGCGGAAGCATCGAGCCGTTCGAGACTGACGACCCGGCTGAAGGCGCTCGAAGCGGCGCGAGCGAGTGCCGGAACGTCGGCGGCGTCGCTCCTCGAGGCATTGGTATTAATGGACTCGGCCGCCGCTGAAGCAAAACGCCACTCGACGTACTTATATCTGCGCACGCAGACGAACACGCTCGATCGCGCAAGTGCCGAAGCGCAATCAGCGATCGATGCGCAGGCGACCAGCGCGGCCCGTGCGTTCCGAACAACTCTGCAGCGCATCGACCCGCGACGTCTCGAGCAGTTCATCAAAGACCGTCCAGCCCTCGAGGCGTATCGCTTCGTTCTGACCTCAGCGCGCCGATACGCCGCGCACACGGTCGAGGCGTCCGGAGAACAAATCCTCTCGCGAGTCGCACCGCTCGCGTCGGACTGGCCGCTCGAACTGTATGATCGAGCGATGGCTCGCATCGATTTCGGAACGGTGCCGACGGCCGGTGGATCGCTGGACGTCTACCGCCAGCGCGGAGCGATCGCGGCCTCGCCGGATACCGCCGTACGGAATGCCGGAAATCGGCTGCTCTGGGCGGGCTTCAATTCGCAACGCGACCTCTTCGCCATGGCCGTCGTGGGGAATGTGAGATCTCGGAACGCCCTCGCGAAGGAACGCCATTTCGACGACGCTCCGGCCGAATCGTATTATCGCGCGTATCTCACGACGGACGATGTTAAAACGCTCATTGCGCGCATCCGAAGCCGAGCCGAGTTGTCGAAGCGCTATCAGCGGATCCTCGCGACACATGCGCAATGGGCCCGTGCGCAACCGCGACGTGCTCCGACCGCGCGAGTCGGCATATCGGTGGATTCAGCGAGCCGGTTGATCGCGATGGCATTCGCGTCGCTCGGGCCTGACGTCGAACGCGAGGTCATCGCGCTCCTCGACCCCAAGAATGGGAGGCTCGATGTGAACGGCGGATTGCACCGCGCGGGTGGCGGCGCATCGTTCGGCGCTTCCGTCGTCGAGAGTGGCGTCTATCTGAGCGTTTTCGAGGGCTTTCCTGGAGACGTCTCGCGCCTCGCTCACGAGGTCGCACATGCCGTCGAAAACCAGTTTCAATTTGCCGGACACATTTCGCCGGCATACGCGAACGGAACGGCAAACATGGTCGGTGCGGACTTCCTCAGCGAAGCGTACGCGCAGTTTGGCCAGCTCATCCTCGCCGATACGTTGCTCAAGCGATCTACGACGGATACGGAACGGCAGACCTATCTCGTGCAGTTCCTCACCTCGGCGATGGAGCTTTTCTACGGGGCGCAGGACGCGGAGCTCGAACAGGCGATCTACGACAAGGTTGCGACTGGAGGCGGCGGAGCGGCGTCGCAGCTCGATAGCGTGACGGCTCGCGTCGACCTCGCCTACGACATAACCGCGGAATCGCGGCCAGAGCTGCGCGCACGTTGGATTCAGAAACGAGTGATGATCGAGGATCCTGTGTACTATTTCAACTATATGTATTCTGGGATTCTCTCGTTAAAGCTGTTCGAGCGCTTCTCGGTGGATCGCGCATCGTTTGTCCCTCGTTACGTAGAGCTCGTCCGGCGCGGTTATCGGATGCCGCCTTCCGAGGCGGTGCGGCGCGCGCTTGGAATTGAACTGGCGAGTCCAACCCTTCTCGACGACGTCACCGGCCTGATCGAGAAGCGAGTGAATGAGCTCGAAGCACTCTTCATGAAGCAGGAGTCGAGGACCACCGCGCCGGCGCCGTGAGGATTGCGCTGGTTACGAGCGCGGAGTTCCCGTCCCTGACCGACGACGACCGTCCACTTATTCAAGCCGTAGGACGCGGCGGTGCCATCGCGGTGCCCGTCTGCTGGAACGGGTTGGGTATCGCGTGGAATGATTTCGACTCCATCGTCCTTCGCTCATGCTGGGACTATCATCTCCAGCCAGGGGAGTTCAGCAACTGGATCGAGCGCATCGCAAGTTCCGGCGCTACGGTTTGGAATCCTCCCCCGCTACTCCGCTGGAACATGGACAAGCGATACCTTGACGCGCTCGCCGAGCGTGGCGTGCCCGTTCCGCCGACAGTCTGGTTGCGGAAGGGTGAGCCGGTTTCGCTGGGCGAGACATTGTCGCGCGCTGGGTGGGCGCACGCGGTTGTCAAACCAACGGTCTCCGCCGCGGCGATGGACACCTGGCGCGTCCGCGCGATTCGCGCGGAGGAGCTCGAAGCAGACTTCTCGGCGTTGCTTGGGCGCGGCGACGTTATGGTCCAGCGATTTGTCGACGAAGTTATCCAGGACGGTGAATGGTCGTTGGTGTTCATTGCGGGCGAATACAGCCACGCTGTCATCAAACGTCCTCTCGCCGGCGATTTTCGCGTCCAGCCGCAGCACGGCGGATGTGCCGCGTCGGCGGTTCCGACGGACTCCGTCTTGGCACAGGCGTGCCGGATCGCCTCGCAATTGCCCGGTCCGTGGTTATTCGCGCGGGTCGATGGTATCGTCGTCGCCGGCGTTTTCCTTCTCATGGAAGTAGAGTGTATCGAACCACGCCTCTACCTCGGAACTCACCCGGACAGCTACGACCGGATTACGGAAGGACTCACATCACTCGCGAAGAAACCCGGGACGTGAAGTCATAGCGAAAGAAAAAGGATCTTCCGGGAATACAGCGTTTTCAGTCACTGCCGTTGACGCTCAATCCGACTGATCCACTCAATCCGTCACGATCCGCTTCCAAGGCGGTTGTGGTTTTGAGGATCGCCCGGGAATTTCGTGGTTTGGCCACCGATGGATTCTACGATTATTTCCGAAGAATCCGCCCCACTGTTCCCGGACTTCCCCGAAGAACCGAAAAACATCGTTCCTTTGGAGTCCTTCCCGGATTCACGGACCGAAGCGCCGCTCTGGCGCGTCCAGAAGAGCCCGCACTTTGGCCGAAAACGGAACTGCCAGCCTCTCCGTCTCCGTGTCGGACCGTGGGAAAGTTTGCGGCGATTCGCAGACTCTGATGAAAGATCTTCAATTCATCGGGGAGCCCCCGCACTTATTTGTCTCGTGTCGGCTTCGACGCGTGCTCCTCGATGAGAGGGGCAAGCGTCACGCCCTCCACATTGAGCGCCTGCGCCAGCCGTCCAACGACGCCCGAGAATATGAAACCGGCGGCAGACGATGCAAACGTTTTATGGCCGCCGACTCCTGCAATCTCCTCGAGAATCTCGCGCGGCCAGAAGCGCTCCATTACCTCTCTTTCTCCGTAGAGCGGAACCGCTTGGATCATCACGAGACGCACATCGTCGGGCGTGGCATCGATCACGGCGCGCAGGAGGTCGTCGTGTCGGCCTTTGATGACTAGCAGATCTGCCCGAAGGTCCGGGCGAATCGCACCTACTTCGTCGTCGATGCCGGCTTCGTGTGCCGGAATGCTCGTCACCATATCCAGAAGTTGCCGGTCGCTCAGGCGCGAGTTGAGATGCGCGCGATTCCATTGGTCGGCGACGTGGAGCTCCTCCATCATGTTGCCGCTGCCGGAAATGGCCCAGTCGGGAGCTAGAGCGACGCGGACGCCAGCATCGAGGGCGGCGTTGATGTCCGCCGTTTGGCCGTAGAGGGTGATGTTGCTGCGCGGCGACCACACCAACGATGTGCCGGCATCCGCCATCGCCTGGAACTGCGCCGCGTGGAGCGCGACGCCGTGAATCGCGACGCATTTCGCGCACAGTAACCCATGCGACTGAGCAAACGTGAACTCCTCGAGCGACGACGCGTCCACGCCCTCGGACACATGGAGAAACAGTCCCTCGAAAAAGGGAGTCGCGATCGCGAACTGCGCCAAGCCGACAAACTGCGCTCGATTCGCAAGATCGTTCGCCGGCGGGATCTCGATCGCGCTCACGACGCGTTCACGATCGAGCTCAGTCGTTCCGTAAAACCCGCTGTTGTAGTCGAGATTCCGAACCAGGCCGTGAATGCAAGGCACGGCATGCGTCGTGAGAATGGACGTTACTCCGCCGACGAGCGCGCGCATTTCACTGTAAGCG